>Ga0256843_1000175_pt1 | contig 57101 bp, 49 predicted proteins | sample AlvinellametaG_FD_191572 | JGI IMG/M metagenome (GOLD analysis project Ga0256843, IMG submission 191572) | Pompeii worm associated microbial communities from hydrothermal vent at the East Pacific Rise, Pacific Ocean - Alvinella | ecosystem: Host-associated > Annelida > Integument > Unclassified ...
CCTGCAGAACCTTTAATTGATGAAACAGTTGTTCCTGCAGAACCTTTAATTGATGAAACAGTTGTTCCTGCAGAACCTTTAATTGATGAAACAGTTGTTCCTGCAGAACCTTTAATTGATGAAACAGATTATGATAAAATTTTAGCAACACATTGTGAATATTATTTACAAACATTAAAAAAAATATTTAAAACTGATAATACAGTATTAAAAAGTTTTGAAAATGCAAAGAAAAAAGATATAGATACACCTATTGAATTATTTAGAAGAGCGAGTAAGCTTAGACCAAAAAATAAATTATTAAAAGATAATTTAGATACATTAAAAATTAAATTAAATGTTTCAGAAATTATTTGGCCTAAAAATAAAGTTACAAAAAATAAAAATAAGAATATGGATTCTAATAATGATTCTAATAAAAAAGAAAATAATTTATATAATAAAAAAAATGTTGAAAAACTTAAAGATATTTTCAAAAACGATTCAAAATTAATGAAAAGTTTTGAAGTTGCAAGAAAGAAAGGAATTGATACACCTGAAGAATTATTTAGAAGAGCTTTACAAATGAGACCTTCTAATAAATATTTAAAGGAGTTACTTCGGAACAACTAAAAATAATGTAGTTGGTGTAAAAAAAGAAAAAAGTAAAATTGTATTAGATACATCATTATTTAAAAATGCAACATTCTTATTTGATTCAAAAACAGCTACTATATATTTAGGAGATGGCACTGTTCATACAGCAACATATAATCATTTAAAATTTAATGATATTATTAAATTTTTAGAACAAGATGATGTTGAAAATGCTTATATTTTAATCAATAAAAAAGAAAGAATTAAAAAGAAATTAGAAAATACAGATTATAAAATTATTGGTAATAGTATATATATTGGTGATAAAAAAATATCAGGTACTCTAGTAAATTTTATTATTAATTTAGTTGATAAAAAAGAAAATAATGAATTACAATATTATGTAAAATTTTTAGAAAAAGTTTCAATGAATAGAGATGATTCAGCAATTGATGGATTATTTAAATTTTTAAAATCAGCAAAGATACCTATTAATAAAGAAGGTAATATTTTAACATATAAGAAAATTAATAAAAATTATACTGATTGTTATACTGGAAAAATTTCAAATAAGATTGGTGAAACAGTAACTATGCCTCGTGAAAAAGTTGATGATAATCCAAATCAAACATGTTCATCAGGTTTACATGTTTGTTCATATAGTTATTTATCTGCATTTGGTGGTGAAAAATTAGTTGTATGTGAAGTTGAACCTCAAAATGTTGTTGCAGTTCCAAATGATTATAATAATGCAAAAATGAGATGTTGTGAATATAAAATTATTAAAGAACTTAAAAATGGAAAATATGATATCTTAAAAAAACAAGATGATTGTATTTATATGTAGTTGTTATCAATAGATAATAAAAAATAAAAATTAAGAAAATTAAGAAAAATTAAGGAAAAAATTATGATAATGGATCATTATACAAATAAGGATGCTTTAAAAGCATCATCACAAGTTGAAGTTATAGATTGTACAATTAATACAGATGACTCTAAAATGTTTCATATTTTAAGTAACTTATATTCAAGACCACTTGATGCTGTTATTAGAGAATTAAGTACAAATTGTTTAGATGGGCATAGAATATCTGGTAATACAGATAAACCTTTTGAGATTCATTTAAATGATGATATATTTGCAGATGAAAATTCAATAACATTTATTGATTATGGTCCTGGAATGGATAAAGCAACAATAGTAGATGTATTCTCTTCATTTGGTACAAGTACTAAAGATAAGAGTAATGATCAAACAGGTTGTTTGGGTTTAGGATCTAAATCGCCTCTAGCAATAGCAAATACATTTACTGTATTTAGTAGAAAAGATGGTAATGAAATGATATTTAATATCACTAAAGATTCATCTGGGAAACCTAAAACAATGTTTTTAAATGAAAGTAAAACTGATAAACCAAATGGTTTATCAATTAATATACCTATTAATGAGAAACAATTTAGTACCAGTACTATTATAGAATCAATAAAACATGAACTTATATTTTTTAGTATTAAACCTAAAGTATATAAAGATCATAAAGAGATAACAGGAATTTTTAGAACAAACTTTACATCTGTTACTAATAATTTTTATATAACTACAAGTGGTGATTATATATATGATTTTAATGCTGTTCAAGGAGGAGTAAAATATCCTATTAGTATATCACAATTTTTAAATAAATTAAATAAAAATAGTTCTTTAAAGGATTTTGAATATAATGATATAGATGTATCTGATGAATTATATGAATTTTTAAAAAAATTTTTAACAAGAAGGAAATATAAATCTTTTAAAAATATATTCTTCTTTAATATTGGATCTTTAGATTTTACACCGTCTAGAGAATCATTAATGTATACACCACATACTATTAAAAATTTATTAGAAGTTATAACATTTAGTTTATTAAATTATACACAATATCATTTAAAACAATTGTCTTTAATTAATTCAAAATATTTTGTATATGATTTAAATTATTCAAAGAAATTATCTGTTGATCATATTTCAGATTATAGAGGACTTGATTTTATATATATTAAAAATGCTACAAAATTAATATTTAATAATGATGATAAAATTACTTTTGTTAATGGAACTTTTATAATTAATAATTGTACGAATTATTCAAAATTTAATAATAAACTTATTGATATTGCTAATAAACATTTTGAAAATAAAGGTAAAAAACTAGTTAGTAAAGATGTCAAAATACCTTTTTACATTAAACCATATACATCTTATAAACAAAAAGATTATGATTTCTTCCCGCCAGAAGATAATATTTTTGGAAATTTAAAAATTATATATTATAATAAATCATTGGAGAAATTAAATTTATATAATTTTACAGATAAAGTGTTTAGAAATTATGATAAAAATCTTGGAAAATTTTTTAGTAAAATTAAATTTGAAACATATACAAAAGAAGCTAACCCTCAAGAATTATTATCTTTTGTATTGGTTGATTCTAATTTAAAATATGTTGACGAAAGATTAAAACAATATAAAGAAGAAAATGATTGTGATTATAGACAATTTATTATTATAAAAGTAAATAAAGATACTGATAAAAAATGGATTAATATTATTTATAAACAACTAAGTAAACAATTATCATTTGATTATGATTATATTAAAGATACAATTATTGATTTAAAAAAAATAAAATTACCAAAAAAAATTATTGATACATTAGAAAAACATAATATAAAAGAAGATAGAAATACAAATGAAAAATATTTATATAGAACTATTAGTGTATCTAGTTTAATATCTAATTCAGAATACTTTATAAAAGATACATCTATATCTAGTAGTAATAAATTATATGGTTCAGATGATGATATGGTTGATTTTGTAAGTAAAGGTTATTTTGCAATACCTATTGCTGGAAATAAAACATTATTTAATTTAGAAGAACAACTTGAAGGAAAAATTAATATTTTACAAAAAAAAAGTATTAAAAAATTTAGTAATTGTTCTGATCTAAATAAAATTAGAAAAACATTAACATTATTAAATGATTTTGGTTTAATTGATAAACCTCATTGTAAAATAATATTATTGAGTCAAAGAAATATTAAGAAGTTCGGATTTAAAACAATTGATAAAGCATACATTGAAACATTTAATAGTATTATAGGGAAAAAATATACAGTTAATAATATTATTGATACTAATTTAAACGAAAAAGTTGATAAATTTAAAAACTTACAATTTATAGATAATAATAGGTCTTTAGATATTAAATTAATTTCACAAAAATTTCATTCTGAAAAACATATAATATTAAAAAATTTTATAAATAAAATAAAACCATTAAAAGAATTAATACCTATTGTTAATTTACAGGATAAAACTATTGATATTGTTTCTGATTATAATTATTATATAAATTTAAAAAATTTGATTGTTATATTTCCAATAATAGATTTATTTGGAAAAAAATATAATATTGTTAAGATAAAAAGACTTTTAAAAGTTTTTGGAATAAAATTAAATATTGTAGAAAATAGACCTTCTTTAAATATTAAAAATTATAATTTAAGAACATCATTAAATAATTTAATTACTTTTAGATTAGCATTTATTAATGATGATAAAGATTTAGAAGATATGCTATATAAAAAAATCTTGAACATAAATAAAGAAATTTTTTTAATTAATAATAACTTTAATATAACTATCTTTAAAAATAAAAAATTACAGGAGAAATAAATGGATATTAAAAATAATGATTTTGAAAATATTGATGAAATAACATATAAGATGAAATCATTTGAATCAAAAATAGATGAATATAAAACTTCTATTGATAATAATTTAAAAATTATAGAGACAAATGAATATAAAATTAATATATTAAATGAATCAAAATTAATATTGGAAAAATTAAAAAGTTATAAAATGGAATCAAAAAAGGGTTTCATTTTAAAAATAATCAATGCTGCTCTTGATGATGTATTTGATCAGTCTCTTAGAATTGATATAGAGGTATCAAATTCTAATAAATCTAGTTCTGCTAAAATTGTTACAAAATATGATATTATTTTATATCAAAATGATATTGAAATATCTCGTAATGAAAAACTATTAAATAATAATGGAGGAGGGGTTTTAAGTTTTATTTCTATACTATTTAAAATGATGGTTGGTTATATATATTCTGATAATAAGTTCTTCTTATTTGATGAATCTATTTCACAAGTATCATCATTATATAGACCTCGTATGGCGAAATTTTTTAAAGAATTTTGTAATGAATATGGTTTTACATTAGTATTAATTTCTCAAACAGATGATATAGATGAGCATGCAAATGTTGGTTATAAACTTGGAGGTAAATTTGATAAAAATGGTTTAACACAATTATATATTGAAGATAAATTTGGAACATATCCTGAAGATAATTATAATTATGTTAAGATTAAAAATTTTCAATCGATTGTTGATTTAGAGTTTCGATATCAAGGATTTACTGTAGTTCGTGGAAATAATAATATAGGTAAAAGTGCTAGTTTTAGAGCTATTAATTCATTATTATTTAACACATTTGATGTTAAAGATTTTCCAAGAAAGATGAAAAAAAGAGGTGTTGCAACATCTATTGAATTTGGAAAAGTTGTAAATGGTACTATAATTGTAAATGAAAATATTAGTAGAAGTATATCATTAAGTTATACATCAGGTAAAGTTATATATTCATTCGATGGTTTAGAATTTGCTGGAAAAAGTTTAGCCTTTGATAAGATTAAAGAAAAAGTTGAAACAATTGGTTTTAAATATGTTAATCTTAAAGAAACTTATAAAAATTTTAAAGGAGATTTAAAGGATCAAACAGAAAGATTAGCTATGACTACTCAACATGATGGTTTTTATCTAATTGGTAATAAAAATACTGAAACAGATAAAGTTTTCAATTTCTTATTTGATACAACTGATGTTGCTAATGCAATACTCACTTTAAATAATGATTTATATCAATTAAATGAACAGATAAATAATGCTACACAATCAAATATCGATTTAAATAAAAAAATGATTATTGATAGTTTATATTATGATTTATATGTTTTAAAATATTATTCTATTAATATTAATGAATATATATTTACATTAAATAATAATAACAAGATTATTAATGAAATTAATATAAAACAAAATTATGTAGATAGCGTTTCTAAATATATTACTTTAGAAAATAATTATAATAAATATTTAAAAATTATTGAAAATAATCATTCAATAGATCATAAAATTGAATTAAATATAGATAAACATAATGTTATTTTAACTATAATTAAAAATATAAATGAATCTGATATTATTTATAAATATTTAGAATTGTATAATTCTAATATAAATTTGATTCATAATTTTGAAATACTAAATAATAAAATAATATTATTTAATAATATTATTGAGAAGATTAATGAAATTGATTCATATAATTATTATATTGATAAAATTAAAGATTTCTCAAATATTAATATTATCAATAATAATATAATTAATAATATTAATATAAATAATGCTAAATTAGATATAATAAATAGCATTTTAACATATGTTAACAGCGTTATATTATTGAAATCATATAATGATCAATACAACATAATTATCAGTAATATCAAAGAATATGATTTAATTACTAATTCATATTCAAATAAATTGATATTAATTAATAATATTATTGATAAAGTAAATGAATTAATAATAATTCAAAAACATATAAATGTATTAACACAATCATTAAATAATTTTAATGATTATAATTTATTAAAATTAAATATTGAAGAGAATATTAATAAGATGAAACACACATTAGAACATTTAGCAGATGATATTGGATTATCTATATGTTCTCATTGTAATGGAAAAGGTTATCAAGATATTAAGGAATAATATGATAGAAAAAATTAAAGATGATGAATTAAGAAATAAAACTCTTAATTCATTAAATAAAGACACTTCAACTGTAGCATATTTTTATAAATGTGCTTTAGGTCAATTAAGTAAATGTAAAGGTGATATAAAACAAGATTGGAAAATTATTGTTGAAGTATTAAGAAAAGATTTAAGTATTAGAAAAACTATTAGAGAAGAAGGAATTATAGATGGATAAAGAAAATATATATATTAAAAAAATTGAGAAATTATTTGAAAATGATTCAGTTGTTTTGAGAAGTTTTGATGTTGCTAAAAGAAATAATAATTATAATGTTAAAGAATTATTTAGAAGAGGTAAAAAAGCTAGACCAAAAAATAAAAAAATATTAATTTTAGAAAAAGAATATTATCCTGAAAAAAATAATAATCATATAGAAAATGATTATAAAAATATTGAAGAAGATAATTCACCAATAATTAATAGATATATTGCGACTGATCAATCTGAAAAAATTAAAAAAATTAAAAAATTAAAAAATAATAATAATGAATTAAATAAAAGATTGACAGATGAATGGTTGAAAAATAATAAAATTACATTTATAAAATCAAAAAATAAATTATTTTAAAATATTAATATTTATAGATTAATTTGTAATATTTTATTTTTAAGTTATTGAAATCGCAGTTTTCTTAAAATCGCATATTTGGATTATTTTTGATCCTTTTGCATAAGGTGTTATAAATTTATATGATATAGTGGGATCAAAAATAATCCTGCTATATTTATTTGGGATTATTTTTGATCCCGTTTTTAGATTTGGGATTATTTTTGATCCCAAAAAATAAGAAAAAGGAAAAATAAATGTCATTACAAAAAAATGAAGAATTAGTTAAAAAAAATGAAGAATTAGTTAAAAAAAATGATCAAATATTAAATATTATAAGTGATAATATTATAAGTGATAATATATATAAAAGAAAATCATTTAATTATAATGATTTTGAAATTGAAGGTGCAAATAATGATCAATTAAAAGCATTCAATGAATTAAAAAATATATTTATTGATTTTAAAGAAAATGGAAATGCACCAAAACATATATATAGTATTTTAGGGGCAGCAGGAAGTGGTAAAAGTTGGTTAATTTCAAAAATGGTAGAATTTTTAAGTAAAATGGGTTTAAAAACAAGATTAACAACACCCACACATAAAACTATTAGTGTATTAAAAAATATGGTATCTAATATTGAATTAGGATATGGACCTGTTAATACTGGAACAATATATAATTTTTTAAATTTAAAAATAGATTATGGTATTGATGATAATATAGAAAATGATGATCATCAATTAAATGGTGTAGCTAGATTAGTTGTTAATACTTTTAATATGTGTTTAGATGATACAGATGTATTATTTATAGATGAATCATCAATGATCGATAATTCATTATATAATTATATTGAAAATATAATTGGTGATAGAGCTCAAATAATAATCTTTGTTGGAGATTATTTTCAATTAACTTCACCAGGTGGAGAAATGTCTCCAATATATTGTAATAATACAAATATAAAAACAATTCAATTAACAGAAACTGTTAGACAAAAAGCTGAATCGGTTATTATTAATAAATCTAATTGGTTAAAACATTATATATCTACTCAACAATTTCCATCAAATATTATGGATTTATTTATGGAAGATGAATCTGAAATTAAAATATTTGATACAACTAAAGATCAAAATGAACATAATAAATTTTTAGAAACATATTTTAATGATGAGTCTAATAGAATTATTGGTTCATATACTAATAAAATGGTGGATGAATATAATACTTATGTTAGAAATATACTTAAAGATAATCCAAAAGATAAAATTATTATTGGAGATATTTTAATTACTCAATCACCTTACTCTAGAGTTAATGGAATTCAAACATTTAATAATGGTGAAGAATTTGAAGTTATTGATATTAGTATTAAAGAAGACGGATATAAAGGTTTAAATATTTATAATGGAAAATATAAAAAATGTTTAGATAATACAGAAGTTGGTAAATTTGTAGCATTACATGAATCATCATTAGATGCTTATAATGATTTATTAGAAAATTCAAAATTACAAGCAACATTAGAAAACGATAGATTTAAAAAGAAAAAATATTGGAGAGAATATTTTAAATTATTAAATAAATTTGTACAATATAAATACATTTATGCTTCAACTATTCATAAACTTCAAGGATCAACATATGAAAATACATATTTTGATAGTAGAGATTTATTATGGTTTTATAAAAAAAACCCAGATTTAGTTTGTCGTTTAGTATATGTTATTATTACTAGACCAACAAAAAATTTATATATATTAAAATAAAGGATATTATATGATCGGACCTCAAACATTATGGTTGAAACAATTACCTCAAATAATAAATTATATAAAAAATGAAAAAAAATATATTGAAATAATATTTACTGAAAATGTAAAATCTGAAAAAGATGATGATTTTTTTAATAATCATAATATTGAATTTTTAAAAATGAATAAATCAATGGATCAAAATGTATATAAAGTTGGTTTTAATAACTGGACTTTAGAACAATTATCTTGTAAAGATTTTGAATTATCTTTTGTATTTATAGATTCATATGAAAAAGAACAATGGGTTACTGTAAATGCAAATAATATATTAACAATTACAAATACAGATATAGATAAATTTATAAATATTATTTGTGGAGATTTTAAAGAAAAATTTATAATTCCTAAAAATCATTCATTTAAAACTATATCTGGTAAAAGAATTTTAAATGTTAATTCATGATTATGTTACATTATGATTGAGTGGTTATATTCCAGAAGCATATAATGTAGAAACTGGAAAAATTAAAAAAGATAAGTTGTTTTAGAAGTAAATTTTGAAAGTTATAAATATTTAAAATTGGGATTAAAAAATATCCCGATTATAAAACGGGATTATTTTTGATCCCAATTTTAAATATGCAGGATTATTTTTGATCCACACTGTTTATATGAATTTATAACAACCTTTGCAAAAGGATCAAAAATAATCCAAATATGCGATTTTAAGAAAATCGCATATTTAATAAAGTTTTGACTCAAAATAATTATAATTTTATTAAATTATTAAATTATTAAAAATTATCTTTTTAATAATATAGAAATATAATTAAACATGAGGAGAAATAATAATGGAATTAAAATTTAGTAAAAAATTAAATTCATGTGTTTTTATATATTCTTTAAATGATGACTATGATTATAATATTTTAGATAAACACTCTAAAGTATTTGAAGAATTAGATTATAAAGAAGATATAATAATAAATGTATTCGGATATATACCATTAGTTGTATTATTTTATATATTAGAAATATCATCAGTATGTCAAAAAATAACAATATATTTTGACATAGATGAAAAAGCAGTAAATATGATAAATACAGAAATACAAAATAGACCAAATATATTGGCTATATTAAAAAAGGATAATTAAAATGACTCAAATATATGAAGGTGAAATGATATTTAATTCAAATAAAATGTCAAAAAATAATAAAAAATATTTTAACGGTAAAGTTAAAATAAAAGATGGAAATGGAAATTTTGGAGAATATCAAATTACTGGGTTTAGATCACAAGTTATAAAACTTAATGATTTAATAGGAGACCAGCAAATGAGAGGATTAACTGTAAATATTGTTGGTGAATTTAAAGAAAATAATTTTAATGGTAATACAACAATGCAATTACTTGCAGAAAAAATTACTATCGATTCAAGACCAGATTTAAATTTATTATCAGAACAAAATAACACATCTATGCCTATACCTCCTAGTAATGCTGTTGTACCTAATACACCACAGCAACAGATTATTCCTGTTGCTGCAGTTAATAATATACCAAATCAATATATAGCTCCTGTTATTGATAATAATTTAAATCCAGTAGGAAATACTCCTCAGCCAGTTGCTGGAGGTTATGTTGTACAAAATAATAATCCTATACAACAACCAGTAGGAAATACTCCTCAGCCAGTTGCTGGAGGTTATGTTGTTAATCAAATACAAGAAAATATAAATGCACCACAACAATTAGGATCTGTACCTCCACCAACAGCAGTTACTGGTGGATATGTCGTTCCAACTATTGATGGAATAGAAATGCCTGTGTCACAACCTGTTGTTGTAGCAAATACAGCAATAGCACCTGTTGTGGCTCCAGCACCACAAGCACAAAACTTACCTGGAAATTTAAATAATAATCCAGTTCAACAACATGTACCTAAAGCTAAAGGATATATTGATGTTAATACTCGATTAGAAAAACAAGCAATTTTAAATAATTTAGATGTTGAAATAACAACTTCATCATCAAAAATGTTATAAATTGGTAGCTATTAGCTACCAATTTTTTTTATTGTTTTAAAAAATGAATCTGCATATAAAGGAAAAAAATGAAAGAAAATTATATTATATTAGTCGGTGGAAAAAAAAGAAGTGGTAAAGATAAATTTACAGATACACTTATAAAAACATCTAAAAACAAAATTAAAAAATTATCATTTGCTACAGCATTAAAAGAATGTGGTTATAATACTTTAAATTTATCGTTTGATAAAGGAGAACAATTAAAAAATGATAATATTAAATATGTTATACAAAAATCATCTTCAATAATGAATGATATATATAATAGGTTTATAGAAGAATATTCAAAAATAGGGTATCTTTTAAATACAAATATTAGAGAATTATCATTTGAACATTTTGAAAAATCAATGTTGATAAAACAGTCATTAACTGAAGATGATAATCATATATATATTGATATAAGAAAATGGTTACAACATATTGGTTCGTCAATGAAAGTATTATTTAATGACAATGAATTATGGGCAAAAATAATTTATGCTCAAATGGAGAAAGATAAAAATTATATTATTAGTGATTTTAGATTTCCATATGAAAAAATTGAAAGATTAACAGATAAAAAAATTATTACTATTAAGATTATTGGTAAAAATTATTATGATGTTGATGAATATGATTTACATGATAGTGAAACAGCATTAAATGAATATAAGTTTGATTATCATATAAATAATACAATTTATTATGACAAAATATTACAAAAACAAAGTGAAGGATTATTACATGAAATCAGAAATTAATATTTCATCATTATTGTCTTCAGAAAGACAGAATGATCAAATAAAAAATCAAACAGGTATTGATTTAGAACCATTTGATAATATTATAAAATTACAAGATGAATTAAATACATTAACAAACCCAACTTGGAAAAATGATAAACAAGATTGGATTACAGCAATATTAGTTGAACTGGGTGAATTGATAGATTCAACTCCATGGAAATGGTGGAAAAATGGCGAAATGGATTGGGCAAATTTAGAAATAGAATTAATTGATATATTTCATTTTATATTATCTATTCATATTGAAGAAGATCTTATATCTTCATCTAAGATGTTGATTGTTACTAGAGAATTGGATGAACAAAATGGTAAATTACAAAAAAGAACAGATGATAATATAAAAACTATTATTAATCATATTAGGAATCAATTTTTAGTAGCATTATCTATGAAACAATATATGAATATGTTTATATTATGGTTAGACTTATGGCATCTTTCTGGTAAATCTATCAATGATTTATATTTAATATATCAAATGAAATATACGTTAAATATATTTAGACAAAATAATGGATATAAAGATGGTTCATATATTAAAATATGGAATGGTGAAGAAGATAATGTTGTTGCTCAAAGATTATGTTTAAATATTGATTTTAAAGATAAAGACTTTATAAAAATATTAAATAAACGTTTACAAACAGAATATGATACTATAGAAATAGAAGAAAAATCCTTAGAGAATTTTGTAGAAAAAGATTTAAAATGGAATTTATTCTTTAAAGAAGTACCTACAAGTAATAGAAAAGTAATGATTGAATTTGCAGAAGAATATTTAAAATATAATTTATCATAATTAATCAAAATTATTATTATAGAAATTATTATATAGTCAAAAGGATAAAAATGTTAGAAAAACGAAAAAAATTAAAAGAGTTATTTATAGATATATTGCTATGTATGTTTTTGATTTTATTTTTAAGTTACATTATTTATTTTGGATTTATTATTCAATTACAGTATCAGTAATATACGGATACTGCGTTGCAATTAATATTCTTTAGAGGCGGGTTATATGAACCTAAACAAAAATATAAAATAAAAGGAAAATAGAAATATGAAATTAGAAAATGAAGTAGATAAAAAATTAAAAGGATCAGTTGATCTTATAGGTATTGATTTATTAAGATTTGAAGGTAATTTTACTCCTGAAGAAGCTGAAGAAAAAATTACACAAATATTATTAGATGAAATTAAAATGAAATCTAGAATATTTCAAGTACAAGGTCAAACATATGCTGTTCAAGCAATATTTGGAAATTTAAATAAAGTTACAAGTTTGATGCCTGAAGATTTGGATAGTAGAGAAGCAATGCAAGTACAAATGAATATTGCTGAATTATTATCAGAAGAAGGTATGAAACTATCAAATCCTGATGGTGAAGAAGGTGGAGAGATATTTGAACAAGAAGATAAAACAATTGAAACAATCGAAATGGATTTAAAATCAAAAGTTAGCCCTGTTTCACCAAAAGTTGCAGATGCTATTGAAGAAGCTTCAACTGAGAATAGTTTAGCTTAAAAAGGAATAAAAATGAAAGATAATACACCTTTCTCAGAAATAACATCCGTATCATTATATAATGATGTTAAGATAGATTTCTCTAAAGAAAAAATGTTTTTTGGAGAAGGAAAAAACACACAAAGATTTGATGTATTAAAATATCCTTTTTTAGATAAAAGTAATGATAAGCAACAGGGTTTTGATTGGAAACATGATGAAGTGCCTTTAACAGCTGATACTAAAGAATTTAAATTAAAATTTGTAAATCATGAAAGATTTATGTATACTAGAGGATTTCAAAAATTAATATTTTTAGATTCTTTACAGGGTAGAGGCCCTGTATCAATATTTGGACAAATATCAACATTACCAGAATTGGAAAATGTTATCAATGTTTGGCAATATTTTGAAGGTTCAAAACATAGTAGAACTTATACAGAAATACTTAGAGCTCTTTATGATAATCCAGATGAAATATTTGATGAAGCATTTACAATTCCTGAATTACAAAATATTGCAAAATCTATTGCAGGAAGATATGAAGATGCATACCATAATGTTATTGGTTATATTTATAGAGAACAAAGAGGATTAGGTCATACAAAAAAGGATTGGTTCGATTTAAAGAAAAGTTTAATTATGTGTATGATTGAAATTAATGCTCTTGAAGGATTAAGATTTTATGCTGGTTTTGCAGTTGTGTGGGCTAAACATAAAAGTACAGGTTATACTGCTGGTTGTTCAGAAAATTTACAATTAATTTGTAGAGATGAAAATGAACATTTAGCATTAACACAATTTATATTAAAAATATTTAGAAAAGAAAAATCTGAAGGTTTTGTTGAAGTTTATGAACAATGTAAAGATGAAATTGAAGAAAGATATTATGAAATTTTTGAAGAAGAAAAAGAATGGATTGAATATATATTTAGTCAAGGTTCTTTTGTTGGATTAAATGGGACTATTCTGATACAATATTTAATATATTTAACTGTTCGTAGAATGGAAGCAATAGGAATAAAAGTTGATAAAGAAAGATTAGGTGGAAAGTTAATTAGAAAGAACCCACTACCTTGGATTAATAATTATATAAACATGGATAGCAACGAAAAATTACCTCAACAAGAAAAAATATTAAATTATATTACTGGCGGAGTAAATCAAGATAAAGATGATGATGAAATTTTAAAATCTGTTTCACATTTATTATAAAGGAAATTTATGGATAAGGCTAAAATAATTCATAATAATAAATATAATTATGAATTATTTAAACCAAATAATTATAAAGATAAATCTATAATTATTTGTCCTATTCATGGAAAATTTATTCAATCAAAATATAATCATATATCTAGAAAAAATGGTTGTCCTAAATGTGGGGAATTATTAAAAATTAATAATATTAAATTTAATAAAGTTAAAACTATAAATGATTTTATTAAAAAATCATTTAATAAACATAGAAATAAATATATTTATATATATCCTATATTAATTAAATCAAATTTTATATTAGATATATATTGTAAAAAATGTAAAACAATTTTTAAACAATCATTAAAAAATCATTTAAATGGTAATGGTTGTAAAAGATGCGGTATATTAAGAACTAAAAATATAAATACATATACAAATAATGATTTTATAAATATATCTAATTATATTCATAATAATAAATATAATTATGAATTAGTAAATTATATTAATATTAATACAATAGTTATAATAATTTGTCCTATTCATGGAAAATTTAATCAGATTCCAAAAAATCATATAGGTAAAGGTAGTGGATGTCCAACATGTTCATCATCAAAAGGTGAATTACTAATACAATCAATTTTAGATAAAAATAATATAAAATATAATCAACAATATAAATTTAAAGATTTAAATAAATTATCTTTTGATTTTTATTTACAAGATTTAAATATATGTATAGAGTATGATGGAATACAACATTTTAAAGAAGTAAAATTCTTTGGAGGAAAGAAACAATTAAAAAAACAACAATTAAATGATCTAATAAAAGATCAATATTGTGATAAAAATAATATTAGATTAATCAGATATGATTATAAAGATAATATAAAAATATTATAGGAAAGATAATGATAAAAATAAAAAAAAGAAAAGGTATTCTTGAAAAATATGAACCCGAAAAGTTTCATAAAAAAGTATTCTTTGCATTAGAAGGTTTAAATACTTTAAGTGCATCTGATATTGAAATGAATGCTGCTCTTAGTATCACAAATGGTACAACATCTGCTGGTATTCAAAAAGCATTAATTGATTCATGCGCTGATTCAATTAGTCCTGAATTACCAGAAATGGAAATTGCTGCAGCTAGATTACTAAATCAAGATATTAGAAAAAGAGTATATGGACAATATAATCCAAAATCATTTTTAGAAATGATTGATGCAAATATTAAAATTAAAATATATGATGGTAAATTTTTATTTTCAAAATATACTAGAAAAGAAGTTGAAGCATTTGGTAATTATATTAAATATGATAGAGATGATAAATTTGTATATTCTGGTTTAGTTAAAACTGCTAGAAGTTATTTAATTAAAAAACATGAAGAGATAAAAGAAACTCCTCAAGAAATGTTTATGCTTATTAATATGTTTGCTTTTGCAAATTATGAACCTAAACTTAGAGATAAATGGGTTAAAGAAGGTTATAATATTCTTAGTAAATTTGAAGCAAGTTTACCAACACCTATTATGATTCAACTTAGATCTTTATTTAAAAAGTTTATATCTTGTAATCTTATTGCAATGGGTGATAATAAAGAAACTTTAGCAAATGGTGCTAAAATTATTATGAGCTTAGTTGCAGATGGAGCTGGACTTGGTATTCAAGCTGGGGATATTAGAGGACTTGGTGCAGATATTGATGATGGTAGAATTGAACATACTGGTTTATTACCAATATTAAAAGGTTATGAAAAGAATACTAAAGCTTTTGTTCAACCAGATAGAGATGGTTCAAGCACTGTATTTTATCCTTTCTTTCATAAAGAAATTGAAACAATATTAGTATTAGGAAATAATAAAGGTACTGAAGATACTCGTGTTAGAGATATGGATCATGCTATATTATTTTGTCAATTATTTTATGATAGATATAAAAATAATGAAGATATAACATTGTTCTTTATGAATGATGTTCCTGATCTTACTTCTTTTATGGGAGATAATGTTAAATTTAAAGAATTATATGAAAGTTATGAAAAATCTGTTCCTAAAAAGAATCAGACAAAAGTAAAAGCAAGTGTAATTTTAAATAAATTTTTAGATGAAAGTTTCTTACAAGCTAGAGTTTATGAAGTTGATATGGATGAATTTATAAGACATGGTGCTTATAAGATTCCTACAAAAAGCAGCAATCTTTGTATGGAAATTTCACAACCGACCTTTCCTGTACGCGAAATAAGTTTAAAAAGAAATATTAAATTTAACTCAAAAGAAGATAGAGAAGAATTTTATAAAATAAGAACAGAAGCATATTATTATCAAGTTAATGATAAAAAATTATTATCATATCAAAAACAAATGAAAAAATTATATACATTTATTAATAATGATTTAATAGCTGATGTTGATGAAAGATTGGATTATGATTATTTCACATTGGATGGTAGAATTAATTTATCTGAAGTTGGTGTATGTATTCTTGGAGGTATTAATGTAGGACATTGTGGAACTATAGAACGGGTTAAAGTTGTATCTGAATATTTAGTTAGATTCTTAGATGAATTAATTGATTATATGGATTATGATTTACCTGAAGTTGAAAAAGCTGCTAAAATGAGAAGACCTTTAGGTATTGGTTTTAGTGATGTTTTTCATGATTTAGCAAAAAATAAAGTATTCTATAATACAAAAGAAGGTCGAACAAGATTATCTGATGTTATATCTGCTAGTTCATATACAATGATTAAAACTAGTGTTGATTTGGCAATTGAGAAAGGTGCTTGTCAATTATTTAGTGATACAAAATATTCAAAAGGTATATTACCAATTGATACATATAATAAAAATGTTGATAAGTTGGTAGATTCTGATGGTTTAGATTGGGAATGGTTAAGAGAATATGTTTTAAAAAATGGTATGCGAAATAGTACTCTTATGGCAAATGCTCCTTTTGGTAGCTCGGCTATGGTATCTAATAGCACATCTGGTTTGGAACCTCCTAGGAATTTAGCAGTTTCAAAAGATGGTGCGATTAAATTAGTACCAGATATTAAAACATATAAAAATTTCTATACTACAGTTTGGGGTGAAGATTTTGATAATATTAGCTATATAAAATTTATAGCTGTTGCACAAAAGTATATGGATCAAACTATTAGTTTTAATTTCTATCATAACTTGCTTAAAACAGGTGGTAAAGTTAAAAAGTCAGTTCTAGTTGAAGAACATTTAACTTTGCGTTATTATGGAGGTAAGACAAGATATTACATTAATATTAAGTCTAATGATCAAAAAGATGGAGATGATGAAGAAGTGCATATTGAAATTGAAGAAGATGTTGTTGGTGGTTGTGCCAGCGGAGCTTGTCACGTATAGTGACAAGTGATTATAAAAGGAAAAAAGATGTTAGAAAAATTATTAAAAGTAATGGTTGAAGATGAAGTATTTAATTTAAATGAAGATTTTAAAGATGGTAATGTTGATATATATGAAGTATTTAGGTATTTAGAAGATATTGTATATATTAAAGTAACTGCACTTCAAAGAGAAGAATTAATACTTCTAAAAGATTTAAAAGATACATCTATTATTTTAGATTATATTGTAAATACATATTTAGATATTGTAAAATTACCTAAAACTGAAAAGAATATATTATTAATTAAAAAAATTGCTGGAAAGATAGAATCATTAGCTAATCTAAAGAATTTAGAATTAGAAGAAGTTGTTGAAAAAGTAAATATTAGTTGGGATAGTATTCAAACTCATATGGATCAATTTATAGAATATGATAAAGCTAGAACTAAATCAGATAAAATGGATGGTATTGTTGGATTTGATACAATTTTATGTTTAACTAGAGGCGGATTAATTCCAGCTGGAATGTTATCATATAAATATAATGTTAAAAATATTATCAATTTAAATATATCATCATATAATGATGATAATAAACAAGGTCAAATAAAACTTGAAGCATTATCTGAAAGAGATATTTTAAAATTAAGAAATAGTAAAAAGTTTGTAATTGTAGATGATATTATTGATTCAGGTAATACAATAAATGCTACTATATCATATTTATTAGAAAATGATATTTCTTATTATGATAAGGGTAAAGTATTTAGTATTGTTGATAAACAACAAAAAGATGGTAGAGAAAGTTTATATGATTTCTCAAATGATAAAAGATGGATTGTGTGGCCTTGGGACGCATAATTTAAAATAAAATAGGATTAAAAAATGGCAAAAAGAAAAGATATTGGTTCAAAAAGAGAAGTAAAAATAAAAGTATCAGTAAAAGATGTTGAAGAACATATTGATGAATTATTAATAAAATATAATCTTAATGAACAGATAGAAACATATATTGGAATTAAATTAGACGATTGTCTAAATAGTGTTCAAATAAATAAAAATTGTAAATTAAAAACTGCAAGAGGTTATAAATATCAATTTGATAATGATTTATTTAATGATATATGTGAATATCTTTTGCCAATTATTCGAAAAGCAACAGAAACTGAATTAGCTTCTGTTGATATAGATGGAACAGGTGAATCTGAAAAATATTTAAAACTAAAAATAATATATGATAATATTTTTGATACAGTTGAATTAACAATGTATAAAGAAGGTGTTGAAAAATTAAAATTAGTTGCATGGCATTATTTAACAAAATTATTAGAAAAAAGAGCAGAAATAATAATCAAAGATTATGAAATAAAAAATGTTAGGGGTTATAAAACACCTATTGAAGTGTTCTCATTTGAATTAATGGGAATTATTGGTCAAAATGATGAACTAGAAAAATTTACATTAACACTTAAAAGTTTAATAGAACAATGGTTGGTAAAATATAATAATAAATCAAAAATTGGTCAATTTTATTATAGTATTTTAATGATTAATCAAGATCATATAATAGAGAAAATTTTAAGATATTTATTATTTACAGCTATTAAAAATTTTAACCCTATATATTTGAGAGCTATTTTTAGTACATATTTAACATTAATTCATAAAAATATTTTTAGTTTTTATGCATTAAAACTTACAAATGTTAAGGTTGGATATTTTAAACAATTGGAATCATTATTTGAAGATGATATAACTGATAATACAAATAAAACAAATGTTACACAAATGATAATACAAAATAGAACATTAACATATGCTTTACAAAATAAAAGATTTTTAAAACATAATTATGAATTTCTAATAGATGAACAAACATCATCTTTTTTAGATATTAATTATTTTGATTTATTATATAGTTATAAAAAAAGTTTTAATATATTAGATTATCATTACTATTATTCTAGTTTTTTAAAATTAACTAATAATAGTTTTAGATCACAATCAAAGCAATTTAAAATTAATTCTGATTTTTATAAACCAATGAATAAAAGAAGTTTAAAAATATATTTGAATGAATTAATTATTGATGAATTGTATGATTCTTTTTTTAATGTTTTTAAAAATAAAGAAACTGTTTTAGCTATATGTGAATCTATAGGTATAAATATGTTAAAAAAAATAAATCAACAGAATTTTACAAGTGCTTCATTTAGAAAAATATTGATGAGTTTTGATGAATATTTGGAACAATTATCACAAGTAATAAATAATATGAAAAAACTAATAGATTAAATCTATTAGTTTTCTTGTGTGTAATTATATTTGTATATATGTCTCTATTTGCAACAAATAATAATAATAAATAAGGAGATCTATATGAATAATTTACAAGGTAATATATTTGAAGGAACTATACTTGATGGTAATAATTCTGTTGAAGAACAAGGAAAATATTTAGTATATGTTCCAGCATTAATTGCTAATAAAGAAGTATTATTTAAACCTCTTTGGATGGATAATGAAGTTAATGATCACAGATATGGTGGATGGATAAATGCTCATACAAAACAAGTAGAAACTGCTGGTTCATATTTACCTTTACAAATTGGTATGCGTGTTGAAGTATCTTTCCGTAGTAATAGTTTGGGTTCCGGATATATAAATAAAATAAAGAGTGAATATCCTCTTCCTATGGATTCATCAAAACGTGATAATTATTATCTTTTAAATAAAACAAAAGGTGGATCATATATTATTCAAGACGATGCTAGTGAATATACACATATATGTCATAATAATGGTTTATCAAATATAGTGTTAGATAATGATGGTGTTACTATGACAACAACATCTGGAGATATTAATACAGGATTAAGAGTAAAATCATCATTTAATTTTAACGATATAGGTTGTGTTCTACAAATTGGTAATTCACATATATCTGTAGATGAAACTGGAGTTAAATTACAAGCAGGAGATAATTATTTATCAATAACCGAATCTGGTATTGATGTTGTTTCTAAAAATAAATTGAAATTCAATGCCGATTCAAGTATTGTTATGAATGGATCTCAAGTAAATATTACTGGTTTGGAAACAATGAATTTATATTCAGGTGATATGAAAATTACAGGAAATACTGTTGTTAATATTACAGGAAAAGATGTTGTTTTAGATTCTATAATAGGAACTTTTGTTAAAGGAACTTATGTTAATATTGAAGGATTAATACAAACTCAAGTATCAGGTCCAATAGTTAAATTATCATCATTGACAAATTTATTTATAGATGCTCCTGTATTAGATTTGAAATCAGAAATGTTTAATATAGGTGCTCCTAATATATCTATAGCTAGTGCTAATATTTCTATAGATGGAACTATACTTCAAGGATTAGGAATAGCTACAGGAATTAGTACATCATTACATGCTATGAATATGGCTTTAAATATTGGTGTTTCTTCTAGTGGTATGGCTATGAGTTTAGGAACATCTATGAATGATCCTATATCTGGAACAGCTAATGCATTAATGGTTAGCGCATTACCAGGATCAGCAATACCTGTAGGATATCAGATAGAAGATGCTAAAAAAATAACATCTATAGGTACAGATATTATTCAGAAATTAAGTTTAATGAATAATATTGAAAAAAATAATGCTAAAAAAATAAATGACCAATTTTATAATTTAAGGAAAGAACATGACATTAAATAACACATTAAATGCCAATCAATATAATGATTGGCAAACATTATCTGTTGAAGGAATAAAGAAAACAGAAGATGAAGAAATATTATCAGATGAAGCTCAGTTTGTTAGTGATGCTTTTGTTAAAGCAGGGTTACCTCCATGTAATATATCTTTTGGTAATATTAATGCTTTAGATTTAGATATGTTTAATGTTGAAGCAACTCCAGTAAATATGAAATTGTTTAATAAAATTGGTACTTTTGAGAATTATGTTAGAAGAATAAATGATAAATTTATAACTTTAATTGAAGCATTTAATTGCTGTCAATTAGCAGATAAATATAATTCAACAATTAAAAATAGTTTAGAAGATACTATTAAAGGATTTGCTAAAAGTTTAGTATCTTTTGCTGAAGAAGCTTCTAAAGAATATTTAAGATATAAAGTTGTATTATGTGCTGTTAGACCAGTACCTGGTAATCCTTGGTTAAAAACTGGAGGAATTGATTTTTTAAGCTATATATATTCATTTTTAAATGGATTAGAAGATTTCGCAGACTGGCTTATGGATGGTTCTATTATGGATGTATTAAATGATCCATTAAAAAATTTTTTAAAAAAATTAGAAACATGTACACCAGTTATTGATAAAGAAAAAAAATTATATGAAATATATTTAAAAACAGCTTTACAAGAAGTATCTAAAAATAATTTGGTAGTATTATCTAATAATAATATTGATGATAATATGGTTGCTAATATATATTCTGATAAAAATATAGCAGTAAGAGATTATAGTATTGCATTAAATAATATTAAAACTATTAAATCACAAATGTCTCAAATATTATTAGAAAACCCTGATGAAAATGTTGATGATTTATTAGAAGATCTTCTAATGTATGAAGAAGATCAATATAATGCAGAAACAAAATTATTAGATTTAAATGAGAAAATAGATTTAATAACTTTAGATTCAGATGTTTCATATTCACAATTTCAAAAAAATGATAATAAAGTATCTAATGAATTACTGATTCAAAAAAATATAGAATTTGCAAATAATGAATTTAATAAACCCTCATGTAGTTGTTTATTAAGTATTTTAGGTGCAACAAATATAACTGATTCAAAAGATATAACAATTAGCACACAAGATGATTTTGATAAATTATTAAAAAATAAAATTCCTTGGTTTAAAAAAAATGATTGGGTAAAAATTCTAAATGATATGACTAGTTATAATTATGAATATAATAATGATTTAGAAAATGAATTTCAATCATTATATATATCAAGTATTGAATCATTTTTATTGGATGAAAAATTACCATCATCTTTTTTAAATACATCAAATAGAAATAAATTACAAGAATTAGATATATTTAATAAAAATTTAGATAAATTAGAAGATTTAAATTTTATTTATTTTGCTCCAAATCCAGTTGTTAGTGATTATATTGATGATATTGAATATAAAGATACATTTGATAATATCAATATATTGAATTCAAATTTTGATTTAAATTATTTTAAAGATTTTGCATCTAATGATAATACTGGTATTAAAGGTGTTATAGATAGGAATGACATTAGAAAGAATTATATTTCTAATTTAGAACAACTAAAATTGAAATTAAATTTAGGAATAAATAAAATTGAAAGTATATATCGAGAAGAATTTTATAATCTAAGAAAACAATTATTAATAATTGTTAATGAATATAATGTTGTTGATAGAGTCAATAATTTAGAATTAAACACAAATAGTATTAATACATTTAAAGATAATTTAATTGATCAATTTGAAGCTCAAAGATTATTAAACGAATTAGGTAATACATTTGATGTTAGAAAATTTTTAAATTTTAAAAATACAAATACTTATGAACTAAATATAAATGTACAAACATATGTTTGGGAACCAAACATAAATATGGATATACCAAATAATAATTATCCATTAAGTGATACATTATTATGGTATCAGTCTCAAGTAAATCTTTCTATAATAAATGCATCTATTATACGATTACAAGATATTATTAAAATGGACAATTATGTTGTTGAAATAATAGGTGATTTAGACGATGTTTGTGATTGTGGATTAATATGTCGTTTAATTCAAGCATTGGTTGATATTATTATTAGTTCAATTAATAATATTTTACAATCATTAGTAAAATTATTAATTCAAAGTATAATGAATGAAAAATTATCATATATATTAAAATTTATATTATCAAAATATAAATGTTATTTAGATTTTAAAGCTACAGAAGATAATTTAGAAAAAATTAAATTAAAAGCAAAACAATTAAATCAAAAATTTGATATTCCTTTTAATGAGGCGACAGATCCATTATATTGTGATCAAGATAATTACTTTAATGATATTGATAATGCAGAGATAAAAATGGTTAATCAAAATAATAATCCAAATGATTTAACACAATCTATACCAATGCCATCATTTGGAGTAATTGATAATAATGATCCATTTTTAAATCAAAATAAATTATATTTTTCAGATGATGTTTTAAAAAGAACTGGTTTTGAAAATGCAAATATACCATTATTAAATATGGAATGTATAAATAATAATAACCCTTATATTTATTGTGATATAAAAGATATTGAAAATTTAAATACTTATGAAATGATTATTATGTTTAAACCAGGAGATTATATAAATACTGATGATGAAATTATTACTACAATTTCTCAAGAGAATAAAGATATTAATAATAATGAAACTCTTAATGATTCATTATTAATTAAAGAAAAAACTGAAAAAGCAATAAAATCATTAGAAGATATTTTACAACAAGCTAAAGATAGAGTTGAATCAATACAAAATATGGAATTATATATTGATAATGATTGTTCATCTGAAGATAAATTTTTAAAACTTTGTTCTAAAGATAATTTAGAAGTTAATACTTTACAAATCTTAGACGGTAATTTTCCAATAACTAATAATTCGAAAGGAACTATTTCTCAGAAACAATTTGTAAATTATGATGAAGAATTTATAACATTTTTTCCAGAACATAAAGATTCGGATATTTATGGTTTTGTAAAATTAGAATCTGGTTCAGCTTATTTTAAATATACAACTCCACCTTTAGAAATATTACCTGAAAGAATAACAGTTTCAGAAACTGTTATTGAAGATAGTCCATATGTTGAAAACTCAGTAGAAACTGATATAAAAACATTATATATTGACTATAAAACAGATACTATAACAACTATTACTGAAATAATATATGATGAAGAAACAAAAACTAAAAAAATAATAATAACAACTAAACATAATGAAACATATTTATTTAGAGAAGCAAATTTTGAAATGTTAGCAAAATATAAAAATAAAGTTAATGAATTAAATATTCGTGTAATTATGGATATAATAAATTTTGAAAAATTTGAAGAATCACCAATACCTTATGATGAAAATTATATAGGTAGATATCCTGAATATATTGATTTAGGTTTTGTTGAAACAGGTGATTCTGTTTCATATTATATTAGTGAAGAAAGATTATTATTATTAGCTAAAAGTACTTTAAGATCAAATTTTATGTTACCATCAACTATTGTTGATGATGCTTTAGATGCTCAACAAGATTTAGAAGATAAACAAAAATTAGGTACTGATGAGTGTTTATTACCAAATATTACTCAAGAAAAAATCAATAAGATTGAATCAAATATAAATGAAACATTAAAATCAGCTGCAGATATTGAAGATATGGCTAAAAAAATATCAGATAATAATATGATTGATATTGAAATTCAAGAAGAAATAAAACAAGTTTTAAATGATTTAAAAAGATCATTAATGTTTGTTATGTTGAATTCTGATCTTGGAATAGCCGTTCAAGTAATAAATAAAAAAATATATTTACAATTACCTGTTGATAGCTTAAGTGTTAATAGTTATATTGAATTAGATCATATATTACAACCACAAGATATATATATGTTAGTTATTTCAGTTCAACAAAATTCAATAACTTTAAAATTATTAACTGAAGATAAATTAATGTATGAAAAAACATTATTAAATATTGATAATTATCGAATAAAACCTGAATATATTGCTGGTATGCCTGATAAGTTTGAATCATTACCTGGATTTAAAACATTTTGTGGATTAGAATTAATAGATGTTATATTTAGTAATTATAATTTAAGTGATAAATATTATAAACGAACTATTATGAATTATGTTCCTAGAAATGCTATGGTTTTATTTGATTATAGTGATAAAAATAATTCTAAAATAAAAAATAGTATAACAAAAGTTGATGATAAAATTATTATTAATGCTACATCTAAAGAAAATCAATATGTATCTGGATATGGATTAGTTTTAGATGGTATTTATTATCAAGCATATAGAGGATATATGGATGGATTTTTCTGTAAAGATAATCTTACAAATATATCATTTACATTAATGTTATGGTTTAAACCTGATGAAAATTTAGAAGGTTATAATTATAATATAATATCAGATGATATATTAAAGAACTATATATACTATAATGCACATGATCAATCTATAAATATAGATTTTATAGGTTCTACTAAGAAAAAGTTATTATTAAGAGATAATGATTGGCAATGTATTATTATGTATCATGATAAATATACTAAAAAATATATATTTGAATTAACAAGCAGAGATTATAATATTAGAACAACAGAGAGTTTATATCATAATACTCATTTTAATTTAATGAGTGTTGGTGCTCAATATGATACAGGTTCTAAACAATATATTAATAAATTTGAAGGTTTATTTGGACCTATATCTATATTTTTAAATGATATAGATATAGATAATAAAATAGAAATATGTAAGAGACAATATATACAAATTAAAGGATTATAAATGAATATAGCAGTAGCAGGTAACGTTGTTCCAGGAATTTGTGTTTGTGTTCCTTATCCTCCAGGACCATATCCAGCAACAGGAACTATAACTAGTACAAATAATAATTATTTATTAGGAGGAATACCTGTTGCAAATAATGGTTCATTAGTGATGTTTCCATGTGGAACATCTGTTATAATTTCAATCAATCAATCATTTATAAATCCATTACCAGTTGCAAGAACTGGTGATTCAGTTAATGGTTGTGGTAATGGATCTGTTGTAGGAACAGGTGAACATATATGTATGTAAAAAAGGATAAAAAATGAATATACTACAATCAAATATGAATTATATTAATAGTTCATTAAATGATATATTATTATTTCAAAATAATATATTAACAAGTATGAATACTATAAATGATTATAAATTCACAATAAATAATGATGATGATACAACTAATGATGATTTAGATTGGATAAATTGGAACACAAACAATTTATTTAACATTAATGAATTAAAAAATAAATTTGAAACATTTAACTCAACAATAAATAATTTTAGTACTTTCTTAAAAGATAGAGGTTTAGATATTATTTTAGTTGCTGATCAAGCAAACGCTTTTGTTTGTACAGCAAATGATACTTTTACTAGAGTTATTGATGTATATAATAATTTATTTAATCAAAATTATTATGATAAATATACAAACATATTAAATGATGTTGTTATTTCATTAAATAATTTTACATTTGATAATACTATTATTGATAATAGAGATGATATATATACATATTTTGATAATATTCAAAATATGTGTGATCCACTATTAGATATATTAGATAAAGATATAAATATAATATTAGAATCTATTGATATTACAAATATATTTCAACAAACATTAACTATTAATTCAACCGTTGGTATTGCGTTAAGTGTATCTCAACAAGCTTGGAATTTAGCAATATTATTAAATAAACATAATTATAAAACAACAACTTTAGAAGATACTTCTAATACATTATCTTCAGATGGTACTGAAGATCAAAAATTAGATACACATCCTTTATTTCCTAAGCAGATAGATAGTTCAAAAATTAATAATATAAAAAATATTATTGAATTATTACATTTTAATAATAATGATAGATTTTATACAAATGAAGATAAGAGTGATTATATTGAAATTAAAAAATCAGAATTACCAATAAATCCTTTTTTAGATCCTTATAATTTAATGACAATATATGATGCAAATGAATTATATACAGATAATAGATCTATTGATAGTTTACTTGATATATTTAAAGATTATAATTATTTAAAAGATATAAATATAAATAAAGATAATTATATAAATTATTGTATTGAAAATAATATTGATATAGTAGATGATGATACATATAATAATTATTATAATTATTATCATAATAATTATGATGAAGTATATGATCAATATATACAAGGAATATTATATATAACAAAATATTATAAATTTAAAGAATTATATCAAAATTATAATATAAATTTTGATATAACTTTATTTCTTGATGAATTATATAAAAATTTTTATGGAGAAAATAATTTAGGAATAAATTATTTAAGTACAAAAGAGGATAAGAATAGTTTAGATAATTATTTATTAAGTTTAGCTGATAATATTAGTAGTATTATATTAGATAGAAGTATAAACTTTAAAGATGAATTATTAAAATATAATCAATATGAAAAAGAAATATTAATAACAGTAACTGAATTTAAATATAATGGAGGAAATACAATTTCTAAAATATTAAATGAATTTAAAATAAATACTATTTATTTAGCTAATAAATATAATATTATTGCTGGAACTTTTAAAGTTGATAATAATTTATTTAATAAATATAATAATAATATTTACCATAATTATGATAAAAATATTATTTCAGATGAAAGTGATGGTTATTCAAAAACAGAAGATAATGTAATTGAAACAATATATGATTATGATACAAAAAATATTACAAAAATAAAAGGTTTATTTGATATATATATTGAGGATAAATTTAGAGGAATAAAAATATATGATAATATAAATATTGAATCATCATATAGTAATAATATTTATAATATTCGTCAAGAAATAAAACATCTTAAAACAGAGACTGTATTTGATAATGATAATGTTATTATTAGAATAACAACAGGTATTACTAATGTTTATAGACAACAAATGATTGATGGAAAAATAGATTTTGTTGAAGCTAGACAAAAATCTATTTTAAAATCTCTTTTATATTTACAAGTAAAATATAAAATGGATAAATATATAGATAATACTTGGATTGCAGAAATTCCAAGATTAGAATAAAAGGAAATATATGTATAAATATAATACAGCAGCTGAAAAAGAATTTAAAAGAGTTGCATCATTTTTACGAAAACCAAAAGGTATTATTATATTTGATTCATATAATAATACATGGTTTCCTACAAAAATAGTAACTTTTGATACAACAGAATTTAATTTAAGAAAAGTCAAAGATGATTTTCATAGACAATATGGCGGTTCATCAGCAACTGAATTATTTATGCCTTATCATTATTTTGTTGAATTTATAGGAAAAGATTATTTTCCTATACAAACAAGACCATTAATGTATAAAAGTTTAATACCTGGTTATGAAGAATATATAAGTATATGTATTGCGGGAAATAGTGATGAGGATATTTATCCTCATCAATTATATAAAATGATTGCTCATTTAATATTAAATTCATTTCATTATATTCCTGGATGGAAATTAAATCCAGCAAGTGAAGTTGAATATCATAATCTTGGGAAGCAATTTAAAATTAGTCAATTGGAGAAACATTTTAGATGATTAGTAAATTTGAAAAAGTTAAACCTAGAGTACCATATTTTGATTATAAAAAACATCATATGTATGTTTATGTGTATCTGAATCCTTTTGAAGAAAAATACCAAAAATATAATATTCAAGGAAATATTATTGAGTTTGCTTATACTCCTATATATATAGGTAAAGGAACTTCTAATACTCCTAATAATTCAGGATATAGATTAAATGCACATATTGCTGAATATTTAAAGAATGGTCAAGAAACAGATGGATATAGAACTATTCATAATGAAACAAAAAGATTAAAATTTAAAGAACTTGAAAATAATATGAGAAAATATGGTCATGGTAATGTTGATTTACCAAAAAATTGGGAAGAATATAAAAAACAATGGATTATTGTTTTAAAAGTGTTTAATAATCAAGCTCAACTACAAAGAGGTGAAGCTGATTTAATTAAAGGTATTGGTACTATTCGAAAAGGAACAGGACCATTAGTTAATGCATTACTAGGTTAAATAGTAATTTAAAAAAGGAAAAAAATGTTAGAAAAAATAGGAAATAGTAAAATAAATTTTAAGAATATAGATATTATAAAATATTATAAAAAAAATGATTGGATTGAAGCGAATATTATGAATAGAGAAAAATTCAAATATATTGAATATAAAATTGATAATAAATTTGAATCTACTCATCAATTAACTATATTATTGAGAAAATATAATATAGTTCCAATAGCTGAAGAGTTTTTTGTTAATAAAAATAATATTATTACATATAATTTTAAACCAGTTGTTGGATCATTAAATTCAGTTGATTTATTTATTTATTTTTCAAATGCTGTTCCATTTGAAATTAGAATTAAAAAGAATCAAAAACATAATATTGATCAGATTTTAATGTAAAAGGTATAGAAGATTATTAATCTTCTATACCTTTCTTGTCCTTGATTTTAAACACAAGAAAATCCTATTTCATACATTTGTATGAAATAGGATTTAAATTGCTATATAAGCAATTTAAACTATATTAATTAAGCTTCTAATGATATTATTCTATTTTCTAAATCAGTTAATTTCAAATCAATTGATATCATTTGATTTCCAAATTCTAAGAAATTATAATTTATTTTATCAATAAATAAGTTATCGCCATATTTAATAAAATAATGATTATAACCAATAATATTATTAGTAATTGAATTATCTAAATTTTTAAAATTCAGATAATTCGTACTTAAATTATTAAATGCTGTATCATTTCTTGTAATTTTGTTTAATTCTACATTTTCTAAATTTTCTGTTAATGACATTTATTATACCTTTATATTAATTTTACTGGTTTAGAATAAACTTTATTCTGACCAAATATATCTTTAGTTGAATATTCAATTTTTAATGATACTATTTCTTCATCTGTGAAATCATTTATATTATAAGCGTTATCATTTACATCAAATAATTGATTTCCTAAATATGTATCAGCAAAATAATTTTGTCCAACATATGAATCATCAATAAATAATAAACTTTTATCACTTGAATTATTAATAGATATTTCAAATAATGCATTTTCATCTGTTGAATTTAAAACATTATTTAAAGTTAAATCTTTATCTAATGAAATAATAACTGATAAATTTGTACCATCATAAGTAAAGATACAATCATTTAATACTTCTTGATTTTCAATAGTATCAATACTATTTTGTAAATCATTAAATATAATATCTAATTCATTATTAGTAATACTACCTGAATCATTTACCAATTTAAATATTTTCTGCATAAAAGGTAATATTGTACTGTATCTAACCATCTCTACTTGAATTTCTTCAATTTGTTCGTTATTTTTTGTATTATCTAATAATTGTAATTCTACTTCTTTTATATAATTATTTAAAGATATAACATCTGATTTTACAGGATCTAGTTGTTCTTTAACAACACTTCTTATTGAACCGGCTGTATTTTCACTACCATTAATTATAGTTATAATACCGTCTGTTGAATTAAATAAAAAATCTGAAGATTGTTTTAATAAATATCTCATTGAACCTACAATAGAATCATTTCCTGTAATTATTTCAATATTTTGTTTGTTTGTATCAACTTGTTTTATACTAACATTATTTGAAAAATAATTATTAATTATATCTATAGTTAATGAATTAAATCCTGTAGTTGTTGTATCAGATATCCATTTTTTTAACATATCAATACCAATATCATCATTAGATATATAGTTTGCATTATTTGTATCATAAAAATAATTAACAAATTGTTCAATTATTTTTCTAGTATTTAGTTCTTCTAATATTTGATCCATACTATATAATTTAGCAGCATCATATTTTATAGATATAGCTTCATCATTAAATGTTGAATATTTTTCAATTATATTATCTATATCATTCACAACACTTTCTATACCATCATTATTTACTCCATATATTGTTGTTATTAATTTATCAATATTTGTATTATTTTTTAACAGATTTTCACTATGTATTATTATATTTGATGTATTTAAACTTACTTGTTTAACCAAACCACTATTAATATCTCCAACAATTTTTAATAAACCTGTATCTTCATTTTGAACATTATCTTTTAATACTAATAGATTTAAATCTTCAATATCAATTAATCTTTTTTGTAATCCTAAATTTTCATTTAATCCTACAATATTTTCTAATGTCTCTATATCTGAGCTTATATCAACTAATGTTGTATCATTTATTGTTGTAACAACATTATTAAGAGTTGTTGTATCTAATACTAATTTATCAATTGATGTTGAAAATTTTTCAACATCAACTAATCTAGCTAAAATACCTGATGAAACATTATATATTTCATCATTGTATCCTCTAATATTATTTGAACCATTAACTTTTATATTAATATCATTAACTATATTTACAAGACCGAAATTATTATCACCTAAAGTTTTTTCTATTTTAATTATTGATTGTTTATTTTCAGAATTTGTTTTTATTATTCCTGAAGTATCATCACCTAAAGCAATTTCAATATTATAAATATCTTTTGATAATCCAGAACCAGGATTATCACCTATAGGTTTATCTCCTATAGTTTCATTTATAGTAGCTATTTTTAAATCACTTTCATTAGTCTGATATATTAAACCAGATTCACTATCACCTAATATTTCAGTATGTGTTTTTAATATATTATCATGATTATTTATTGTAATACTATGATCTGATACAGTTTGATTAATATCAATTATTGATTCATTATTTTCGTTATTTGAATCAGTTAATACTTGTGTAACTGCTATTAACTTATCTTCAATAAATGTTGATATATCAGAATTTATAGCCTCTACTTTTGAATCTAATTCCGCTTTAGCATTTTCTAAAATTAAATCAACATTATATTCAATCTGTGATTGATTATTATCTTGTAATGATTTTATATCATCTGCTAAATTAACTAATGATTGACTTATACCTTTATGATAACTATAAGCATTATATCCTAATAATTTAATATTTAAATAACTTAATTCAGTTTCAATAGGAACTAATATCTCTCCTTGTGTTGCTGTTGAAACTATATAATTTTCATTACTTATTCCCATTTATAATCCTTTTATTCTACAAAAATTTCTTTTGATTTTACTAATCTATCTCCAGATACATATACTTCATTATCTAATACAACTAATCCTTCAGTATTAATTACTATATTTTCAAAAGCTTCTTTTACTTTTAATTCAACCATTATTTCTAAATCTGATTTTTCAATGTATCCAGTTTTATCAGATACAAAAACTAAATCATTTTCAACTTTTTGTTTATTTAATAATGGAAATTCTCCATAATCTGTTATATCCTGTTTTGATTCAGGCATAATATTATTTATCATTATATATCCTTTTTATATTTCATCTATCCATTCTTCGATTTGAAGAATTGTTATATCTATTCGTTCAAAATTCACATCATTTAATATTAAAAATTGTTCTTTTAAAGTATTAAAATATTCTAATACTCCATCATATGTTAACATATTTGATATTACTGATTTATTGTTTAATTCTGTTTCAATAATTAATTTTATTTCTTCTGAATTTAATAAATCATTAATACCTATTTCATCATTATCATATAGTGATAAAATATCATCTATTAAATTTTGAGTTAAAAAACTTAAAGAACTAGCTGTTCTATATAATAATTCTTCAAATTGTTCTTTTGTCAATATATTAATAATATTGTATGATTCTATTAATATATTTTGTAAAAGATCATATGGTATATATACTCTTTTATTTAATGTATCAATTAAAGTATTTTGTATTAATACATTAACAGCATCAACATCTAAATCTGTATCAACCAATTCTATTATATTATCAACAATTCCTTTTGAATCTAATTCATCAAATGTTGGTATTCTATTAATAAATTCTTTATTATAATTAGCCGCCTCAATTATACTATCAATATTAAAATCTTCATCAGATGTTATAATATTTCTATTTATTGCTTGTATTTTTAATGCTTCAAATTCATCTTGTGATAAAATATTACTAGCTAAAGATGGATTATCAATTACTTCTTGTATTTTAATTTTATCAATAATAAAAAATTCTCTATCTAATTTTAAAAAATCTTCAATATTATATTGTGCATCATTTTTAAATAAATCTGATTTTACATATGATCTATAACTTTCTGCAAATTCAGTACTACGTGTATAATCTTTTAATATTTGTAAACAATCTTCACATGAACCTTCATTATATTTAGGTAAATTCCAATCAAAATCTAAATTTATAGCGAATGGATTAAAATCCATTCGTATAGGTTCAAAATTTAAAACAGTATGATGCATTTCAATTTCTTCTTCAAACATATTAACTCCTATTTAAATATTAATGTTATATTTATATTATCATAATCAAAATAAAAATATGTTGGTACAAATGAAACTAAATCTATCATTTTTAAATTATCTGGACCAGTTCCTAAATCTTTTTCCATACTTCTATATATATCAGTACTTGTATTTATAGAAAATAATTTTGGAGAAATCACTTCTATATTGTTTATCATGTCATACTTCGTTAATATGCTGTTTTCTAATAATGTCTCATAGTAATTAACAGTAAATCCTTCTTTCTCAGATAACACTTTAAAAACTTCAGATTTAATTTTAAATTCTAGTTCTTCAGAACTAGTTATTGTTGATAAATTAAATTTATATTTATCAACAATAATTTCAATTAAAATTATATTTTTAGCAGATAATAATGATCCATTATTATTTGATTCAATCAAATATTGTTTATTTTTTTCTGGTAAATCAATAGTATTAAAAAATGCTTGTGTTATATCAACATTAAATGCTTTTCTATTATTATCTTCTTGTACTCTAAAAAATCTATCTAATTTTGTATATATTTCTAAAGGAGTATTTATTTTTAAATATTGTTTATCAATAAATGGTATATTTAAAACATATTTTTTTTGTTTAGTTGAATCTAATCTACTTATTTCATTATAATAATAATGTTTTTGTTTTTCCACTAGTTGAAAATATGAATCTACTGAATAATATTCCATAACAATATTATCATTATCTAAAATAGTTATTGTTATATCAGTTAATGGTTCTTCAAATAAACAAAATTGATCTAAAAATCTTTGATTAACAATCTGTTCAAAATTATTATACATATTTAATTCAGCAGATAATAAATTTGAATCAACTTTATAAGTATAAAGTGGGTTTACATTTATTAATCTGATTTTTGTTTTTCTTTCAAAATAATCATATATTATTTGAAAATTTATATTATTATTTAATTTTAATAATCTATTTGTATCTCTTGGTGCTATTAATTGAACTTCTATTAATGGTTTAATCATATATGCAACATAATGATTAAACTCTTGTTTATAATAAAATGGTGAAATTAAATTTTGTCCAGCATATTCTTTTTCTGGAAAAAATAAATTTTGTGAAAATTCATCATCTGTTAAAGTAAAAGTATTTGTATATACTATTTTTTTATATTTATCTCTAAGAATATTATATATAAATATATGATTTTGTGAATTAAAGAATTTTGAATCAACAAAAGGTTGAGTATTATCTAATGTATATTGAACTTGAAAATCATTGATTGATACTAATGAATTCCTAGTTGAACTTTTCTTTATCATTTCTGAGCGAATATATTCAATATCATCAACATCTTTACCATTAAAACCTCCAGTTGTTGATAACATTTTTAAGTTAGTTTTACTTGTTGTTGTTAAACCACCATCATCAGTACTAGTTAATAATACTTCTGGTACAACAATATCAATTGAATTAACATTACCTTTATTACCTTTTGTTAATTTAGTTTCTATAAGTATAGTACATCCAGCTTCTAATTTTGCACCATGTATACCATTACCGATATTAAATGTTAATTGATTGTCTTTTATATCTAAATATATATTTTTATCAAATTGACTAGCATTATATTTATTATATTTAATAGGTAAACTACTTAAATCTCTATAATTTGATAATTCATCACTAGTATATGCATATAATGAATCAACATCTATTATGTTATCATTTGGAGATTGTATGTATGCATTTATTTCATATATATCATCTTTTGATGATATATCTAAACTGTAAGAAATATCTTCACCAATCTCATAATCAGGAACTCTATATGCTTGAATATTTCTAGAATATTGTTTTAAACCAGAATATTCTATTAAATAAATATATTCACCAGCATTAGTAGGTGATTCAATTTTATTAACTTCTAATGGATAAACATTATTTGTAGTTAACCTTTCTGCTGAAACAGAATTATGTGAAAAATATATTTTAATATCTTCTTCTAATGTATAATTCATATTTTCTTTAGATTTTAAATCTATAGTTCTATTAATATCATATGTTAATACTTCTGTTGGACGAATACTATAATCAGGTATAACTATATTTACTAATGATTCAGCTGGTATAGCAAAGTTTATTTTATAATTTAATATAGAACTATGAAATAATAAAGATTTAAAATCAGTAGATGTTGCTGGATTTAATTCTCTTAATAGTTTTTGATAATATATTGCTGTATCATATTTTATATGTGAAAAAATATTAACAATAGAACCCAAAGCACCTGTTTTTAATAAAGCTGGATTTTTAACTTTTAATGTTTGTCTAAATATATTTTCATATTTAATTAACGTTGTTGTTAATGTATCCATTTATTATCCTTTTATATTTAAGAATTTTTCAATAGCTAAAGCCATTAATAATATTCTATTTGTATTTTTACTAATCACATATTTTGTTATTTCATGTTTTTCATTCATAAATTCTATTTCATGTTTTTCATCAATATCTAATCCTGTAGCATCTTTAAATTTTTTCATGAATGAGAATATTTCAGGATTCTTTTTATTTAAAGTATGTCCTGTTACAAATCGTATTTGTGCATTTTTAAATAATTCTTTAATTATTATAGAAATATCAATACCATCTAATTCAATATTATCAATTATACCACCAATAGTTATATCAAGAAAAGCAACATCAACCTTACCATCATTATTTAAATAATTTTTTACAGCAAATGCTGCCATATCTCCTGTTGCATAAACTATATTAAAAGTTTTCATGATATCACAACATTGAATTCTTTTTAATTCAATTATTAATAATTGAATCATTCCTTCATAATCATCCATTAATAAAATTGTTGGTTTATTTTTATCAAAACCATTATAAAATACCATATCTGGTATTTCAATCTTTTGAGGAATAAAATCTTCTAAATCTTTAGGTGATATATATTCATTCTTATTATTGTTTGATTGTTCTTGTTTATGATTTTTAGAGAAAAAATTTTTAATTTTTTTAATCAGTTTTATCATTTTGTTTTTCCTTTAAAGTATCTGTTGTTTGTGACCAGCTACTATTTATTGTATTCATAACTTTATCATAAGCTATAGGATCTATAGAATACATTGTAAATAATACAACAACTATAATCATCCATGCACCTAATAATTTATATATATTTTTCATATTCAATAAACTCATCATTTTTTTATAAAAATCTTTATTTAATGCGTTTTCTATTGTATTTATTTTTACAGTGTGCTCTTTTAATTTATCTGCAGTTATATTATCAGTACTTATAGCTGCAGCTAATATTTTACTAATCTTTTTTTTATCCATTTTTGATTTTGTTATTAATTCTTGATGTATTAAAACTATTACTTCATGTATTGCTGGACTTTCATTATATAGATTTGAGTATAATCTTTCTAAATTTTGAGGAGCGTGTTGTATTGAAACATATTCTAATAATTCCTCTGAACCTTTAGTAGCATTATTTTTTATTTGATCTATATCTTTCATTTGTGTCCTTTTTTATAAATTGATCATATAATTTTTTCAATTAATGATATTAATTTATCTGTATTTTTTCTTATTGATCTTGAATTTCTACCAGCTTCTACAAATAAATATAAATCAATTATTTTTTGGTTAGTTTTTGATCTACCTTTATCTGTTAATAATTTTATATCTATCATTTTTTCTACTGATTCAAAACTTCTTGACGTCCATCCAAATAAATATTTAATATTTATTGGTCTTCTTTTTGTTATATTTAAGTATCTTCTTATTTTTGCTTTTAAAAACTCTAAATGAAATTTTTGAGCAGGATTTGTTGTATAATAATTATTTAGATATTTTATACTAACATTTCCTATAACTCCATCTGCAGTACAACCTACTATTTTTTGAACCATTTTTGATGGTTTTTTAACACCAGAATTTACAGCATAATCAAAAAATGATTCAGCAAAAGATTGTGATATAATTTTTGAACCTTTAATTTTATTCCAAAAATTTTCATCATAAAACTCTTTAACATATTTTTGTAATTCAATGTTTTTATTTAATGCATTATCAATATTTAATCTTTCTTGTGATGTAAAGTTAATAATATTTTTAGATTTTATAGTTCTATCTACAGTAACCCAACCTTTCCAATATTTATGTTTATTTCGAGCAATTCCTTTATAAGTCATACCGCCTGTATCATCTTTATCATATGTGAAAACTCCTTCGTTTTCTAAAACAACTTTTAATGCTTTTTTAAAATTTGCCATTTTAATCCTTTTTATTTTATATTATTCATTAAATCTTCTATATATTCATTATAAAAATCTGTTGGAATAATTTCATCATTCTCATACTGCATTATTTGAAATACCATATCATTACTTTTATAATTAATATTTAATGATGTTAATGTTGATTTTGATCTATCACCTATTATCTGTTTAAATGGTATATTTATAGGAGAAACCCCTAAAATTTTAATCAACACATTTATTTTTGTACTAAATGGTTTAAATATAGCTATCCAAACAGCATTAAAACTAGGCACTTCAAAAAACTTAGAAGTTTCACTTGTATGAACGGTTGCTTTAAAATCTATATATCCTTTTTTTAAAGCATCTATATATTTATACCACATTTCATGATAACCAAAACATGTTAGTAATGCATCATCAATATAATTTATACTAAAATCACTTGCATAATTTACTCTTGATACATAATTTAAACTTCTTGATTTTCCAGAAATAGAATCATATTCTAAACTCAATTGAGGAATATCAATATCTGTTGCTAATGATCCAATTGTTTTATGAAATTTTGTTGAAATATTTTTAATTTGATCAATTCTTTGTTGTGAAAATTCACCGTAAGCTTTTAAATCATCTTCTGTTATAGAATCTTTCCAAGGACCTCCAACCATAGTTATATGATAATTACCATTTACATGAGGTGTGAATGATTTATAATTTAAAGATACATCTTTTAATAATAAATTTTCTAAATTTATTGGTAATTTGTCTATTTTTGGTTGAATCATATTAGTTAATACTTCTAAGCCCATAATATTCCTTTCTTAAAATCCTGCTTTTTCGAATTTTGCTTTTTTACATATTGATCTTTTTGCTCTTAATAATAATATTAATAATATTATTTTTCGTAATTTTAATAATTGACTAACACTTGATTGTAATATATTTTTTCCAAATATAAGTTTCAACATTTCATCTATATGATTTTTTAATTTTTTAATATTTCCTGTTCCACTTCTTGTTCCAGATAATTTATCAACAATTTGTACAATATTTATAGAACATAATCTACTTTCATCGACAATTTTTACAATATCAAATAATATTTCATAAATATTATGTATATCATCATCATTTAAAGTTTCATTTAAAAAATCTTCAGTTTTTGATAAAAATAAATTACTAATACCATATGGACTAGCTTTTAAATATTTAATATCATCATTTGTTAATTTATTATGACCTTTAGTTATTAGATTTTTTTGAACTTTATTAACCATAGAAGACACTTTATTATTATCTAATCGATCAATTTCTTCTCCATCAACACCTTTTATATTAGACATAATACCTTTTTTATCTGAATTTTCCCAAGCTTTATAATATTCTTTTTGAACACCCATAAACATTTGATCAATTCTATTCCAACTCTGACTAATTATCATTACTAATCCTTTTATTGGATGAGCTGGATCTTTCTTTATAGAATCAGAATATTTATTCTCTATATTTGGAGCTAAATATTCTGTTATAGCATTAAATGGATTTGGATATTTTTTTAAAACTTTACTTGATCTAAATACTTGATTTATTAAATATTCTGCAATTTCTGGTTGACATCCATTTGGCATATATTTATATTTTCTACCATTAAATATTTTTATATTTATTAATACTAATGAATACATTCTTATAATATCATCATCAGCTTTTATACCTATATAATACAAAATTGTTAATGTTTGATAATATAAATCAGCATACATTCTATTACCTTTAAAGAATCCAATTTCTTCAAAGGCTTTTGATAATTGTCTATCTGTAACACCGAATACTTTTAATAAATGATTAGTTAATTTTCCTGGAGTTGATAAAGAATCACAAAATGTTGAATGATTTAAACTTTGTGAATATATTGTACTAACAATACGTTTAAGTAATGTTTCGATTTCACCATATAGTTTTTTGTCATTGATTATTTTATCTGAAATAAACTCAATAACTTCTGGCATCTTATACATATTTTTCCTTTATTTTGTTCTTCTAAGTACTTTACTTATTCCTTTGAATTGATTACAATTTATACCTGTTGCTTCTTCAAATAACATTGGAGCTAAATTAGATACTATACTACCTAATATTTCTTCGTTTTCTTGTACTAAAACTTTTACATTTCTATCAAACATTTCAAAATAAGATGATTCTTGTATATTTATGAAATTATTTATTTCTTTTTTTATATTGCCAGGAAATATCATTGAATGCATATTTTCATATAAAGTGTTTTCAAATAATGCGTATTTCGTAAAATGTTCTACATTTACTTTATCACTTAGTTTATTAATTATTAAAGATTCCATTAATATTTTACTATAATCAGCATTTTCAGTTAATAAAGTTCCTTCAAATAATGGTTGTGAATATTGTTTTGTTATATTTTCTGTTAAATATTTTGAATATATATTCAAAATTGTATTTTCATTTAATACTTGATTATCAATTGCTGCTGAGCAACTTCTTGGTTTTAAATTAACTTCTTGAAGAATTTCTTTTACATTTTCAAAAAGTGGTTGTAATTTTCCTAAAGTTGAAACTTTAGTATTCTCTTCTAAATTATTTATCATTTTTATAAAGAATGATGCATCATTCTCAACTTTAGATTCAAATAATTCTTGATTGAATCTATCTCCTACTAAGTTTGTTTTTTGTAAAGAAGAAGCTTCTTCTAATAATTTTTTTGTTTTATTTGCTGCTGACTGAACGTCAAATCCTAATTGATTTGGTAAGTTTAATTTACTTAACATTTTTTATCCTTATATTTTTATTAATTGTTGTAAAAGATATTAATATCTTCTACCTTGTTGTTTACTTTGAAATTTTGTAACTTCTGATGGAATCTTATTTTGATTATTATAATTATTATTTTGATTATTATAATTATTATTTTGATTATTATAATTATTATTTTGATTATTATTTTGATTATTATAATTATTATTTCTTTTAGTATTACCCATTTGTTGAAAATCAGATGAATGTTTATTATCTTCTAAACTATTAAAAGAATTAATATATGCTTTTGAATGGCTTTCTAAAGTCTTCTTATGTGTTGATAATTCTTCTTCCATTGCTCTTAATTCTGTTGTTGTTATATTTGAACCTGGTTTTTTTGCATCTTTTAAATTATCCATTAATTTTTTAACAATTTTTTGTTGTTCTAAATAATTTGATCTTGAAATATTTACATCTGAACTAACATTATTTGAATCTAATTGTTTTAATATTTTTTTATTATCCCATAAATCTCTTTTATAATCTACTTGACATATTTCTTTCAATTCTGTAAAAGATATTTTTGAAAATATTGCTTCAGATGTTAAACTTAACATATCAGGTGAACTTAAAATTACAGTATTTGATCCTTGTATAATATATACAGGATTGTTATTTAATCCTAATCTTTTAATAAGATATTGCATTCTTAATAAATTTCCGCTAATTTTACTTGGTGGATAAGCTAATAAACCTGCTATATATTTTTGTGAATCTAAATGATGAAGTATATCATATAAATTTAAAAGAACTTCTTCTGATAAAATAAATGTTTTAAAGTTATTAGAATTAGAAATTGTTTTTCTAATTATTGGTGCATTTAAAAATCTATTCTTATTATATGTTGCAATTTGTTCCATCGCTTTGCCACCAAAATCTTTTTTGATTTTAGAGAATAAGTTATAAACAATTTTTGTAACTCTATCTAATAATTTATTTTGAATTCTTTTATCATTTAAATATGCATCTATAACTTCTGTTATTTCAGAATCATTATTAAATTCATGTTTAGATGTTAATTTTTCAATAAAATATACTTCAGCTGATTGTTTAAAAGATTCTATAATATCTGATATTAATAAATTTAATGAAACATTTAAATCCTTAAATTTATCATTAACATTATTTGTTTTACTTTGATCTTCATTTAATATAGATTGTAATATTTCTTTATCATTAACATACATTTCAAATTGTTGTAAAATAGATGTTAATGAACCTTGAATACTTCCAATATTAAAAGTTAAATTTGATTGTAACTGTTGTTTCTTTGTTTCATCAGCTTTAGCTTTACCATTATTATTTATCATTTCAAACATTTTCATATCATTTAATCTATCTATTTGTCTTCGAACTTTTCCTAAATTAATTTCTAATATACTTACATCTACATTTTGTTTTCTTAATGTTTGTATATTTGCTTCTAATTCAGATTCTTTTATAATCATATCATGTAATTGTTGACTAGCAGATTTATTGTCATTTATTTTATCTTCTTTAAAAGGATTAATACTACTAAATGATCTACCTCTATTATTTGCTCTATCTAGATATTCAAATTTTTTACTTATAGCATTTATTGCAAAATTATAATCATTATTTGTAGTAGTAATAATTGAACCAACTGTTTCTTCAAAATAATTTCCTCTTAATTTTTCTATAAGAGCATCGATGTTTACATTTATTTTAGAATCATTAACTATAATATCATGGTTTAAAAAATCTTTACTTTCTTCAAATACTTCTAAACGAGGATCATTGAAAGCTATAAGTCCATCAACAAGTGATAAAATTTTATTATATTCATGTGTTTTACTTAACATATATTTTCGTTCTAATTCTGTTGATTGAACTGGATTATTTGTTACATTTGTATGACTACTTTTGTTGATTTTTGATGTATCATTAAAGAATTTATGAATAATACCATTATTGACTTCTCGCATAAAGAAATCTGCAGATTTAATTTCACCTCTATCAAATAAATGTGTAAATTTTTTACTTATGCTTGATGTTATCATTTTTTCTTTTATAGCAGTTGAACTAAAAGAACTGTATTTTTTATTTTGCTTATTTTTAGCAGTTACTTCTACAATCTTTAACATTGCTGTTACTGGATCCATATTATTTTGTTTACTAAATTCAATATATTGTGCTATGTTTTTTCTAATATCAGAACTATTTCCTTTTTGACCAATTTCATTTAAAGGAATTGTAGGATATAACATATCTTTAATCATTAAAAACATTAATGTTAATTTATCATTATATTTAATTTCATCTAAATTTTGTTGTTCAATTAAATCGTTTGATAATAATATAAAATCATAATCAAAATTATTATTTCTATCGTTTTGATGTTCTAAATATATTGGAAACACTTTCTTATTTTTATAAAAAGGTACTTGTTCTATATTCTGTGCAAATTCTTTAATATTTTTAAAAGCTCTTCTCATATCTTGAACTTTATTTTTACCTGATCCTGAAGCTTCAAAACTTCCTTCAGGAGTATTAGCCATAGTTTTAAAGAATTTACTTATAACATTTGGTGTTATATATTTATCTAATGATTTTGTTGTTGCATTAATTGATGATGTTAATGTTATTAAGTCGGCATAGTTTTTTATACTATAACTATCAATACATTGTCTGTCTTGTTTAGACATATCAATTAATGGAAAACTTCCAAATTTTATTTTTTTCATATGTTTCCTTTTATTATTTTGTTACTTATTTGTTGTCTTATTTGTAGTTGAACATATATTATTAAATCTACAAGAAACACAATTAGATGTGTTTATATTCATAATTAATTGACCATATTTATTTATTTTAAAATTATTTTTTATATATTTATTATTTAAATTTGAATAATTTTTATCAATAACATGTATATCTTTATTTTCTATAAAATTATATTGTTTTAAAATTATTATTATATATTCAATACTTGAGGCTATAATATATTCATCATTATTATTTATATGTATATGATCATTTACATATATAATATTATTATTATCAGATCTGATAATTTCAAAATTAATATTATATTTTTGATAACATGTGTTTAAATAATTTTCTATATCATGATATAATTTACCATAAGCATCGTAATATATTTCATTTATTGGAGCTGTAAATTTGATTGCGTATTTTTTATCTGTTTTTAATACATCTTTAAATTCATCTCCAAATATTAATGAATTTAAACATAGATTTCTTAAATTATATAATGTTAATGTTGTCTTATTTTCTTCTTTATCTTTTGTTTGAACTTCTTTTACTAACTGTTTGATATTCTCAGGTAATTCTTTTTTATCAATATCATTTAAATGAATTACCTGTTGTTTATCGTTTTGAGTATTTGAAGCTTTTGGTTTTAATTTATCCAATAACATCTTTACTCTTTATAATTTTATTTTTTTGCTTTATTTTCGTTTTGTTTCTTCATCCATTCTATAGAAGCTCTTTGACCATATTTTTTATTTATTGCATCTTTAGCTGCTACAAATAATTTTTTAAATTTTGATGCTTTTTTCCAAATAATATCATCTTTTTCTTTTGCTAATCTCATTGCGATAACCGATACCGCTGCATTACGTTTAGCTTCACGTGTTCTTTTTACTAATGATTGTTGAACCATTTTATATCCTTTATATTTTTTTTAAATTTATTTTCTTTGTTTTTAAACCGATTCGTTTTATAAAATCAGCAACTATATTTGATAAATATATATTATATATTATACATATATATTTATATATTCCATCATGTTCTAATATTATATAAAAATCTTTTATATCTAAATTATTTTTATTTATAAAGTGTTTTAATATAACTAGATCTTCATTATCAAAAACATATATTGCTTTGATTGCTTTATATGTTTTATTATTTTTTTCCATGTAAAGATTTTTTCTTATTTTATCTTCCATAACTTTTCTTATTTAATAATTTTATTAAACATCACCTTTTATATTTTCTATCATTTTAATACCTTTTATTAAATTTATCTGTTTGTCTTGATTTTGAATCAGAATCATTTGAATTATATTTCGATTTTGATTCAGAACTTAAACCTAATAGATTTCTTTTAAAATCTTTATCAGGTTTTTTATTATATTTAAATTCTTTATTATCAAAATCTTTTTTATTTTCGCCTAAAGTTTCAATTTGTTTACTATGAGTTCTCATAAAATCCTCAATACTAATATCTGTTTGTTTTAATAATTGTTTCATAAATTTTCCAGCTTCTTTATCTGCTTTAAATAAACCATTAGATAAATCTTTAGCCATAGTATCCATCATTAATCTTAACTGCATTAGTGTTATTAAATTTTCTCTTAGTAATTCATCATTCTCTGTATCAATATGTATAAATGATAATAAATTTTCTGTTTGAGCTGGATCCATACCTTTTGTCATAACTTTAGCAATCTTTTTATAATCTTTAGATGTTGTAATATTTGCTATCATTAAGAATTTATACATATCTGTTAATTTAGTAATTAGACATTTTCTAAATATCAACATACCATCTTCTAATTCTTGATCTTTAGAAGACTCTCTAAATATATCATCAATCAATGCTTTAAATAAAGATTTAGAACCTCTATTATATTTACCTCTTGTAATATTTGGATCTATACCAAATAATTCATCTTGTTGTTCTTCACATTGACTCGTTATAGTATTTATACCATCTATTACTTTGTTTTTATCTTGTATAGGTGAACTCTTAGATGATAATTTATGGAATAATTGTTTTACTTCTGGGTTTAAATCAATGTTATCAAATTTCATCATATTTAATCTACTTTGATCTAAAGATGAACCACTTTTTGAAAAAAATGGTTTTGATCTAATTAATAATGATCCTAAAGTTCCCATAAAATCTTCTGAAAATTTAACTTTATCAAATGATCCTCTAACTGGTTGTAACATACTAGTTGCTAAGATAGTTCCTGCTCCTAATAAACCAGCTGGTAATATACCAATACCTAATAAAGCCGCTGCTCCTCCTGCTGCTAAACCAGCAATAACATTCTCTTCATATAATTCTAAATCTCTAGTATTTAAACCTATATATTGAACATTAAATTGTTTAGTTGTATTTTCTAAAAGAAATCCTAATTTAAAAGATAAATTGTTATCACTTTCTAATAATAAATTATCTTTTGTTTCTGAATATATTGCAGAAAGAATAGTATCTTCTAAAAATGTTTTTATATGTTTATTTTTTTTACTTAATGAATCTAAATTTAGAAAATCTAAAAAATTATCAGATTCAGTAAATAATTTATAAGCAGAATCCATTTCTTGTTGTAAACTAGTTCCTGAGAATATTGTATCTTCCGATTCTTCTAATTTTTTAGATAACTTTAAATAATATTCATTAAATACTATTTGTGATTCTGGTATATTTTGTTTTGTTTTCATTTTAATATCCTTTTAATTTTAATTTTTCTTCTATATTTTTTGTCATATCAATATTATCTGAGTTTGAATCTAATAAATTATGAACTGTATCCATTATTTTATTATATCCTGTATCATCTTTTTCTAAAGATTTATCAGCATTTTTTATTTTAACATATGCATTTATTTTATGATTTTCAATATCTATTCTCATTTTTATATATGTTTGTATCATATTTTCATATTTTATAACAATATCTTGTATTAAAGATAATGTTTCAAATTGTGTTGTTAAATGTCCTTGTTGTACACCAATCATTTTGAAATTCTTTTCATCAAAATATTTACCAATCTGTTTATCTGTTCGTGATATCATTATATTTATAATATCTTCTTTATTTTTTAAAGTTGTAAGTTTTTTTTCTAAATGAGTAATTTTATCATTTATATATATTATCTGTTCATTTATATTTTCACTATAATGATGTATATTGAATTTACCTTCTTCTTTTAATGTGCATGTTTTTGCTGCGTCATTCATTGTGTATGTCCTTTTTAATTATATTCATTTGTTATATATTCTTTAATTTTTTTTATATGAATTTTTTTGTTTTTTTAGTTATCATAGAAATTAAAAAAATTATGTAATGGTTTATTAAATATGCTGTTTTCTTAAAATCGCTGTTTTGGATTATTTTTGATCCTTTTGCAAAGGTTGTTATAAATTCATATAAACAGTGTGGATCAAAAATAATCCCAGCATGTTTTATTTGGGATTATTTTTGATCCTGTTTTACAATTTGGGATTATTTTTGATCCTTATTAATTTTAAAATAGTATATTCAAAAATATTTAAATATGCTGTTTTCTTAAAATCGCTGTTTTGGATTATTTTTGATCCTTTTGCAAAGGTTGTTATAAATTCATATAAACAGTGTGGATCAAAAATAATCCCAGCATGTTTTAATTGGGATTATTTTTGATCCTGATTATATAATGAGGATCAAAAATAATCCCAAAAATTGCTGATTTAAAAATCAGCACAAGAAAAATATAATATTAGATTAATTTCTAATATTATATTTTTAATATTTTAAGCAGTAGTACTAGACGATGCAGTATTAGCAGCTATAGACGAAGGATTAGATAATACTTTATATAATTCAGCTGTTGGTTCAAATAATGATTGAGAGTTCATCATTGCAACTGCTTTTTCCATAGTACTATTATCAGTTTCATCTAATGGGTAACCATCAAATTTATATTGAGCTACTGGTTTAACAAAACTATTATCTGTAATATTTGCAGAATAAATAGAATTAAAATCAGTTAAACATTGAACACCATCAAATAAAGTTACTTTAATTATATCAGCATCAGTCCATTCACCAGATTTTCTAGCAATAGGTTTTGTTTGAACAACCATACATGTACCTTTATATTCTCTAGATGAAAAATCTTTAGCAGATTTACTAACACCTAAATAGGGATCAATAAAATTAGTTAATAATTTATGAACTCTAAATATTGGTGCTCCCCAATAATCTTTATATTGTATACTAAATTCTCTAGATATTGTTTGTCCAGTAATAAATGAAGCATCAACTCCACCTTGACCTTGAACATCTTGAACATTAATTTGTCTATCACTTGGTGGTGTATAATCTTCAGCTGAAGCCATTAAATATTGTTTTGCTGCAGATGCTTCTGTTTCACCAATTAGTGTTGTTGGAAATGCAAAAAATACATAAAAATAACCTTTTACAAATGGATGATCAGATGAACTTCTATCTGACCCTCCTTGATATCTATTACCATTTAATTTTGAGCTTGTATTTATGTTACTAGTACCTGCTAATGTAGCAGGTGTAACAAAATCGTTAATATCAGCCATTTATTTCTCCTTATATTACAATTATAGGAATATCAATTGATTCAATTGTTCCTACTGGATTAACTGTTACAGTTAATCTTAACTTATATGTTTGTTCATTAAACATACCCTTAACAGAAATTGATCTAAATACTCCATCATTAGTACCTTCATCATTTCCAACTTCCCATTTATTCAGATTTTTATTACATCTAGTTATAGCTTTATCCATAATATTTTCTGTATCTTTTTTCTGAATAAGATCTTTTAATAATTTTGGTAAATCTTTTCTAATTCTATGAAGAACTTTAACAACATTACCTCTACTTAGTTTAGATAATTTTTTATACATTGTTAATTGATCTATAATATATGTTCCATCTGGCTCATCTATTATTGTATTAATTTGTAAATTTCTTAATTCTTCTATTGCTAATGAATCAGGAGCATATGTCAAATTTAATACTTCAGTATCTATTGTACCTTTTTCAATGTTCGCTACAGGCTCTGTAATTGAATAATCATTATCCACTCTTAAATGTGCAGCTAAAGCATAATATGATGTAGGCATATATCTCATTAACCCATTATCCATTTTATGTGTTTTATTTTGTTGACCAGAATATAACATAGTATTATATGAACTCATAAATAATCTTTCTTTTCTCATTTTTATATCATATTTATGTAGATCTTTAGTAACTATTTTTGGATTATATAAAAGAGGACAACTAATAATAGGCATTGTTGTACCAATATCATCTGCTAAATTTATAATTGCAGATTGTATTCTAGAATCTTCAGAAAAATCAGGAACATAATCAAAATCATATTTTGGATATAATACTTCTCTAATATCAGGAGCATTATTATAAAATTCTAATAATAATTCTTTAGCATTTTCTTTGCCTTCTTCAGAAACACCATACATATTTAATCTATTATTAATATGTAAGTTTTCTCCATCAAAACCATTATATAATTTCATAGAATATTGTAATAAACTTTTATATAATTTTTGTCTAAGAACAGTATTGTTCTCTATAAATGTTAAGGTATTATCTTCAGCAACTGTTAAATCATAAAATGCATCAACACCATCTAAAATAATAGTATCTCTAACATCATCAGAATTTAAAATAGATGTATCCTCTATTGCTGCTAGATCTCCTGAACTATTAATAATTAATTTTTTTACAGAACCATTTACTTTAAGATAAGGTGTAAATACATTCTTTTCTCTTTTATTTGTAATTACTTTTTCAATTTTTTGTATAACTACTGGTCTGTTAATTCCATTAATATCTGGTTGCATTTCAATTTCATTAGCAATTTTTATTTCGTAATAAATTTCTTGTAACGGATCTTTTATTATTAATCTATTATTACCTGTAATAATATCAATATTTGCATTTTCTTCAATTTCATCTTGAACAACATCATTTAACATTAATGTTGCAAAATCATTACTTTCTTTAAATATTGTATTAATAAATAAAGATGTTCCATTTGATTTATCAATTATTGGTTCATTAGTAATTTGATCAACTTCCATAAGTGAAAATATTACTGGATCTCCTAATGATTCAACACCATTAATTGTTTCTTCATAAACTTCAGCTTGTAAAAAGTTAAATTTATAATTAGTTTCACCATCTTTATTTGATTCAATTTTTTCCATCTCTACAGCTGGTTTAAAAGTGATAAATATTGAATTATAACCTTCACCTCTATTTGTAGCAAGTCCTGATAATGTTATATTTGTATCAATATTTAAACCATTTCTAAATATTTGATCTTTATCTGTTACACCTGTTTTTGAATCATGTGTCATATCTCTATTTATATAATGATTAGCATATGTAGCATCACCTGGTAATAATCTATATGTTATTACTCTATTTCTTTTTGCTGCTAATTCTCCATATAAATAAGCAATTCCATATTTTTTAATATCTTGTCTTCCATGATTATATCTAAATTCATCTAAACCAACACTTGTTGTAAATCCTTCTTTACCATATTTAAAGAATCCTGGTAAAAGTATTGTTCTATTATTATTAATTACTTTTGTGATAGTACTTCTATCAACCACAGAAGTACTAATTCCTGGTATATTTGGTATATACATCTTATCTCCTTATTTTTTTAATTAAATTAATTCCATTTTTAATATTAAGGGATTGCAACCAAAAATAACTATAGTAGTATATACCAAGTTATTTTTAATGAATCCTTTTGTTCAAGCCATTTTGTCATTGTTGTAAATCTAGCAAAACATCTATGATTTGGATCATAACTAGAATCTTCTGCTGTTGTTGATTGTGCTGGAATATCTCCATCATATTTAACAGCATATAATGCTGCTTCATTAAATCCCATAGGACCATTTTGTGTATTATCTTTATATAATTCATCTGATCTTATAAACATTGTATATTTTATTGTTGTGAAAGCTTTAACTTCAACTTCTTGATTATTTATAATAATTATATGATCTTCTTCTACAATTTCTATTTTTCCACCATCGCTTAAAATATTCTTTAAATAACCATTATTTATATATTGATATGATGTATCAGAAGTATCTATATCTGCTATTTTTCTAGGACCAGCTAAATCTGTATCATTATCAAATGGACCTATCTTATTTGGTTGAGAAGCTGTATCAGCTCCTCCTTCACCTACTCCAAAATATCTTAACTTATAATTAGTTAAATCTGTTATTCCTGATATTTGTGCTAATTGTTGTGTAAGAAATTCTCTACCTTGTAATAATACTAAGTTTGGTGTTTCTATTATACCATCAGAATTTTCTATTATAACATGACCTCTTATTGGTTTGTTATAATGTTTATTAAATTCGTTTTTTGATATATGAGGTACATCGTTTGGAATTAATATTTTTTCATCAACATGTATTACTTCTTCCATTATTTCTCCTATTCTGTATAAATTGTTTTTTCGTTTGTATCTTCATCTGTAATTTCTATCTCAAAATTATCTTTATATTTTATCGTATCTATTTGTTCATTATTAACAAAAACAGAAGATACATCTAATTCTTTTATAATTGAATATTCTAAATCATGATCAACATCTAAATTTATTATATCAAATAATCCCACACTATTCATTTTATTTTTTATTTTCTCTTCAGTATAACTTGATTTTGAATAACCTTGTTCTGCTTTAAAAAAATATTGTTGAAATAATTCTAAAACAGGAGTAAAAAATCTTTCTGTAAATACAGTACCCATTAAAAATCTTTGAAAAGTGTCATTTATAAAATAACCTATTAATGGATCCATTTTTTGAACTTCTTCTGTAGCTCGTTTATAATTATCTAAATATAATTCCATAATATCATCTATTGAATTTAATGAATCTATTTTTTGAATTAATCTTGGATATTTTTCTGAATATTTTGATTTAGTAATATCATATAAACTTAATTGTGTATTTGAATCTTCAGTTGGAACTGTTTTTATTATTTCTAATAAATCATAAACATCTTTTGGTTGTTTTTCCTTTCTTATAAATTCTAAATATTTTATAAATGAGGCATTTTGATCAACACCTTCAACCCAATTTATATTTATTGGAAAATCATTATAAATATTATTAAAAAATGTATCCAAATCATTTGGTAAATTACCATATAAATAATCTCTATATTCTTTCATATTAAATATTGATGGTATTATCATTTGATCTGAGGTGAACATTAATCTATTATATCTCAATCTAAATTCTTTGAATTCTTCTCTTTTTATTTGCATATCTTGATAATACATTAATAATGAAAATATTTCATCTAATTTTGATTTATGTAATTGAAATGAATAAAAATTAGGTGCATCGCTTGGGAATATATTCTTAACATATTCCCAACCTGATGTTAACCAAACTTGTCTTAATTTAATATACATTAATATATTCATATAATCTTTTATTTCTAATTTAACTATATAACCATCAATATTAAATTTTAAAACTTTATCTTGTAAATATGTCATTGCAAATGCTCTAACTAAATCAGGATATAATTTCATTTCATCAATAGCTACTGATGCTCCAAATTGAATATATATATTATTGGTTTGTATAGGAAATATATTTTTTCTTTGAATATTATCTACATCATAATCATAAAAATCATATCTATTCATTAGATATTTATATGATGTTAATTCTCCTGGACTGATATCTTTAATTATGTTATTTGGATTATTTATTAAAACTGGTTCTAAACGAAATTCTAATGTGTTTGGATTTCTTATATTTTTTGTTGGATCATTTTCATCTTTTAAATCATCCTCAGTTACATTAAATTCAATGATAAATATTTTTTCATTAGCTTCAATATATTGAGTATCTGGAATTAAATCTATATTTAATAATGTTTTAAATAATAATGGTTGTCCAAAATCTATAGTATATTTTACTTTTAAATCCTCTTCATTTACTTCTATTCTAATATTATATTCTATTTTATTATCTATTAATTCATCAACATTATAATTATCTTCTAAATTATAAAATTCATTTGGTTCAAAGGAATTATCAGATATATAATATAATTGTTTTATATATGGATTATTATATTTAGATATACTAGTTGTGTCAAAAGCTCTTTTTGTTACAACTAGATTTGTTTCTCCTCTTGGTATTATTAAATCTTTATCATATTTATCATATTTAAAATGTATATCATATAATGCTGGTTTAAATAATCTTATATCAAATGTTACTGTATTATATATTTTATTAATATTTGTAAATATTTTAAATTCAATATCCTGATCATATATTGATTCTGGTGTTGGAAATAAATTTGTATTTGTATCTTTATATTTATCTAATAAATCATTATCCATCATATAATAAATATATTTTAAAGTAACAATTTCATATTTATTATATTGAGGTTTTTCATCAACAACAACTGAATAGAAATTTAAGTCTTTATAAAATTCTTTTAATATACTATTAAATAAATCATATGTTTTTATAGATCCTTTTGTTTCAAATAATGTGTTTAATAAAAAAGCGGTTTTTGTTTTTAATATTTCTGGATAATTTTTAATAGTTGTTTCATCAATACCATATTGTAAAAATATATTATTGATTAATTTTATTGATGGTTTTTGACCTAAATAATTTAAAACCTCTTCTGGTTCATTGATATATAAATCTGTTAAAAAATGAATGAATAATTGTTTTAAATCTTCTTTATTATTATGTGTATTAAATATAGATGTATCAATAATTAATTGACTGTATTCATCTATATTTATTCTCATTTCTTGAGTTAATATTGAATCATCATTTGATGATACTGCTATTTTATTAATATCTAATTCATTCATTTATAATTCCTTTACTAATATATTACCATCTAAATCTTTAACAGTTATAGATGAGTCTTCTTTTATTCTTTCATCTATAATAGCTGGTGATATAGTATCTATATGTGTTGTATAATTATCTAATTTAAAATATACTTCATAAACACGATATAAGCTTGAAATAATACTATCAGTATATTCTGTTGAATTAATAAAAATATCATCGTATTTCAAAAGTATATGTCTATTATCATCGTTAAATTCAAAACCATCATTAAATAATATAAAATCAACTTCTAATTGCATAATTTCATTTAGATATAATAATATTTGATTTGTTTTATAGTTTATATCTATATCATCAGATATATTATACCAACATTTTCTACTATCATAAAATATATTAATTTTTTCTAATATATCATCACGATCAGACATAATAAAATTATAGTCTTCATATATAGATGATAAAAAGAATTTTTTAAATTCTTTTAAAAAATAATAATGATTATTTATTATTAAATTATCTAAACTTGTTTTTGTTAAATTAGCTGTTTTAAATTCTATTGAATATATATTTAATGATTTTGTACTAAATATAAAATTAACTTCTTCAACTACAAATATTTCAATATGTGAATCATTACCATAATAATGAAATAAATCTCCAGGAATAGGTTCTTCAACACACATTAATGTTAATGATCCAAAAGTAGTTCTAATTATTCCTTGATTACTTTCATCATCATTATTTGTATAATTTAAAGGAGTAGCAGATAATACTGGTGAAAAATCTAATATATCATATGTTTTTATATATTTTTTAGATGTTATTATATCTAAATCTGTATCAATTCCTTTTGTTAAAGGAATATTTGTTTTAAAATATCTAATACTTAATGATTGATTTGAACTCTGTATTGAATAATTTTGAATATTATTCAAATATTCTTCATATATTGAATACATATAATTATCTTGATTTAATATATTTACATTTTGTTGTTTAATCAAGGTTATCTCCTATTATTCTAATACTTACTGGTTCTTCTTCAGCCGCCTGAAGAACTATTTTAACTTCTATATGTGTTGATATATATTCTATTTCTGAATAATCAATACTAACTATAGAAAATGTTTCATTATATATAGATTCTAACCCTAATAAAAATGATGAAATTTCTTCAACTATAAATTTTTTAGTAAAAATTGATGATTTAGATTGTAATATTCTTTTTAAATCTGAACCGGTATCGGAACTAAACGGTATTGAACCTTTTAATGTTCTTATGAATCTGTCAAATTGTGTTAACATTAATTGTGTTAAACTGGTAATTTTTTTAAACTTACCATGTTCAATATCTATATCAAATAAAACATCTGTTGATATTATATGTTTATCATAACTTTTATAATTTCTATAATTTAAACTAAAAAAGTTTAATATTATTTCATTTAAATTATTATCTGATATACTATTTATATTTATAACATTAGATAAATTTAATTCTGTATCTTTTGATGTTTTTTCAAATAAATATATAGCTTTATTTAAATATAATGTTATTGCTTCTAACTCAGAAAATAATTGTAACATTTTATTCTTATTAAAATATAATATATCATTTATTCTTATACAAAATCCAAAATATTCAATGAATAATAATCCAATTTCATTTTGTTGAAATTGAGGTAATTCTTTTAATTTTAATTCTTTTTCAAAATATATATTATGTTTTTCTAAATAATGCATGAGTGCCATATTATCTATGATGTCTTGTTCATTTATTATAATCTCATTAAATTTTACATTATTTCCTTTATAATTTATTAAATCACTTACGGATATATTTGATATCATGCATTTTCCTTTTTATTTTTGTTTTTGTTTGATCTCGTTATCGTTATTTACTTTAAAGTTGGTGTTGATGCTGCTTTATTTTTTCTAATAGTTGATTGTATATCTAACATCTCTTTTTGAGCATATATAGGTAGACTCATATATTCTGTAAAAGATAATGTTAAACCATCATATGCAACAGCATTCTGATAAACTAAAAATTTATATTTATATAAATCCTTATGTTGTTCTTTAGTTGTAAACAGATAACGCTTTACGAAAAAAGTCTTGTTCTGGACTAATATTTGACCAATTAAAATTATGAGAACATTTATTACATGTTAATTTTAAATAATATTTTGGCGTATATTCTGTAAATAAAGATACTGCTTTATCATCTAATAATTTAGCTTTTAAATCAAATGGCATCTCTTTTAATGTTGGAATTATATCTTCTACTTTATCTGTTAATACTAATGTTTCTTCATCATCTTTTATTGAATCAATTTCTATTCGTTTAATATATATACTAAATAATTCTATAGGACTTAAAATATCTCCAGAATCTTCTATTTCTTTTCTTAAATCAGAATCTTCTTTATATCTTACAACTTTTAATCTCTCTGTTTCTACAGGCATTTGAAATGTTACTCTAAAACCTTTAACTATCTCCGATGTTATTTCATATTCAATATATTCATCTTTATCCCAATCTTTACTATATGTGTCATCATGAATTAACGAATCAGGTGTTATTACATAAGTATCTGGTTTTTTACATTTCGGACAGTTTATTAATCTTTCTGGTAATTCACTAAATGTTGCCTCTAATAATCCATAACTTAAAGACATTTTATCAGCTGGTGTTAAATGTTTTTGAAAATCTTCAAAATTCTCAAACGCTAGATCTTCAAAAGTTACATGATCATATAATACTTTATTATATGTTTGTATGAATGTTGCACCTGATACTTTCATTGTTTCTAATTGTAATTCTTCTGATCCTAAAAGAGGTGTTACTGTTGCTTTTGTTTTTAATATTGGTAAATATACCTCTACTGTTCTTGTGTTTGCTAATACACTTAATGCATTTAATGCTTGATTTACTTTAGGTGATCCTAAATTATTCATTTTATTTCCTTTATATTTTTATTACTTATTTGTTTATATTTGTTGTTTATTTTATATTTTTTATATTTTTTATTTGGGATCAAAAATAATCCTGATTATGAAAACGGGATTATTTTTGATCCCAAATAAAATAAGTGGGATTATTTTTGATCCACACTGTTTATATGAATTTATAACAACCTTTGCAAAAGGATCAAAAATAATCCAAAACAGCGATTTTAAGAAAACAGCATATTTAATAAAGTTTTGAATCAAAACAC
>Ga0256843_1000178_pt1 | contig 56291 bp, 48 predicted proteins | sample AlvinellametaG_FD_191572 | JGI IMG/M metagenome (GOLD analysis project Ga0256843, IMG submission 191572) | Pompeii worm associated microbial communities from hydrothermal vent at the East Pacific Rise, Pacific Ocean - Alvinella | ecosystem: Host-associated > Annelida > Integument > Unclassified ...
ACATTATTAGTTTTATGGGTATAGTAGTCACATTATTATTTTTCCCAAATAAAATAAAAAAATATAGTTTAGATATATATATCTTACTGACGATAATTATATGGATTTGGTATATATATGCCCTATGGAAGTTTGGATTGGGAAAAAACTATGAATTATTATGGATTAGAGGTATTGAAATTTTATTTTTAAATTTTATTTTAATCTTTATAAATATTTTTTTCATAGAAAATAAGATAAAATTTTTAAAACAATTAATAAATATTGTATTTCTTGTGATAATATTTCTTTTAGGTAGTATAGCATATAAATTTGGTTCAAATAATCATATTATTTATGCAATGTCGAGTAGTATAATTTTTGTAGTTATATCTATGCTAATATTGAGTTTTATAATAGATGATAGATTAAAAATACGATTTTTTACAGGACTTTCTGGATTAGTATTTTCTATTTTTACTTATTTATCACTTGTTCATGCATTAGAACATCCGTATAGAATGATAAATAGTGTTGAAAATCAGAAATATAATGTTGATATATTGGGTGGGATAAAGGTAGATAAAGTAAGTCAACACTATATAAATGCACTTAAGGACATAGGGGATAAATACAGAATAAAAAATAAAAAAATTGCATTGATAGATATGACAGGGGGTACACCTGGAGCAAATGTAATTTTAAAGGCAGAGTTTTTTGATACACCATGGTTACTTGGAGCTTATCCAGGTTCCAATAAATTTTTGGAACGTATTTTAAAATCATATGTAGGAACAAAAAAATTAAAAAATGCATGGATTCTTACTGCTCCAAATGGAATACGTAAATTAAATCTAAATATCCTAAAAAATACAGGATTGGACTTTCCTAATGATTATGTTCAAATAGGTATATTGAAAACAGCACACAGGAATGAGAATCAAGAGCTATGGAAACCAAAATTTAATTAGATTAGAATTAAATTTAAGATAAAATATCTTTTATTAAAAGGGTTCCATTTATGCAAATAGATTTCGCAAAACTACAATACCAATACCAACTTTATAAAACAGAAATAGATGAAGCTATTCATTCTGTTTTAGATAAATCAAACTATATTATGGGTGATGAAGTACGAGAATTAGAAGAAAATCTACAAATTTTTACAGGTGCTAAACATGCCATAAGCTGTTCAAGTGGAACAGATGCGCTTCTTCTTGCTATGATGGCACTTGATATTCAACCTGGAGATGAAATTATCACTACTCCTTTTACATTTATCGCAACAGCAGAAACTATAGCATTGTTAGGTGCTGTTCCCGTATTTGTTGATATAGATGAAAAGACTTATAATATAGACCCAACCAAAATAGAAGCTGCTATTACAGAAAAAACCAAAGCTATTATGCCAGTAAGCCTCTACGGACAACCAGCTGATATGGATGCCATTCAAAGTATAGCAAATAAACATAACTTAAAAGTCATTGTTGATGGAGCTCAGAGTTTTGGTGCTACGTTTAATGGAAAAACTGATTCTAATTTAGGTGATATATCTACAACATCATTCTTCCCCGCTAAACCTCTTGGATGTTTTGGTGATGGTGGTGCAGTATTTACAAATGACAATGCCTTAGCAGAGAAAATAAAATCTCTCAGAGTACACGGACAGTCAAAACGATATCATCACAAATACATAGGTATGGGTGGTCGTATGGATACCCTTCAATGTGCTATAGTGAATGTAAAGCTAAAATATTATGAAAAAGATTTAGCTTTACGCCAAAAAGTTGCAACTCAATATACACAATCATTAAATAAAACTAATCTTGTTTTACCTTCTTTACTCGAATATTCAACATCAGCTTGGGCACAGTACTCAGTTAGAGTACAAAATCGTACTGAAGTTCAAATAAAATTAAAAGAAGTAGGTATTCCAACAGCCGTACACTATCCGGTCCCACTACATTTACAAAAATGTTTTAACTATTTAGATTACTCTATAGAGGATTTTCCTATATCCGAGAAAGTAAGTGAAGAAATTATATCTTTACCAATGAACCCTTATCTTTCAGATCTTGAGATTAGCTATATATCAGAAATCTTAAATAAAATTTTATAATAATATTGAAATGGAAAACATATGAAGAAAAAAGTTACTACAATTGTACTCAATGCTTTTACTAATGATAGTAGAGTTCTAAAGGAAAATAAATCTCTCCTATCTGCTGGATTTGAGATGAAGGTTTTAGCCCTACATAAAGAAGGTTTAAAAGAGTATGAAATCATTGAAGACATTCCTGTTTATAGACTTCATCCCAAACATAACAAGAACAAAAAACCTTTAATAAAAGAATCAGATACAATTACTCCTAAGATTAATAATATACATACTAACCCTAATATTAAAAAACCTTTTTTAGGTAAAATTTTCAATGTAACAGTTAAACTAATTAATTTACTTAAGAGAATTATTAATAAAATCAAACAAATAGTCAAAAGAGTTTTTAATAAAATAAAAACTACTAAGAAGAAAATCTTTAATAAAATAAAAACTACTAAGAAGAAAATCTTTAATAAAATAAAAACTACTAAGAAGAAAGTTCTTAATAAATATTTTAGAATACATCGACTTAAATTTAATATGGCCTATGTTCAGCAAGCTAAGACGAGTGATATAATTCATTGTAATGATTTACTTACGCTTCCAATAGGTGTAATTGTTAAAAAATTTTACAATAAGGATGTTAAAATTGTATATGATGCACATGAATATGAGACGGAACTTAATGGTTTAGTTGGCAAACGTAAATTTTTTAGAAAAATAATGGAAAAATCCTTAATTAAATATGCCGATAAAGTAATTACAGTAAGTGATTCTATTGCAAATGAGTATGTTCGTTTATATAATATAGACAAACCTTTACTTGTATTAAATACTCCTATTTTTACAGAAATTACAAAACGAAATATCTTTCGAGAAACATTTAATCTACGTCAAGATCAAACTATCTTTTTATATCAAGGAGCATTAGTAAAAGGACGTGGAATAGAAAATATTCTACAATCATTTCAAAATATAGAAGGAGATAAAAGTGTAGTGGTCTTTATGGGCTATGGAAAATTAGAAGAAATTATACAGAATTCTGCTAAAACATCATCTAACATATATTTTCATCAAGCTGTTTCACCAGATATTCTCTTAGATTATACTTCAAGTGCAGACTTTGGTATATCTATGATTGAAGATATATGTTTAAGCTATAGATATTGCTTACCAAATAAAATGTTTGAATATATAATGGCCGAGGTACCTGTTATTGTATCAAACTTACCAGAAATGAAGAAAATTATTGAATCTTACAATGTAGGTGTCGTTGCTCAAGATAATACACCTAATGGTCTGGAAGAAGCAATTAAGCAAGCCCAAAAACTCAATAAAGAAGAATTAAATATTAATATCAAAAATGCAAAAAAAATATTTAATTGGGAAGAGCAAGAAAAAGTACTTTTAAAATTATACAATGAGTTACTAGATTAATGACATGCAAAACTTTACACTTATAATAAAATATAATTTATGAAAATAGCATATTTATTAAGACATAACCTTTCCCTTAATGATGGGGTAACAAAAAAAATATTTGATCAAGTAAATCAATGGAAAAACGAAAACCATAATGTTGAAATTTTTTGTTACACATCTATACAAAATAATAACTTTAATGCACATACTTATAATATTAAAAACTCGTTTAAATATAAATTTTTATTACATAAAACATTAATACATGATTTAAAAGAATATAATCCTGATATTATCTATTATAGATATTCTACATATAATTATACACTATCATATATTTTAAAAAAATATATGATAGTAGTTGAAATTAATAGTGATGATTTATCAGAATCATATCTATTATTAAAAAGAAAAAAAAACTTAATCAATTATGTACGTTATTATACTTTTAAATTATTTCGCTCTATGTTATTACAAAAAGTTAAGGGCATGATTACTGTAACCAAAGAAATTTCTTCTTTAAATCAATTTACAAAATATTCTAAACCTATAACATACATACCTAATGGAATTGATTTAATAAAATACCAAGTTATTAAAGAAAATACTTTAACAAATAGAATAGGGTTATTTTTTATGGGTAGTCCTAATCAACCTTGGCATGGTATAGATTTAATAATAAAACTATCTACTTATTTACCTCAATATGATTTTCATATTATAGGTATTCATGGGGAAAATAAAAATAATTTATATTGGCATGGATATTTAGAAGAAAGCAACTACATAAAAATATTAAAAAAGTGTCATATTTGTATTGGTACATTAGCTTTATATCGAAAGAATATGAAAGAAGCATGTCCTTTAAAAGTCAGAGAATATTTAGCCTATGGATACCCTACAATTATTAATTATAAAGATACTGCTTTTATTGAAAATGAACCACCATTCTTATTTAATATTAATAATCAAGAATTTAATTTAACATTAAGTGAATCTATTAATAAATTTATTATAAAATATAAAGATTATAAAGTAAGCCATGTAGATATCCAAAATATTAATATTAAAAATACTGAAATAAAACGATTGAACTTTTTTCATAGTATAAACAAAAAGGTTTAAATGCATAAAATAGACTTTGTACTACCTTGGGTAGATGGTAATGACTCACAATGGATTGCCCAAAAAGAAAAATATACAAACAGTACCAATAGCCAGAAAGACACTCATATTCAGAGTCGATTTAGAGATATGAATACTCTTAAATATGTACTCAGAAGTATAGAACAACATGCACCTTGGTATAATAAAATTTATCTTATTACAACTGGTCATACCCCTCCTTGGCTTGAACTATCTCACCCTAAAATAGAACTAGTTAGACATGATGAGTTTTTTATAGATAAGAGTGCTTTACCTGTATTTAACTCAAGTGCCATAGAAATGAATTTAGTCAATATTAACGGATTAGCAGATAATTTCATATATTTAAATGATGATACTATCATAATACAACCAGTCAATAAAGATAGATTTTTTAGAAATGGTAAAGTAGTAGATTTTTTCTGTCATGGATGGATTCCTAGAGGAGAACTTTTTAGTAAAATTAAGGGTAGAGATACTTGGGTAGACTCACTAAATAATAATTTGAAGCTTATAAATAAAGACTATAACTCACTCCATTTAAATAAAGAGATGCTCTATAGTAGTAACTACTCTATGAAATGCAAAATAAGTAACTTTATCTATAAAAATTTCTATAAAGAGCTGTTTTGGATAACGCACTGGCACCATCCTCAACCATATACTAAAAAAACTATAGAGAGTGTCTATAATAAATATAAAGATGAGTTGATAGCTTGTTCACATAATAGATTTAGAAGTAATAAAGATCTTACTCAATATATATATAGATATTGGCACTTGATAAATGGTGATTTTATACCTTATAATCATAATGATGGATTTGTCGCTAAAATATCTAGTTTAGAGTATCTTAGTAAGACTAGAGATTTTTTAAATAACTCTAAAAATATAAACTTTGTATGTTTTAATGATCAGATGAATAGTGTATCAGATGAAGAGTTTAATAAGTGTAGAGTATTTTTAACTAACTATCTTGAAACAATTTTTTCAAAAAAGGCATCATTTGAAAACTAATATAACAACTAAACCCTTAGTATCAGTTATCATCCCATCATATAATACAGCTAGGTTCATATCTGAGTGCATAGAGTCAGTACTCTCTCAAACTTATGAGAATTGGGAGATGATAATTGTAGATGATTGTTCATATGATAGTAGTTTAGAGATTATTGGAAGATATGTAAAGAAAGATATTAGAATAAAGCTTATTGTACAAGCTAAAAATTCTGGTGTAGCAACAGCAAGAAATAAAGCCATTGAGGCATCAAAAGGTGATTACATAGCACTACTTGATAGTGATGATATATGGTTACCATCTAAGCTAGAAAAACAAATATCTCTTATGGAAAGTAGAAGTATACTTATGAGCTTTTCCTCGTATTATACTATAGATACAAATGGTAAAACTATAGGTTTATACTATCTTAAAAAAAGTTTTTTAAACTATAGTGATATGTTAAAGAGTAGCCGAATGGGAACACTCACTACTATATATAATGCTAAACACTTAGGAAAGCACTACTTTCAAACCATTGGACATGAAGACTATGTATGGAAGTTAAGTTTACTTAAAAAAATTGACTTTGCAGGAGGGATAGAGGAGCCTTTAGCACGTTACCGTTTGGTAAACCATAGTCTCTCTAGCAACAAACTACATGCTGCACAGTGGCAATGGAAGATCTATAGAGAGGTTGAAAAACTCTCTCTTTTAAAAAGCATCTACTACTTTACACACTATGCTTTTTATGGGGTGTTTAAATACCGATAAGCTTAAGATCGCTTCTCTTTACGGTAGAGAAAGAAGTAAAGCCCAAGGTAACTTACAATAAACCATACCACTACCCCCAAGTTGCAAATGGAACACTGAGCGTGAAGTGTAGCATAAAGCATAAAAGGTGCACTCATTGCAAGTATGAGGAGTGCGGTAAGCGGATTGTGCTTGGCAAGCTGCCGATGTACCAACATATGAAAGTGGTAGTCGTCGGGTTGCATAGGGGACCGCCCTATGTAGGTTTTACGGATAATGGAAAAAATAACTTCCCATACTGGGTAAATAAAGAGTGCAAGTACATACCAAGGACTTACATTTTCATAGGTGCCAGCAAGAAAAATACCCAAAAGAGCCACAATAAAACCAAGAAGATACGCACCGCCATCTCCTAGAAAGATTTTCCCTTTAGGAAAAACCAACACAAAAAAACCAAATGTTGCCCCAGAGACAATAGAGATAACCTCAAGCAGGGTTTCATTGTGATGCAAAAAACTCACATAGGCAAAAGAGGCCAATATAAGTAAGACAATCCCTGAAGCCAAGCCATTAAAACCATCAATAATATTAATAGCATTAGACATACCTACAATGGCAAAGATACTAAATATTACGCCTACGATGTAGGGCAAGGTAATACCTAAGCCCAAATAGGTAACAACCGAATGTGTCAACCAAATGGCTATGACTGCAGCGAGTACTTGCATGATAATTCTAATTCTAGGGGTAAGAGAGTTATGAAAATCTTCAAAAATACCACTCACAAAAGCCAACAACACAGAAGGGATAAGCTTCAAGCCAAAAGGGATGAAGCTTAGCATCATAAGTGCCACCACAATACCTATGCCCCCTGCTCTTGGTACTGGGGTATCATGAAATTTTTGTGGTTTCTCTTCTTGTTCACAATCAATAAAAAGTGTATGCTTGTGCGAATAGTAGATGACCAACAATAAAGTGGAAAATGAGATAATAAACGCTAAAAGAAAATAAGTCAACATAAAATACACTTTGCATAAATAAATTTTAAAAAGATTATAGCAAAATCAACTGTAAAGCAGTACTCTGTCGTCAAACACTTTAGAAAATTCTACAAATTCATAAAGAATACTTGGGTATAATATGGGTTATTTTAATTATGCATTCGAGGAAATATATATGACACAAAAAGCAATACTTGTTACAGGGTGTGCAGGATTTATTGGTTCTAATTTCGTACCGTACTTTTTAGAGAAATATCCTCAATATACTATCGTGAATTTAGATTTGTTAACCTATGCAGGTGATTTAGCCAACCTTAAAGAGATAGAATCGCATGAGAACTACAAGTTTATTCAAGGAGATATCTGTAACCGTGACTTGGTTCACTTTATCTTTGAAGAGTATAATATTCAAGGGGTCATTCACTTTGCTGCAGAGAGCCATGTAGATAACTCTATTAAAAACCCTGGTGTCTTTGTAGAGACCAATGTCAATGGTACCTTTACACTACTCGATGTTGCCTACAAAAAATGGATGGAAAAGCCATTTACCTATAAAAAGGGGTATGAAGGGTGCCGTTTTCACCACATCTCTACCGATGAAGTCTATGGGACACTCAACGAAACAGACCTCTTTACCGAAGAGACACCTTATGCACCAAACTCTCCTTACTCTGCCTCAAAAGCATCGAGTGACATGATTGTACGTTCTTACCAAGAGACCTATGGGATGAACACTGTTATTACCAACTGTTCAAACAACTATGGTCCAAAACAACACAATGAGAAACTTATTCCTACCATCATAAGAAAAGCACTTTCGGGTGAGAGTATTCCTATCTATGGTGATGGAAAAAATATTCGTGATTGGCTCTATGTGCTAGACCACTGTAAAGGTATTGACCTTGTCTATCATACAGGTAAAGAGGCAAATGTTTACAATATTGGTGGGCGTAATGAGCGTACAAATTTACAAATTGTAGATACTATTTGTACTATTTTAGATGAGAAAGTACCTACAGAAAAATCGTACAAAGAGCTCATTACTTTTGTAGAAGACCGTGCAGGACATGACAGACGTTATGCTATTGATGCGACAAAACTCGAAAATGAACTTGGCTGGAAAGCCGATGAAAATTTTGATACAGGTATCGTAAAAACCATAGATTGGTATTTAAATAAATATGGAGTGAACTAATTGTTCAAGTTTTTAGCTGCCATAGGACAAAGTAAGGCACTTTTGTGGTCTTTAACCAAAAATGACTTTAAGCAAAAATATGTAGGAAACATTTTAGGTGTTTTTTGGGCATTCATCCAACCTGCTGCGATGATTGCCATTTTTTGGTTTGTCTTTCAAGTAGGCTTCAAGTCTAAACCTGTAGATAACTTTCCGTTTATCTTATGGTTAGTAGCAGGAATGTTCCCGTGGTTTTACTTTGCTGAAGCACTCTCTTCGGGTACCAACAGCATTATCTCTAACGCTTTTTTGGTAAAAAAAGTTGTCTTTCGGGTGAGTTTACTCCCTATGATCCCCCTTCTGAGTGCCTTGAGTATTCATATATTCTTTATCTTCTTTATGTTTGGAATGTTTCTCTATTATGGGTACACACCTGAAATTTACTGGATACAGCTACTCTACTACCTCTTTGCAACCTCTGTGTTACTGCTAGGTCTTTCATGGCTTACCTCTTCGGTGGTCATATTTTTTAAAGACATTGGACAACTTGTTGCCATTGTCATTCAGTTTGGTTTCTGGCTGACCCCCATTTTTTGGTCACTCAAAATGGTACCAGAAAAATACCATTGGATTATCAACCTTAACCCTATGGCATATATTGTCGATGGATACCGAAACAGTATGATTTACCATAAATGGTTTTGGGAAGATATGGGCTTAACCCTCTACTTTTGGAGCATCACACTCATACTCTTTGTAGTTGGTGGATTAACCTTTAGAAAATTAAGACCTCATTTTGCGGATGTACTCTAATGAAAAATACAGCAATTAAAGTTGAAAACCTTACAAAGGTTTACCATCTTTACAACAAACCTCAAGACAGACTCAAAGAGGCATTAAACCCTTTTAAGAAGTCGTACCACCATGACTTTTTTGCCATGCAAGATGTAAGCTTTGAGATAAAAAAAGGTGAAACCGTAGGTATTATTGGTAAAAATGGTGCAGGAAAATCAACCCTACTCAAGATGATTACAGGGGTACTCACACCTTCTCAAGGTCACATAGAAACCCATGGGAAAATTGCTTCACTTTTAGAGCTAGGGGCAGGCTTTAACCCTGATATGACAGGACTTGAAAACATCTACCTCAACGGTACACTTATGGGCTTTACCCATGAAGAGATGTCTCAAAAAGTAGAAGCCATCTTAGCATTTGCAGATATTGGAGAGTTTATACACCAACCTGTAAAGATGTATAGTTCTGGGATGTTTGCACGCTTGGCATTTTCTGTCTCTATTAATGTTGAGCCAGATATTCTCATAGTCGATGAAGCACTTAGTGTAGGTGATATGGCATTTCAGATGAAATGTTTTAAAAAGTTTCAAGACTTTCAAGAAGAGGGACGCACCATTCTTTTTGTAACCCATGCTCTCGATACCGTTTTACGCTACTGTAACCGTGGTATTGTCATCGATGGAGGTAAGTGTGTTTTTGATGACTCTCCAAAACTTGCTGTAGATGCTTTTAAAAAGATCCTCTCTAATGATTTTTATAGCCAAGAAGAAAAAGAAAAAGAAACCCTTCAAAAGACCTCTGTAGAGAGAACAAACTTAAAAGACTCTTTTGAAACCCATCAAGAGTGCGATGTCTATGGTAATGCTAAAGCAAATATTATTGACTATGGTATTTTAGATAAACATCAAAAACCCTCTGCAATTATTCACTACAATGACACCTTTAAGATTGTAATGAAAGTGCAATTTAATGCCCCTGTAAATGCACCTATTTTTGCCTTTACTCTTAAAGATGCAAAAGGGCTAGAGATTACGGGAACAAACACAAACATGAAATATGTAGAGACAGGAGCGTTTGAAGAGAATGAGACCATCGTTGTCACCTTTACCCAAAATGCCAACCTTCAAATAGGCTCATATGCACTCTCGCTTGGTTGTGTAGGCATAAACGAATCAGGCATAGAAGTCTATTGTCGTATTTATGATGCAATTCTTTTTGAAGTCATTGGTTCAGCTCAGATGGTTGGATTTTTCGATTTGCAAAGTGACATACACATTGAAAGTCACTAATTACACGTTTTATCTACTTTTTACCCTCACTTTGGGGGCTATATTTTTTACGCATCCCTTTTTAGTGTACCCTTTTGATGTCTATACTCATTTAGGGTGGATAGACCAACAAGAGCTCTCTTCTGGCGTACCTAAGGTAAGAGAGACTTGGCACTACTTCTGGGCATCTGTTTTTCACTTTTTTTCCATACCCAAAGAAGCCATCTTCCTACGTGCAAAGATCATTCACTATAGCCAATTTATTGCTATATTTCTCATACTCTATTATGTAAGTAAAAGCATTTTACAACATCTCTTCTTCTCCATAGAAAAAAAGAGTTTACGCTACCTTGCCTACTGGTCAACACTCATATGGTTCACCATTTTTGCAAACTACTCGGTTCATATTCATCAAGTGTGGATAGCTTGGTACTCAGTGAACTATCAAATTACCCTCCCTTTGGTGTTGTTATTGTTGGCATTGGTATTGAACCTATTTTTTAAACCTGCCCATGTAGTTCAAAAATTTATCTATCTTTTTTCTATACTTTTTCTTTCCTATATAGTCATAAAAGTACATGCTATGGAGTATCTTTATTTTCTTATCTATCTTGGTGTTTTGACTGTGGTATATATTGATATTATTTTAAAAACCCTCTTACGTTATTGGTTTGTTACTGTAGGACTCTTTGTACTGTTTTTACTAAACGTTTCTGCATTTATGCATAAAATTGAAGCACTTGTCTATAAAAAATCTTCTCTACTCTCTTATTTGAGTAGTGAAAAGTTTCCTCTACTACACGATGAAATTGTAAAACGCGGTACGTTAGTTGTTGCACATTACAATAAGTCAGAAAGTATTATGAATGCACTTATTTTTCTCTCATTAGGCACTATTATTGCATTTTTTCTTTTACTGAGTTACCAATATTTTAACAATAAAGAGATCAAAATACGACTTCGTCTGCTACTCTTTCTTAGCATAAGTTCACTCTTTATTTTGATCCCTCTTTTTACCCATAGTGCAGGCATTGCAAGCCTACTTACCTACAATACTGTATGCTATCGTTTTTACTATAGTGCGTTAATTTTTTTACTCCTGCCTAGTTTTATCTATTACGTTCTTTCTACTCTCCATATCAAAAAGAACACCATTTTCAATGTCGCCCTTTTCGTTACTTTAACTGCTACCTATCTCTACTCTAAGTATGCGACCACTCACGCAAATTATTATCATAATATCCATTCCATTATTGACATGACACAAAAAAATAAGATGGATTTCAATCTCAATCAAGCACACATTGAAAAGATTGGAAAACAGTTAAAAGCCTATGAAGAAGAAGCAAACAATGAGAAACCTCTCTACTACTATGCAAGAGATGATATTGCATTTGTACTACGTTTTATCTACCGTAAACCTGTACTCTATGCACGTAGAGGGATTAAAGATTATCACAAAAGCTATAAAGAGGATAAAGAGACAACGCATAAAGCCATACTCTTTGAGACACCCAAAGGGTTTCCTAGCTACAGAAGATTTTATTAAGGAGAAAAAATGAAAAAAACATATCTCATTGTGAGCGTAATAGTTCTACTTTTAGTCTATTTACTATTTTATATCAAACCACTTTATGCTAAGGTTACTTGGACAAGTGTCAATATCTGCCATACCATTCAGGGCGATGCACATCTTGTTAGTAAAAACAATAAACACTTTCTTATTGATACTGGATCACATAGAGAAGCACCTCTCTATCTAGTGCCCTTTCTTAAAAAACACCACATTGACACCATTGAGGCCATCTTGATTACCCATCCTCATTTTGACCATTATGGTGGGGTGGTTGACATTTTAGAAGCCAACATTACAGTCAAAAAGATTTATATGAATATGCCAACCAAAGAACAGATGCACAAAGAGTGGTGGGGTGGAGAGTACAAACATCTTATTACCATTCAAAAAAGTGCCAAAAAATACCATAGTAAACTCTTACCTATTGAGCAAGGGCTCAAACTCTCTTTTGATGCACGTAGTTTTATTGATATCTTATATATCTATGATGGCATTCACACCCCAGTAGGAGAGACCAGCATCAATGACATGTCTGCAATCACCATGCTTGTTGATGGAAAAAACAAGTTTATACTCACAGGTGACCTCGACAAAAACATAGGAAAATATCTTGCCGAGCATAGTAAAAAACTAGAAGCCAACATGTTAAAAGTACCTCATCATGGAGCTACCACACTGGCACCTCACTCTTTTTTTAAGGCAGTCTCGCCTAAAGAGGTTATTGTTACTGCACCTAAAAAACTTTGGTGCAGTCAACGCTGCAAAGATACAAGAGCATTTGTTAAAAAAGAGCATTACCAAACGTATGTCAATGGATTTCATGGAGACATTACAGTCACTTCATATAACAATAAGTATATAATAACAACAGAAAAATCACCAAAAGAATTATGTAAAGAGGGTCAATGAGTGCAACACTAAATTTAGAATTTTATACCGGAGCTGACTACTACAGCGATGGAGATATAGAGGATGAACTCTTAGAGATAGTCAAAAACCATAGCGACTATAACCATATTTTAGCCAATGATAACAGGTGGCCTATTTTATACCATCTTTCACCTATACGCCAAAATATTATCAACTGGTATCCATTTAAAGAAAATGCAAACTGTTTAGAGATTGGTGGTGGGTGTGGAGCCATTACGGGAGCGTTGTGTCAAAGTTTAGCAGAGGTAAAAGTAGTAGAACTCTCTAAAAGACGTGCAACCATCAATTATGAAAGACACAAAGCATTTGACAATCTTGAGATTTTTGTTGCCAACCTAAATGACATCACCTTTGAAGAGAAGTTTGACTACATCACCCTAAATGGTGTACTCGAATATGCAGGTTCTTTTACAAAAACCAATGACCCCTATGCCGATTTTTTAAAGCAAATTAAACGCTATTTAAAACCTGATGGGAAACTTATTCTTGCCATAGAAAACCGCTATGGACTCAAATATTTCTCTGGAGCAAAAGAGGACCATACCGCAAAGGTATTTGATGGAATTACAGGATACAAAGAGACCAATAGTGTACAGACATTTGGTAAAAAAGAGCTAGAACAACTTCTCCAAAAGAGTGGTTATCCAAATCAGGAGTTTTACTACCCTCACCCTGACTACAAGATGCCTATGGAGATATACTCTGAGCATTGGTTACCTAGCACAACAGCGCAACTCTCACCTGCCCCAAATTTTGACTATGAACGTTATGAACTTTTTAATGAAACTGATGCCTATCAAGGTATTATAGAGAATGGACAATTTGAATTTTTTGCCAACTCTTTTTTAGTAATATGTGGAGAATAGATGAAAATACACTATGTAAAAAATAATTCTGAAAGAGCCAAAGCTTTTCAACTTAAAACCATTGTCTATGAAGAAAATGGACAAAAATACATTAAAAAACAAGCCATAACAAAAGAAGCCATAGCACATCTAAAGCAGATGGAGAGAAACTATCAAAAGCTTGACGAAAGTATTATCAATCCTAATGTCAAATTAGCAAAAATTATTAGTAGTACCTCCAACTCACTTACATTTGAATACATTGAAGGTGAAAGTTTAGAGAAAAAGTTTCACAATGCTTCAAGCAAAGAGCGTGAAGTACTCTTAGAAAACTATATTCATCTTGTAAAAACTTCATTCAAAACTACCCCCTATCAAGAGCAGTTTTCACAAAATACTTACTATGAAAAATTATTTGGTACTCAAAATTTCTCTTCACTTCGAGAGGAACTTTGTTTTGATGGCATTACCAATATTGATCTTATTTTTTCTAACATTATCTACAAAGATGAAACCATTTATCTCATCGATTATGAATGGGCATATGAAGCAAGTCTGCCAGTAGAATATGTGATTCAAAGAACATACAGTATGTTAAAGCACACCTATCGTATGGAGATAAAGCTCTCAACAAATACCCTACTCTTTCAAAAAATGGAACGACACTTTGTAGATGAGTATGTCATGCAAGATAGTTTTTACTTCCAAAGACGAAACTATATCAAACCAAATACTTTAATTGTCAATCAAATTCATGCTAAAGAAAATCACATTAATGAATTAGGTCAACGACTGCAAAAGATGGATGAGATGATTCGAACAAAAGACAATCATATTCATACATTAGGCGAAGATTTAACCTATGCACGAGCCATTGTTGCACAACGAGATCAAGAGATACAAGAGCTAGGGATTAAAAGAAGAATCAAAAGAGCCCTCAAAAAACTTCTTTTTCTTGCTGAAAAAAAACCTACAGAGCAACCTCCTATAGCAACCCCTTCAGGATACCAGTATCAAACACCCGTATGTGATGCTGTTGAAAAAAATCTGCTTGATGTTTTTGCTTATCAACCTCTCATCTCCATCATTATGCCGGTCTATAATGTTGACCCTAAGTGGTTAGCATTGGCTATTGAATCTGTAAAAAATCAGTGGTACACAAACTGGGAACTCTGTATTGCTGATGATAAGAGTACAAACACTCAAACTGTCACCTACCTAAAGGCGTTAAATCATCCTCAAATTAAAGTAAAATTCTTAGAAGAAAACCTCAATATCTCAGGGGCGTCTAATGCAGCAATTAATATGGCTACAGGTGAGTATGTTGCCCTACTTGACAACGATGATGAGCTAACACCCAATGCACTCTACGAGATGGTCAAAGCCATCAATGAAAAAGAGGCTGAATTTATCTATAGTGATGAAGATTTTATCTCCACTGAGGGGGTCTGTTCTAACCCACATTTTAAGCCTGATTTTTCACCTGACTTACTTCTTTCGCACAACTATATTACCCATTTTTCCTGTTTCAAAAGAACACTGTTAGATAAAGTTGGTCACTTTAATTCACGTTTTGATGGTTCACAAGATTATGATCTCTTTTTACGCTTAACTGAAGCAACAGAGAAGATATATCATATTCAAAAGGTACTCTACCACTGGAGAATGCTTGAAACTTCTACCAGTAGCAATGCCCAAGCAAAGCCTGAAGCCATAGAGAGAGGTAGAGTGGTCCTAGAGGAGACACTCAAAAGAAGAGGCATTAAAGGCCGTGTAGAACACGCAAATCTTCCACACTATTTTCGTGTAAAATATGACATTATTGATGCACCACTTGTAAGTATTATTATTCCTTTTAAAGACAAACCTGAGCTTCTTGAGATGTCTGTTCTCTCAGTCATAGAAAAATCAACCTATCAAAATTTTGAAATTATCGGTATTAGCAACAACAGCCAAGAGCAAGCAACATTTGATATGATGATTGCCTTAGAAAAAAAAGATGCCCGTGTAAGTTTCTATGAGTACAACACAGAGTTTAACTATGCAGACATCAACAATTATGCAGTCAATACCTATGCCAAAGGGGAGCATATTTTACTACTCAATAACGATATTGAAGTCATCTCCGAAGATTGGATAGAGTCTATGCTAGAACACTCTCAACGTAAAGAGATTGGCTGTGTAGGTGCAAAACTCTATTTCCCAAATGACACCATACAACACGCAGGTGTCATTATTGGTCTAGGTGGGTATGCTGGACACTCACACAAAATGTATCCTCGTGATAATGCTGGTTACTTTAACAGACTCAATGCAGTTCAAAATCTCTCAGCAGTTACTGCCGCATGTTTAATGATAAAAAAGTCTATCTACCAAGAGATAGAAGGGATGAATGCTGTAGAGTTTAAAGTTGCCTACAATGATGTAGATTTCTGTTTACGTGTCAAAGAGGCTGGCTATCTTAACCTCTTTACCCCTTATGCACAGATGTATCACCATGAATCTATCTCAAGAGGGTATGAAGATACCCCTGAAAAAATAGAGCGTTTCCAAACAGAAAAAGATGCACTCTTTCAAAGACATAGTGCCATACTGACCAATGGTGACCCATACTACAACCCTAATTTATGCCATGACAAAGAGGACTTTAGCCTATGTCCTCAATAAAGCCTTATATGAAATATATCTATCTGCTTATATTTTTCATCACTACGCTCTTAGCATATATAGGACAACTTTTTATGCAAAACGGTACCCTCTTAGAGGTGAAGATGGTACCCAAAGAGCCATATATACTCAATGCAAAACTCTACTATGCGTCTGAAAATCATCTTTTTAGCGAAACAAAGTCTGCTCTTCCTTTCGTAAACAAGCAAGGAATCTACCTCTTTTCTATTCCTAAGCTCAAAAATATTGACTATTTACGTCTTGATCCCTCTTCTAGAGCAGGAAAAGCAATTACGCTTACGCATATGAGTATAGTCGTAAGAAATTGGTTTAAAACAACACGCTACACGCTTGATATCTCTAATTTAAGTAAAGAAGTTCAAGTCGCTTTCAAAGAGAAAAGTAAGTCAAAACTTCATTTTCTAACTTCTGGAAGAGATTCACAACTACACTTTAAACTAGGAAAACTTTCAGGAGAGAAAACCCATCACTACTACTTTATTGAATTGATGATTGCTATACTCCTTGGAGTAGGTACTACCTTTTTAATCTGGAGTGCTTCAAAAGAAAAAAGAGACAGTAAGTTTACTATGAAGCTTATGCTTTACCTTCTTTTTCTCTCTTTTACACTCTTTAAAGTCGTTTACTATAAAGATGCTGTTAAATTTGGATACCCTCCTGATGAGACCATGCATTTAAAATATGTGCAATATACCCACAATCACCATCAAATCGTACCAGACTTTGAGAAGATGCCTCACTACCTTAGTCACCCCTCTTTATACTATGAGATGATGAACATTGTCTATGATGACACTGCTTCAGTAAAAGAGAACATTCAAAACTTTAGAACCCTTAGTATGCTTATTTTTATCTTGACATTTATGCTCATACTCTACTTGGGCTATAGTGCGAAGCTTAGCATTTTAGGTGATTTTGTCTATTTGAGTATTGTCACTTCTATTCCTATGCATAGCTATTTGGGTGCTAGCTTAACCAACGATACATTAGCAATGCTTGGAGGGATTGTTTTTATTTTAGGGCTAAAAAAACTTTTTGAAAAGAACTACCATACAAGTACCTATCTTATTTTAGCCTTAGGGGCATTTATTGCATTCTTTAGTAAACTCACCGCTGCACTGCTTGTCTTCTTTGCAGTACTCTACTTTGCAGTGCATATGCTTGTTACCCGACAATGGATAAGCTTTAAAAAGAGAGATCTCATTCTCGTAGCACTCTTTTTTGTTCCTATTTTATTTTACCAAATAAGCATTATGATCAACTACCATGCACTTGTACCTACCTACAATGTAACACATCCTGAAGCCTATTTAAAATCTGGGTTTTACACCCCTGAGCAATATAGACAACACTTAAGCCCCATGCAGTGGTTTGAACGTATGGTACACTACATCCAAGGAGGATGGTTTGGTATTCACTCACATCACTCTATTGGCAAAGCCTCTTGGCTAGGGTATGCAGGGTTACTTTTTGCGCATATTTTAGCACTCATTGCCCTCTTTTTTCGCTGTCCAGAAGAGAAACGTAGCTATTGTCTGATAGGGAAGGTGACGCTTCTTGCCATACTCTCTGTGCAAGTTGTACAATATTTTTTCTCTTATAAATCACATCTTAATGCAGGATATATGGGAGGCTTGCAACCTCGTTATTTATTACCATTTATGTTTGCATTTGCTATAATGGCATCATTATTTGTGGAGCGATTTAAGCAATACTTTGTCTTTACACTAGTCATCATTTTAATGTGTCTTCATGCACTCTATTCTGATTTCTTTTATTTTTTATTAAACTATCATTAGGGAGAACCAATTAATGAAACTTATTATCCAAATACCATGCTACAACGAAGCAGAAACCTTAGCCATAGCATTGGGTGCTTTACCAAGAGAAGTAGAAGGCTTTGACAGCGTAGAGTGGCTTATCATTAATGATGGAAGTCAAGATGACACTGTAAAAGTAGCCAAAGAGTGTGGTGTTGACCATATTGTAAATTTTAAACACAATCAAGGTTTAGCCAAAGGGTTTATGGCAGGGATCAAAGAGTGTCTCAAACAAGGTGCTGATGTCATCGTCAATACAGATGCAGATAACCAGTATGAAGCACAAGACATCCCTAAACTCACACAGCCTATTGTTGATGGGAAAGCAGAATATGTCATTGGTGCACGCCCTATTGACAAAACCGACCACTTCTCTCCTGCAAAAAAGTTTTTACAAAAACTTGGTTCATGGGTAGTAAGAAAAGCCAGTCGAACCGATATTCCTGATGCACCAAGTGGTTTTAGAGCCATTAGCCGTGAGTGTGCTATGCAACTAAATGTCTATAACAACTACACCTATACTCTTGAAACCATTATTCAAGCAGGTCAAAAAAATATGGCAATTACTTCTGTTCCCATTCGTACCAATGAAGATTTAAGACCCTCAAGACTACTCTCTAGTATCCCTAACTACATTAAAAAATCGGTAGTGACCATTGTACGTATCTCCGTAGTCTATAAATCATTCCAATTCTTTATGAGTATTGCAGCGGTACTCTTTGGGCTTGGCTTTTTACTTGGATTGCGTTTCCTCTACTTCTACTTTACTGGTGATGGCGAAGGGCATATGCAGTCTGTTGTACTGGCTGGTGTACTTATGGGTATGGGCTTTCAGACTGGACTCATCGCATTTATTGCCGACTTGCTCTCTGTCAATAGAAAACTACTTGAAGAGATTAAGCTAAAAGAGTACCGTTAAATGAAGGTACTTTTTACATGTGCTGACAAGCCAACCATCTCTAGAAACCTCTTTCATCGTCAAAACTTAAAAGCGTCATTTGACTATTTTGAAACTGTCTCTAAAGGTAAAACTTATGCCAGCAGAATACCTAGTATACTGCTAAGGCTACCTTTTCAGATGATAGGAAAAGATCTCTTTTTTGTAAGTTACATGGGGCATTTTTTAGTTATTTTTATGCGTCTATTTACAAACAAACCTATTGTTTTTGATTTTTACCTCTCTATTTTTGACATGATGTGTAACGATAGAAAAGTCTATACAGCAGAGAGCTTTTTAGGAAAACTTACCTACTGGATTGAGAAAAAATCCCTTGAAAAAGCAGACTATATTATTGTAGATACCAACAAACTCATAGAGACCCTTTGTGATATGTACCAAATAGACAAAAAGAAGTTTGTACGTGTCCCATTAACAATCAATGAAGAGAATGTCAAAAAAGAGGAAGTAGCACGATATAAAGAGCTGTTTACCGTACTCTATGTAGGAAGCTATATTCCACTTCACGGTACCCCTATCATCATAGAAGCTGCAAAAATTTTACAAGAGAAAAATGAAGAGATTGCTATTTTGATGATTGGTCAAGGTCCAGACCATGCTACATGTCAAGCCCTTGTAAAAAAGTACAATTTAACCAATGTTGAATTTAAAGGCTTTATGTCTTTAGAGGAGTTAAACTACTACTACAATGCTTGTGATATTAATTTAGGATTATTTAACAGTGGTGAGCGTGCCAATGCGGTGGTTCTTAACAAAACCAATGACTCTTTTAGAGTGGGTAAACCCCACTTAACCCTTGAAACAGATGCCATGAAAGAGGCCTTTTGCAATAATGAAGATATTTTTTATGTTAAAGATATTGAGCCATTGACACTGGCTGAAAAAATCATTGAATTAAAAAATAACCCTAAACTTGTAGCTAAAGTAGGAGAAAATGCCCTTAACGCTTACACATCAAAATTAAGCAACCAGTGTGCCAAAGAGATACTTCAAACATCCATTTTTAACCCCCTAAAACAAAAAGTAGCTACGAGTGTTCAATAAAAATAATCTAAAAAAGATACTCTATTTTATAGGGAAATCTTTAGGAATCATTGGTTTAGTGTTTGTCTTTTATAAGCTCTCACAAGAGTATAGTATAGAGACTTTTAGCAACAAAATGGTACTACTGTCTCATACCATACCATCACTTGTAGTTCTTAATGTACTCTCTTTACTTATTGGCATCTTTGTTTGGTACAGACTTCTTAGAAACTATAGTCAAAAAACATTTCCTTTTCTTGCCGCATACTACTACTTTACAAAAACTGATATTGCAAAATACCTGCCCGGAAATGTTTTTCACTATGTAGGCAGACAGGTACTTGCAGCAAAACTACATCTTACACAAGTTGAAATGGGAAAAATCTCATTTTTAAACATTATACTACTACTTACTGGAACCATACTAGCAAGCAGCCTCTTTGCATTTGTTGCCAAGGGTACACCTCTATCTATCTTGACATTATTAGGTTTATCTAGTATGATTACCATAATCATTTTGCTCTATATTTATCCCTCTTTTCCTCGTAAAGAGAAGATAATGATGAACCTCTATATTGCAGTTTCCATTGCACTACAGGGGGTAATGCTAAGTATCGTCATAGCATATCAAAGTGAGGCGTTTAGCACAAATCTTTTTATGCAATGTGCAGGTATTTATACCCTCAGTTGGCTTATAGGGTTTGTCACACCCGGTGCCTCTGGAGGACTTGGTGTCAGAGAAGGTGTCTTTATTGCAGCAATGAGCTATCTACATATCAATATCGCAGAAGAGATTGTTCTTTTTTCTGTCTTATTTATTAGACTCATTAATATTATGGTAGATGTACTGCTCTACCTCTCAACATATACATTAGAAAAGAAAATGAAGGAATTAAAACTATGAAAATATCAGTAATCGGTACAGGCTATGTTGGTCTTGTAAGTGGTGCATGTTTTGCACAAATGGGAAATCATGTCACATGTGTTGATATTGATGAGAAAAAGATTACCTCACTCAAAGAGGGGGTTATCCCTATCTATGAACCTGGTCTTGAAGAGATGGTATTGGAAAACTACAAAAATGACACCCTTCACTTTACTACAGATGCAAAAAAAGCCATTGGCAACTCCAGCATCTGTTTTATTGCTGTAGGTACCCCAATGGGGGAAGATGGTTCAGCTGATTTACAATATGTTTTAGCTGTAGCAAAAACCATTGGTGAATCGATGCAAGAGTACCTTGTAGTAGTCGATAAATCTACAGTACCTGTAGGAACAGCTGAAAAAGTACGTCAAACGATTCAAGATGCACTAGATGCACGTGGCATAGAGATAGAATTTGATATAGTAAGTAACCCTGAATTTCTGAAAGAAGGTGCTGCAATACAAGACTTTATGCGTCCTGATCGTGTGGTCATTGGGGCAGATAGTCAAAAAGCTTTAGAGAAAATGCATGACCTCTATGCTCCCTTTATGAAAACACGTGATCGTTTTATTGCGATGGATATTAAGAGTGCAGAGATGACAAAATATACAGCCAATGCTATGCTTGCAACCAAAATCTCTTTTATGAACGAAATTGCAAATATTTGTGAGCGTGTAGGTGCTGATGTAAATCAAGTACGTAATGGTATAGGCTCTGATAGCCGTATTGGCTACAGCTTTATCTACCCTGGGTGTGGGTATGGTGGAAGTTGTTTCCCTAAAGATGTACAAGCACTGGCAAAAACAGCTAAAGATTATGGATATGAACCTAAAATTCTTGATGCAGTAGAAGCAGTAAACTATGCACAAAAAAAGGTCATTAGCACCAAAGTCATCCAACATTTTGGAACAAACCTTGAAGGGAAAACATTTGCTGTTTGGGGCTTGGCATTTAAACCAGAAACCGATGACATGCGTGAAGCTTCATCTATTACTATTATCAATGAGCTTACTGCTTTAGGCGCTAAAATTGTAGCATACGACCCTAAGGCACGCCATGAAGCTGAGCATTATTATCTTAAAGACAATCCAAATATTGAATACAAAGATGCAAAGTATGATGTGTTAAAAGATGCAGATGCCCTACTTTTAATTACTGAATGGCAAGAGTTTAGAAGTCCTGACTTCGATGAGATTAAACAACTGTTAAAAACACCTATCTTCTTTGATGGACGTAATCAATTCGATAAAAACCGTATGAATGAACTAGGGTTTGAGTACTACCAAATTGGTGTGTAGTACTCCTCTAGACACTAAATCACAACTATTTTCAAGGTAAGCCCATTGCATTATTCTTTTCAAAAACTCACGCTTTCAAATGAGGGTGTTGTAAAAAGCACACCCAGCATTCTTGCACCTTCAACTAAAAAAATTGCCATTGTTGTACATGTTTTTTATATTGATTTATGGCATGAAATATCTCACTATCTTCAACAACTTACAGAACCTTATGACCTTTTTGTGACACTACCTGAGGGTATGCCAGAGAAAGATATTTTAAAAATCTTTCAGACCAATGCAGATGCTTTTGTCTATATGACAGAAAATAGAGGTCGCGATGTCTTACCTTTTTTACAAATACTCTCTATTATTCCAAAAGAGAGCCATCCTTACATTTGTAAACTACATACTAAAAAAACCGGTGCAAGTCCACTAGGGGAGAGCTGGAGAAAACTTCTCTATTTTGATCTTCTTAGCTCCCAAAAACTGGTATCTGACATCATCTCTTTATTTGAGTCAAACGATGACATTGCCATTATTACAGGTAAAAATACCATTTTAGATGCCCAGCGTTATGCCTATGGAAACCATGATAAAATTGACTTTTTAGCCGAATCTTGTGATGTTATTTATGATCAAAACTATCTTTTTCCAGCAGGTACTATGTTTTGGATACGTGCTTCTACACTCCAACCACTTCGTCAGCTTTTTCAAGATGGACGCTTAGTATTTGAAGAGGAGAAGGGACAAAAAGATGACACATTAGCCCATGCCATAGAGCGTTTTTTTGGTATTTTAGCACAAGTCAATCATCAAAAAATTGTAGCAAGTCCTTCAAACTATGCAGCCTTACCCAAAGAGACCATTGAAAATTTAGCGAACCTTATTCTTTCACAGCAGTATGCTGGAGTCGATATGTTTTTAGCACAAAAACAAGCCATTATTGAAAAAGATCAACATATTCAAAATTTACAAGAACTTGCAGAATCTTTACGACTTAAAAATAGACTTAAACGTCTGATTCCTACGCAAATAAAATCAAAAATACAAAAGCTTATCCAGCTCATCATGCTTATTAAATCAAACCCCCAAATTTTAAAAAAGGCATGGTTTTACCTTATACGTGGTGAGATACGTTACCTTTGGAGTAAAACCAAAGAGAAAGCGCAAACCAATCTAAATGAAGCAGCTCATCTTCCAGAACTCATACCTAGTCAATACTTTACACCCCTTCAAAAAGAGCAGTATCAATTTGGTGATGCTACTATTGATATTATTATCCCTGTCTATAATGGCTATGAGTTTTTAGAAAAACTTTTTGACAGTATTGAAGCACATACCAGTGTCAAACATAGACTGATTGTCATCAACGATTGTAGTCCAGATGAACGTGTAAAACCCTACTTACTAGAACGTCTAAAAAAACATAACAATGCTATTTTTATTGACCATGAACAAAATCAAGGGTTTTTAAAGAGTGTCAATGAAGCATATAGTTACACCTCAAACCATTTTCTCCTTTTAAATACAGATACAGAAGTACCCTCATTTTGGGTTGAACGCCTAATGTATCCTATTTTTCATATGGAAAATATTGCATCTACTACACCTTTTACCAATTCGGGAGAAATTGCTTCTTTCCCAAATTTTGTAGCAGATAACCCCATCTTTGATGCGATGGATGTAGAGACACTTGACCAAGTATTTAAAGAAGTAAAAAATAAAAACTTCTATAGTGCTGTACCTACAGGGGTAGGATTTTGTATGGGTGTCAACTACACCTTAACAAAAGAGATTGGAATGTTTGTAGAAGATACCTTTGGTAAAGGCTATGGAGAAGAAAATGACTGGTGTCAACGTGCCATACAAAAAGGCTATAGCAACCTCATCGTGCCAAACCTTTTTGTCTATCATAAACATGGTGGTTCCTTTTCTGCCCAAGAGAAAGCAAAGCTTTTAAAAGAAAACTCTGTGAAACTTTTGGGAAGACATCCAAACTATGGTAAAGATGTAGATGCCTATATTACAAAAGATCCTCACTATCTTTTACGGCATATGCTTACTCTCAAGGCAGCAGATGCCAAAAATGGCACCTTTGTTCTTTTTGATCATGACCTAGGAGGGGGTGCAACACACTACACCCAAGCACGCATAGAAAAATACCGACATGAGCGAAAAAATATTCTACTTATAAAGTATGACTTTTATGCAAAAACATTTAAAGTATTTCATTATTATAAAAAATTTGATTTTGGATTTAAAGTTGAAACTATACAAGAACTAGAGGCGTTACTTTCACTGCTTAACATTCAAGAGTTCTTTATCAACAGCCTTGTAAGCTATCAAAATCTTTCAGAGATTATCTCTTTAATTTTGAAATTTTTAGAACCATCTAAAACAAAACTCATCATACCTATGCATGACTATAATCCTCTTTGTCCAAGTTACACCCTCTTAAATGATAAGAGTCAATATTGCGAACTTCCCTCTATAGAGACTTGTAGAGAGTGTATGAAAAAGAGTACACAAGAGTGGCATAATTTTTATGCTCAAGAGATCAATATTGATGCATGGAGAGAGACATGGCAAACACTTCTTGATGCAGCCAATACGATTTTATGCTTCTCAAATGATTCTAAACTTCATGTGCAAAAAGTCTATCCTACCTTAAATGAAGAAAAAATAGTTGTTGAGCCTCACCGTGTCAAACCACTTGCCCCTGCTACACGCCATCCCAAAAGGGACAACCAAGTATTAACCATTGGTATTCTTGGTGCTATCAACTACGCAAAGGGTGCACAGATTATTAAGCAGATGATTCAAATGATTGAACGTGACAATTTAAAGGTCAATATTGTACTTATTGGGACAATAAATGAAACTATTAGTAGCAAACACTTTAATATAACGGGTAAATATGAGAGAGAAAACCTTCCAACTCTTATAGCTGAACATCAAATAGATCTCTGTTTTATCCCCTCTATTATTCCAGAGACTTTCTCTTACACAACACAAGAGATTATCTTAATGCAACTTCCACTCATGGTCTTTAACGTTGGAGCACCTGCAGAACGGGTAAAAATGTATGAACATGGTGTCATTATTCCTGAAATCACTGCAAAAAGTGCATTAGAAACAGCTCTTAAAACCCTATAATTTTCGTCACACTACCTCTTGTAGTGTGATAAATTCTTCAATTAATTTATACATAAAAAAAAAATGCTATTATCTTATATTTAAACTCGCATATAAGGGCATTTCACATGAAACCATACTCAAGCATACTTTTAGCCTCACTATTTCTCTTTAGTGGCTGTGAATTAACCGATAAACTTGATCGTGAAGTTGATCGTATTAAGCATCAATATTCAGAATACACAGGAAATGAAGAAGATCGTGGAGAACGCCCTTTTGAGATTGTCTATCAAACTGATGAAAGCGATGTCCGTGCCATTCTTTCTGCTTCATGTACAAGTAATCAAACCCCACAGTATGTCTATTTTGAAACACCCACTGATGCTCATACACAATTTTATAGTGCTACTCAAAATCTAATTAGTTCTCCTCTGCCAGGTACACTCAAACCCTATTGGGATATTCGTTACCTTAACCCAATGAGTCGATATATCTACAACAGTGATGCAAGTAACTATCCAAATCATGCTCTCTATACAGGGCTTGATGCTCGTAGTGGTAGTAACTACACCACTATAGGTACAAACCTCTCTCAAATAGATGCATCAGGAAGTGTTGCACAAAGTAAATGTGTTGACAATCAAATTGTTGCAGGAACAAACCTTAACTTATATGATGCACCAAACCAAAGTATTGCCTATGGTGGACCTCAAAGTACTTTTGCTTATAACTTTAGCCAAAATGCCCATATTGCCCCTTGGCAAGCAAATGGAGATGGTAACCTGATGCTCCAGACATCGTTTGATAAACCACTATACTTTAATTATGGAGGAAATTATGGAGGAAGCGTATCGTATGGGATTATTTTACGCAATACTCGAACAGGAAAACTCCTCAACTATATTATTGGTCTCTATGCAGCAGGAGATGCTTGGCAAAAAGAGAAAGCAGGTATTCGCTTTGATCCAACCACTAACATTGTTCACGTTGCAACCGTAGCAAGTAAGAAATCATGGTGGTCTACTATTTCACTTAAATCTAATGCTATTCAAGAAGTCTATAGTACAGAGAACCAAACTACCAAAGATGATGGAATATGGCCAGAGTTTTATCGTGTAAATATCTCCTATCAAAATCTTTTAGCCGTACTCAATGAACTCAAAATAAATCCTCCTGCATCGACTGAAAATCAAGACTTTGGACTTCAGCCTGAAGAGTGGGAAATTACGAGTATAATGTTACAATATGAACTAGAAGAAGATGCAGGTAAAGCAATGTTAGCAGGCTCATTTAAAGGATTTTCTGCCTACATAAGTCACCTACCACTTTGAGAAAATATGAAAATATCACTCATCATTCCTACCTATAATGCAGCCAGCTATCTGCCTGCATTGCTAGAGAAACTTCAAGAGCAAACATCTCAATTTGAACTCATTATTATTGACTCCTCTTCAAAAGATGATACCCTTACAATTGTAAAACAATATACTTCCCATATTTTACAAATTGAACAAAAAGAGTTTGACCATGGAGGTACACGTACACTTGCTGCAAAAACGGCTACTGGTGACATTATTGTTTTCCTTACACAAGATGCTTTGCCATGTGACAATGACACGATAGAACAGATTGTAAAGATTTTTCAAAATCCTCACATCGGTGCTGCCTATGGAAGACAACTCCCCTATGCAGAGACTTCTCTTTTTGGTAAGCATTTACGAGAATTTAACTATGGGGATACTTCTTATATACGTACCATTCAAGATAAAGAACACTACGGTATTAAAACTGCTTTTCTCTCAGACAGTTTTGCAGCCTACCGTAAAGAGGTACTTGAAGAGATTAATTGGTTTAAAAATGGTCTTATTGTAGGAGAAGACAGCTACGCAGGAGCAAAAATTATACTCTCTGGCTATGCCATAGCTTATGTAGCAGAAGCAAAAGTCTATCACTCTCATAGCTATAGTTGTTTAGAAGAGTTTAGACGTTATTTTGACATTGGTGTCTTTCATTCTTGTGAATCTTGGATATTGGAAGCATTTGGAAAGGCAGAAGGAGAAGGAGGACGATATGTAAAGTCTGAACTACGCTACCTTCTTAAAGCCAAAGCCTATTACCGTATTCCTGAATTTTTTATACGCAATGCTTTAAAATATCTAGGGTATAAGTTAGGACAGAATCATCGAAAACTCTCTCAAAATCTCATACGCAAATTAAGCATGCACACACACTGGTGGAAGTGATATTATTTGCCTAATATCACCCCATCTCTTATCTATTGGCAAGCATCTCTTTCCATACTTTAACCGCTAAAGTATCAGGAATCTCAACATCATCAAAGAGAATCTTCTCCCCCTCTTTAATCTTACGTTTAAGTGTGGCATTTGCCAAAAGCCCTATTGGAATATGTGAAAGGTTACTCTCTATCTCTACAGCTGTACCACGCACATCAAAACTTCCAATCGCTTTGGTAATAGTTTCACCCACAGCTAAATCTCGTTTTGCTACTGCAGCAACACTAAATTGAGGTTTTTCACTGTTATTTAAGAGTACCCCACCCCCATTAAGCACACGCTTAATAGTCTTGATGATTTCTAAATGACAAAGATGATAGGTACGCTCCAAGACATAATATGGTCCCTCGCCTAATTTGTAGTAACGAAGAGAGTCTTGTTGCTCTTGTTCATGTTCTACAACCAAAAAAACCCCTGCTGGCAATTTTGAAGAGAGAAGATAGTCACTTACGGGGTACCCTAAAGCTTTTGCTTTATCTGCTAAGATACTCCCCCCTTCTAACATATCATCATTAGAGAGTTTTAAAAGCCCCTCTTGTATAAGACCTGCACCCAATCCATTGGCTACTAAAACTTGCTCTATTTCTACTTTTGTACCATCAGTAAAAGAGGTTACCATCTCTAAACTCAAGTTTGATTTGTTCCCCCAATAGGTCATATCTTCTTTACTTGGATTTTCGTTTAAAAATCCTTTAATATTGGCATAGACAATTGGTTTAAAGCCCATCTCTACTGCCTCTTCATGTAAAATGGCTTGTACACCTGGTTGGTCACCCTCTGCTTCTGTTACCAAGCCTTTATTGACAAAGTATGAACCCGTGGTTACATGAAACTCTGAGTTCATCGTCACTACAGGCAATTTTGCCTTTAAAATTTTATCTATAGTCTCTGTTGCATAAATTGCATCTCCACTACACTCTACTATCAGGTCAGACTTTGCAATAAGATCATCTAAATGATTTGTTAAAAGTTTATTTTGGGCAAAATCATCTCTTTTACTTAAATCTGAACGTGTCAAAATAGCAGAGAGTTCATACTCTGGATGTTGTGCCAATAATTTAGCCAATCCACTAGCAATAAAGCCTGAACCTATAATTCCTATTTTATGTTTTCTTTTCTTTGCACAAAGAGACAAACACTCTACTAAAGCATCTCTCCAATATGGAATAGTCATCCCATACTTTGCTTTAATTTTCTCTTTATTGAGTACACTATAGTGTGGGCGTTTTGCTAAAGTAGGATAGGCTTCTGAAGCAATGGGATGGACGTTACATTGTACGTTAGAAATTTCAAAAATTGATTTGGCAAAATCATACCAAGAACAAGACCCTTCATTACTGTAGTGATAGAGTTCAACCTGTGTAGTATCGTCTGTTTTAGCTTCATAAGCCAACATCGTCAAAATAGTTTGAGCCAAATCTTTAGCATACGTTGGTGTACCAATTTGGTCACTCACAACGTTAATATCACTTTTTTCTTCACCCAAACGTAACATTGTATTGACAAAGTTTGTGCCGTAATCACTATAGACCCAAGAGGCTCTTAAAATAATCCCTCTGCTTAATCCACTAGAAAAAATAGCCTCTTCACCAGCTAATTTGGTTCTACCATAGACACCTTGAGGGTTGGTTGGATCTGTCTCACACATAGGTACATGTGCATTACCATCAAAAACATAATCCGTTGAAAGATGCAATAAAAAAATATCGTTTTCTACTGCTACATCAACTAAATTTTTTACACCTTCTACATTGACCTCTTGAGATTTTATAGGCTCTGTTTCTGCCTTATCTACCGCTGTATAGGCTGCACAATTGATGATAGTATCTATCTTATTTTTAGCTACATATGCGTGAAGCAATTCACGATTTGTAATGTCTAGTGTCGCACTATCGGTAAAATAAAATACTTTACTCTCCTCTACAGTATGTGCTAATTTTTGTAATTCACGCCCCAATTGCCCATTGGCACCAGTGACTAAAATATGATTATACATAGAGATCATCCTTGTAGTCAAAAAGATCCGCATCTTTTAAAAGAGGTTGCTTCATATCTTTTTCAGAAAGCTTTAAAAGCTCTGTATCCATAGTCCACTCTATCCCAATCGCAGAATCGTTAAATGAGATACCTCTATCATTTTCAGGAGAGTAATAGTTGTCTACCTTATAGGCAAATACTGTCTCATCTTCTAACACTACAAAGGCATGTGCAAATCCACGAGGGACAAAAAGTTGACGTTTATTTTCAGCACTTAGTTCTACAGAGACATACTCCCCAAATGTGGGACTCCCTTTACGAATGTCAACAGCAACATCTAACACACGTCCTTGTATGACACGTACCAGTTTTGTTTGTGCTGCAGGTGCCAACTGATAGTGCAAGCCTCTTAAGACACCTTTTGAGCTTTTAGATTCGTTATCTTGACAAAATTTTACTTGAAATCCTAAAAATGCTTCTAGTTTATCTTGACGAAATGTCTCAACAAAATATCCTCTCTCATCTCCATGTACTTTTGGCTCAATAATTACGACATCTTCAATTTTTGTTCTTATAAAATTCATCATTTTCCTTTATTGTTAGATTCTGTTTGGTCTATCACTTTTGCAATCTCTTTTGATATAATGGTTGCACCTTTTCTATTGAGATGTGAACGGTCAGCATGATAATCATCACTTAAATGCACCCGTTGTAGTGCAATCAACACCCCATGGGTTTTTTTAAAAATAGCCTCTATCTTTTTATCAAAATAATTTAATGCACCCTCCACCTTAGGATATTTTTTAACCAAAGGCTCACGATAGTGCTGATGTGCCAAATAAAATTTAATCCCTTTTTGGGCTGCATGTTGCGACATACGCTCAACCGCAGCAAAAGACTCCCCATGCATAATACCTGGATGAGGCGCACTCCAACGTCCTCCTTTTACCTTCTCTTTTCTGTAAATTTCAAGTGGAACACTTCCTGTATGATCAAATCCTAAATAGGTAAACTGATCATTTTTCATGTGTTTTTCTTCCCAAGATTTTGCGCGTTTGTAGCAAAAAAGTAGGTTATTACAGGCATTAAAATAGAGCTTCAATGTTCGAGATAGAGACAACTCATGACGCATATATTTTCGATATAACTTTGGATGAAACTCTTGATACTTTTTTGCATGAGGAAAGTCTGAATATTGTGTAGAGTAGATAATACGTTTTAAGTTAGGAAAAGCATCTGCAAGCTTTAAAAGCTGTTCCACTTCTAAAGTAGTTGCTTCATATACCGATAGATTTATGACATGTTTGACTTTTGATGATGCCTCTTCTAGTACGCTACCCAATACATTATTAAGCCCAATAGAAGAGCCTACAATTAAGGTATCTATCTCATCTGGATTGATTTTATTTTTAATAAACATTAATTTTGCATCTAAGGAGATACGATTCGTAATAGGGAGTGGATATTTTTTTGAAAACTCATATACATATCCTACAGAAACCATAGCAAGAAGAAAGAAAAAAAAGAAAAGTACTCTTACGTACGTTTTAGCATTAAACATGATTTGAGTCTCCTTTAAAAGTTAAAATAGATAAATTCACTTTTACGGTAAAGCATAAAAATGGATAATGAAAAACATATGGTAAGGAGCATATATAACGCATTGGTTTTGAATTTTTCTTTCAGTTGCATTGAGTTTGGTAAAAATAAAACAATAATAAAAACTGCCAAAAACCACAGCCCCATATAGACTTCACTGCCGTAAAGCTTAGACCAGTTTCCTATCTGGAAACCTAAAGTTTTTACTACAGGAATGTATTCTCCTAAAAGTGCTGGTATTTTCACATCTCCAAAGAACATTCCTTTCAAGACTTTAAGTGCAGACTCAAGATTGAGTGCTCTAAAGAAAACCCATGCGATATTAATAAAGAAAAATGTCAGTACCCAACCCAAAAACATAGGCATACGCAATCCAATCTTTTGCCATGCTCTATGGACTACAAGTGCCATGCCATGCAGTGCACCCCATATCACAAAAGTCCATCCTGCACCATGCCAAATACCACCAAGCAAAAAGGTAGCAAAAAGATTTGTATAGGTACGAATTTCTCCTTTTCTATTTCCCCCTAATGGAATGTAAATATACTCTTTAAGAAAATGTGACAAAGTAATATGCCAACGTCTCCAGAATTCTTGAATATTACTTGCTTTATAGGGAGAAAAAAAGTTCATAGGTAACTTTATATTAAATAAAAGAGCTATACCAATTGCCATATCTGTATAGCCTGAGAAGTCAAAGTAGAGCTGAAAAGTATAAGAGAGTGAAGTCACCCATGCTTCCAACATATTTAAACTTGTTGCTACATCAAACCCTTGCGTAGCCCATACGGCAAAAGTATCTGCAATAATTACTTTTTTAAACAGCCCCATAGAGAAGATGAACAAACCTAAGGCAATATTGCCATAATGTTTAAATGTATTTCTAAGGACATTGAATTGAGGCATCATCTCTGAATGGTGTACAATGGGACCTGCAATAAGTTGCGGGAAGAAAGTAACGAAAAGTGTGTAGTTTAAGAAGTCATACTCTTTTGTTTCTTTACGATAACTATCTACTAAATAGGCTATTTGTTGGAACGTATAAAAACTAATCGCTAAAGGTAAAGCAATATGCCATAGTGGTATATCTCCATGAAAAACCCTATTAAAGTTTTGAATAAAAAAGTCCATATATTTAAAATAGCCCAAAAGAAGTAAATTAAAAGTAATTCCTATGGTCAACAATATTTTAGGTGATAGTTTTAAGCGGTGATATATGGTATTTGCAAGTTGCATACCTATAAGATAATTGACAATAAGAGAGATCAAAATTAAGGGTAAATAATTGATATTCCACCATGCATAAAAAAATAATGAAGAGAAAACCAAAAATACTTTTGCGAGTTTTATTAATCGTTTATGATTTAAATAAAAGTAAATAAAAAAAGTAATGGGTAAAAAAAAGAATATAAATATATAGGAATTAAATAGCAATGGTTCTTTTACCTTTTTTTCTTAGTATTATAACTAGATGAACTTAATTCGCTGTAAAAAAGAGAGTTTTAGATGAAATAGAGTATTATTTCATAATCATTTTATAAAGGGAAAAGTTTTATGAAAAAATCTAATTTGCTACTTTCTTATCTACTTGTTTTACTACTTTCAAGTACCAACCTAATCTTTGCAGAAGATAATAATTCTATTAGAATTATGCCACTTGGAGACTCTATTACCTACGACAATAGACTCTCTGATATTGATGATCCTAGACCTACTTCAGTCAGAACAGGATATAGAAGTCATCTTTGGTATATGTTACAAAATGCAGGAATGAATGTTGACTTTGTAGGGTCTCGTAGTGCAGGAGAGAAGGTAACTCCTCCTTTTGACCCAGACAATGAAGGACACCCTGGATGGAAAAGTTTTGATATTGCAGAAAATACCTATGGCTATATGGCTCAACACCAACCAGACATTGTACTTTTACACATAGGAACCAATGACCATGGTACATTTACTGGTGGGGTAGATGATATTTTAAAAGAGATTCATCGCTATTCACAAGATAGCGGTAGAGAAATTCATGTTATTGTTGCTCTTATTATCGATAGAAAAACTCACGATGAAATTATTCCTCTCTTTAATGACAATTTAAAACGTGTAATTGCCTCACATATAATTAATGGAGAGAAGATATCTATGGTGGATATGTACCATGATGCTGGTTTAACCACTGCGGACTATGCAGATAATACTCACCCCCTAGATAGTGGTTATGCCAAAATGGCACGTCTTTGGTATAATGAAATTATGAAACCTTATAACGCTCGATTATCTGTCTTTCCATACACATTAGTTGATGCACTCTATATTGAATCAATTCACATTGATCAAAGTGCTAAAAATATAGATATTATCACAGAAGTACCAAACACTGGTATTACATTTTAAGGAGAAATCACATGAAACACACTCTATTTATCCTTGCTACATCCTTCCTCATGGTCTCATGTGGAAGCAGTGGTAGTTCAGACGGAAGTACAACTTCAGAGTCATCTTCTGAAGACATTAACCTAACTCTTGGAGAAAGATACACAGCCTATGCAGACAATAGACTCGTTGCAAATAGTGATGATACTATTGTTCGTATTCTCCATACAGACAAAGCAAAAACCTCTACACTTATTTTACTTGAAGGTTCTGCTACGCTTATTCGCAATCCTTAACAATAAAGAGTACCTATGAAAGATTTCATCGCAAAAATCATTTTTATTCTTTGTGATATTGCAATGATAATGCTTTCTGTCTATCTTGCTTTTTTAGCAAGAGAGACCTTTCAAACACTAGATCCACATACCATTCCATTAGGGAATTACCTTCAATTCTATCCTTTATATATTATTATACTCTCCCTTCTCACCTATGAAGGTATTTACCACTATCGCTATGATTTTTGGCATGAGAGTCGATTAATTATAAGGGTACTCTTTTTTTCAGCTATTTTAACTTTTGCCTACTTAGGTATGACAAAAATGATTGCAGACTACTCTCGCTTAACAATTGGTCTCTCTTTTATTTTAATGCTTATAATTATACCCCTTAGTAAAAATCTAACAAAAAAGTTTCTTTTTTGGTTAAATCTTTGGAAAAAAAAGGCAAAAGTATTTGGTGAAGATCCTTTTTTAAGTGATGAAATCTATCTTAACCCTTACCTTGGCTACGTAAAACCTCTAGAGGGGGAAGATCCAGATACTACCTTCATTAATTCTCATAATCAAGATGCAAACTCCTTAAAAAGCATTATTGCAGATGAGATAAAAGAGAAACATGAGGTCATTTTTATACCACTTATTAACGAATATAACCTTACACATTCACACATATATGAGCTCTCTAATACACGTACTAATCTCATTGTCTTTAGTAACAAACTTAAAAATAATTACCTGTTGGCACTCAAAAAAATATCTGATGGACTACTCTCTATAGTTATTTTTCCCTTTTTGATACCTATCTTAATATTGATTGCAATAAAATTAAAACGTGTTGAACCTAATGATACAATATTCTTTACTCAAAAACGTCTAGGAAAAAACCAAGTACCTTTTACTTGCTATAAATTTAGAACTATGCGTAGCAATAGCGATGATTTACTCAAGCGTTATCTTCAAGAACATCCTGAAGAGATTACCTATTATGAGAAGTATCACAAATATCAAAATGATCCACGCATTACACCATTTGGTGCCTTTTTGCGTAAAACTTCATTAGATGAATTACCTCAAATTTTTAATGTTCTTAAAAATGAAATGAGCTTTATTGGACCACGTCCATACCTCCCTAACGAGAAAAAGGAGATTGGTGAACACTGCGAAACTATTCTCTCTGTGAAACCTGGGATTACTGGTCTTTGGCAAGTGAGCGGACGTAATGATATTGACTTTAATGAACGTGTAAACCTAGAGGTGTGGTATATTAAAAATTGGAACCTCTGGATGGATCTTGTAATTTTGATTAAGACCATCAAGACTGTCCTCTTTAGAAATGGTGCAAGGTGAAAAAACAAAAAGCCCTCTTTTTGGACCGTGATGGGATCATCAATATTGACCATGGATACGTTTCAACAAAAGAGCATTTTGAATTTACTGAAGGAATTTTTAAACTTCTGCACCTTTTTGAACAAAAAGGTTATCTGCTATTTATTGTTACCAATCAGTCAGGTATTGGTAGAGGATACTACACATTAAAAGCCTTTGAGTCCCTTACACAATGGATGCTAGGTGTATTAGAAAAAGAGGGAATAACAATTGAAAAGGTTGCCTACTGTCCACATGCACCAAATGAGCAATGCACGTGTCGTAAACCAGAAACTGGGATGATTGAAAAGATACTAAAAGAGTATGTTGTTGATCTCTCTTGCTCTTGGCTTATGGGAGACAAGCAAAGTGATATTGACTTGGCAAAAAAAAGTGGTATTGCAAAAAGTGTTTCAATTGGTACAAAAGCACTTAAAGGTGAGGATCTCCACTTTAAAACAATTGTACAAGCACTGCAATACTTTATAGATCATCCTCAAGATTTTTAGCGGTACTTCTGCTTATCATAAAGATAGTTTACCCCTATCACAAAGGCTAAGGCATCTTGCTCTAGAGCCTTATCATGGGCTATTTCAATGAGGTGATTATTTTTATATTTAAATGTTTGAGGCTCTTTTTGTGGACGAACCACAGCAACTTTCTCTTTGATTCTTAAGGCATAACTGTTATTAAACTGCATAAGGTTCATCTCTCTTTTTTCATCTCTAAAAATGGAGTTACCTAAAATAGGGTAACTAAAATCCTTGCCCAAATAATCTAATGCTGTAGCCAATATATCTGGTTGTGAAATTTGCTTTGTATAGGTATGAGGTACAACCCCCTCACCCAAAATCATCGCCTCAATGTGAAACATGTTTACAGGCACAACATCATCACCATACACACGAATATTATGATCAGCAACAACCACAAAAACCGTGTCTTTATAGTAAGGGAGTTTCTTAGCATCCTTAAAAAATTTACCAATAGCATAATCAGCATACTTCACTGCATTTTCCACACAATTTTTACCTTTTTTTACCTCTTCTATGCGTCCAGAAGGAATATCAAAAGGGCTATGGTTTGAAGAGCTAAACATCATAGCAGCAAAAGGTTTACCTTGCTTGTAGAGTGCAGAAAATTTCTCATTTGCTTTGTTGACCAGATCTTCATCACTTACACCCCATGTAGCTACATAGGCAGGATTACTATAATCCTTTTGTTCAACCACTTCATCAATACCATTGCCTAAAAACCAAGAACGCATATTGTCAAAGTGTGCCTCACCTCCATAGAGAAACATTGTATGGTATCCTCGTGGTTTTAAAAGCTCTCCAAAAGTAAAAAAATCATTTTGAGATTTACTTCGTTTCACCACTCCCTTACCAGGAACCGCTAAAAATCCTGCACTGATTCCTGCAATACCTCGTACACTTCTTGTCCCATTAGAGTAGGCTTCATCAAACCAAAGAGCCTCTTTTTTTAGTTTTAATATTTCAGGTGTTATCTCTTTTGAGATAAACTGATACCCTAAACTTTCCTGAAGAAAAATAACTAAATTTTTCTTTTTAGTAGAAGGAAAATGTGTCTTTTCTAAACGTCTAAAGGGTGAACTTACATTCATTTCATCTACCTCTATCTGCAAAACCTTCGCCATGCGTTTCAAGGCAACGTCCGTACTCATTTTTCCATAAAGCTTAATCGTTTTAGAAGCAAAATGTTTATTGGCATAGATTGCATACCCCACGGCATAGAGTGAATTTTTACTAATCTCATTGACTGTACGATTAGACGAATACATAACGCTTGAAAGATTGGCTGCACGATGCCCAAAAGAGGAACGAATCCCAATAAACAAAAGCAACGCAAGGGGTAAAAACCAAACCACACGTTTAAGTAACGGTTGCTTTAATACTATAGCAAAACTCTCTTTACTTCGTTTCATAAACCACCATATAAAGAGGAGTATCATCACAAAAGCGATACTCAAAGGGAGTTTAAAATCTGCCAACAACATGCCTACTACCTCTTTGGGGTATGCTAAATACTCTACAAATTTAAAGTTCGGTCGTACATCATACTGGTTAAAAAAGGGAAACGTTGCATTTTCTATGTAAATAAGAAAAGAAAAAACACTCGCAAAATAAAAACGTAAAAATCCATTCGCTATATGACTTAAACGTGTAGGAGTAAAGCTTAAAATAATGAGTGGAATGACAAGTAACATAGATGCAACCATCGTATCCATTTTTAAACCATAGAGAAAACTTAACCAATAATTTACATCTGTATGACCAAAACGATTAAATTGCCAAATAAAGAGTGTAAGACGACCTAGAAAAAATACTACAATCATTCCTAAGTAGTAAGATAAAAGTTTTTTAAATATCTGCATTTTTTATCATCCTTTTATACGCTTCAAAAGCTTTGGTTTTTCGCACATTTCCTTCACGGTTATCGACCAATCCATACCCCGGTGCAATAAGCTGATGCCAATAGATACGCTCTATTTTACCTGTTTTTAGTGCAATGTCATGGTACGCTTTCATATACTCCGAATAGTCTGACTCACTCACACACTCTACTTCCGATGTTGGAGCATACGGAGCAGTATGGGAGAGTGGCCAGTTAACTTCTGTAATATAGATTCTATTGGTTGTTTTTTTTGATAATTTCACTAAAGCATAGAGCATATTGATTTTATTTTTAGTATCAAAAATACCCATTTGTCTATTTTCTGGTGCCCCACGTCTATCGACATAGAGTAAACTTGAAAAAACATCATATTTAATAGGATAGAAGTGAAAAAGTGTACGAATGGTATAGTGGTACTCAAAGTCAATTACCGATGAGCCTACAAGCTTTAATTTAGGGTTTATTTTATCACGCAAAGTTTGAATAGTTTGATACCATTTTATATACTCATCCATAGAGAAAAATCCCCATTTGGTACGGTTAATTGCATTCCCTATTTGATATTCAAAAACAAATGAACCAAATTTTTCAAAAATGATTGTTATATCTTTTTTTAAAAGTGCTTCATCTTCAATGTGTTCTCTATCTTGTAAAATGTTAAGAAGTATGGTTTTGTCTTCCCCAAAACTTTTAGCAAATGCAACATACTCCTCTACTCTATCCATCTGCCAAAGAGGCATACGAATAAGCAGATGCTTCACACCTAACTCCTCGATGAGATCTTTTTGCACCTCACCTTTTTCTAACTCAACCCCCATACCGTAAAAGTCTTCTTTCTCCACCTTTTTACCTTTATAAAAAGGCATTAAAAGTATGGAGAGAGGAAACATTACTATATTGGTTAACAAAAGAGGTAGATAGGAAAAAAGATGTTTTTTCCGCATACGCTTTTTATAGGCTCTCTCTTTAATAGGGTAGGGTTGGTCTGAGTATTTGTCCCAGATAAAAGGTGCTTTCATCTATAATCCCCAGTAGTGTAGTTGTCTGCGTATTTTGTAACGACGCAGTAGATTAAGCGGTTTTCTTTTTTGCTTCCCCTCTTTTAAAAATGCCATACACGCATCAATGACCCTTGCACTTGAATCTCCATCGGTATAAGGATGGGTTTTTTCTATAAAATCCTCCAGTGCTTCCATCACCTCTTTAGGTTGACTCAATGCCTTTTGTAGTGCTGCTTCTATCTCACTAGCATGATGTACATTAAGCATATATGCTTCTGGTTTATTGTTGTTTAAAGTCACGACTGGTTTTTTCTGTAGTGCAAATTCTGTAATGGCAGAGGTGGTATCTGAGAGCATCACATCTGCTTGTTTAAAAAGCGGAATGAGGTTAGTGGTATTGTAGAAGGTAAAATCTTTATGTTGCATCTCTTCAAAATGTGAAACAGTTTTGGCATCCATTTTAGGATGTAAAATAGCCATAAACTTCCACTTCCCTAGCTTTGATAGTCGTTCAATCTCTAGCACTGCCTCTTCATTTTTTGCTAGACTCAGACGTTCTGTAAATGTGGAGCTTACAAGTATGGTTGGCTTTTCATGTGCTACAGACTCTAATGGAAAGAGTGGATCCATCTTCGACCAACCTGTCTCTACAACTTGAAAGTAACGATGCTTTTTTTGTAACTCTTTAAAGGGTTCTGTTGTACTTGGACCTTGGGTACAGTAGAGGTCAAAAAAACCTCTAATACTGAAATGCCCCCGACTCTCTTTACGTTTTCCCACAGAAAATCCATGAAAAATCTGTACTTTAATGCCAGAGAAAAAGTCTGGTACTGTATTGGTTGCAACAAGCACCACATGGGGAGCATACGCTTTTACCTCTTCTACCGTATAGAGTGAAGGTTCATCTGCAGTGAGTGCATTATAGGTCTCTTTTTCATCACAAAACCACTTTACACTATACCCTCTTTTTTCTATCTCTGTTTGCAGTGGCTTACCAATAGGAATGCTATAGGGTTGAGAGATATAAATTAAAAACCTCATCTTCATCTCACATAGTAGTTTTTATACCACGACACAAAGTTGGCAATCCCCTCATCTAAAGAGGTACTAGGCTGATAGTCAAAATCTTGAATCAAGTCACTCACATCTGCATAGGTAGATACCACATCTCCATCTTGCATCTGCATATATGTTTTTGTTGCTTTTTTGTCTAATGTATCTTCTAAAGTTTCAATAAAAGTCATCAGTGAAAGTGGTGCATTGTTTCCTATGTTATAGATACGATAGGGTGCCAAAGAGGATGAGGGATCAGGATTGTTCGTATCAAATTTACTATTGGGAGTTGCTGGATGGTCTATTACTTTTACAATTCCTGAGACAATATCATCAATATAGGTAAAATCTCTACTCATTTTTCCATGGTTAAAGACTTTAATTGCTCGGCCACTTAAAATTGCATCGGTAAAAAGCATAGGAGCCATATCGGGGCGTCCCCAAGGTCCATAGACAGTAAAAAAGCGTAGTCCCGTTGTTGCAATACCATAAAGGTGTGCATAGGTGTGTGCCATCATCTCATTGGATTTTTTAGTCGCAGCATAAATGCTTACTTGATGGTCGGTATGGTCTGATGTTTTAAATGGTTGAGAGCTATTTAACCCATAAATAGAAGAACTAGAGGCATAAGAGAGGTTTTTTACACCACTTTGACGACATGCTTCTAAAATATTCATAAAGCCAACCACATTACTTTGAATATAAATATGAGGATTTTCTAAAGAATATCTTACTCCGGCTTGTGCAGCTAAATTACAGACTGCATCAAACTTCTCCTCTTCAAAGAGTCTATCTATTGTTTCTCTATCTGAGATATCTGCCTTCATAAAACGATAATTTTCATAATAAGAAGAGTAACCCATCTCCTCTTCTTTAGGAGAAACAACTCCTAGCTCTTTTAATCTATCATATTTTAAATTTACATCATAGTAGTCGTTAATGTTGTCTAATCCTACTACTTCATCACCTCGTTGCAGTAAAAATTTAGAGAGATGAAATCCAATAAATCCTGCAGCCCCTGTAACTAAAATCTTCATTTTTTCTTCTCTTTTTGACAATTGATATACTGTTTTACATATTTATAATGACGTTTATTAGCAGAATTTACTGCCAAGAGATATCCTACCCAGCCTTTTAAAATATTACCTTGTAAAATATAGGTTTTAAAAAAAGCAAACAACGCTTTTGCAATCACTGTACCAAAAAAACAAGTTTTTTTCTCTTTGGCACCCAAATCTGTATAGTGTATGATTTTTGTTAGGGTCTGGTTAATATTGGTAATATTGAGATGTTTAAAAGGTGTTTTAAGGATAATGTTCTCAAAATTCTGAGGAACAACTATTTTTTCATGTACCCTATTGGCATTAAATGCGGTAACCGTTCTATTATAAATGCGGACAATAGTATCTTTACTCTGTGTGGCATGTCCTAAAAAGTAGTTTTCTCTTTTTAAAGAGTAAACGCTTTTACACTTTACTCTATCAATAGTATCTATCTCATCAATCAATATATTGTTTAAAATTTCATCCGTATCTAAAGAGAGAATCCAATCATTTTTAGCAAAAGTAGCTGCTTGGTTTTTTGTTTCTCCAAATCCTAAAAATGCACCAGTGACAACCTTTACATTAGAGAATCTTTTTGCTTTTTCTTCTGTCGTGTCAGTAGAGTTATTGAGGTAAAGAACCACTTCTGAAAAACGTGCCAGTGCAGATAGACACTCCTCTATAGTCTCCTCTGCATTTTTAGCAATCATCACCACAGATATCGTATTAATCGACAACTTTCTTACCTTTGAGTCTTTTCTTTAAATTTTTTCTATCTTTATGCTGCTTAGATGCTTTTTTGGCAATAATGTATGCCTCCTCTTCATCCATTGAGATTAAGGGAGCATAGGCATAGATAATGGTTTTTAAATCTTCCTCTTTTGCCCAGAGTTTAGAGAAGTTTTCTAAACGTTCAGTATTACTAAGGCGCTTAAACTGCATACGGTTTACATCGATAATTTTAAACTCATAACCATCCTCTTTTTGTTTAATCAAAATATTACCAGGAGAGTAGTCTAAGTGTTCAATGTTGTAATTGTGTAAAGAAAAAGTAAACTTGGCAAAAGCTTGAAAAAGTGCCTCTTTATGAGGAAAGTTCTCTTGTGTTAAGGCTTCACGTATTGTAAAATCATATGCATAGTTTTCTGATAGATAATAACTATCTAGCAATAACCCAAACTTAAAATGTTCTACATATCCTATGGCTTCTGGAGTAAACTCCTGAATCTGTACACTATTTTTATAAGACTTTTTTGCTTTAGAATCACGAAAAAAACTATAGGCAATACGATTAATAAGATGGGGAACTTTAAAAGATTTAATCACTAACTCTTTCTCTTGATAGCTTATGATTTTTAAACTATTTCTTCCATCATAAATGGTTTTATCTGACGATTTGAAATAGGATCTTACCTCTACGATAAGATTAATATACTGATTGGTTGAGACTTCATACTTCATTTTCTATCCTACTTTGTGCTAAGAGTAAGCCTATAATAAAGGCAAAGAGTACCATTGAAAATTGTCTATGAAAAATCACTTCTGAACCAAATGCAAAAAGCAGTACCGTAAGGAAAATATATTGAATATTACGATACTCACCACGATTTAATGGTATACGGAAAATCATATAAAATAGACTCAAAAAGATAACTAAACCAATCAATCCAAGCTGCGTAAAAATTTGTAAAAATTGATTATGTACATGCATAAAGCTACCATGCATACACTTCATCTCAGGATATTTCTCATCTATAATTTGATGAAACTCTTTCATATTATCTACCAGGCCTACACCCAAGAGAGGACTCTTTTCAATAATATCTTTTGAAATAATCCACGCGCCTACACGACCACCCCATGAGGTACAATAATTCTTATCTTCAATAACGTGTATAATATTTTCTTTCCCTTTAACTACTCTATCATGGAAAGTAGTACTTACATTAAAGGCTATTCCTAAGATTAGACTACTTAATAGCAAGGAAATCATAAATGCTTTTAATTTATTTCTAAAACTTATAAGGGCCAATACAAAAAGTCCTAAAACAAATGCAAATTGCCCTGTACGTCCTGCGGTAAGAAAAAGATTTCCACTCATCGTCATAAAGAAAAATGCATAAATAAGCTTATATCTCATTCTACTTTCGTTAAAAATACGCCCAAGTAAAATAAGTGCTGTAAATGCAAGAAAGATACTATACTCAATATGATGCATAAAAGGAGAAGGGTTCTGTGGTGTAGCAGAGTCAAAATGTACTATTTCAAAAAAGATACTATAAGAGATCATCTCACTCACAAACATACCTAAAATAAATGCCGATACTAATTTTGGAATATACTCTTTTTTAAGAGACGTAAAAAGCACTATTATAGGCAGTAGATACCAATACCTACGTATGTAATTTAAGGTTTGAACATGGTTCTCTGTCCAAAAGAGTGAAATAAAATTAAAAAGAATAAAAAGCGCTAACGCTTGAATGACTTTATTGGAGAGTAATTTTTTTGATTTTTGAAGAAGGTTACCTTCGAGTAACCAAAGCAACATTAAAAGTCCCGTAAAAAAGGTAATACCCGCTCGTGAAAGAGGCAATACAAAAGCATATGCAAGTGCAATCATATTTATATATTGATGAAAATCTAATTTTTTATAACTTAAAATAATGACTTGTCCTTGCTTACACTGAATAAAATAGTTCGTTTAATAATTTGTATGTAAGTATAACAAACTCTTCCTCTTTATTTTCTGTGGAACACGCTTTACTGCCTATTCAAAATCGCATTTTAATTGTTTCAATATTTCAAAAGACTTATGCAAATCTTCCACATCGATTTTTGAAATTTTGTTTAGTGTCTCTTTGAGTGCTGAAGAGGAGATACCCGCAGTACGTTTTAAGTAAATCACTTCACACTTTGGCTTCAAAAAGTCAAATTTTCCTTCCCAGTCATCTCCCATGGCAAAAATATCTACATTATAGGTTTCAATATCTGACTCTTTTTGCTCCCAATGGGTTTCTGGAATCACTTTATCTACATATTTTATCGCCTCTACAATAGCTGCTCTTTGTGCATAAGGGATAATAGTTTGTTTTCCTTTTATGGCATTAAATTCATCTGTAGAAACAGCGACAATTAATCTGTTTCCTAACGCTTTGAGTCGTTTTAAAAGGGCTAAATGCCCTACATGAAACATATCAAATGTTCCATAGGTGAGTATCACTTTATCTTTCACAAATTTCCTTTATTGCTTCTATAATACGTTTAGAGGCATCTCCATCTAATGTACCACACACTTCTTTTGCCAAAGCTCTTCGCTCTTGCCTAAATGACTCTGGGTTCTCTATTGAGTGATGTGTTAATTCTACCATCTCTTGATAATTTTTAGGATTGTACCCTATACTTCTATAACAATCCATATTTTTATCCATTCGCTTAAAAAGCTTTTTAGGGTTTAAGTAATACGACCAACGTAACTTTAAAAATCGATTAATTATGACTGGCTTATCTAAAGAGGCAAACTCAAAAATAGCAGAACTCTCATCCGATATCATTAAATCTGCTAAAATCATAAAGGGGACAAGATTATACTCCTCTACTCCAATAATAGTACAGTTATCAAACCTCTTCCACTTTTCAAATTTTTTCACATGCTTCTTATATCGGCTACGTTCCCAACTTAAATAGTGTGCTTTTACGATAATATTACACCCCTTAAAATCATCAGGAAAGCTATCTGACATTTTTTCTATCGATGAAGGGAAAAATGTTGGTGCATAAAGTATGGTTTTTTTATGGGGGTCAAGGGCATACTTTTGCTGTAGTGCTTTTTTATCTTCTTGAGAAACATTCAAAATGGTATCTAATTTAGAGTAACCTACTTGTTTAATTTTATGAATGAACGAAGGAAATGCTTGTGTATAATACTCATAACGGTAAGAACCTTCTACAAAAACAAGGTCACAACGCTCTAAAGCCTTTTCAAAACCACACTGTTTGGTTCCTGTACCATGGCATAAAAAACATTTTTTAGCTTTGGTCTGTAGCGTTTCAGAAGGTACTTTTGCAAAAAGCATTGCTTTTGCATTAAGTGTTTCCAATACATTTTCATCACCCAAACAGTAGTCTAAATCTTGTTCATTCGCAATAGAGAGCATGAGTTCAGTGTTTTGCTCTTGCGAAAGCACAAAAAGTGACGTGAGTTTCTCCTTTTGTAATGCCTCATAAATAGGCAAAAAATGTGGGTAGTAGTAAGGATATGCTACATAAAAAACAACATCATACTGCATTTTTCATTCCTTTCCAGCGTCTATGCATCCAGAACCATTGTTCAGGATTTTTACTTATGACTTTTTCCATTATCTCTGCTTGTGCTTGTGTTAAACGCGCCAAATCTTTCTCTTGATTTTGAGTTTTTAATGTTTCAATAGGAGGGTATATCGTTACCTTGTAATTTCGGTAGTCCTCTGTTGATATATATGCAGGTACTAAATCTAGCCCAAATTTACGTGAAAGAATAGAAGCCAAAGGTGTATGTGTAGCACGTTTACTAAAAAAATCAACATCTATCGATTGGTTTTTTCGTATCGCTTGATCGGTTAAAATACCTACCACTTTTTTTTGAGATATTGCCTTAATACACCCTTTCATTGCCCCCTTTTTATAAATCATTTCTACATTAAAGCGTTCTCTATTTTTTTTCAAAATTGCATCCATTTTTTTAGAGTCAATCTTACGTCCAACACCCACAAGATTTAAATTAAATTGAATAGCAATTGACTGAGAGAGCAACTCCCAATTTCCATAATGTCCAGTGATTAAAATAAAACTTTTACCCTCTTTTTGATAAGCTTCTATAATCTCCTCACCTTCAAATGTGACATTCTCAATCACTGCTTCTTTACTCATGCCATCACGTTTCATAATTCCAAATAGCGTATCAATAAAATTCATAAAGGCTGCTTCACCAATACGCTTCTTTTCTTCTTTTTCTAATGGTGGTGAAAATGCAATATCAAGGTTGCTACTTATGATTTTTTGATGTTTTTTACTTGCCCAATAGGTAAATCTTGCCAATGCAGCCATAAGAGAAAAACGTACCTTTTGAGGAAGTATGCGTAGTAAAAATGAGAAACTATAGTAGAGTCCTACATAGAGATACTCAAGCATCTAAAAGTTCCTTTGCTAAAGTAACTATCTCTTCTACTTCTATTTCTGCAATTGAAAAATCTTCTTTGTTGAGTTTATAGTGGTTGACCTTGCTTGAGGAGTTGACTACTCTGTTGATAGGTGTTTTATAAACACGGTTAATGGGAGTTGGTCCAAAAATAGTAATGGAAGGCACATTCAAGCCCCATGCCATATGGGTAGGACCCGTATCATTTCCTATGAGTAAGTCACATTGAGCAATGAGTGCTTTAAGGTCATTCAGGTTGATTTTTGGAAGTGCCGTAGCGTACTGACTTTGTGAAGCAATCCACGCTGCTTTTTCTTTCTCTTCTGAACTTCCCCACGCAACCAGTATGTTGGCTCTTAGTGCCTCTGCAATTTCTACAAATTTCTCTTTAGGGTAGTTACGACTCTCCCACGTAGAACCAATGACAAAAACAATATTTTTACGTGTTTCACTTAACACATCATTGACTTTTTGACTCTTCGTGTAAAACAAAAATGGCTCTTTATTAAGAATCATCTCTTGGCTTACTTCTACACCTAGAGGTTCACTCATCACCTTAGCATTGCGGTCAATAGTATTGGCAGCATAGTCAATGTCCACTTGATGCGTGTAGAAGTACGATGCTACCCCCTCACGTATGGAGTTTTTAGAAAAACCTGCTACGTTTTTACCTAAAATTCTTGCTGTCAATGCCGACTTCATGAGCCCTTGAGCATCTATAATTAAATCATACTGGTTTTTGGCATACGATTTTACCAATTTATACTGCTCAAAAAAGTTCTTTTTCTCTTTCTTGATAGACTTCAAATGTACAGGTAAAATATTATCAATATGAGGATTTCCCTCTAAAATAGGCACAAACCCCTGCTCTACTATCCAGTCTATCTCCAATGAAGGATTGGCTTTTTTAATGTACTGTAGGGCTACCATTGCGTGGATAATATCGCCCATAGCAGAGAGTTTTACAATTGCTACTTTCATACCTGCTCTCCTACTATTTTTAACGTATTTTAACACAGTAAATATTAGCTTTTAACTCTTTTGGCTATAATCACGTTAATTATAGACCATAAAAGGAATAGCAACGTGATAGGAATTGTCGATTACAATATGGGGAATTTAGCCTCCGTCATCAATGCGTTTGCCAAAGTAGGTGCCGATGCTAAAGTAGAGAGCGACCCAAGCAAACTCTCAGCGTATGACAAACTCATCTTACCAGGTGTGGGTGCGTATGGTGACGCAATGGCACACCTTAAGAGCAACGGTATGGACGAAGCTGTTGTAGCGTTTGCCAAAAGTGGCAAACCCCTACTTGGCATCTGTTTGGGTATGCAACTTCTTTTTGAAAGCTCCCAAGAGTTTGGAGCCACCCAAGGACTAGGACTCATCCCTGGAGAGGTCGTTGCCTTTAATGAAGCCAAATTTGACCACCCCCAAAAAGTACCCCATATGGGTTGGAATGAGATGTTCAAACAGAGCAACACTCCTTTGTTTGATGGACTCAAAGAGGAGTTTTACCTCTACTTTGTTCACTCCTACCACGCAGTATGTGACGAGCAATATATTATTGGCAAAACACACTACGGTTACGAATTTGCCTCAGCCGTACAAAACAACAACATCTACGGCATCCAGCCCCACCCAGAAAAGAGCCACGAGAATGGCTTAAAGATAATAGAGAATTTCACAAAACTGTAGGGGGCGATTGCCATCGCACCAATCAAATATAAACCCAAGGAGAACCAATGAAAGAAGAACAAAACCATTTCATCAAAAACATAGAAATTAAAAATTTCAAATGCTTTGAAAACTTCTCTGCTGAAGGCTTTGGAAGAGTCAATCTTATTGGTGGGAAAAACAATGTTGGGAAGACGGCTTTTATGGAGGCATGTTATTTAGCTAATACAGAAACAAGACAAAAGAGACTTAAACAGATTATAAAAAATCGATATCTTATAGATATATTTACTGATTTGTATGCCGAAATTGGCACGCAATATATAGATAATTTTTTAGAAAGAGAGAAAAAAAAATATACTATAGATATAAACATCGATATCAAAACGAATGAAATGTTATTTAAAAGTAGTAACAAAGTTTCAGATAAAGTATTTGACCTACTTTATGGTACTATTATTGATAATGAGTTAGAACAAAAGCTGGATACTATACTATACAATTTTGATAAAAATATATCAAAATTTAGAATTAAAGAGAGTAAAGCCCATTGTCAAAGTAATGGTACTTTTTATCATATCAATGAATTAGGAGAAGGGTTAAATCAATATATAGCCTTTATTATACTTTTATTGACTCATAAAAATGCTATTCTATTTATAGACGAAATCGAAAACGGCATCCACTACACAAACTTAGACAAACTCTGGGAAATCATCCTCACTATTTCTAAAGAGCAAAATGTTCAAGTCTTTGCTACCACACACTCTAAAGAGTGCATAGAGTCTTATGCTAGAGTGGCTAAGAAGTTGGAAGATGAAGAGATAGGATTTATAGAACTAGGAAGAGAGAATAATGAAATCACTTCAATTGTTTATGAGTATGATGAAATCATAAATCAAGTAGAACAACATCAGGACATTAGAGGATGGTGAAAATTATTTGCGAAGGAAGTGATGATAAAACTTTTATAAGACTTCTACTGAATGACCTAAAAAAAACCTCTTTGATACCTGATATTGAAAACTTTGATAGCTATATTGAAACAATGGGAGGGAAATCTAAACTTTTAGACCCTACTAAGTATACGCGTTTCAATAAGCAAGTTGGAACAAAGATAAAAAGTGTTCTTTTTATCTTTGATTGTGACTTTGAAGAAGATGATAAAGTATGTGGAGGATTTGAAAATAGTAAAAAGGCTATTGAAAGTTTAATCTCTGAACTAGCTTGGAACATAGAAGTTGACTACTATATTTTCAATAAAAATCTTGACTATTTTATTATTGATACTTTGGATAAAAAAGAGAATTTTCTAGGCTGTGAAGAGTGTTTTGAACTCAAAACATTAAATAAAAATAGAAAAATTTTAACGTGTATTTACAAATCTTTATATCCAAAGAAACCTTTTGACTTCTCGCACCAAAACTTTAAAAATTTAAAACAAAAACTACAAAAACTATTTGAAGGAACAAAATAATGACAATACTACCAGCAATAGACCTCAAAGATGGAAAAGCCGTAAGACTTAGCAAAGGGCTGATGGATTCAGCAAAGATTTACTCAGATGAGCCGTGGCAGGTGGCGAAGAAGTTTGAAGAGTTAGGGAGCGAGTGGGTACACCTTGTTGACCTTAATGGTGCGTTCGCTGGAAAACCTGAGAACCTAGAGCAGATCAAGAAGATTCGCCAAAAGTGTAACCTTAAGCTAGAGCTTGGTGGGGGGATTCGTGATGAAGAGACCATCAAGATGTACCTTGAACTAGGAATTGACAGACTTATCTTAGGCTCTATTGCTGTGAAAGACGCACAGTTTGTCAAAGATATGGCAGCAAAGTACCCTATTGTTGTAGGTATTGACGCCATTGATGGAATGGTAGCTGTTGAAGGGTGGGCAGAGACATCCAATATGAAAGCAACCGATCTAGCCAAAGCCTTTGCCGATTGTGGTGTGGAAGCCATCATCTGTACCGATGTAGGACGTGACGGGATGATGACAGGGGTGAACCTAGCATTTACCAAGGCCATTCAAGAGGCTTCAGGGCTTGAGACCATCGCTAGTGGTGGGCTTAAAGATATGAGCGACATCCACGGACTCATAGACGCTGGCATTGATGGCACCATTGTAGGAAAAGCCTTTTATGAGGGTACGCTAGACTTAGAAGAGGCATTTAAGGTAGCAAACGATGCAAAGTAACTACTATGAACTCACCATCACGCTAGAGGAGCAGTATGTTGATCTAATCTCTGATTATATTATGAATATTTATGATGAGGGGATGGAGTTTGGCAAAGGGAGCATTATTATTCGTAGTGAGTCTGATTTAACTTTCGTTAAAGATGCCCTTGTATCCTTACAAGCCAATCTCTCCCAACCTATTGAGATGCAATTTTCTCACGAGAAGAGAGAAAATATTGACTGGATTAAGAAGTATCAAGACTCTATTGAGCCTATTGAAGCTGGAAAATTTTACATCTTCCCTAGCTGGTATACACCTAAAGAGGATTTGATTAATATCAAGATTGACCCTGCCCTTGCTTTTGGTTCGGGACACCACGCTACAACCTTTTCGTGTTTGGGTGCCATCTCTGAGTATGTCAAAGCCAACGACAGCATCATCGATGTGGGATGTGGCTCTGGTATTTTGGGGCTTGCGTGTAAAAAACTAGGGGCAAATGTAGCACTGTGTGACACTGACCCTGTATCCGTCGATAGCTGTAAAGAGAACTTTGCACTCAACAATGAAACCTACGACACACTTTGGGAAGGCTCCATAGACAAAGCTGAGGGCACTTATGATGTCGTCATTGCGAACATCATTGCTGATGTGTTACGATTTATAGCAAAAGATCTAAAAGCAGCTACCAAAGAGGGAGGATACCTCATTCTCTCAGGAATCTTAGATAAAAAAGAGGAACTGGTTAAAAAATCTTTTATCGATTTAACCCTAGAGAAAAGAACGCTTAAAGATGAGTGGGTAACACTTGTCTATAAAAAACCATCTCTATAATCGTACCAGTACGATGAGCTCTCTGCTGAAGAGAACATAGCGTTAGCGTAGTAAAGATGAACTTTGTTCATTTTACGTTTTAAAATAAATAGAAAGTGGGTAACACTTGTCTATAAAAAGGAAATAATGAATGGCCGATAAGAACAACAACCAAGACGATAACAATAACTTTTTCAACAACAATCCTCTCTTGGCATTTGCCATCTTCTCTTTAGTGATTATTATGATTTTCAAATCATTTGTCTCTGAAGGAGAAGGGCTTGGAAATATGATGAATATGAACAGTGGTGTCACAAAGACAAAATCAGTCAAATATTCTGAAATCAAATCAGAGATAGCCAATGGATCTGTAAGTTCTGTTAAACTTACCCCTACCACCATTGAGGCTATCTCTAACGCCAATGGCACTAAAGTACGCTATGTTGCTACCAATGTACCTACCTACGATAAAGAGCTTATCCCTCTTCTTGAAGAGAAGAAAATTCCTTATGAAGGGGTAATGGGCAATGGGTTCGTCTCAGAACTTTTAAGTTCACTTCTGCCTATCTTGATTTTCTTTGGTATCTGGATTTTCCTAGCAAAGAAGATGAGCAAAGGGATGGGGGGTATGCTTGGTAACCCTGGTAAAGCAGACAAACTCATCAACTCAGAAAAACCAGAGACAAAGTTTGACGATGTTCAAGGGGTAGAAGAGGCAAAAGATGAAGTCAAAGAGATTGTTGACTTCCTAAAGTACCCAGAGCGTTACATTGAACTAGGAGCCAAGATACCTAAAGGGCTTCTACTTGTAGGACCTCCAGGAACAGGTAAAACCCTTCTGGCTAAAGCCGTGGCTGGTGAAGCCTCTGTCCCTTTCTTCTCGGTAAGTGGTTCAGGCTTTATTGAGATGTTTGTAGGCGTTGGGGCTTCTCGTGTACGTGACCTGTTTGCCCAAGCCAAAAAAGAGGCACCCTCTATCATCTTTATTGATGAGATTGATGCCATTGGTAAGAGTCGTGCGAGTGGTGGACAGATGGGTGGAAACGATGAGCGTGAACAGACCCTCAACCAACTTCTAGCAGAGATGGATGGGTTTGGTACAGATACCCCAGTCATTGTCTTAGCAGCCACAAACAGACCAGAAACACTTGATGCTGCCTTACTTCGAGCAGGACGTTTTGACAGACAAGTCTTAGTCGACAAACCAGACTACGATGGGCGTTTGGCCATCTTAAAAGTACACTCAGAAGGGGTTAAACTCTCCAAAAATGTAGACTTGAAGATTGTGGCAAAACAGACAGCAGGACTTGCTGGAGCAGACCTTGCCAACATCATCAACGAAGCAGCCCTTCTTGCTGGACGTGCCGATAAGAAAGTGATAGAACAAGAGGATCTTCTTGAGTCTATTGAGCGTTCATTTGTAGGGCTTGAGAAGAAAAACCGTAAAATCAATGAGACAGAAAAACGTATTGTTGCCTACCACGAGAGTGGACACGCCCTTATGGCAGAGTTAAGTAAAGGTGCGACACGTGTAACAAAAGTCTCCATTATCCCTCGTGGATTGGGTGCGTTAGGTTACACCCTACACCTTCCTGAAGATGAAGAGCGTTTCTTAAAACAGCGTCACGAGCTTATGGCAGAGGTGGATGTCTTGCTTGGTGGACGTGCTGCTGAGGAGGTCTTCATTGGAGAGATTAGTACAGGTGCTGGAAATGACCTAGACCGTGCTACTGCCATCTTAAAAGATATGGTCTCTGTCTATGGTATGACCGATGTAGCTGGACTTATGGTACTTGCTCGTAGCCAAAACTCCTTCTTAGGTGGGGGAGCTGTAAGTACAGACTACAGTGACAAGACAGCCCAAGAGATGGATCACTTTATCAAGAGTACACTTAATGAGCGTTACGCTTTTGTTAAAAAGACACTCAATGAGTATCACCAAGCCATTGAAAATATGACAGCCGTCCTCCTTGACGCAGAGGTGATAGAGGGGAAACAAGTCCGTAGCATTATTGAAGCCTACGAACAAGAGAACAACCTCCCTAGCCGTCTGGCACACACAGACAAGATTGCCAAAGCCAAAGCTGACAAAGAGGCTGAAGAGAACCAAGAGGCGTAAATGCCTCTTGTCTTCACTCCTCTTTTACGCTATACTTCTACAAAAATAGTAGGAGAATCTTATGAAAACCATCATAACCACGCACAATATTTTCACAAAAGCGACCTCTCTCCTGCTGCTACTTACTTTTTAATTCCACTTTTTACACCATAAATTCTGACTTTCTAATACCCCCTAACCAACTTTTAGGTAAAATTAGATAATTTTATAGCCATTAGGCTTTTATATATGATAAGGTTAATACAATGAGTATTGAAACAATAAAAATATTTGACACAACATTACGAGATGGTGAACAGAGCCCAGGGGCATCTATGAACACCGAAGAGAAGATCCAAATTGCCAGCCAATTAGAGCGTTTGGGTGTTGACATTATTGAGGCAGGGTTTGCCGCAGCTAGTCCTGGGGATTTTGATGCCATTGAGAAGATTGCACAACGTGTAGAGCACTCTACCATCTGTTCTTTGGCACGAGCCATAGACAGCGACATCAAAGCAGCTGGAGAGGCGATTGCCAAGGCGAAGATGAAGCGTATTCATACCTTTATTGCCACCTCACAAATTCATATGGAGTACAAACTTAAGATGACACCTGACGAAGTCATCAGACGTGCTGTACGTGCTGTTGCGTATGCTAGAGAGTTTGTTGATGATGTTGAGTTTAGCTGTGAAGACGCAGGACGAAGTGACATAGGCTTCTTAAAAGAGATAAGTGACGCTGTTATTGAAGCAGGAGCCACCACCATTAACTTGCCAGACACCGTAGGCTTTAGACTTCCTAGTGAGATTGGTGCGATGGTTAAAGAGATGAGTGACTACACAGCAGGACGTGCCATCATCTCAGTACACAACCACAACGACTTGGGCTTAGGGGTAGCCAACTCACTTGAAGCCATTGTCAATGGGGCGAGACAAGTAGAGTGTACCATTAATGGTTTAGGAGAACGTGCAGGAAATGCTGCCTTAGAAGAGATAGTTATGACACTTAAAACCCGTTCAGATGTCTTTGCCAACTACACCACCAACATCAACACCAAAGAGATCTACCCTTCAAGTAGATTGATTGCCAACATCACAGGCATTGAGCCACAACCCAACAAAGCCATTGTAGGGAAAAATGCCTTTGCTCACGAATCTGGCATACACCAAGATGGGATGTTGAAAAACAAAGAGACCTATGAGATTATCACACCAGAGAGCATTGGGTTAGTTAAAGATGACACCTTGGTGTTAGGGAAACACTCAGGACGTGCTGCCTTTAAAGACAAGTTGGCAAAGTTGGGCTTTACCTTAACCGATGAAGCGTTAAATGCCTCGTTTGAACGCTTTAAAATTATGGCTGACAAGAAAAAAGAGATTTACGATGATGACTTAAGAGCCTTAGTCACCAACGAGATGACCAAAGCCACACAAATCTATGAGCTTGTCTCTTTACAGTTGATGGACTGCTCCAATGGTGTGCCTAGTGCTGCTGTACGCATTAAAAAAGAGAACAACGAGATTATTGAAGCAGGCATTGGAGAGGGTACGATTGATGCTATCTTTAAGACCATCGACCGTATCTCAGGCTATGAGGGGCGTTTAGATGACTACAAAGTAAAGTCTGTAAGCGAAGGCAAAGATGCCCTCGCCTCAGTCACCGTTAAAGTCTCCTTCAACAACGAACCAGCCATCATAGGACACGGACTCAACATCGATACAATGCTTGCGAGTGCTAGAGCCTACATTGGGGCATTAAACAGCTATTTGAGTATGGAAGGGAAGTTAAAATCACGTCACAGTGACTCTTCTAAGACGGTGTAATCGTTTTTGTCATAATGGCTAAAGGTGTTGTCAGGGGACAACACCCTACAAACCACACATCATTACATATAAGGCTTTAAAACTTCTGGAATCTCAATGGTTCCATCTTCATTTTGGTAGTTCTCCATAATCGCCACAATGGTACGCCCTACTGCTAAAGATGAACCATTAAGTGTATGTACCAATCGGTTCTTCTTACCCTCTTTAAAACGGATTTTCGCACGTCTAGCCTGAAACTCTCTGGTGTTTGAGATGGAGCTTATCTCACGGTATTGGTTCTGTCCAGGAAGCCACACTTCAAGGTCAATCGTTGTCGCTGCTGAGAAGCCCAAATCACCCCCACAAAGCTCAACCACACGGTGAGGAAGCCCAAGAGCTGTAAGCATATCGGAAGCATTTTGTACCATCATCTCAAAGATCTCTTGAGACTTTTCAGGGTGAGCAATGGCAACCATCTCTACTTTGTTAAACTGATGTTGTCTAATAATCCCTCTGGTGTCTCGTCCAGCCGAACCTGCCTCTTTTCTAAAACAAGGGGTATACCCTGTCATAAGTAGAGGGAGCTCTTTTTCTGAGAGTATCTCATCGTGGTACATATTGGTCAAAGGGACTTCAGCTGTTGGGATAAGATACAAATCTTCCTCTTCTATTTTATATAAATCTTCTCCAAACTTAGGGAGTTGCCCCGTTCCTTGAAGCATTGTGGCATTGTTCAAAAAAGGTACAGAGTACTCTACAAACCCTTTTTCTCTGTTTTTATCTAAAAAGAAGTTAATCAAAGCACGTTCAAGTCTTGAAGCCTCTCCTTTTAAGATGGCAAAACGAGAGTGTGCCAATTTTACCCCACGCTCAAAGTCTATCCAGCCATTAAGCTCAGAGAGTTCCCAATGCTCTTTAGGGGTAAAGTCAAACACTCTTGGCTCTAGCACCTTACGAAGCTCTACATTGTCTGCCTCATTGGCACCCTCTGGTACACTCTCATCTGGAAAGTTAGGTATAGCAAGTGCTATCGCATCAAGTGCCTCTTGGGCTTTACGTGCATGCTCTTGAACTGGCACCATCGCCTCTTTGTTGGCATCTACCTTGGCTTTAAGTTCGGCAATATCTTTACCCTCACGCTTATATTGTCCAAAAAGTTTAGACATACTGTTTTGCTCAGCCTTCATCGCTTCAAGGGTAGCATTCGCCTCTTTTAGCTCTAAAAAGCGTTTTTCTAGTTGTGTTAATGTAGCACTATCTACACCTTTTTTCTGAAGTCTTTGTGCTGCTTCATCAAAATTTTTTTGAATATATTTTAAGTCTATCATGGGAATTACCTAA
>Ga0256843_1000180_pt1 | contig 55922 bp, 55 predicted proteins | sample AlvinellametaG_FD_191572 | JGI IMG/M metagenome (GOLD analysis project Ga0256843, IMG submission 191572) | Pompeii worm associated microbial communities from hydrothermal vent at the East Pacific Rise, Pacific Ocean - Alvinella | ecosystem: Host-associated > Annelida > Integument > Unclassified ...
CGGCTGATGCTGCTGCTGCGACAGGAACAGATGCGGCTGATGCTGCTGCTGCGACAGGAACAGATGCGGCTGATGCTGCTGCTGCGACAGGAACGGATGCGGCTGATGCTGCTGCTGCGACAGGAACGGATGCGGCTGATGCTGCTGCTGCGACAGGAACGGATGCGGCTGATGCTGCTGCTGCGACAGGAACGGATGCGGCTGATGCTGCTGCTGCGACAGGAACAGATGCAGCTGATGCTGCTGCGACAGCTCCACAAGATAGTATAGCTACGGTAACAACTACTTTGACAGAAAGTGAAGTTGCAGGCTTATTGTATATGTATGAAGAAGAAAAAGTAGCTATGGATGTATATGATAGTTTTGAAGAGCAGTATGGTTCAAATATTTTTGCAAATATTTCTGATGCTGAAGAGAGACATATGGACTCTGTAGCTTCATTCTTAGAGGCTAATAATATTGATTTTTCTTCTCTTGAAGCTTTACCTGCTGGAGAATATAGTAATGAAGAACTTCAAAATTTATATACATCACTTATCAATCAAGGACAGACTTCTTTAGAAGATGCATTAAATGTAGGTGTGGCTGTTGAAGTAACTGATATGGCAGATTTAAGTGTTTATATGAGTGAAACAACAAATACAGATCTGATTGGTCTTTATACTACATTAGATAATGGTAGCCAACATCACCTTGATGCGTTTACTAATCAACTAGGATAAATCTCTTTTTCACTGTAGTACTTTTTAGTACTACAGTTGTTTTTTTCAAATTAAAATCTGTTAATTCTTCTCATTGAATCTCTTTTTTTACTACATAGTTGTTAATTTAATTCTCTTTTACTCTATTATTTAAGATAGCAATAATCTATAGAAAAAGGCTATATTTATAGCTATTTATGCAGTAAGTTGTATAGGAAGATTCATAAGATTGTTGTGTGATTTTTTGAAGGATTAATTGTACCATTTATGATTCTTAAATTCAGGGAGAAGCTTCTTATAAATCTTATTGGATAATTAGGATGTAGGAAGAGAAGCTCTTCCCATCTTTGACTTAGGATTTTTATTCTTCTAAGAAAGCTTTATTTAACATAAGAGTCATTGGTTTCAAGAGGTACTCTAATGCAGTTTGTTTTCCTATCTTAATTGTAGCGTCAGCTGGCATACCTGCAACGAGTTCTAAATCCTCATCATGTAGTGTCTTTTCACCCTCTTTATCAACCATAAGTTTTACTATATAGTAACTACGACCTCTTTTATCTGTTGTACTGTCAGCTGCAATGAAGATAACTTTACCTTCAATATTATGGATAAATCTCCCTTTCATTTGAAATGAAGGAAAGGTCATATTCGCTTTTGATCCTATATGGACATAGTCTCGAAACTGTGTAGGAAGTTGTGCTTCAATGATAAGTTTAGAGTTGTCCGGTACAATCTCCATTATAGGCTTACCTGGAGCAATAACAGCTCCAATTGTGTGAACTTGCATATTTAAAACGATTCCATTAACCGGAGCTTTAATAATTGTACGGCTTAATCTATCTTCTAATTCAATCATACGTGCACGCATATCTGCTATTGAAGTTTGTGTTTTTCGTAAATTTTCTTTTATTTTTCTAAAGTAATCCTCTTGTTGCAGGCCAAGTTGTGTTTGAACCTCTTTTATACCAATCTTTGCTTTTTCTATCTCCGTCTTTTTTGATAAAATATCTGATTTAGTAGCATTTATCTTTCTTTGAATATCTCTCAGTTGAATTTTATTGGTTAGATTTTCTTTTAAAAGTTCTTCTTGTTCTTTTGCTTCTGTCATATAAGATGAGAGGAGTTTTTCTTTAATGATAATAATATTTTTTAAACTGTTGATCTGTTTTTTTAGGGATGTTATTTTTTGTAGAGCAATTTTTTTATTCTTTTTATATGAATTTTCATCATTATAAAAAATTTCTAATTGTGCATTGATTAGTTTTGTTTTTGTCTTATCATCAAGTTTGTTAAGTTCTTTATCAAATTCTACTTTTTCTAACTGTTTATCTTCAGCGATAAGTCTACTCGCTTTTGCAAGTGCTTCATAGTAATTTGCTTGGATAGAGAGTAGGGAAGATTTTGCTTTTGCGGTACTGAGTTTTATTAATGGATCTCCTTTTGTTACATGATCACCACTATCTACATATATTTTTTCTACTATACCACCTTCAAGATGTTGAATTATTTTATTATTAGCTTGTGTAACAACTTTTCCAGAAAGGGATACTCCAGAATCTAATAGTGCGAATGCTGACCATGTTCCAAAGACTCCAAAAACGATTAAAAGTACAAGAAGTCCTTTTCTGATATATTTATGTTCGTCGATATCTGGGATATCTTCAATATTGCATGTTTGATATTTATTTGTATCCAAAATTTATTCCTCAGGTTTCGTCATTCTTGGCGCATGACTTGTTTGTGTATTTGTTTGAGATTGCTTTGTTGTTGTTTGAGTTTTTTTAGGTTGTAGGGCTTTAAAAACATCTTCTTTTTTACCATACATACTCAGTGTTCCTTCTGCTAAAACAGCGATATTATCTACGATAGATAGGATATTTGGTTTATGGGTAATAAGAATAACTGTACTTTTATTCTTTTTCATCTCTATAAGGGCATTGACTAAAGCTTTTTCCCCTTCATCATCCAAGTTAGAGTTTGGTTCATCGAGTACTATAAGTTTAGGTTTATTGTAGATGGCTCTGGCTAGTCCAATTCTTTGTCTCTGTCCACCTGAAAGAGTAGACCCACCAACGCCGACAACAGTATCATATCCTTGAGGTAGTTTTAAAATCATCTCATGTACGCCTGCAGTTTTTGCAGCTTCTATAACTTTGTTTGCATCTACTTCTGAAAATCTAGCTATATTTTCACTAATGCTACCTTCAAATAATTCAATGTCTTGAGGAAGGTAACCTATATATTGTCCTAATTCGATTGAGTTCCATTGATGGATATCTGCACCGTCCAATCTTACTTTTCCTGTAAAGAGTGGCCAAACGCCTAATATTGCACGGACTAAAGTAGATTTTCCAGATGCACTTGGTCCAATGACACCCACTGTTGTTCCTGCAGGAATATAGAGATTAATACCTTTGAGCGTTGGATTTGTTGCATTGGGTGGTACTACAATAATGTTTTCAACTTTAATTTCACCTATTGGTGCTGGTAAAGGCATTGTCTCTGGGATCTCTGGAAAATTTTGTAGTAAGTTGTTGAGGCGTTGGTATGCTTCTCTTGAATCTGCAAAGTTTTTCCAACTGTTTGTAAGGAGATCCAATGGTTGTAAAGCACGTCCCATTAAAACTGCTCCAGCGATAATCATACCTGCAGAGATCATACCGTTTATAGCTAAATATGCTCCAATACCATATGTCAATGATTGAAAAAGTTGACGTAAAGATTTTGAGGTATTAGACCATTTTCCAGCAGTATCACTTGCATCTGATTGAATCTTTAAAAATTTGAGATGTTTGGTGAGCCACTGCTTTTTGATGTTTTCATTCATCCCCATTGCATGAATTATTTCTGCATTTGCTATATTTTTATTGATATATCCAAGTGCATGCATATGCATATTGTTTGCATCTGTCAGAGCAGTTTTTGTTGTTTTTTCATTGATGAGTGTAATGGAGAACAGAACAAGTGCAGCAAAAAGAGTAAAAAGTGCAAACCATGGACTAAAAAGATACATAACAAAGAGATAGATTGGAAACCAAGGGGCATCAAAAAAGGCAAAGACACCATTTCCTGTCATAAATTGACGAATTTTTGTTAAATCCGTGATAGGTTGGGATGTTGCTTTACTTGGTTCAAGTCGAGCTAAATGAAAAATCAGATCAAAGAGATGAGAATTTAGTTCTAAATCTATTTTATTTCCGATTCGAACTAAAATTCTTGATCGGATAATTTCAAGTAATCCCATCGTTATAAACATAGCAACGACTATAAGAGTTAAAAGAACTAAGGTTTCAATACTTCTACTTGTCATAACCCTATCATATACTTGTAGCATATATATTGATGGAACTAGCATGAGCATATTGATAACCATACTGAATAGACCAACATAAATAAAAGATTTTTTAGTATTTTTTAATGTTTTTTCAAGTTGTGTTTGTGAAAGTTGTAAGTTATTTGTTTTTTTCATGCGATTATTGTAACCTAAAGAGAATTTTATTAATGATAGTATAGTAAAATTATGCTTTAAGGTGTATTACTGTGGCTTGGATTAATGCTAAATAATGAGTGTTAAAGCTATAATACTGTAAAATTTCTTAAACATAAAAATTGTTTTTAATTAAAAAAGGGGAATGCGTTTGTATAAAAATTTAATATTATTAGATAAAGAAAAACATAAAAACTTAAAACTTTCTTTATCGGGGGATCTGTTTTTTGCAAAATCATTACCTTTTATACCTGTACTTGTAAATGAAGTTGCATTAGTAGGAAGTACATTTCCTATAGTTTTTACAGCAGATAAAGAACCGACGATAGTGGCACTTGTCTCTTTAAACAATAAAAATTTAGCAATAGATAAAGAGGGTAAATGGATTACTAAATATGTTCCGGCATTTTTGAAAAAATATCCATTTGCATTGGCAAGTACAGATAAAGACTCCCTCAAGAAAGTTGTTTTAGTTGATGAAGCATCTTCTTTGTTCTCAAGTGATGGAGTGGCTCTTTTTGAAGAGAATGGAGAGAGTTCTGAAGTACTTTCCAATATTATAGAATTTTTAACTTCATATGAACAGACGATGTTACTGAGTAAAGAAGTTGCTGCAACGATCAGTAATAGTGGCATTTTGGAAGATAGAGAGATCTCTGTTGGTGAGGGAAAAGATAAAAAAGTTCTTGTCAAAGGTTTTAAAGTTGTAAATAAAGAGAAATTACATAATTTAAGTGATGAAATTTTAGCGCAATGGGTAAGAAAAGGCATTATGTCATTTATTGATATGCATTTACGATCTTTAGATAATACTAAAAATCTTTTTAATTTAGCTAAATAATAATTACAATAATGAAGAAAACTTTAAGTAGATTATTTTTTTTTATTTTATGCTCATCTCAACTGTGGGGAGAGATCCTTACATTTTCTAGAGCATATGAACTTGCTTTACAAAATGATCATGCTTTGAAATCTGCGCAATACCAAGTAGAGTCTGGAGCTGAAAAAGTCAATCAAGTCAAAGCATCTTTATACCCTCAAGTAGATTTTTCAGCTTATTATAGTAAAGCGGAATACAAATATAATCCAGATTTTGGGGGTAATATGGTACGTCAAGGGCTTTATAGTTATGGACTCTCTTTATCTCAAACTCTATATAATCCAGTTTTATTTGCAAATATAAAAGTACAAAAGATACAACAAAGTATCTATAAAGAGAAGTTGAGTTTACAGAAAATAGCTTTAGCTCAAAAAACTTTTCAGGCTTATTTAGAACTTTTAAAATCTAATAATAAAGTTGAATTATTACAATCATATAAAAGAGTTCAAGAGTCAAAACTTAAAGAAGCACGTAAAAAATATACAATGAATCTAGTTAGTAGAGTTGATATGCTTCAGGCAAAGGTTGATTTTGAGTCCATTGAAATAGACCTTCAAAAAGAGAAAAAACATTATAAAGTTGCATTATTAAAGTTAAAAAGTATTATAGGCAATAAGTCTTTTGAATTGCCTGTTATACATATCAACGATAAGATATTAGAAAATATTGATAATATGAAGAATTTTATCGTAAATAATAAGCAAAATTTTCAAAATAATTTAGAGATTAAGATCGCTCAAAATGGAACAAAGTTGGCTGTTAAAAAGATTAATCAAGCTACAGCAGAACATTATCCAAGTGTTGATTTAAGTGCAAATTTTATCCGTTATGGAACAGATACACCAACAATTGATTATAGTTATGATTATACAGATAGAGTAATGGTGACGGTAAATATACCACTCTTTAGTGGTTGGGCAACAAGTTCAAAAATTTCAGAAGCAAAGCTTTTAAAAAAAGCAGCTGTAGAAGATTTATATTCTGCCCAGGAGAAAGCTGTTGTTGATCGGGATGAATACTTTTCAAAATTTGAAACAGCTATAGATTCATTAGCAATGTATCATAGAGCATTTCAGTCTGCAACAGTTTATGTTGAAGCAATGGATGAAAGTTTTAAACATGGCCTTAAAAGTATTATCGATGTCAATGAAGCTAATAGTAAACTTTATGAAGTAAAGTACAAATATATAGATAATATTAATGAACTAGTAGATGCTTATATAAACTTATTAATCATTATGAATAATTTTGAGGGTATGAAATATTTAGATAATATTTTAGAACTAAACTATAAGAACCATATATGAAGAAAATATTAGGATTAATCTGCAAATGAAAAAAGTGCTTATAACAGGTGGTGATAGTTTTACAGGTAGACATCTCTCTTCCTATTTAGATAAACAGGGTTATACTGTTTATGGAACATCTCTCACTCAAAGTAATAAAAAAAATATTTTTCAGTGTGATATTCTTCATAAAGATGAGCTTGTAGATATTTTAAATCAAATTAAACCAGACTTTATTATTCATATGGCAGCTATTGCTTTTGTAGGCCATGGTAAAAATGAAAATTTTTATAATATCAATACTATAGGGGCTATCAATGTTTTAGATGCTGTTGTGGAGTCTAAACTTCTTTTAAAGAAGATTATTTTAGTAAGCAGTGCTATAGTTTATGGTAGTCAGCATATTGAAGTACTGGATGAGTCTCTTTGCCCAAAACCTATGAATCATTATGGTGCAAGTAAATATGCGATGGAGACTTTAGCAAAAAATTATTTTGAAAAACTTCCCATAATAATTGCTCGTCCTTTTAATTATACGGGCATAGGACAAAAAGAGGATTTTTTAATTCCAAAGATTGTAAAACATTTTAAGCAAAAAAGAGAAAAAATTGAGTTGGGTAACTTGAATGTATATCGAGAATTTAATGATATAGGTTTTGTTTGTGAGATTTATACAAAACTTTTAGAATCAAATATCAGAAGTGAAATTTTTAATATTGCATCCAATAGAGGTATAAAAATTTTAGATGTTATTGAAATTATGCAAGAGATAGCAGGGTATGAAATTGAAATTGTTATAAATAGTGCATTTGTTCGTAAAGATGAAATTAAAATTTTGACTGGATCAAACAAAAAATTGTTTGCAGCTATTGGCCCTGTTAGACAAAAACCTTTTTCACAAACATTGAAGGATATGTTTGAAGCCTAAGATTTTGATCGAAACTATAGCATTGCTTATACCTTTGACCGGTATTGGAAGATATACTCTAGAGATATCAAAGAGGCTACGAAAAGATGAATATTTTGAATATTATTATTTTTATGGTTTTCACAGTAGAGAGCTTCTTTTAGATACGAAAGAGAGTAAATTGAAAAAGTTGAAACAACTACTCAAATCTACACCACTTCTTAAAAAAATTACACGTAAAGTAATTAATCTCGTATCTAAATTGATACCGAGAAAATATGATTTATATTGGCAGCCAAATTTTATTCCAAATGAAACTATCCAAGCAAAAAAGATAGTTACATCAGTACATGATTTCTCTTTTATACTTTATGAGAAGTATCATCCAAAGGAGCGAATTGAGCATTTTAAAAAATATTTTTTTAAAAATATATATTTTAGTGATGCAATAATAACTGGTTCCTATTATTCAAAAAGTGAAATTTTAGAAAGATTAGATTTTAAAGATGAAGATGTTCATGTAATCTATCATGGGATTGACCATCAAATTTTTCGTCTTTATGATAATATTAGACTTGATTTTGATTTACCTGATAAGTTTTTACTCAGTGTTGGTAGTATAGAACCACGTAAAAATCTTATAGGACTACTAGAGGCTTATAGTAGATTGTCTGATGCTATTAAACAAGAGTACAAGCTTGTCTTAGTTGGTTTTAAAGGATGGGAAAATCAAGAGATTATGCGTTTGATTGAACAAAATCAAGAAAATATTATCTATTTGGGATTTATCACTGATGAAGAGTTGGCAAAAGTTTATAACCTAGCTACGATTTTTGTTTTTCCATCATTTTATGAAGGTTTCGGATTACCAATTATAGAAGCATTTGCATGTGGTACACCTGTTGTTAGTTCTAATGCTACATCCTTGCCTGAAGTGGGTGCTGATGCTGTTGTCTATTGTGATCCTCATGATTCAGAAGATATTGCAGAAAAAATAATACAGCTAATTACAAGTAAAGATCTGCAAAGTACACTGCGTCTTAAAGGATTAGAGCGTGCCAAAGAGTTTAGCTGGGAAAAATCAGCAAAAGAGCATCAGAATCTTTTCCGGAGTTTATTATCATGAAGATAGCTATTGTTCATGATTGGTTAGTAACGAATGCAGGGGCTGAAAAAGTTTTACGAGCTTTAATAGATCTATACCCTGAAGCAGATATCTTTTCATTAGTTGATTTTTTAACAGATGAAGAACGGCAGGCTGTTGTAAACAATAAGCACGTGAAAACATCTTTTATCCAACAGCTTCCTTTATCAAATCCCTATTTTAGAAATTATCTACCTCTTTTTCCTTTAGCAATAGAGAGTTTTGATTTAAGTAAATATGATCTTATTATCTCTAGTTCCTGGGCTGTCGCAAAAGGGATTAAAAAAGAAAAAAATCAGTTACATGTCTCGTATTGCTATACACCTATCCGTTATGCATGGGATCTTTATGATGAATACACACAAAATTTAAAACAGCCAAAAAAGTTTTTAGTGCAACAAACGCTTGCATATATTCGTAAATTTGATCTTGAAACTCTTTCTAGAGTAGATTATTTTATTGCTGATTCAAAATTTGTTGCTGAACGTATACAAAGAATATACAAGCGCAAAGCAAAAGTCATCTATCCACCTGTAGCCGTTGAACGTTTTACACTTCATGAAGAAAAAGAGGAATTTTATCTGACTGTATCTCGTTTAGTACATTATAAAAAGACTCGTTTGATAGTAGAAGCCTTTAATTTAATGCCAGAAAAAAAATTGATTGTTATTGGTGATGGTGAAGAGTATGAATCCATTAAAAACATTGCCGGTAAAAATATTGAATTATTAGGTTATCAGAAGGATGAAATCCTTGTTGAGTATATGCAAAAAGCAAAAGCTTTTGTTTATGCTGCTATTGAAGATTTTGGAATTGTCACAATAGAAGCTATGTCTTGTGGTACACCTGTAATTGCGTTGGAAGATGGTGGAACAAAAGAGACTGTGCAAGAAGGTATTTCAGGCGTACATTTTAAAAAACAAACTGTTGACTCAATTATGAAAGCTGTAAAATTTTTTGAAACACAAGAGTTTGATTACAAAGCTATATCAGAAAATGCAAAATTTTATGCTCTTTCTAGATTTCAAAAAGAGATAGCCACTTTTATAGATAAAATTTAAAGTTTGTAAGTTATTGAATTGTAAGAATTTTGTTTTATAATGGATATAGTAGTATTTAGTATAAAATCTCTGATGTAAAATAAGATTTACATCAAAGATAAAAAAGAGAAATAAGAAGTTGTAGCTTAGCCAAATATTTTTTTCATAGCAGTAAAAAATATTTTGAAAATGCCTTTATTTTCAACAAGTTCATTGATAAGTTCATCATATGTAGTATTCTTCTCTTCTAAAAATCCACGAAGATATTTTTCACTTGCTTCCATACCACCATTTTCTTCTATCTCTAAAAGTTTTTTGTAAATAGGCTCAATAGCTTCTACAGCTTTTTTTGGTGCTGCTTTTCTAAAAGCAGTATAAGAGATTATTTCATTTGTTATTGGATCTACTTTTGCTTCAAACTCTGTAACAACCCAATAGTAACTTCCATCTTTTGCAAGATTTTTTACAATTGCCATGATATTTTCATTGCGTTTGATTCTTTCCCACATCATTTTAAAAACTACTTTTGGCATATCTGGATGTCGAATAATAGAGTGTGGTTGACCAATAAGTTCTGCTTCTGTGTATCCTGAAATCTCTACAAAGTAGTCATTACCGTACTCGATAACTCCTTTTGGATCTGTTTTAGAAACGATGTATCTTTTGGTACTTAATTTAATTTCGTTGTCTTTTGGTGTAGGGCGTTGCATGGGGTTTCCTCTTTTTGATTTTTCTGCTATTATATACTTTTTTTATTAAATTAGAAACTAATTTTAAGAATATGCTAAGGACATTTCAATGACAAAAGAACAGACACTAGCAGCTATTAAGAAGGCAAAAGAGGCTCATGAAATGCAGATGCAAAAGATTGAAGCAGCTATAGAAGGTAAAGAGATTACGGATCCAACTACTATAGAAAAAACAAAATGTGATTTTGGAAAATGGTTATATAATCCAGAAAATCATATGAAAGAGATAATTGGAAGTCAATTTTACACGAATATTGATTTTGAACATGAGAAGTGGCATAGAGAATATGCAAAAATTTATAAGATTCTTTTTAAAGATCAGAAGAAAAAAGGGCTCTTTTCAAAACTTTTAGGAAAGTCTTCTATTGATCCTTTAGAAATAGATAAAGTAAAATTGTATTATGCAGAGTTAAAAGAGACAACGGAACAGCTTTTAAAAGCACTAGCTTCTGCTGAAAGAAGAGTTTCTGCGCTTCAAGAGACAAAATTTCATTAATGAGATTTTTTCTTTAAGAGTGCTTCCATATCGCTACTATTGATTGGTTTTGAGTAAAAATAACCTTGGATAAAGTCACATTTATGTTTGATAATAAATGATCTTTGTTCTTTTGTCTCCACTCCTTCAGCAATAAGTTTAAGGTTTAAGCTTTTTGCAATAGCAATAATTGCTTTTGTAATTGCTACATCATCACTGTCATGTGGTATATCCCTAATAAAAGACTGATCAATTTTTAGTTTATGTAAGGGTAGTTTTTTTAAGTAAGAGAGTGAGGAATAACCTGTTCCAAAATCATCAATAGCGATTTCTATACCAAGTTTACTTAAACGTTTGAGCTTTTTAATGGATTGCTCAGGATTTTGCATCATTTGACCTTCTGTAATTTCAAGCTCTAGCCAGAGTGGATTGAAATCATACATTTTCATTGTTTTCATCAAGTAAGTCATAAAATGATTATTTGCAAGTTGTTTCATAGAGAGATTGAGGGCTAACTTACCAGGATGAAGTCCTTGTTTATACCATTGACTAAACTGTTGCATTGCTTGTTGCATTACAATTTCATCTATAGCAATAATAAGACCATTCTCTTCTGCTAAAGGAATAAACTCCATAGGTGATATCATACCTACATGAGGATGTATCCAGCGAACAAGTGCTTCCATCCCTACTATTTCTTCTTTTACGGCATCATATTGAGGCTGATAATAGACTTGAAACTGTTTTTCCTCTATAGCTACACGAATACTATTTTCCATAATAACTTTTTCAAAAGCATTTTTTGTCATTTCAGCTGAGTAAAATTGAAAGTTGTTTCTACCTTCATCTTTTGCTTTGTACATTGCTGTATCTGCAAATTTAATGAGATCTTCTTGTGATATTGTATCATTAGGGTAGATGCTGATACCTATACTTGCAGAGATATGAAGTTGATGACCAGCACTATCAACAGGTTGTTTCATACTATTAATAAGTTTTTGTGCAACAGTTGCAGCACTTTTTTCATCTTTAATATTTTTTAAGATAATAGTGAATTCATCACCACCCAAACGAGAGAGAGTATCTTCTTCACGCAGAAGTTTTTTAAATCGATTTGCTGTTTCAATAAGTACAATATCCCCTATATGATGTCCTAATGAGTCATTAATTTTTTTAAATTGGTCAAGATCAATAAAAAGAAGTGCAAATTTTTCATTGTTACGTTTGGAACTTACTATAGCTTGTGCTAGTCTATCCTGAAATAAGGTTCGGTTTGGTAATTGTGTCAATGTATCATGATAGGCTTGATGCTCTATAAGTTTTGTCTGTTTTAAATGCTCTTTTTCTAATGCAATTATTTCACTAATATCAGTATCAAAAAGAACAGCAGATTCTTGACCATGATAGGAGAGTTTATATATGTATGATTGTACATAATATTCAGAGCCATTTTTTCTTCTATGAATAGTTCGGTTTAAAACTGTTTTTTGTTTTAAAAGCTTTTCTTTGATTTCTAAAATCTCTTTATCAGAAAGATAAGGATTTATTTCGTTAATATTTTTCTTTAACATCTCTTCTCGTGTGTAGCCGAGAGCTTTATATGCGCCTTTATTTACATAAAGATACTTAAGTGTATTATAATTTATAATGTAGATTTCATTAGATGAATGTTCTAACAGTTCAGAGAGTTCTTTAGCTTCTTTTTTTATGGAAGTGAGTTCTGTGATATCTTGCGTTGTTCCAATCAATTTTTGAGAAGAACTATCTTCATCTTCAACTACTTGACCATTTATTAAAAGATCTCGAATTTGACCATCAGGACGTTTAATTTTGCATGTAAATTTGAGAAGTTGTTTTGTCTCAATTGCTTTTATTAGTAATGCTTTTGCTTCTTGAAGGTATTCTGGAAGAATAAGAGAAAAAAATGTTTCAATAGAAACCTCTGTATTTTTAGTTATACCATAAATTTTATAACTCTCTTCTGACCATTTTGATTGATTTGTACTAAGGTCAACTTCCCAAGAACCTAAACCGGCAATAGCTTCAAGTTGACGCATTACACTTTCTCTAGCCTTAAGTTTTTTAAGGGCCATCTCCGGAGTGTCTTTATTCATATCAATTGGCATCTTTTTTCCCTTCTCTTAAAGCAAGTGCCCCATCTCATCGCGTTTTACACAAAGGTAGTCTTCATTATGTTTATTTGTCTTCATAATAATTGGAAGTCTTTCAACAATTTCAACATCAGAAATAGAGTTGATTTTATCTGGATTATTTGTCAAAAGTTTAATCTTCTTAATACCAAAATGGTGGAGTATAAAGGTAACAATTTCATATGTACGTTCATCAGCAGCAAAGCCAAGTTGGTGATTTGCCTCTACTGTATTATAGCCTTTGTCCTGAAGTGCATAGGCATTGATTTTGTTTAAAAGACCGATATTTCGTCCCTCTTGGCGAAGATAGATAACCATCCCATTTTTTTCATTTATAAGTGAAAGTGCATACTCAAGTTGATCTCGACAGTCACATTTTAGGCTTCCTATGGCATCCCCTGTAAGGCATTCTGAATGAACTCTTACTACTGGTGTTTGTGCTAACTCTTTTGCATAAATGACAAGGTGTTCTTTTTCACCTTCTTTAAATGCTTTGACTTTAAAATCGCCAAATCGTGAAGGTAAGTTTGCTACATCTGAAATTTTTATATTCATTAATTAATCTTTAAAATGGTAAAATCTTTTCTTAAAAACACTATTATAATCAAATATAGCAAAAAAAGGCTTTAAAAATGTTCCAAAGATTTCGTCGTACTCGTCTAAATAAACATCTACGTGCATTGGTGCGTGAGACACATGTAACAACTGATGATTTTATCTATCCACTTTTTATAAGAAGTGGTGAGGGAATTAAAACTGAAGTGGCTTCTATGCCTGGTGTCTATCAGATGAGTCTGGATGTGGCGATAAAAGAGTGTGAAGAGCTAAAGGCATTAGGACTCTACTCTATCATTCTTTTTGGTATTCCTGATGTGAAAGATTCAATTGGAAGTGATGCTTTGTGTGAGCATGGCATTATAGCAACAGCTGTGCGTGAGATAAAAAAAGCACATCCTGATATGTTCGTTGTAACAGACTTGTGTTTTTGTGAATATACAGACCATGGACACTGTGGTATTATTGATGAAGAGCGTGAAACAGTACTTAATGATGCAACTTTAGAGATCTCTGGGCAGCAAGCTATTGTTCATGCAAAAGCTGGAGCAGATATGATCGCACCAAGTGGTATGATGGATGGTATCATTGAAGCACTGCGTGAGGCACTTGATGGTGCAGGCTACAGTGAGCTTCCTATTATGAGCTACTCTACAAAATTTGCTTCAGGATATTATGGACCATTTCGTGATGTAGCAGAGTCAACACCAAGCTTTGGTGATCGTGCAAGTTATCAGATGGACCCGGCAAATCGTCGTGAGGCTATAGCTGAAAGTATTAGTGATGAAGCACAGGGTGCAGATATACTCATGGTAAAACCAGCTCTTGCATATCTTGACATCGTACGTGAGATAAAAGATGCAACAACACTTCCTATGGCTGTTTATAATGTCAGTGGTGAATATGCAATGCTTAAATTTGCGGGGATGAATGATTTGATCGATTATGATCGTGTTGTAATGGAGACAATGATTAGCTTTAAACGTGCTGGTGCAGATATTATTATCTCATATCATGCAAAAGAGGTGGCAAAAATGCTACAAAACAGATAGATTAAAGAAAAGTATATTAAAATTACTAATAATAAAATATAGGAAAGAAGCCGTGAGACACTTTTTGACACTCAAAGATTTTACAAAAGAAGAGATTTTAGAGATTGTAGATCTTGGATTACAGATAAAAAAAGATTTAAAAGCCGGAATATATAATGATGAGTTGAAGCATAAAACTTTAGCAATGATTTTTGAAAAATCATCAACTCGTACTCGTGTAAGTTTTGAAACTGGAATGTTTCAACTTGGAGGACATGCACTTTTTCTCTCAAATCGAGATATCCATTTAGGTCGAGGTGAACCTGTAAAAGATACGGCACGAGTCATTTCACGTATGTGTGATATGGTGATGATTCGTACTTTTGAACACTCTATGATAGAGGAGTTTGCAAGTTACTCGAAGGTACCTGTTATTAATGGCCTTACAGACTCATATCATCCAGTACAGCTACTAGCAGATTATATGACTATGATTGAGTATGGTGTTGCTGAAGATGCGATTGTAGCTTATATTGGTGATGGAAATAATATGACGCACTCATGGTTAATGCTTGCTGCAAAACTTGGATTTGAATTACGTATCGCTACTCCAAAAGGGTATGAAGTCGATGAGAATGTTTTACGTGAGGCTATGAGTATAGCTAAAGAGAGTGGAGCAGTGATTAAAGTGATGAATGATCCAAAAGAGGCAGTACGTGGGGCTATTGTTGTCACAACAGATACATGGGCTTCCATGGGTCAAGAGGATGAAAAAGAGCAGCGTATTAAAGATTTTAAAGGTTTTATGGTTGATGGACTTATGATGTGTCTAGCTAATCAAAATGCAAAATTTTTACACTGTCTTCCAGCTTATCGTGGTCAAGAAGTGAGCGAAGAGATTTTAGAGTCTCATGCAGATATTGTCTTTAGTGAAGCTGAAAATCGTCTTCATGCACAAAAAGGTCTTATGGTCTGGTTAGATAAGCAAAGGGGCTAGAGCCACCCTTTTGCATCTTCCATAATAGCTTTATTGCTCATATCATACGCTTTTATGATAGCAGAAATAAGTTTTGTACCTTGATCAAAATATTCATCCGGATCAACATCTTGAGGATTTTTTAGAAGTTTTTTCTGTGCAAATGTTGTATATGCAGTTACTCCGTCATTAATCAATGTGAGTTGTTGATTGATAGATGCTGGAAGTTTATTGTGATATGTCGCAATAATCTGTGTCATCTGCTCTTGTAGTTTTTTGTTTAAGGAATGTAGTTTATATGAAAGCATAGCAATATTTTCCATATCATCTTTTGTAATTTTCCCTCTAGCAGCAATACCAGCTCCTAAACCCCTTAATCGTCCAGTATATTCTGTCATTGGTAACATGATTTCCATCATTACAGAAGAGATCTCTTTTCCAAAAGGTGTAAGATCTTTTGAAAAACGTTTAGAAACACTCTGTGCTAACATTAAAGTCTGTTCAATCTGTTCCGTATAAGCAGCAAATGACTTACTAGGCTCTTGTTTGAAAGCTTTACGGTTTAGCTTAATTAGAGCTTGCGAAATAGCTGTTGCCCGTGAGTTAATGACAGGGTCTGCTGCAAGTGGCAGTGATTCCATGTTACCTATGGCACTTTTCATATCATCTCTGTTTGCAAAAACGAGAAGCATAGCTGCTGTGTTCCCATTAAGGTACGAATTTGTAAGTCCCCTTGTTTTTTGAGTAGCTAAAATCAAGTTTTTTAGGCTCTCGATATATTTACTTGTATTTGTCTGTTCTTCATTGCTAAAAAGTGATTTAGCTTGAAGGTTGACAAGTAAAAGTAATGTTAGTAAAAATAAACGCATGTTAAATCCTGTTCCTGTTTTCAGATGTTAGTATCACACTATGCGTTTATTGTATCGATTTTAACTTGATTAATACCTTATACCTGTGACAGTTCGTATTTTTTCTATCATTGGAAGGGCAATATCTTTCGCTTTTGTAGCACCTATGTCTAGAATATCACGAACTTCGTTTTGGTGTGTTTTATAATATTCTCTTTTTTCTCTGTATGGTCTAAAATACTCCCAAATAACATCATGTAAGTAGAGTTTAAAGTGACCATGACCTTCACCTCCACGTTTATAGCGTTCTTGGAGTTCTCTACATTCATCTTTATTTAAAAAGAGTTTCGCCATATTGTAAACATTACAATCTTCATACTCTTTAGGTGCTTCCATCGGAACGTTTTCAGTAACTATCTTTTTAATAGTTTTGAGTTGTTTTTTCTCTTCACCGAAGATATTTACCGTGTTATTATAAGATTTTGACATTTTTTGTCCATCAATTCCTGGTACTGTTGCAACATTTTCTTCGATTTTAAAAGTAGGTAGTTTAAAGATTTCTCCATACTCATTATTGAATTTTACAGCGATATCACGTGCAATTTCAACATGTTGAATCTGATCTTTCCCAACGGGAATAATATCTGGAGAGTAGAGTAAAATATCTGCTGCCATTAGTACTGGATAAGAAAAGAGTGAGTGATTTGCTGCTATGCCTTTTGCTGTTTTATCTTTATAACTATGCGCTCTCTCTAGAAGTCCCATAGGAGTAAAAGAAGAGAGTGCCCAGTAGAGTTCAAGTACTTCTTTTACATCAGACTGTACCCAAAAAGTTGACTTCTGAGGGTCGATACCAAGTGCTAAAAAGTCTGTAGCACTCTGCATTGTTAATTCTGCTAATCTTTTTCCATCTTTTACACTTGTCATTGCATGATAGTTTGCTATAAAAGCAAAAGTATCATTCTCTTTTTGTGCATCAACCATCTGCTTGATAGAACCAAAATAGTTCCCAATGTGTAAATCTCCTGAAGGTTGAATACCAGTTAATACTCTCATATCTCAAATTCCTAAATAATTTTTAGCGTATTATACCCATCTCAGCTTTATTTTGTTATTATATATCTAAATATAAGAGTCAAAAAAGGCTCAATAAAAAGGATTTATGATGATAGTACAATATCGTGCAAAAGATATCAATTTAAGTGATGCGAACAAAGCTCATATCGAAGCTGCAGTTGAAAAATTTAAAAAATATTCGTTGGATTTAACTCGTGTTATGTGTAATGTTATGGCAGAAAAAGAGGGGGTGACTGTTGAGTTTGAAATTCATGTAGCACATAGTGCACCAATTATTATTACAGAGCATGATAAAGTTTTAGATGCTGCTATTGATATAGCGATTGATCGTGCGACAAAAGCACTTCGTCGTCTTCATGATAAAGTAAAAGATCATAAAGCACCTTCTATTAAAGAGTTAGAAGTTGTAGATGCGTAGTTTTTTTGGTACTTTTTTATTACTTCTTACGCTTTTATCTGCAAGCTCATCTGCAGATGAAGCAAAGAAGTATTCGTTTCGTGTAGCATATGGATATGCAAGTGAGAAAGATTTGGGTGATATTCTCTTAACATTGGACTTTTCAAAACATCCACGAGATTTAACTGTTGTGGCAGTTGATGGAGGATACCTTCTTTCTGAAAATCTCTTTGATCTGCCTTTGGAGTTATGGGCTAAAGGTGGACTCTCATATTTTGATGAAGATCAGTATTCAAATACATATGAACTTTTAGCATATGTCAAGCTAATTTATAATTTTGATTTTGCTGATAATCGTGTTCGTTTTGGTTTTGGTGAAGGTATCTCTTATGTAAATCATCTTTTAGAAGCAGAAGTTTTAGATGCGACTGACCCTATAACTGGTTTGCAAGATCCAACTTCACGATTTTTGAACTATCTTGACATTACAGTAGATTTTGATATTGGTAAACTTGTAGGAGTTAAATCTTTAGAAGATGTCTATTTAGGTTATCTTTTAAAACATCGTTCAGGTGTTTTTGGTCTTTATAGTGGTGTTCATGGTGGTTCAAATTATAACTCTTTTTATATAGAGACAAATTTTTAAAGGTATAAATGATGTATGATTGGATACTTTGGTTTCATGTAATCTCTTTTATCTCATGGTTTGCAGTACTTTTTTACTTGCCACGCCTTTATGTATATCATGTAGAAAATATTGAGAACAAGGGTTTTATAGAGGTTGTAAAGATTCAGGAGATGAAACTTTATAAGTATATAGGTGTTCCATCTATGTGGGCAACGGTTATCAGTGGAAGTATTTTGATTTATCTTGGTAATTGGATGAGTTCACCATGGTTACATACTAAACTTCTATTTTTGGTAATTTTACTTGGATACTTTCATTCTTTAGGAAGTTTACGTATAAAACTGCTTGAAGACAAATGTACTAAGAGTGGTAAGTTTTTTCGTATGTATAATGAAGTACCTACAATTTTAATGCTACTTATTGTTGGTATGGTCGTATTTAAGCCATTTTCTTAAATTAAGAAGAGCACTATTTTTTGCTCTTCTTCTCTTCCTCTTCTTTCATTTTTTTAAAAAAGTAAAAACTTAGTAGAGTAAGTCCAAGTCCTCCAATTATAAAAGTGAGTGCGAGTGTCATATCTATTTTTCCCCTTTTTTCTTAGCTTTAAAGAGTAGCGGTGTCCCTTCAAAATTAAATGCTTCACGGAACTTATTTGTCAGATAGCGTCTGTATGTAAAATGGAGACCTTTTGGTTTGTTCATGATAATAGCAATCTTTGGTGGACGTGTTTCATATTGTGTAGCATAATAGATGCGAATGACTTGACCATGCATACTTGGTAGTGTATGACGACGTAGAGCACGTTCTAAAACCTCATTGACTTTGCTTGTAGGGATTCTTTGTGAGTAATTTTCATTGATCTGTAAAATCATATCATGGAGTTTATCAACACGCTGGCCACTTTTTGCCGAAAGAGTAATAATCGGCGCATAAGAGAGGAATTTAAATCTGTCTCGTACCTCTTTAATGATTTTATCATGTTCTTGTTTATCTGCTATATCCCACTTGTTCAGTACTATGATACAAGCAAGATGATTATGATCAACAAGCCCCGCAATCTTCTCATCAAGATCTAAAAACGGTTGACTTGCATCTAAAACAACAAGTGCCATATTTGCATTTTCAAGCATTGCCTTTGTTCTCATGAGCGCATACTTCTCAATACCGATGATACGACCACGGCGACGAAGACCTGCTGTATCTACAAAAGTAAGCTGTTTCCCATTATATTCAACTGTTTCATCAATTGGATCAATTGTAGTTCCTGCAACAGCACTTACAACTGAGCGCTCTTCTCCAAGAAGTGCATTTAAAAGAGAACTTTTCCCAACATTTGTACGACCGATAATTGCAATTTTAATATGATTTATATCATTTTCATCGAACTCTTTGATATTGTCATTGTTGGCAAAGATTGAGTCGTCTTCTACTTCATCTTCATCTTCATCCCAGTAGTAAAAATCATCCTCATCATCTGAATTTTGGTATTGTGAGAAGAACTCTTCATCGCTAAGTTCCTCTTTTTCTTCATGAACGATCGTTATATCTTCCTCTTCTTCTTTAATGATGTCCTCATCCGGAAGTTTTTCATAGAGCCAATCTAAAAGAGCAACGGTATTGCGGTTATGTGAAACAGAGATACCAAAGATATCACCTGTTCCGAACTCATAAAAATCCCAAAGTTTCTCTTTCATCTTGTCATTGTCTATCTTATTAACAACGAGTGCTATCTCTTTACCCATAGATTGTAGTTCATAAAAGAACTTTTTATCTTCATCTTCTGGGATGCTTTTACCATCAACCATATAGAGGATGATATCTGCTGCATAAGCAGCTTTAAGACTCATCTCTTTGATCTTGTCAAAAAGCTCACATCCTTTGTCAAGACCTCCTGTATCTAGAAGAATAGCCTGTTTGTCATTGATTACAACATGTTTTCTTTTGACATCACGAGTTGTTCCCGCAAGATCAGATGTAATAGCATCTCTGTTTTTTATAAGTCTGTTGAAGAGTGAACTTTTTCCAACATTTGGACGTCCGATAATGGCAATTTTTTTCATGAAGTGTAACCTTGTATCAATAGTAAAAGCGTATTAATTTTTTTGAAATTATATCTAAATAATAGAAGAAAAAGATTTGTTGGCTTAAATACCCTGCGTGAGGGTATTTAAAAGAAGATTATTCTGTTGGAAACTCTTGGTCTAGTTTTTCTAGTGCCTGTTTTGATTGAAATTGTTGCCAGAGTGCGTTGTCATTTTTAAAGCTAGTTCTTACTGCTTTTTTGACCTCTTCATTAACACTCTCTTTTGGAACTGTAACAAGCATATAGATTGCTCCAGATGGTGATTCCCACATATCCATAGCTTTTGAACCTTTTAAATCAACTTTAGCAAGTTGTTTTGTGACAGCTGTTGTTACTTTATCTACAGTTTCAGCCGAACCTGTACCTGTAGCACGTGTAAAACCTTCAATCTTGTCTTTTACTTGTGTCTCTATCTGTTGCGCTAGATCAGAACGTCCGTTCATAAGTGCAACACGACGCATATGTGAAATGCCAGCTGCTGATTTTTCAGCTACACCAACACCTGCATAATAACCTTCAACATCAGGTATACATGTCCATTTTGGTGCTTCTACACCCTCTTGCATACATTTAAAAGTAGGGTTGTATGCCTCTTGTTTTGTTTGAGATGGAGTAGGTGTTTTATCACTACATCCAGTTAAAGCTACTAAAGCTACGGCTACGATCGTAACATTTTTGAGAATTTGTGTCATTATATTTCCTTCTTGCAAACTAAGTGTAGTATACTAACATAAAACTTTATCAATAATTATTAATACCAATTAAAAACAAAAAGGAAGAATCGTGAAACACTATTACGGATATGATGAGTTTCGAAATGATACTCTAGCACTGAAACAAAAAGTTATGGGTTTTGAACCGCAAGCACTGGTTGCTATAGCCCGAGGGGGTTATAGTGTGGCACACGCTATTGCAGAGGGTTTAAATATACGAAATCTTCAAAGTATTCGTACAGAACTTTATGATGAGGATCGTAAACGTGAAAATATAACAATATCTGGAAAGTGTATATTTAATGATATTAAAAGAGTATTGGTTGTCGATGATATAGCTGATTCGGGAGAAACACTATCTCATGTTATGGAGTATCTTCAAAAAAATCACCCAGAGATAGAGTTTCAGTCTGCAACACTCTTTTATAAAAAAACATCAATGTATGAGCCTACTTATTGGGTTAGAGAAGCAAATCAGTGGATAGATTTTTTTTGGGAGAAAGATTTTATTTAATGGGCATTAAAACCATTGTGTTCTTTGATAAAATCTGTTTCATAAATATAGCCGGCAATCTCTTTTAAAACATCTTTTTCATAAGCGAGTTGAGGCATAAGGCCATGTTTTTTTATGGCATCTTGCATAATTGAACCTTCTACAGAGGGGTGATGTACCCATTCTGAAAGATACTTTACAAACTCTTTTTTTTGAGGAAATGCAATAAGATAGCGTTGTCGTACTTCAGCCATTGCTGGAGCAGATTTCTCCTCTAGCTCATAATGACACGTTACACAATTACCATGAAATAATAATCCACCCATATTATCAGCAGAAGAAAAACTAAAGAGTGTACTAAGAAGGAACAAAATTTTTTTCATTTCGCTATCCTTTTGCTTTCTTAATCATTTCATAGGCTTGATTGATCTCTTGTGTTTTTGCAGTTGCTTCTTTTATGTAGTCTTCACTTTTTCCTTGTGATTTGATAATGTCAGGATGGTACTGACGTACAAGTTTACGATAGGCCTTTTTAATTGTAGTCATATCATCCTGAGGTGAGACACCAAGAAGTTTATAAGCATCTTCGATACTCTGTTTTGGTTGCACATTTTGCATCATCTGTTCAAACTGATCAAAGATTTTATGGTAAAGATTTGGATCGAACTGCATCGCTTCTGCAATTGTTGAGAGAATTTTTTCTTCGCTTTTACTCACCTCTCCATCTGCAAAGCTTAGCTGAATTAAAAATTGCATAAATTGTTGTTGCATCGCTTTTGAACGTTTGGTTGCGTGAGAGAGTGCGTGAGCTAGGTGTTCTATGTTGTCAGTTCTGTTCTTCTCTTCGTTAAATATATCTTTTAAGATCTCTTTTGTCTTTTGTGGCTGGGGAAAAACAGAAGAGACATCATCTAGCATATTTGAGATGAGTTCTGCTTCAAGTGCATCGACTCGTCCATCAGCTTTTGCAACTTTTGCTGCAAGTGCTACAAAAAGACCAAGTTCACTGCGTTTGAGTGCATCATGAGAGATAGAGAAGTCTTTAAATGCCTCTTTTGAATATTTTTCATATTTTGAATAACTTTTAAATACATAGTAAAAAACAGCACCTAGTAACGCAAAAAGTAATAAATTTCCCATTAGGTTCCTTTGAAATTTTTATGATATTATACTTCTCAAAAGAAAATAAATGGCAAGGAGTTTTTATGATAAAAGTAGAAATTGACAAAGAGAATAAGATTGCAATCCTTGAACCTCAAGATGCTTTAACTCAAAGTGATTTTGTATATGCCAAGTCGTTGATTGATCCCTTTATTGAACAAGAAGGTAAATTGAACGGAATTATCATATATACAAAAGATTTTCCTGGTTGGAACTCTTTTGCAGGTTTCTTGACACATATGGAGTTTATAAAAGATCATCATAAAAAGATCAAAAAACTTGCTTTTGTTACAGATTCCTATGTCGGGGATATGGCGGAAAAAATTGGTAGTCATTTTGTAAGTGCAGAGGTGAAAAATTTCGATTATGATGCTTTGCGTGAGGCAAAGAAGTGGATCCTTTCATAAAATGCTACAATTCGCTTTATGGAACGTCTTAAAAATTTAAACAAGGGTGTAAAGTATATGCTTATTGCTAGCTTTACATTTGCTATTATGGGTGCTTTTGCCAAACTTGCCAGTGAACATATGAGTTCACTTGAAGTTGTCTTTTTTAGAAATATTGCCGGTGTGATTCTGATTGGTATTGCAGTGCTGAAAAAACCTATGCAGCATAAAGGCGGTAAGCCGTTTTTACTCTTTTTTCGTGGTTTTATGGGCTTTGTAGCTCTACTTGCATTCTTTTATAATATTGCACATATCTCTTTGGGAGATGCAATGACCTACTCAAAGACATCACCTATCTTTACTGCGATATTTGCCTGGCTTTTTCTACATGAAAAATTGAGTTTAAAAGCCTGGATGGCTGTCTTTATAGGTTTTGTTGGTATTGTCTTTATAACCCAGCCAAGCGGATTTGGATTTAGTAAATATGACCTTTTAGGAATATTTTCTGGTGTTGGAGCAGCACTTGCCTACACATCTGTGCGTGAGCTTAAACAGTTCTATGATACGCGTGCGATAGTACTTTCGTTTATGTTGACAGGAACGCTTGGACCACTGCTCCTCTTTTTTATCTCACCTTATATAAATGCTCCGGAACTTGATTTTATGTTTGCCCCTTTTGTTATGCCAGAGGGAATTGTATGGGTATATGTCATAGCAATGGGTCTTTTTGCAACACTTTCTCAGGTACTAATGACCAAAGCATACGGTGAGACAAAAGCAGGAATTGTAGGTGCTGTAAGTTATACAAATATTCTATTTTCCATAATAGTTGGGCTTTTTTTAGGAGATGCTCTACCTTCCTTGACAACGACGTTTGGAATAGTACTGATTGTATCTGCAGGGGTTATGGTAGCAAGAGCTAAATAAAGATTAAAAAGAAAAAGGTATAATACATTTGCCACTAGCAAAAGCTAGGGCAAAAAATCTCAGTAAGAGGAGGAACTTATGAAAAAGTTCCAACTTAAGCTAACCTTCATAGTCTGGAAACTAAAGGTTGACTTTAAGGTTGAGAGGGTTTAAACCTTCTCAACGCTTACTGAGATTATAACATAAATAAAAAAATTAGAAAATATTACAATGGATAAAAATGAAACTATTAGCCGGACCTTGCGTCATTGAGAGTGAAGAGAATATCTTTAAAATAGCAAAAGCTCTGCAGAAGTATCATGATGATGATACCATCGACTTCTATTTTAAAGCAAGTTTTGACAAAGCTAACCGTACATCATTGGAGTCGTTCCGAGGGCTTGGCATGGATGAAGGGCTTCGTATACTGCAAAAAGTAAAAGATGAGTTTGGATATAAAGTAGTGACGGATGTGCATGAATCAACACAGGTTCCTGCTGTTGCTGAGGTTGTTGATATGCTGCAGATTCCTGCATTTTTATGTCGTCAGACAGATCTGCTTGTGGCATGTGCTAAGACAGAGTGTGAGATCAACATCAAAAAAGGGCAGTTCTTAAATGCCAATGCGATGCAGTATCCGCTTTTAAAAGTGCTGCAGACTCGTGGATGCTCAGAAGCAAGTTATGAAAATGCACAAAAACATGGTGTATACCTTTGTGAACGTGGAAACACTTTTGGTTATGGAAACCTTGTGGTAGATATGCGTAATCTTGTTTTGATGCGTAAGTTTGCACCGGTCATCTTTGATGCAACACACTCTGTTCAGATGCCAACGGCTGAGAATGGAAAAACAGGAGGGGACAGTTCAATGGTACCCTATCTTGCAAGTGCTGCGGCAGCCATTGGTGTTGATGGGTTCTTTTTTGAGACACATTTCGATCCAAGTATTGCACTCTCAGATGGTCCAAATATGCTCAAACTTGAGGATTTGGAAAAACTCATAACAAAAATCAAAAAAATTCAAGAAATTAATTAAAAAGGAAAAATATGGAATTTATAGAAGGCAGATTAAAAGTAGTAAACGGTAAAAAGATAGCGATTGTTAGTACACGTTGGAATCACTTTATCGTTGATAGACTTGTAGAGGGTGCAAAAGATGCTTTTGCTCGTCATGGTGGTGATGATATAGATTTGACACACGTTCTTGTTCCGGGTGCATTTGAGCTTCCGATGATCGTAGATAAACTACTTGCTAGTGGAAAATATGATGGTATTTGTGCTCTTGGAGCAGTTATTCGTGGCTCAACTCCACACTTTGATTATGTAAGTGCAGAGGCTACAAAAGGTATTGCTTCTATGAGCCTTAAACACCAAAAACCAGTAAGTTTTGGACTTTTAACAACAGATACTATTGAGCAGGCGATTGAGCGTGCAGGAACAAAAGCAGGAAATAAAGGTTTTGAAGCGATGACAGTTGTTATTGAGATGTTAGACCTTTATGAGGAGCTCTAATTATGGCAACAAGACATCACGCAAGAATGGCAGTGGTCTCACTGCTCTATGCTTTTGATTTAGGAAACGGTAACACTTCTGAACATACAACAGAGATTCTTGAAGAGAAGAAGATCCGTAACAAACAGCGTGACTTTGCACTTGATTTGTATGAGGGTGTAATGGCGCATTTAGAAGAGGTAGATAAAGCAATAATTGAACATCTCAAAGATTGGGATTTTGAGCGTTTAGGTGCAATTGAGCGTGCTACACTTCGTCTTGCAGCTTATGAGATACTCTTTGGTGAGCTTGATTCAGCTGTAGTTATCAATGAAGCTGTAGAGATTACAAAAGCATTTGGAACAGAGCAATCTCCAAAATTTATCAATGGTGTTTTAGACGCTATCGCAAAAGATAAAAAGTAACATATGAAGTATACAGTTCTTCTTTTAGTGCTTTTTACAAGCTTACTTTTCGGTGCAAATGAGTGTATCGTCTGTCATAAGGGCATAGAGGATATTCGAGATAGAAACTCCTCTATGATGCAATCTATATTGCGCATGGCAGATAAAGCTGGACACCCTGGAAATGACTGTATTGTCTGTCATGGAGGCAATCCAAAAAGTAAAAGTAAAGAGTATGCACATAGAGGAACTGTAGAGTATTTTAAAACTCATCCGGGACCAAAAGAGTACTATCCGGCTCCTGGAAGCTCTTGGATAAATCAAAATACCTGTGGTATATGCCATCCAAATCAGGTGGCTGCACAGATGAACTCTTTGATGATGACTGAACAGGGTAAGATCAATGGAGCGATGTGGGGCTTTGGTGGTAAAGAGGGCTATACTCACGTAAATGGAAACTATAAAACAAAAAATCCAGAGGACCCTCACGCAAGACTAGGAACTGATACTTACCGTGCCTATATGCAAAAACTCGCAAAGATGGAACCACAAGGCTTTCCAAAAGAGATGAAGCAACTTCCAGATGCGCCAACAGTAGAAGAGATACATAAAGACCCTTCACTTGCTGTATATACTTACTTACGTCAAGAGTGCCTGCGTTGTCATACCGGTAGTAAAGGACGTCACAGACGTGGTGATTTTCGAGGGATAGGGTGTGCATCCTGTCATGTGCCTTATTCAAATGAAGGTTTTTATGAGGGTAGTGATAAGAGCATAAAGAAAAAAGAGCGTGGACATATGCTCTCTCATCAAATTCAATCCTCACGCAAGGTAAAAGTAAAAATCCATGATGTAGAGTACAGTGGTGTACCAGTTGAGACCTGTTCAACCTGTCATAATCGTGGCAAGCGTATAGGTGTAAGCTATCAAGGACTTATGGAGACGGAGTATAAAGCGACGTTTGATGACCATGGAAATGCTCAACCAAAACTCCATACAAAACGCTATTTACATATGAAGAAAGATGTGCATTATCAAAAGGGTATGGTTTGTCAGGATTGTCATACATCTAATGACTTGCACGGAGATGGTTTTTTAGCAGGTGCAAATCTTGGTGCAGTTGAGATAGAGTGTCAAGATTGTCATGGAACAACGAAAAAATATCCTTGGGAACTACCTATAGGCTACTCTGATGAGTTCAACACTACTGAAGCTACAGGTAAGCCAAGAGGTGTAACACAGACGGTCGCAAAATATCTCAAACAGGGATACCTTCCAAAAGATAAAGGGGATGGTTATATCTTAACAGCACGTGGAAATCCACTACCAAAAGCTGTTAAAAAAGGTAATAAAATCATTATGCATCTTGCTTCTGGGAAAGATATCGAACTAAAACCACTCAAACTTTTAAAAGAAGAGGAGGCACTCTCAAAAAAAGCACTTGTAGCGATGGATGTTGTAGAAGCACATACTTCAAAGATGGAGTGTTATACCTGTCATGTTACATGGGCACCACAATGTTATGGTTGTCACGTAAAAGTGGACTATTCAGGTGGAAAAAGTAATCCTGACTATTTAAAAGCTGCTCATGATCATGATATTCATGGAACAACGGGAGGGATGCGAGATCTCAAAGAGTATCTTGTTCCCGGAAAAGTGACAGAGACACGTTCATATCTTCGTTGGGAAAATCCAGCACTTGCACAAAATGGCGAAGGCCGTGTAACACCAGTGATTCCCGGATGTCAAGTGACAGTAACTGTTGTTGGAAAAGATGGTAAAACACTCCTTCAAAACCATATCTTTAAGATTCCAAATGTAGAGGGTGCAGGTAAAGAGGGACAAAATGCTATCGATATGGCACCGGTTCAGCCTCATACGATTCAAAAAGAGGCACGAAGTTGTGAGAGTTGTCATGCTTCGGCAAAAGCACTTGGTTTGGGAATCGGTGGTGGAAAACTTAATGCTGATCCGAGTAAAACAACGATCATGGATCTCATGAGTGCTGATGGAAAGATCATTCCTAAACAAGTAGATGAGCAGATACCTGCAATTCCAAATCTTAAACATGACTACTCTCAGTTTATAGATGAAAATGGTACACAGCTCATGACAGTTGGACATCATTGGAAGCTTTCTCAGCCTCTTGATAAAATACAGCGTGATAAATTAGATAGAAGAGGTGTATGTCTCTCTTGTCATACAGATATTCCAAAAGGTAATTTAGCAGTCTCAGCTATGACACATATAGCAGAGATGGCAGAATTAAACATCGATAACAAAGAACACCAGGGAATTTTAAATAAAATACTTAATCTTGGAGCATGGCTACAAGTTATGGGTGTTGTATTTATAATTTTGTTGGTTATATATGTTTTATATAGAAAATTTATAAAAAAGAAATCAATCAATCCAATGAATAGAGGATGGAAATAGTGAAAAAAATTCTACTTATTATGAGTTTGATAGTTACACTCTTTGCAAATGATATTATTATTAAAGAGAGTCACTGCGATGTTGATACAACCATCAACAATATAAAATCAATTATTAAGAAAAAAGGTTTGACACTTTTTGCTGTAATCAATCATCAGGGCAATGCCCAGTATGTAGATATGAAGTTAAACAAGTCAAAAATGATAATCTTTGGAAGTGCAAAGATAGGTACGCCACTGATGCAGCAAGATATGCTTGTTGGACTTGATCTTCCTATTCGTATCTTGGTATTTAGAGATAGTGACGGAAAAGTAAAGATGGCATACAGAGATGGCTCATGGCTTGAGAGTAAGCATGTTATCAATGCACCAAAACTTGTAGAAAAACTAAACAAAGCACTTAACAATATCACAACAAAAGCGGGACAATGCAAAAGAGACTAAGTAAAGAAGAAGCACTTGATCTAATTAGAAATACAGATCTAAAAACTCTAGGAAAGATGGCAAGCGAGCGTAAACGTGAGTTGCATCCAAAAGGAATCACAACATTTGTAATTGATAGAAACATCAACTATACAAATATCTGTTGGGTAGATTGTAAGTTTTGTGCCTTTTACAGACATGAAAAAGATGCCGATGCCTATGTACTTACATTTGATGAGATTGATGCCAAGATAGATGAGCTTTTAGAGATCGGCGGAACGCAGATACTCTTTCAAGGTGGTGTGCATCCAAAGCTAAAAATTGAGTGGTATGAGGATTTGGTAGAACATATTCATCAAAAATATCCAACGATTACTATTCATGGTTTTAGTTCTATCGAGATAGATTTTATTGCCAAGGTCTCACGCATATCTGTTGAAGAGGTGCTTGAGCGTCTTAAAGCTAAAGGTCTGGCTTCTATTCCAGGGGCTGGTGCGGAGATACTCTCTGATAAGGTGCGTGACATCATCGCTCCTAAAAAGATCGATTCTGATGTTTGGATAGATATTCACCGAAAGGCACATAAACTTGGCATAATGAGTACGGCTACGATGATGTATGGAACGGTTGAGAGTGATGAGGACATCATAGAGCATTTTGATATGATTCGTCGTCTGCAGGATGAGACGGGTGGTTTTAGAGCTTTCATCATGTGGAGCTTTCAGGGGCAAAATACAGAGCTTTTAAGACTCATCCCTGATATGGAAAAACCATCATCAAATCGTTACTTAAGACTCCTAGCAGTAGCACGTCTTTTCCTTGATAATGTACCCAATATTCAGAGTTCATGGGTAACACAAGGACCATACATCGGACAGATGGCACTTCGTTTTGGTGCGAATGATTTAGGCTCAACAATGATGGAAGAAAATGTAGTAAGCTCAGCCGGAGCAGCATTTTCTATGGCGAAAGATGAGATGGTGCATCTTATTAAAGATATAGGTGAAACTCCTGCAATTCGCAATACTGCGTATGAAACTTTAGAGATATTTGAATAGATGAAACATATAGTAATAGCATTTTTATTAATAGGACAGATTGTAATGGCAGCAAAGATAGATAGTATTGAAGTAAAAGGTGTGAAAATTCCTCTAATTTTTGAAGAGGATACACGCCTCCCAATTGTAAATACACAGATAGTTTTTACAAACTCAGGAAGTATTACAGATAAAAAGATAGCAGGACTTGCTAAGTTTTCTGCAAAGATGCTTAATGAAGGTAGTAAAGATATGGGTGCTAATGGATTTGCAGAAATGCTAGAATCTAAAGCAATTCATATCGCAGCAAACACAGGAAGTGAAACCTTTGTTCTTGAAACTGGATCATTAAATGAACAGTTTACAGATAGTATGAAGTATTTAAAAAGGCTTCTAAAAGATCCAAATCTTACAAATCGCTCTTTAGAAAAAGTAAAAACTATGACAATAGGTGCTATCTCACGCAAAGAGAATGATTATGACTATGTTGCATCAAATGCACTTAAAAAACTACTTTTTGATGGAACAGTTTTAGCACAACCTTCAAGTGGAACTATTGAAAGTGTAAAAAGCATCAGATTAAAAGATGTAAAATCATTTCTAAAAGAGCACCTTGTCCTCTCACGTGCTATAGTTGTAGTCGGTGGTGATGTTGATCTTAAAGAGCTAAAAAAAGAGATAACAAAAGTACTCAAAACCTTACCAAAAGGAGAAGCAAAATCTCTACCACACTTTGAAGCAAGTAGTGCTGCAAAGACAGAGATACTCAAGCGTGAAACAGAGCAGGCATATATCTACTTTGGATCACCGTATAATATGGCAGTAAATGATGAAGATTATTATAAAGCAAGAGTTGCTACTTTTATCTTGGGAACGGGTGGTTTTGGAAGTAGACTTATGGAAGAGATACGGGTCAAACGTGGGCTTGCATACTCTGCTTATGCACGTGTACATGTAAGTAAATCTGTGAGCTATTTTAATGGTTATCTACAGACGAAGTTAGAGTCTCAAGAGGAAGCAAAAGCTACTGTAAAAGAGGTAATAGCAAAGTTTGTAAAAGAGGGTGTTACACAAGATGAACTTGAGCAAACAAAGAAATTTTTACTCGGTAGTGAACCACTGCGAGTTGAGACTATGAGTCAGCGTTTAAATCGTACTTTTATGGATTACTATAAAGGGTTTCCTCTGAATCACTCTAAAACAGAGCTAAAAAAGATTGAAAGTCTTAATCTAAATGATCTCAATGCTTTTATAAAAAAACATCAAGAGATTTTAGAACTCTCTTTTGCTATCGTTACGAAATAAAGTTTTTGTAGCTGTTAGTCTTGTAATATGAAAAAAAGTATTGTATATTACAATCGATTTATGAAGAAACAGATTATTGTAATCTTTGTTGTTATTGTATCTATACTTTTTTTTGAGGCTTGTCATAATGAATCTGAAGAGCCTCCTAAAATAATTATCAATGAGATATTGGCTCAAAACACATATATTTCTTATGATAAAGATTTTTATGAGTTTAGTGACTGGATAGAACTTTTTAACGAAAATAACCAAGATATTAATCTTAGTGGATACACTATCAGTCGTAATACTGAAGAGTCATATACATTTTCTGATAATGTTGTGATTCGAGCACATAGCTACCTTGTGATATGGGCGGATGGAAAAAACTGTAATGATAAGGAAGTCCATCTCAACTTTAAACTCCCAAAAGAGGGTACAAAGATAATACTCTTTTCTCCATATGGCAATATTATTGATACATTGGAGTATGCAGAACAACAAAGAGATATCTCTTTTGGAAAATCATTCTATCCTCAAAGTTATGGTTATATGTCCCCTAGTCCAGGATTAAAAAATACTACTTTATATCATAAACTTCTAAGAGCACCAAATCCTACCTTCTTACTAAAATCTGGATTTTATGATACCCCTGTGGAACTTACATTCCAAAATATTTCTGAGGATGAGACAATTTACTATACACTTGATGGTACTCGACCGACGAAGAACTCTTTACTTTACAGTAATCCTATTTTTATAGATAAAACAACGGTAGTTAGTGCTGTATGTTACAGTAATATAGCACTTCCAAGCCAACGAGTAAATAGAACCTATTTTATAGATGAAAACTCTACATTACCCATATTTTCCATGATTATAGAACCGAGATTTCTTTATGATGATACGATAGGTATCTATACGGTTGGTACAAATGGTGCCGATGCAATTAGTTGGTGTGGGGGACCAGCAAAGGCAAATTATTTTCAAGATTGGGAGCGTGCTGCTTATTTTGAATATTTTACAGCAGATAAAATGTTGGGTTTTTCTCTTTTAGCAGGTATTGAGATAGCAGGTTTTTGTACACAGGTATTACCGCAGAAATCTTTTACTGTTAAAATGAAAAATAAATATGGAGAGGATGAGTTAAAATATAAGTTATTTAAAGATAGAGATATTGATACATTTAAATATTTTTCTCTTAGAAATGCAGGAAATGACTGGTGTAATGCAATGCTTAGAGATGCTTTTATGCATCGTCTATGTGATGTTATGGGAGATATTCCTACACAAGCATATCAGCCTACTTTATTGTTTATAAATGGAAAATATTGGGGAATTTATAATTTAAGAGAAAAACAAAATAAGGCATATTTACAAAGCCATTATAATATTAAAAAAGTCGATCTCTTAGAAAATAATATGACTGTAAAAGAGGGAAGTGCTCAGGAGTACAGTGAGCTTATAGAGTATATTAAAAACAATGATCTTTCTAATGACGAAAACTATAATTATGTCTGTTCAAAGATTGATATTGATCAGTTTATTGATTATTATATCAGTGAAATTTACTTTGCCAATAATGATTGGCCTGGTAATAATATACTCTACTGGAAAGAACAAGATAATGAAAATGCAAAGTGGAGATGGATGTTGCACGATACTGATTTTGGTTTTGATTTACAGCATAAAAATGGTTTTGATTTTAATATGCTGACTATGGTAACAAGCAGTTATGGTCCTATCTGGCCAAATCCACCTTGGTCAACATTTTTATTGAGAAATCTTTTATATAACGATACTTTTAAAGAGTATTTTATTGATCGTTCTATGATGCAGATTGATAATATTTTTCAAGCAGGTCGTGTTAAGTCTGTTTTGGAGAATATGTCTATTGTTATAGAACCAGAGATACAACGTCAATATGACCGATGGTCGTCTGCAGAAATGCCAGCAGATGTAGCAGAGAAATATCCAACTTTTAAGTCTATTCAAGAGTGGCATGAAGAGATTGATAGAATGAAAAATTTTGCTGATAGAAGAAACTGTTTTGTAAAGAAGCATTTTTTTGAGATGTTTGATTTGGGTATACTCTCTTGTGAAGAGGAATAACACTTTATTTTGAACTATTAATCGAGTAAAAAGATCATTATTCCGACACTGATCGTACTAGTTAATAATGTCGCAAAAACTAATTTTGACGCTAAAGTTGCATCACAACCATACTGTTTTGCTAATGCAACACTTAACATAGCAGAAGGCATTGCAGATTCTATAATGAGTACATCCAACTGCCATTTTTCAAGTGTAACGAAGTAAGACAATGAAGCAACAATAAATGGATTTAATATTAGTTTTAATATTATAACCATGAATACAAGGGGCAATATTTTTTTTAAACTGTCAAAACGAAGAGTTACTCCGACAAGAAGGGCTACCATAAGAGTATTTGCTTTGCCTATGATATGCACTGTATCGAAAAAAACAGTGATAAAATCACCTTTTAGAGGTAGCTTTAACAGACTCCATAAAACACCAGCTATAATAGCAATAAAGATAGGAGAACGAAGAAATTCTGTAATACTATTTAGTATATTGGAGTTGTTTTTATCTTTATCTCCATAGTACATTGCTATCATAACACCAAATATAAACAGGGGAAGACCAACACCAAGTTCTGAGATAAAAGATGCTTCAGCAATAGCGTTGGCATCACGTGGAAAAATTTGAGCTATGAGAGCATAACCAAGAAGAGCAGAACTTCCAAAAACTGAAACAAGAATATAACTACCCATCTGTGCAGGTGAAAGTTTGAAATATCTTCCACTAAACCAGGCAATAGCAAATAAAAAAAGTTCACTTATAAATGTAAAACCAACAATATCAAGGTATCTCCACTCTAAAGTAGCATGTGAAAGTGCATACATGATAATGGCAGGTAAGGTTAACTTAGTAATAATAGTTGAAAATAAACCTCCATCTTGAGAACTGAAAAGACCAATGTTTCGTAAATACATTACGAGTAGTATAATCCCGCCTAAGATGATAATAGAACTAAAGGTTTGTGTATATATATCCATCAGTTTTCTTTCTATAGATAGAGTATGTAAATATCATTTAAGAATATTATAGCCTAAACAACTCTAATAAAGAGAATTTATATTTTGAAACTATACTCAATTAACAAGAGATATAGTAAAAAAAAGTTACAATAGTATAAAAACGGTAGAGTATGGCACAGACACTGATAGGACAGATTGAGAGAGTTCTTTTTGAAGGGGATGACTGTTTTTTCATTGCGGTATTAAAAACAGGTGAGAAGATCAGTGGTATCTACTATGAGAGTGCCATAGAAAACATTAAAGGTTCAGCCATCACCTTAGAAGGTGAATGGCATGAACATAAAAAGTATGGTCGTACTTTTAAGTTTGACTCTATTAAAGTCAATCAAAATGAACTCTTCTTCTTTCTTAACAAAATCATCAAAGGCTTTACTAAAAAACTCTCTGCAGACCTCATAGAACATTTTGGTGCAGAAGAGCTAGTAAATATCTTAGATAATGATATTGAGAGGCTTTTGGAGTTTAAAGGCATTAAAGAGAAGCGTCTTAAGAAGATTCAGGACTCTTGGAAGAAATTTCGTTCCATGCGTGAGCTTGGAGAATTCTTAAGCCCTTATAATGTCTCTCCTGTACTGCTTACTACCATTGCAACAGCGATGAAAGATGTAAATGAACCCTGCTCTAAGATCAAAGAAAATCCTTATATCCTGACTTCCATCTCAGGTATTGGTTTTAAACGTGCTGATGAGTTGGCACTCAAGATGGGTGTTGCACCTGAAGATGAGAATCGTATAAGTTCTGCTATGGATTATGTGCTTTTGGAGTATTGTGAAGCCAATGGAAACTCCTGCATAGAAAAATCACTCCTTTTTAGTGGTCTTGATGAACTTCTTGGTTTTTTTCAAAAAGAGTATCTTTATGAAGCGGCTTTAGTTGAGCGTGTGAGTGAAAGCAGTATCGTTTTGATGAAAAATGACCGCCTCTCACCTGCACGCCTCTATGATGCTGAGAAGTTTTTATATGATACCTTTACAAAAAGAGCTAAACTTGATAGTGGTGGATTTGTAAAAGATCTAGATGCTTTTTTAGCAGAGTCTGAGTTAAAGCTTGGAGAACAACAGCAAAAAGCCGTTGAGATTATCAACAATGGTGCGAGCCTTCTCTTTTTAGTCGGGTATGCAGGAACAGGAAAAAGTACAACCTCTAAAACGATTTTAGAGCTTTTAAATACTCGTTATGATAACAAAGAGATTATTACTTGTGCACTAAGCGGTATTGCAGCGCAGCGCATCAGTGATACAACAGGCTTTGAGTCCGCTACGATTCAGTCACTGCTTGTCAAACATGAAGAGGCCGATAAATTTCCCTATTCGGTAGTGCTCATTGATGAAGCTTCGATGATAAACTCAACACTCTTTGCACGACTGATGGGTAAAATCTCAAACAAAGCCATCGTGATAATTGTAGGAGATGATGCACAACTGCCACCTATTGGAGCTGGTAATATTTTAAGTGATGTTTTAAAACTAGAACTCGCTCCCATTGTGAAGCTCACGCAGATATATCGTCAGAGTGAAGATCAAGCTATTACACTTATAGCAAACCAGATACGTCAAGGTGAAGTACCACAGTATCGTGGAGCCTATGAGGATTTTGAGTTTGTTGATGTTAATATTGCCAACTACTATGCTCTAAAAAATCAGCTCACGCAAGAGGAGCTTAAAGAGCTGCGTGAGAAGAACTCTCAAGATATTATCGCTGAGATGCTGCATCGTGTGGTAGCAAGTATTGAAAAGGCGCGTTATCGATTGGGTAATAAGCAGATAAAAGAGTATTTAAACTATTTTCAGGTTATTACACCGATGAAAGGTGGCAGACTTGGTACGACCAATCTCAATAAAATTTTGCAGGAGTACTTCAATCCTAATCCAAAGAAGTGTATCAAACGAGGAGAGTTGGAATTTCGTTTAATGGATAAGGTAGTGCATACCAAAAATGAAAATATGACTTCTTGGAGTTCTGAGGGCTTTAAAATGGGAGAAGACTCTAATGAGAGACGTATCTTTAATGGGATGAGTGGCCTTCTTTTTCGCATAGATGAGGAGGAAGAACAGGCCTATGTCTTTTATCCAAATGAAGATATCGTTGTGAAGTATGAGTATGATGAACTAAAAGCTTACTTGATGCTCTCATATGCGCTGACAATTCATAAGGTGCAGGGAATGGAGTATGATATTGTTGTGATTCCTATGAGTTTTACGCATTTTATTATGCACAATACAAAGCTTATCTATACAGCCATTACACGGGCAAAACATCGCTGTATCGTTATAGGAGAGAGTGGGGCTTTTGAGTCTGCTTGTCGTCGTGTTGAGGTAACACAACGAGATACGGTGCTCTTGGAATTAGCGAATTAGAACCAATGATATTGCCAAGCAAAACCTATCATATTGAAGTTTGTTCCAAGTCTGGTAACAACACCACTGCTCCCATAGATTTTTATTGAGTTTGTTTTATTGACAGGGAGAGCCAATGTTAGACCAAGACGAGAATTTTCCAATCTTTTCTCTGCATATTCACCATCTATTTTATAGTCCCCTCCCCAAAAGTAGTTTGCATCAAAACCAACCCATACTCCACTGTTGAAGTTATAGATAAGGTGTGCTTGTATCGAGTATATAGGATCTTGTTTTCTTGTAGAATTTGTGTAAAATTCATGATTTGGAGTATAAAATTCTCCATCAACAGCACACTCTAAAATTAAGTTTTCTATAGCCTTAGAGATACCAAGGCTAGGTTTTATGGCCCATCTATTTGTACTGATATTTATCAATCGAGTATGATCATACTCTCCTGTTGGTATTGTTACTTGCAGACTAGCTCCAATGATTAGATCTTGTTTGTAAGATAGATAATTCTTCATAGAGAGAGCAGGTGCACCATAAAAATTATAAGAGAGACGTACTTTCATATCCGCGATGCCTGTTACATCTCTTGTAAGACGATTTTGATTTATATCATGAGCAGTACCATGGATCTTTGCAAAAGGTAAAATAATGTCAATTTTTCCGCTCTTCCCAAAAGCTTCAAAAACTCTAGCATAGGCTAAAAATGTCGTGTCTACTTCTAGATCAGGATCAATAAGACCCAACTCCGGAATGTTTGGTAATGCTCCATTTGAGTAACTATACCCTACAATAAGAAAGTTTAGACCAATGGGAGCATTTGAGTATAGTCGTGGCTCTAGAGACTGTGCTTGAAGATATGATAGGGAAAACAAAAGAGCAAGAATGATTTTTTTTATAGGATTCATGAAGATATTTTATCTTTTTAAGCTTGGGAGACTTTTAAGTGAGAATAATTTTGGCAATGGTATAATCGAGTAAAAGGTTCTCATATGATACGAAGTATTTTTTTTCTAAGTATTTTTTTCTCAATATTTTTAGTAAAAGTTAATGCTGCTACTCTCATAGTAGATGATAGTGCAAGATGTATGCCTAGTGTAGGATGTGTTGGAGCATGTGAACGCGGAGATGAAATTTATAAATACATTAAAGATGCTTTAGATGATGCCCAAAATGGAGATACTGTTCGTATCTGTCCGGGAACATATGATGAAGATAATCTTATCATATCTAAAGGTGATTTTACACTTGAAAGTACAACGAACAATCCAGATGATGTAACAGTAGAAAATAGTAGCAATAAACATATTTTTAAATTACCTAATTATGTGGATGGAGTACTTATAAAGGGAATAACTTTAAAGCAAAGTAGTTCAAAAAGCGCTATTTATTCTAATAAATATATAAAAAATATTGTACTTGAAAATCTTGTTATAGAATCAAATGGACGGGGTGTTTATGAACAAAAATCTCTAAGTAATTTTTCAATTAAAGACTCAAAGATAACTGCTGAAAAAGAGTCTGTTCTTTTAAAAGAGATAGATGGCAATATCAATTTTACAGATATTGAATTTGAGAGTAAAGGAAGTAAGCCTACAATTAAGTTGACAAATTGGGCAACGATTACTGTTAATGTTGAAAACTATACGCATAATGTTATTAAAAGTCAGTATTATGGAATGGATATAGATGAGGGTGTCCTTACCATTAAAAATACTAATTTTGACACGAAAGATGATGCTGTATATTTAAGAAACTCTATTAATGATTTAGTTTTTTCTAACAATACAATAATATCTGATAAAAGAGGTTTATATGCAGCAGATGATTTAAATAATCAAGTATATATCCAAAACAATAATATACAAGTAGATGAAGAAGCACTCTATATTAAAAATGCTACAGGAACTTTACATATTTTAGATAATGAAATAGAGGGTGGTAGTTATGGGATTAGAATATTAGATGCTGGAAATAAAGGCTATATACAAAATAATTTAATAAAGGGTTCTGATAATAAAGGTTTATATCTACTATCTTCGAAAAAATGGAGAAGTTTTGAAGTAGTAAATAATTGTTTTGAAAATGGAAGTGGTAAAAATATAGAGAGTAAAGATAAAAATGGGATTTTTGATGATGGAAGTAGTGGAAATTACTGGGATGACTGGAGTGGTAATGGAGATTATGAAATACCAATAATTCCAAAATATGATCATTACCCTTTAAGTAATTGTCATGGAACAGCTCCAGTTGCACAGTTAATTGTTAATTATCGGATGGACGAGTGTAACTGGGATGGAAGTAGTGGAGATGTAAAAGATAGCAGTACCAATGGATATGATGGAACATCTCATAATGCCACTACAGGGGATGATGGAATCATCAATAGAAAGGGTGACTTTTCTGTTGATAGTGATAGTGATTATCTCTCTTTACCATCTGATATTTTAAATAATAGAAAGAATTTCTCATTAAGTATATGGATACAAACAGAAAGTACAAAATCTCAACAAGAGATATTACAAGCTGTCAAGAGTAATGGAAACAGTAATCCCAAAGATGAGTTTGAATTATATTTAAAAGATGGGGATACAGTAAGAATCAAAATTAAAGATGAGAGTAAAAGTTTTGATCTTGGAGGAAGTATAGCAGATGATAATTGGTATCAATTAGTTGTAACTAAAAATAATGCAGATGTATGTCTTTATCTTAATGGTACGTTAATCGAATGTCAAGAGTATAGTGATGGAAGTGCTCTAAATATATCAGATGGTGGTATTATTGTTGGTCAAGAGCAAGATAGTGTTGGAGGTGATTTTAGTAGATCACAAAATTTTATAGGCTCTATGGATGAGTTAAAAATATTTGATACAGCGTTAGGAAATAATGAAGTTTCTGATATATATAATAATGAACATGATGGTAAGAACTATGATGGTTCAACACGAGATACAATAAACTGTTCTGTATCACCTAAAATTGATTATCGTATGGATGAATGTTTCTGGAATGGAACGAGTGGTGAAGTTGAAGATAGTAGTGGAAATAGTTATGATGGTACTGCAAAAAATGGAGCAAATACTGATGATGGTAAGCTATGTCGAGCTGGAGTATTTGATGGGGTTGATGATTATGTAGAAAATGGAGATATGTATCAGTACCTAAAGACAACAGCTTCACTCTCTTTTTGGATCAATACAACGCAAACAGGAGATAATACAGACTGGAAAGCACCAGGTGTAATAGGAATAGAACAGTCAGGTGGTGGTGATGATATTTTTTGGGGATGGATAGATGGAAGTGGACATATTGGAATTTCCAAAGGTGATAATGATGGGGATTCAAGTTCCAATACTGTTATTAATGATAATACATGGCACCATATAGTTTTAATGAGAGATGCAGAGAGTGGAGATATTGAAATTTATATTGATGGTGTGTTGGATAAGGAAGGAAGTACAGATAGTGGAGATGTTGGTACTTCTTTTAATTCAATAGGAAGAATTGAAAATACAGATAGTAGTAAAACTCTTTACTATTTTAATGGTTCGATTGATGAACTTAAGATTTATGATGGCCTTTTAACATCAAGCCAAGTCAAAGATATCTATAATAATGAAAACAGTGGTAAAAACTATGATGGTGCAACACGTACTTGTAACAATTGTAATGGTGGTGGGACACCGATTGCTAATTATAAGTTTGATGCCTGGGATACCTGGCGTAGCATTAATGATAGAAATATCTCTACAAAGATAGTCTCACAAACATTTGATCTGATTATAGCTTCTTTAAATGAAGATGGTTCTGATTATCAGGAGTTTAATGGAACAGTATGTGCCACAGTAGAGAGTGATGTCGAAAAAGCACTCTTTTCAGATCAAAATACAACACTTCTTTCCTTTAGCTTGGCAAAAGCTCTTCAGGATGTTCATGTAGGACTTTCTTGGATTCGAGATGTTGATACTGATTGTCCTTTAGTTACTGAAGATAACTCAACGGATTCAACTGATAATTTTGCTATACGTCCCAAAACTTTTAATGTAGATGTAAACAGAAGTCTGATTTATGCAGGTGAAGATTTTACAATGATCTATAGTGCACTTAATGCAGGTAATACAAATAGTAATGATTATAATACAAGTAGTGGATTTATCCTTGATGCTAACAAAACATTGCAAAATTGTGGAGATGTAAGTCTCTCACTCCCAACATTTAGTAATGGTGGAAATACTACTATAGAAAATCTTGATAGCATAGGGGATATTAATATTACAATTAAGGATGCAAATAATTCAAGCTCTTGGGCTGCAGTAGATAGTGATGATACAAATGATTCGCAACGTTTAATAGAACAAGCAAGTAAAGTTATTACGTTAAAACCTTATGATATGAATATTACAGCTCTTCAGATTACAAAATCAACAGAGGATGATTGGCTCTATATGGCCAAGGCTCTCAAAGATATGAACATTACATTGATGCCTACGCTTGAGGTTTTTAGTAAAAATGGAGTGAAGCTACAAGAGTATAATACTTCTTGTTATGCTGAAGATGTAAATATAACTTTTTACTACAATGTTAATCGAAATGATGATTTAAATATAACATTTGAGGGGAATGTGACATCTTTAGATACAAGTATAGATGATATAAATAAAACAGTACGTATCCCCAAAATTCTTTTTGTAAATGGAGAAGCAAATAGTAGTTACAGCTTTGGGATTGACAGAGTATATGATAGTGAAAAGAATGTTACATTGGTAATATTTGAGGATGTAAATATTACGACAGATACAAGTGCAAAATATGAAAATGGTTTTACACAGGAGAATAATACAACTTTTTATTATGCTCAGCTCTATTCTCAAGATCTCTCAACAAGTAAAACTACAGATACCACAACAGCTAAAATTCTTGTTTATAATCAACATCAGATTGAGAATTATAAAGAGGAGTTGTTACACTGGTATATCTATACACCACATACCCAAGATGATGGTAACATTACGCAACTTGTAAGTGCTGCAACAACTATAAAACCATCAAGTGACACAGATGAAATTACAGCAAGTAGTAATTATACGGGTGATGCTGTTTTTACTGTAAGTATTAGTAATCCTAGAAAAGAGGAGAGTACTTACTTTATCCATTTAGGTACGCAGAACTATTTATGGTATGTTCCAAATGGCTTTGGAGATGATTATAATGAGAGTGTTGGAAGTAGTTGTAGTCAGCACCCTTGTATTGAGTATAAATATGGAACAAATACACAAGGAAGTGGTGTTAATAGTGGTACAACAACGGGTCTCTCTTTTGAAGTCAATAGTTCTAAAAATAGTCGTGGTGTGAGACTATATCGATGAAGAAAGCTTTTACTCTGATTGAGTTGATATTTGCAATGGTGATTATTGCTATTGCTTTTTCTGTACTGCCAAAAGTTCTCTATATGGCTACAAAAACTTCCCTAACTACATTAAAAGAGGAAGCGATGTATAATGCAGTTGCATATGCAGGATTGATTAGAGCAAGTGCATGGGATGAAAATAACACGCAAGTTGATGATATATTACTTGTAAGTAATGGTGCTTCGCAATATGATTGTAATGTTTCAACTGGTTATAGAGAGGGTGGTTTTACAGGTTCTCGTAACTGTTTAAATGCAAAAGATGCATCGGCATTAGGGAGTGATGGTGGTGACCTTGATGATATAGATGATTTTGGTGATATTACAGTTCAAAACAGTAACAGCTCTAGAAAATATGACATCAATACAACTATTGCTTATGTAGAAGATAGTTTTTTCTCTACAACAACAGAGTCTGGAACGACAAATTCAAAACGTATAGAAATTATTGTCTATCCAAAAAGAAAATCAGCTGAATTAGGTAACTCTATGGTGAAGTTGCATTTCTCTTTATATAACATAGGGCAACTTCGTGTAAATAAAAGGAGATGGGAGTGAAAAAAGCATTTACACTTATTGAACTTATTATGGTTCTTGTTATTATCTCTCTTCTCTCTATAGGAAGTTTTAAGGCTTTACAAAAGCTTACCGTTCGTGAGTACAAAGCAAAAGAACAAACACGACTCTCTTTGGAGTCTCAAGTGAGTGTGGATATTATAAGTAACTACCTAAAGTATAGAGTTCCTTATACAACTATAGGTTATGATCCTAGTGATGGTAGTTTTGAGTATATTGGGGATTTAAGTGATAATAACAAACGGATACTTGAGTGGTTTGGAAGAGATCGAGATGATTTTTATACACAACAGTTCAGTGGTTTCTTTGATATGGAGAGCAAAAACAGTGATAGTGTTTATTCTCCAGATACGAACATAAGCACGTCAAATGATAAATTTTTCAATCTTGTGTTCTCTGGAAGTTTTGACAGAGCTTATAGTGCCAATGATTACCAAAACAGTTTTGGATGGCATGATCATAATTCTACAGAGAGCTTTGATGTAAGACTTGATGGTGTAGGAAATATTGACTTTAGTGATAGTGTAAAACCTGAGTTTATCTATGAAAAGTATTTTTTAACACAAAGTGCTTATGCAATAGCAAGAGGAGCCGATATCGATAAGAATGCTCCATGTTTAGATGGCTTGCATGTCGATGATAATTCTCTTTTACTCTTTTATAATTATCAGCCATGGGATAAAAGCAGTGGAGAAGGTGAAACTTTTTGTGCAGATGTCAATGGGAATAATCAATCAGGAGAGGCTACACAACTTATGAAAGATATTGCTGGATTTAGTTTTGAAGAGGTCGATTATACAATTCGGATTTTATTAGATATCAATAAGACTATTCGAGGTGCTTCTGCAGTACATTTTTCTAAAATGAAGGTGGTCTTTTAATGCGTAAGGGATTTAACCTCATTATGGCAATTTTTATCTTATTGATACTTTCCGGGGCTACTGTTTTGACTTTAAAATATGTCTCCATCTCATCAAAACACTTTGCTGATAGTTATACTCAAGAACAGGGGGAGATTTTTTTGCAGTCTGTGATTGAAGCGACACTTTTGCAGATAGAAGGAAGCCAAAGAGATGGAACATGCAGTAGCCTTTTTCGTGCTTGGAGTGGTAGTAGTGCTGATGGAAAGTTTGATGTAAATGTGACTATTGAACGCTACTACCTTTATAGAGGAGAAGATAATAATGGAGAGGACCTCTCTTCTTGTGCTATTGTTAAGGCGATAGATACAAGAGAGTCTCATGGATATATAATGATGCATGCGATTATTACATCTCAAAAAGCTTTTTCTCCTATTCGTATTGTTTATAGAGGATTACAAAGACCATGAAAAGAGCATATACACTTGTTGAACTTATCTTTGTTCTTGTTATTATTGGTATACTCTCAGCTGTCGGATTTTATAGTTTTGATCCACATTATCTGAGAAATGATGCACATATGATAGCTATGAAAATAGAGAAAATAAGGTACGAAGCAATCCATTATGATAAATCTTTAGGTGAGCAGAGTAGTAGTGTAGGGTGTATAGATCTGCGAACTTTAAAAGATTCTCAAAGTACCATAGATAAAAATTATAAGTTCCATGCCGATATAACTTCTGAGAGTGACAGTATCTGTTTTGATATTTTTGGAAGAGTTACAAGTGGAGAAGATGAGAACATCACTATAAGTTATCAAAATAAAACTGTTACATTACATATCTTAAAAAATTCAGGTTATATTGATATAATATACTAAAAAAAGGTGTTATAGCGGTGCTTACAGAGAAAAAAGTTTTACTACTTGAAAAAGAGAAACCATTTTTTTTCGCTAATGAACAATTAGAAACAGGACCCTATAAAACAAATGCATCACTTTTTAGTGCTTTAGTACTTCCTCTTAATCTTTTACATTTCCATCTTGTAAAATTACCACTTTCAACTTCAGATGAAGATATTGCTATTCAGGCGGAGATACAGTTTTACAAAGAGGGTGGGTTAAATCCAGATAAAGAGTATGTTATCGACTATATCAAAAATGATATAGGTGAAGAGTATCTTGTAGACCTTTTTGCGATTGAGAAATCTCTGTTCGAAGAGTATATAGATTCTTTTTCGTATGAGATAACAGCTGTTGATTTTGCCTTTCCTCGTTTTATCTCTTATGAAGCTCTTTATAAAGAGGGTATGGAGAGTACAGGGATTGAACTTATTTTTCATCTTAGTGATGAAGAGGGTTATGTTGCTCTATTTTCGGCAGGTAAGTATATCGGTCACAGAAGTATTAGCTCTTTAGAGATAATTGCCAAAAAAGTAGGGATTGAGCAGACAAAAGTAAAAGAGTTACTTGAATCTAATGGACTACGCCAAGAGAACTATAGTCTAGATGATATGCTATTTTATAATGAGATAGTTGCCGTTGTATCAAAAGATATTGAAAAGATTGTTTATCTTGTTAATCATCGTCGTCGATTTTTTAAATTTGATACAGTTACTTTAATCCGTGTAGATTTCAATGGCTTAAATCTTGATGGATTAGATACCTTTTTTAGTAATTTTGGTTTAGAAAGCAAGCTAGTACCTCTTTTTAAGAGTGAGCCTGTTATACCAACACATTACTATCTTCCATTGCTTTACGCTTCAGCTATTAAAGAGTCAAAAGAGCTCACGCAGATAAATCTTAGTGCGCTTAAGCGAAAAAAACCGCTCTTACGTTACCGTGTTGTTCATTATATTCTCTTTACTATGGTTCTGCTGATGATTTTGGGCTCTGGCACAGCATATATGGAGTATGAAAAGATGCAAAAGCAAGAGCAGTTAGAGCGTATAGAGAAACAATATAAAAAGAGTAAAGCTAGATATACAAAACTTGTAAAAGCATTTAAAGGTTTTAAGACAAAACATATGACACTTGTCAAGGAACGTAAAATAAAAGAAGATAGACTCTTTGTATTGGAAAATACCTATAATATCTTACCATTAGCAGCAGAGCTTGGACATTCAAGACAAAAATTTATGAATGATACACTTGAGGTGCTTAAAAAGTATCGTCTTAATGTCTCATCAATACATCAGATAAAAGATAAAGAGCTTGAACTTGTTGTAATATCACTCTCTCAAAATAGAAGTGGTATTGCTAAATTTATTCAAACAATGTTAAAAAAAGGTTACGCTTCTGTCTCTACTAAGAAGATAGTTTTTGAAGATGGTGTCTATAAAAGTCTGATCAGGATTAAAAAATGAGAGAAAAATTAGACGAATTAGAAGAGACTTTAGAATCTTTAGATAAGAAACAGTATGTAGCTATCTATATAGCCATATTCTGTTTTCTTAGTGCTTCTTGGTTCTACTTCTATTTTGATGATGCGCAGACGGATCTTCAATTGCAATCACAAAAGATAGTGCAGTATAAAAAAAAGATAAAAAAGATTAATTTTAAAGAGATCAATAAAAAAATCCTTGCCAAAAAGAGTGCTATTATGAAGGAGAAGAGTCATATAGCACAGTTAAAGAGTCAAATTTATCATATGGATCAAAAGCTTCGTGCAGAGCGTTTTTTATCTGTTACGCAAAAAGGTATAGCAACCTTTGTTGATAGAATGTTACAGAGTTCATTAAAGCAAAATATTTTGATTGAGAGTATAGAAATCAATGATTATAATGAGACCTATATAGGAATCTTGAAAGGGCAAGGTGCGATGGATGTTATTGCTCAGGGAGACTTTTTAAATATTGTTCGATTTTTACGGAGTCTAGAAGAGAGTGTTATGCTTATGGGACTTAGTAGTGTTGTTGTTGAAACAAATGGAACAAAACCTGTTTTACATACAAATATCAAGTTTTATGGAATTCAAAAATGAGAAAAAGTATTGTATTTATAGCTCTTCTCATTTTTCATGTAAGCTTATATGCCCAACCATTGAAGGTGCCTGATTATGATCCATTTAAACAGACAGAGAAGATCTTAAATAAAAAAGTAAAAATCTCAACTGCTGTAAAGCCTAAGAGAGAGTATATACTCTATGCAATCTATGATCAAAAAGTGAATATAAATGGGAAATTTTATACTCTTGGGGAAAAAGTAGGTAGATGTAATCTATGGAAAATTATGCAAGAGCAGGTTTTATTAAAGTGTCATAACAAGATAAAAAGAGTTGGGTTCTTAAGTAAAAAAACCTATAAAAGGGTGGAAGTAAAACAATGAAAAATTTATTTATTTTAACTATTATAGTTATATTTGGAGTTACATTGTATGCAAGTAAATGTGAAGATCAACTCTTTTCACTACAGAGTTATCAGAAAAATGGTCATGCCCTAGAAGTTCGTGATGTTTTAAAAGAGCTCTCTTTGGATTGTCATATAAGTATTAATTTTGAAGATATGGAGTCTAAAGAGAGAATTTCGAAGAAATTAGATTTTGTAAATATCAAAGATTATACATTTGAACAGTTTTTAGATTTTTTGTTAAATGAAGCAAACCTTTTTTACAGTTATAATCCAGAAACAAAATTGTTAAAACTGAAATATTTGAAAACAAAAACCTTTAGTATAGATTATATCTATTTGAGTGAATCTAGTAGTGAAACAAGTAAGTCTATTGCAACTGGAGCTAGTTCTGTTAACAACAATAACAATAACAATAATACAGGAAGCACATCTATATCTTCTAGTAGTGGAAGTATGGGTAGTAATGGGAATAATATGAATGGAAATAGTTCAGGAAACTCTTCATCTTCAAATGATTTTACCATTATAAAAACCAAGTCTGAACTGACATTTTGGAAAAATATGCAGCATAACATAGAGAGACTCTTACATATTCAGAGCTCTAAAAGATCTATCTTTATCAATGAAGATGCTTCTTTGCTTACTGTTACTGCGACTAAACAGGAAATTAAGAAAGTGACAGAATATCTTGATCAGATGATGCTGAAAATGCATAAACAGGTTCTAATTGAGGCTAAAATTATAGAGTTGACTTACGATGATAGTTCATCAACAGGGATAGACTGGAGTCAATTAGAGATCTCTTTACAGGGCTCTTTTGGAAAAGTAAATGGTGTACATGAGTCAACATACAATGTTGCATATGACTTCTCAACACCAAATTTTATAAAGCTTTTAAAGACATATGGTGATGTTAAAGTCGTTTCAAACCCCAAAGTTTTAACAATGAATAATCAGGCGGCAGTTATCAATGTAGGAGAACAACTCTCTTATAAATTTCAAACTGGATCTGTAACAACAACAGGTGGAACAGCCGCGGGAACAAATACCTACTCCATAGGTTCTACATTTGTAGGGGTAACACTTTTTGTTATCCCCGAAGTGAGTAATGATAATAAAATTATAATGAAGATAAACCCTGTGGTAAGTAGACTCTCTAAAGAGGAAGATACAAACAGTGTTCTAAACCTCTCACGTGATTTGCCACCAGATACAAAAGTAAAACAGATGACATCTATCGTTAAAGTTGATGATGGACAAAAGGTTGTTATTGGTGGATTGATTAATATCTCTAAAGGAAAAACGACAAAGGGTATCCCCGTTCTTGGAGATATTCCTCTTGTAAGTCCACTTTTTAAATATGAGTCTGATATCAAAACAAAAACAGAACTCTTTATAGTTATACAGCCAAAAATAGTAGCTGGTTCAAGAATGCCAAAGATTGATGATATAGACCTTCTGGCTGATCCTTTTTTCAATGACAGAAATATGAGTAAAGAGTAGTAGATGGATTATCAGTTACTTGCGCAGATATTTGAAGAGGAAAAAAATCCTGTAGAACACTTTTACAAGAATCATAATGTGGTTCAAATAGAGTCAAAGATGCTGCAAATTTTGCAAAACAGTCATAAACAGTTACTCTTTTTAATTGGTGAGGCAGGGGTAGGCAAGAGTGCTTTTTTAAACTATTTTGCAGTATCATCAAAGATAGAGACAATTAAGTTTGATGTACCATTTTTTGAGCCGGTTGATTTTGTTAAAACACTTATTATTCAGAGTAATACAGAGTTAAAAGGGCACTCCTTAGTAGAGTTGATAGAACAGGTAAATGATATCTATAGAGAGTCTGATACTGTGGTTATTGTTGATGAAGCGCAATTGTTGTCTCACAGTATGATAGAGACGATTCGAATCTTGGCAGATTCAAAAGCATTTTGGTTTGTTCTTGCTATGCATAAACATGAATCGCAAAAATTGTTGCAGGAACCACAATTTACATCACGACCACATAAAGTTTTAGAGATGGGTAAACTCTCTTTTGATGAGGCAAAAGGATTTGTTCACAGTAATCTTAATCGTGGTGAGTATGACTACATATGGCCAACAATTGAAAAGAACTTTAAAACTTTTTATAAACTTTCAAAAGGAAATTTTAGAGATCTGAAAAAGCTTTTGCATACTACGTTTCTATTGATAAACTTTGCTTTACAAAATGGGAAACAAAAATTTGCAACACTAGATAAGCGAGTTATTATAATGGCAGCTATTGAAAATGGATTGATTGATGTTTGATTTAGATGAGCTTTATAAAAAGTATCTTTTTTATAAGCTAAAAAGATACTTGCCTTTTTTTATATCTTTTAGTGTAGTTGTTACTCTTGTATATATCTATATTGTTTTACCATCTACTGTTGAAGTACCAAGGCAAAAAGAAGTTCAGCAGATTGTAAACCCTAAACCTAAAAAAGAGAAACACAAGGTCATAAATATAAAAGAGGTGAAATCTCAAGTAGAGGTAAGTAAAGTTGTAGAGCCAAAGCAGACACACTATAAGTTTTTTACAATCTCTGTTAGAAAAAATAAAGAAGCATCATTAAAAAGAGTGCAACAAAAATATTTTAAATTGGGATTAGAGTGTAAGATAGAAGATCAAAACAATTTTCTCAATCTTGTTTGTGGAGAGACGAATAGTTATAAAGAGTATGAAAAGATTAAAACACTCTTAGATAAACACCATATAAAATATTATCTTGTTACAAAAAAAGAGATACCTATAGTAGATCAGCAAAATTTAAAAAAGACTGTTGCGGTCACTACTCAAAAAGTTCAAGAGAAAAAAAAGAGTGCTAAAATAGAGTCAAATGTTTCAAAAGCACTTATTTCAAATATAAGTCATACAGATGTAGACTTGGCAATATTAAAAAAGAAGTTTTTAGAGCATGAGAGTTATGAAATGGCCATTCGAATTGCCAAGGAGTATTACGCGCAACAGAACTATAAGCAGTCTCTTGTTTGGGCCAAAAAAGCAAATGGCTTAAATAGAAAAAAAAGCCAAAGTTGGATTTTGTATGCTCGTTCTCTCTATGAACTTGGAAAGAAAGATAAAGCTATTAAAATTTTGAAACTTTATAAGAATTTTGCCTCATCTTCAGAGGTTGATAGAATTTTGCAAGGGTGGAAACAACATGATAAATAAAAAAGTAAGGTTAGGTGATCTGCTTCTTGACAATGGACTGATAACTTATGAACAGTTAGAGTATGCATTAAAAAAGCAAAAAGAGCTTGGTTACACTAAAAAGTTAGGAGAAATTTTTATCTCAGAGGGCTACCTCACACAAAAAGAGTTGCTTAAAGTCCTATCCAAACAGCTTAATATTGAGTTTGTTGATTTATATGGTGAAGTGATTGATTTTAATAAAATCGCTGCAAAATATCCTATGAATATATTAAAATCAGCACTTGCTGTTCCTTTTAAAGAAGATGAAGACTTTATCTATGTAGCAACGAGTGACCCTCTAAACTATGATGCACTTGAAGCTGTTGAGCGTATAATACCTCTAAAGCCTATTAAAGTCTATTTGGCATATCAGGATGATATCCTTGTTGTGCATAATCGTATAGAGACACTGAAAAAGACCAGAGAACTTGTAGCAGAAGTTAAGCAGGAGTTACAGTCAGAGGGTTTGAAGAAAGAGGGTGAAGATAGTGCTGTTATGAAGCTTATCTTTTTAATTATTTCTGAGGCTATAAAGAAGCGTGCAAGTGACATTCATATAGAACCTGAAGAGCATGAGATGATGGTTCGTTCAAGAATTGATGGTATGCTTATTGAGAATTTTGTTTTTGATTTAGGAATCTATCATGCACTCTCCTCAAGAATCAAACTTCTTGGAAATATTGATATATCAGAAAAGAGAGTACCGCAAGATGGTCGTTTTTCTCTGACGATTCAGGATAAAGAGTATGATTTCAGGCTCTCTACAACACCTACAATTTTTGGAGAATCTTTAGTTATGAGGATTTTAGATCGTCAAAAAGTTCTTTTAAAACTTGAAGATTTAGGTTTTGTTGATGAAAACCTTGAAAAATTTAATAGATTAATTAAATCTCCATATGGAATTTTACTTATTACTGGACCTACTGGTAGTGGTAAGACAACAACACTTTATGCTGCATTAAACGAGATTAAAAATATATCAAATAAAGTGATGACTGCTGAAGATCCTGTAGAGTATCGTCTTCCTCTAGTTCAGCAAATACAGGTTAATGAGAGTGTTGGATTAAGTTTTGCATCTGCAATTAAGTCTTTTTTACGTCAAGATCCTGATGTTATTCTAATTGGAGAGATTCGTGATTATGAAACACTGAACTCTGCAGCTCAAGCTGCATTAACAGGGCATATGGTTTTCTCTACACTCCATACAAATGATGCACCAGGTGCTATTCCTAGAATGATTCAAATGGGGCTTAAACCATATCTTATAGCCGATGCACTTACTGGTATTGTTGGGCAGAGACTTGTTAGAAAGGTTTGTCCATACTGTAAGTATAAAGTTAAATTACCAAGCTCACTTTTGGATAAAGTACGAGATTATGGTGTAAATGAAGAGACAGAGTTTTATGCAGGGGAGGGATGTAGTCAGTGTGACTTTAGTGGTTTCTATGGGCGAACTATGGTCTCTGAGATTTTAGTTATAGATGAACATATTACGAAGCTTATATCTGAAAATGCCAATAAAGTAACGATTATGGAGTATGCTTTAGAGAGTAAAAATTATGAACCGATGATTTATGATGGCATGCGCAAGGCAGTTGATGGTATAACTACTGTAGAAGAGGTTCTTCGTGTTATCAAAGAGTAGGGTATGAGTTATTTCAAAATAGCTTATAGAGTAGGGAAAAAACATCGCTCTATTGTTATTGAAGCCAATAATAAGATTGAGGCTATTGAGAAATTTTATGACCTCAATATTGGGGTTATGAAAAGAGTACAAAAAACAGGAAAACCTTTCTCATTTATATTTCAAGAACTTGACCAAAAATTTCAAAATCCTATAAAAAAACGACCGGCAAATACTGAAAAGCTTATTGCTATTTTTGACCAAATCGCTATTATGCTTGATGCTGGACTTCCTTTAAATTATGTGATCCAAGAGAGTATTCGAACGCAGTCGGACCTAATGTTAAAAGCAATATTTCAAAATATTGTAACAGATATCGAAAGTGGACAGGGATTTTATAATGCTGCCCTTCCTTATAAACAGCAGTTGGGATTTATCTCTCTCTCTATGATTCAGCTTGGAGAAGAGACGGGAAGTCTCGCTGAGTCACTAACAAAATTGACAACTATATTACAAAATATATTGGATAATAGAAAAAAGTTTAAAAAAGCAACACGCTATCCTCTTTTTATTATGGTGGCTATGGGAATTGCTTTTAGTGTAGTTACACTTTTTGTTATACCTCAGTTTAAATCCCTCTTTGAAAGTAGTAAGATGGAGTTGCCTCTGCCTACACAGTTTCTTCTATGGCTGGAGTATGCACTTCGAGAGTATGGACCTTATATCCTTGTTACTTCATTTGCTCTAGCAGCAGCTATAAACTATATGTATAAAAAGAATGATAAGGTGCGTTTTTTTCTTGATAGAGTACTTTTAAAGATATATATCATAGGTAAGGCTACTCTTTATGCTATGATTAGTCGATTTATCTATGTTTTTCAAGTACTTGTTGAAGCAGGTATTCCAATGATTGAGGCTTTACGGATTGCAGAGAAGATTATAGATAACAGTTATTTAAAACGTGCGATAGGAAAGATTCCCACTGCCATTGAAGAAGGTAAATCACTGCATCAGGGATTTGATGATGCTGAACTTTTTGAAAATATGGTTGTAGAGATGATAAAAGCCGGAGAGATGGGTGGTGGACTTGATAAAATGCTAGTAAAAGTCTCAAAAATATATAAAGATCGTTTTGATTATATTGTTGATAATATTGCAACAATGATTGAACCGATTTTAATAATGGCCATTGCCGGTTTTGTACTGGTTTTAGCACTTGGTATCTTCTTACCAATGTGGAATATGGTAGATTTAGCAGGATAGAATATGGAAATTGAGAGTGGAAGTATAGTTATCGCCGTTATTAGCTCTTTAATACTTGGCTTTGGATTTTGGATTATTCATAGAATGTCCAATCTTTAAAGAGGGAGATCTATATTATCAGCCCTCTATAAGTGTAAAGGTACCTGCTTCTGTAGAATTGTTATAGTCCCAATGATCATTACTGTCAGGTTTTGTATCAGCATTATTTGAAACACTACTGTTAGGGTTTGATGCTGGACCATAGTAGTGTTGATTATCACTACAGCTCCATTTTGCTTTGAGTTGTTCAGGATTTTTGAGGAGATACTTAAATGGATCTCCTCCACTACAGTCTCCAAGATATTTTGGATAACCTGCAGTACAGTCAAATTCACCATCATTGGTATCATCTTCATCAGAACAATCTACTTTTTGATTATTACCCCAGCGAAACTCTCCTTCGCTAGTTATCCATGTTGCATGTATATCATCTAGTGCAGATTGAACTGTAGCTGCTGTTGCCATCTCTGAAGATATTTTAGCATTTGCCGAGAGGCCACTAAACTTTGGAAAAGCAACAGCTGCTAATACCCCTATAATAACAATTACAAAAATAAGTTCTATAAGAGTAAAAGCTTTTTTCATTTAAAATGACTTAAGAAAAATTCTTAATATGTAATATTTGCATCGTATGTATCATTACCACCTAATGCTTCATTACATTTAGTTTGGCTTTTAGGGTCTTTAAAGCCTAAACAATTAATATTAAGCTCTATTTTTCTATCTGTACCATATAGAGAAATTGATGCTATGCTATTTGCAGTATTATTTTGATCTGGCAATCTATATGTACCACTATTAGTAGTACTATATTCCCAGCCATTTCCTCTTAATGATATTAGATTTTCTAAAGTAATATTACTATCACTATAGGTGCCTTCTAAATCTATAAGATTCACTGCAGAATTTGCTGCTGATTGTGCCGCATCTATAGCAGTTTTAACCATTCCTTTTGCTTCTGCATTTGATTTTAAATTTGTAAACTTTGGTACAGCAACTGCTGCTAAAACTCCAATAATCACGATAACAAAAATCAACTCTATAAGTGTAAATGCACTTCTTTTCATTCGAACTCCTTGGTTTTATTAGTAAAAACTAGTATAACATAAAGATCGGAAAAACTCTATTTATTTAAAATTTTTTCCAACTCTTTTGCATCTTTTGCTTTGTTGATTGCTTTGATTTTTAGATGATCAAGTTTTACTATAATGATAGAGGCTTTATCTATTCCTTTTGTATACTCTGCTGAGAGTTTATCATCATTGATAAGTAAGATGGGAAATTTCAACTCTTTTAAGTCAGGTAAAATAAACATTTTTTTAATAAGACTAGGTGCTGCACTAACATCGGCAACATATACTGCTTTATGTTCAGCTAAATAGTTAGCAGGTTTTGATTCTAAAAATTCATTACAAGCATGACCTGTTGGCTTTGAAAATGAGAAGAAAACAACTTTTGTATCTGCAGATAATGTTTGTGGCTTCTCATTTTGATCATTAAGTTTAAGGTCTGCCAGACTTTTACCAACAACAAGTTTTGGTTGAACATTTGCATTGTCTTGTGATTTTGAACTGCATCCTAAGAAAAGAAGTGCAATAGCTAAGGCTGTGATGATTTTTTTCATATTAATCTCCATAAATTTTATTTTGTAAGTCTACAAAATTTTTGTTGTGATTATAATACGAATTATATTTACTTAACTCTTTTAATAGTTTCTAAAGTAACTGAATTTATAGTAAAATTTTATCTATAAAACAAAAAAGGAGACCCACACATATGGCATGGGCAACAGCAAGACATATACTAGTAGATAGTGAAGAAAAATGTAAAGAGTTAAAAGAAGAGATTGAAAATGGTGCAGACTTTGGTGAGATAGCAAAGCAGTACTCAACTTGTCCATCATCAAGAAACGGTGGAGATTTAGGTCAGTTTGGACCGGGACAGATGGTTCCTGAGTTTGACAAGGCTGTATTTAGCGGTGATGTTGGTGTGGTTTATGGGCCGATCCAGACACAGTTTGGTTACCACCTTTTAGAAGTAACTGGTAGAGGTTAGGAGATAGTCATGGTAAAAGTAGCAGCTATTCAGATGAGTATGAGCGAAGATAAGTCTGCAAATGTAGATAAAGCAAAAAGACTTGTCCGCGAGGCTACACAAAATGGTGCAAACATCATACTTTTACCAGAACTCTTTGAAGGGCTTTACTTCTGTAAAGATATGGATGAGCACTACTTCTCATGGGCTGCTCCACTTAAAAACAACAGACTTATAGCAGAGTTTCAAGCACTCTCACGTGAGCTTGGAGTTGTGTTACTGGTCTCTTACTTTGAAAAAGCAGAAGCAGAGTACTTTAACTCTTTGGTCGTCATAGATGCCGATGGCAGTGTGATGGATAACTACCGAAAGACTCACATCCCAGATGGTCCGGGTTATGAAGAGAAGTTCTACTTCAAACCAGGTGATACCGGCTTTAAGGTTTATGCCACAAAGTTTGGCAAAATTGGGGTTGGCATCTGCTGGGATCAGTGGTTTTGTGAGACAGCGCGTGCACTTACACTCAAAGGTGCTGAGATAATCTTCTACCCAACAGCCATTGGGAGTGAGCCAGAGATTCATCTAGACTCAAAAGAGCATTGGCAAAGAGTGCAGATGGGACATGCTGCGACAAACACCGTTCCTGTCGTAGTGGCAAACCGCTATGGTCGTGAGGTTGGAGAGAGCTGTGAGCTTACTTTTTATGGCTCATCTTTCATCACAGACTACACAGGGGCTAAAATAGCCGAAGCCTCACGCGACAAAGAGGAGATACTCTACGCTGAGTTTGACCTAGAGGAGAATGCAAAGCAACGTGAGTACTGGGGACTGCTGCGTGACAGACGCCCTGAGTGCTATGGGGAGTTATGCAGCAAAGACTAGCGTGTCTCTAGGTCTATAAGCTCCACACGCTCACAATCTTTTTTAAAGAGTTTGTTTG
>Ga0256843_1000182_pt1 | contig 55416 bp, 45 predicted proteins | sample AlvinellametaG_FD_191572 | JGI IMG/M metagenome (GOLD analysis project Ga0256843, IMG submission 191572) | Pompeii worm associated microbial communities from hydrothermal vent at the East Pacific Rise, Pacific Ocean - Alvinella | ecosystem: Host-associated > Annelida > Integument > Unclassified ...
CAGTAATACCTAATACGAATGTAGCATAGTTCAAAATATTTTAGTCCCGAAGCTTCGGGATTTTACTTAATCAAGAAGAAAAACGCAGTAGTAGCCGTAGCTACAGTCGAGTATTTTTAACGATTAGAAGGCCAAAAAAAACCGAAGTTTCGGGACGAAATATTGAACTGTTTTGTATGCCGTTTTAGTATAAAATATATTTTTTGAATGGTCTATGCCAATTCATTAAAAATCGTATTTTTGTAGTGAAATCAAAAAAAGAGAAAAACATGCATAAGAACATAAAATTAGCCACGGCCGTTATTATTTTTGTAATAGCAATTTGGCAATTTACCGAAGGCTATATCGGTAATGGTATTGCCTTGATAATTGCTACTTTAATCGTATTATTTTTTTATGTCAGAAACGAATATTTACTCATGGCTTTTTTAAGATTACGCAAAGAAGACATGGACGGTGCTGCCAAATGGCTTGACAAAATTAAAAATCCGAAAGCCCAATTGATTAAACCTCAAGAAGCTTATTATTACTTACTTAAAGGCACTTTAATGCAAAGACATAATATCTCACAATCAGAAAAATATTTTAGACAAGCCTTATCAACCGGTTTAATGATGGATCATGATAAAGCCATGGCAAAACTTAACTTGGCCGGTGTTGCGATAGCCAAAAAACGCAACCGTGAAGCAATTAATTTGTTGCGTGAGGCTAAAGAATTGGACAAAAAGAAAATGTTTGCCGACCAGATTAAAGAATTGCAACATCGCATTGACCCGACAACACGGGGCAGTAAATTTGTGCCTAAAAAAAAGAAACGCCGTAAATAGGGCTTGCTGAAAAGCTCGGAAGTGTAATAGATTTGTAATTTGTGAATTGTAGATATATATAGATACTTCAAAATGAACAAGTTGCAAAGATGTTGTGCTTCCGTGTAGCAGAAATATAGAATTTATGCGTTTTACAAATAGAAGGAATTTTATGCTTTTACCGGTTTATATGTTAGTTATTAAGCTGATACGGAAAAATTTTAGACACAGATTTATAGCAGATTACGCTGATTACCGCTGATATATTTTTGCTACGCAAAAAAGAAGAACCGCATAAATCCGTTAAATCCGTGTTATCCGCGTCAAAAAAACAATGTTGCGTAGCAACAAATTTATATTAAACCGGGCTTGTGTGTTAGTCCTATGTATTTTTCTATAAATATATATTTTCAAACATATTAAGATACTTTTCCCGGATTTAGCCGTTGAAAAAGAAAGATAAATAATTCCATTATCTTTGTGTAATAAATTAATAAAAATGAATACTATCTTTTTGGAGTTTTTAGAAAAGTTCGAATTAAATGATATTGATAATACGCCTTCCGGATATGAAAGCACCAAAAAAAACAAAACTACAATACAAACCAAATTAATAAATGATTTAGATGTAACCTATTATATTAATGAATTTTGGACTTCTAAACAAAGACAAGCTAATTCTTTACATGAAGTCTCTTATAGAGCTTGTTTTAAACCACAATTACCACATTTTTTTATTAAACAACTTACCCAAGAAAATGATTTTGTTTATGATCCTTTTCTCGGTAGAGGCACCACCATTATTGAAGCGGCTTTAATAAACAGACAAGTAATCGGTAATGATATAAATCCTTTAAGTAGCATATTGGCTGAACCAAGGTTACTAATTCCGGATTTTCAAAAATTAGAAAGATATTTAAAAAATATTCCTTTTAAAAAAGGCTTAAAAGCCGACATTGATTTATCTATGTTTTATCACCCCGATACCGAAAGTGAAATAGTTTCTCTTAGGAATTATATTTTAAATAAAGAAAAGAACAATGATTTAAATGAATTTGATAAATGGATTAGAATGGTGGCTACAAATAGACTAACAGGACATTCAAAAGGTTTTTTCTCTGTTTATACTATGCCGCCTAATCAAGCGGTATTGCCCGATAGGCAAATAAAAATCAATGAAAAGCGAAACCAAAAACCTGAATATAAAAATGTCAAAGAACTTATTTTAAAAAAAACCAAATCACTCATTAAAAATATAACGCCTCTACAACAAAAACAATTAAATAAAATACACAAAACGGCTATATTTCTCAATAAAGATGCAAGAGAAACCAATGAAATATCTGATAATTATGTGCAACTTACCGTAACTTCCCCGCCTTTTTTAGATGTTGTGCAATATGCAAAAGATAATTGGTTAAGAGGTTGGTTTAACGGTATTGATATTAATGAAGTCGAGAAAAAAATAACCATGTCAAAAACCATTGATAATTGGACAAATGTTATGCAGAAAGTTTTTGACGAATTGTTTAGAATAACAAAACAAGGTGGTTATGTAGCTTTTGAAGTGGGAGAGATTAAAAACGGTAAAATAAAATTAGAGGAATTTGTGGTGCCATTAGGTATAAAAGCCGGATTTAATTTGCTTGGTGTCATTATAAACGAACAAAACTTTACTAAGACCGCCAATATTTGGGGAATAAAAAATAATAATAAAGGCACTAATTCCAACAGAATTGTTTTATTTAAAAAAGAATAAAAAATTATGAAAACATATCCGGTTATTATCATTACTCAAGAAATGATAAATGAAGCTAAAAAATTCATTGAAAGTGTAAAAGTAAATAGAACAGTGGCTTCAAAAATTGATACCTTAACGGGTATTTTAGGAGAATTTGCTTTTGCACAATATATGTATAACGATTGGAGAAAAAATAGGGTAGGAAAAAATAAAGGGGACGTTGATTTTGTTGATATTGAAATCAAAACTTCTGCATTTCCTTTTAGAGACACATTAAACCTATTAGTGAGAGAAGACTATGCTTTAAAAAGAAAACCGCCTTACTATGTTCAAATTATTTTGGATGTTAAAGATAAAAGAGCCGATAAGATTATTGCAGGAACAAAGGCATTTATTGCCGGATGGGCAACAAGTAATGAAGTAGATAAAGCTCCAAAAAGAGATTTCGGTTCAAAATTATCTAAGTATGGAGGCTACAAATGCTTTTATATTCAGATCAAAAACTTACAACCTATGAGTACTTTTAAAACGGAATATTATAAAAATCATTAAAAGGAACGAATAAATACAAAAAATTAGCAGAGCCGTCTCAAGAGATTGAACAATCTGTTATTTTAAATAAATAAAAAAATATTTTTCATAAAAATCAGCAGCTTAACGACTAAATTATTATTAAAAAAAAAACACTTTTGACACAATCTCATTACTATTTTTCCCTTGTATAATAAAGTAAAATTGGTATATTAATGCATCAAAATCAAATCCGATGTCAAATATTTTTCAAATATTATATCACATAATAATAGGATTTTTTATGGCTTTTGCCGGACTGATGTCTCCGGGATTATTGACAATGACAACCTTAAACACTGCTATTGACCGCGGATATAAAAATGCTTATAAATTTGCTTTAGGGGCTGTTTTTCCTATTGTTTTACAAGCACATATAGCACTGTTGGGAGCGAATTATATCAAAGAACACAGAGAAATTATCACCGGATTTTCAAAAATAGCCGTATTGGTATTTTTTTTATTAGGCTTTATATTTTTAAAACAATACCGGCAACGAAAACAAGTATTAACAACACCGAGATTTAGTATCAAAAGTAGTTTTGGGTATGGCGTTTTCGTCTCCTTAATCAATCCGTTGGCCATTCCTTTTTATTTTACTTATACTGCCTTATTGGAATTAAAAGGCTTGGTAATCCTCAAACAACCCTTTATTTCAGCTTTTGTATTGGGAGCTGTTTTAGGAGCTTTCAGCATTTTAAGTATTTATGCCAAACATGCGAGCAAACTTTTAAGTAAATTACAATTTGTTGCCAAAAATTTTAAACTCTTATTGGCTATAATTATGTTTATATTGGGAATAGCTTCACTAATTAATAGTATAAGATAAGGTTACTTTAACCAATTTGGTATTAGACGCAGATTTATAGCAGATTACGCTGATTGTCGCTGATATATTTTTGCTTCGCAAAAAAGAATAACCGCGTAAATACGTTAAATCCGCGTTATCCGCGTCAAAAAGAAATTAGGTTGTCTCTAAAGGCCTATTAAAAATAATTTTAGTAAAAAATAAATTGTTAAACTATTTATTTTCAGTCTTAAGATGCCTCATCCCGCACTTGCGGGATTCGGAATGACAGCTGATTCACTCTATTGAGACAACAACGAATTTAAATCAAAGCATTGCTAATCTGCTTGGCTTGTTTAACACGGTCTGCCAATCCGACACCGTCGCGAATGCTACCGGCCAATATCAATCCAGGAAATGTTTTTTCAATATCATCAATACTTTTCAAACGCTTTGAAGAATCGGCACCATACTGGGCAATGGCTTTTTTATAAGATTTGACAAATTGCATATCAGGATTAAAATCGGTCAATTGCATCATTTGTTTAAAGTCTTTGGCAACGAGCTCAAGCAATTTGGTTTTGGGCATTTCTATCAATTCGGAGCGTTTTAAACCACCTATAAACAAGGTGAACAAAGCGCCATTTTCAGGGGCTCTGTTTTTAAATATACTCGACATAAACAACAAGCCTAAGATATTTTTATGTTCTTTCATCGGCACTAGCCCCCCAAAAGCTTTTAAATCGCCCCCCTGCCAGTGTTTAAAACCTAAGCCTATTTCTATCACCGGTGCGTAACGCAAATTGGTTATATCAAGCCACATATTTGAAGGGACAAAAGGCAAAAGCTTGGGTAAGGCTTGTGCTTGCACAGCGCTAATCACGTGCGTAAATTCTTGATTATCAATAAAATATTTATTTTTAATATAATTTATATTGATATTTTTACGGTTTAAACAGATGTGTTCATCTCCAATATGTTTTACCAGCGCTTTAACCAGATTTTCCAAGCCGCCTTTAATAGAAAAAATATCTTTGGTTACTTGTTTTTCCAAAGCAGTTTTTGGCTGCTTGGCTTTTTTATAGGCCCCTTTGGTAAAACTACCGTATGTTTGTTCCAATGTATATAATTTTGGTAAAGCATATTTAGTAACCAAATAATCAGGATCACCGGCATAAATACCCGAAATAAACGGATCAATGGCATAGTCTAAAAAACTCTGTCCCAACCGGCGCTTGACCATGGCGGCAACCGTCTCATCCGGATTAGTTCCGGGCGCCCTGAATGGCTCACCCAAAACGCGCAACTTATCATAAAAAGTAAAAAGCGGTGTTCGTATGGCAGACCACAAACCGGAAGGCAATGCTTCCCAACGATTATTTTTCCATATCAGTCTTTTTTTAGACGCACTTTGTGCAATATCTATCTCAATATCAGAATTTAATTCATTTAATAATTGCACAATCTCAATATTAGACAAAGTGCCTGAATTGGGGCCGTGTTCATACAAAAAACCATCTTTTAAACTGCTTTGTATCACACCTCCGGCACGATTATTTTTTTCAAATATTTTAACCGGAATACCGGCTTTTTTGAGATAATAAGCTATGGTCAATCCGGTAATACCGGCACCTATTACTGCTACTTTTTTTGTCATGTAATCATAATTAATCCAAAGTCATACGCGCTTTGGGAGTAATACTTAAATCATTAAAACGCTTGTCTAAAAATTTGAGATAACCAACAATGGCAATCATAGCGGCATTGTCTGTGGTGTATTCAAATTTTGGAATAAACACTTCCCAGCCTTCTGTTTGTTGCGCTTCCAATAAAGCTTTTCTTATGCCCGAATTAGCCGAAACACCACCGGCTATGGCTATACGTTTAATGCCGGTTTGAGCTACAGCCATTTTGAGTTTATCCATCAAAATATTTACAATAGTATATTGTATGGAAGCTGACAAATCGGCTAAATTTTCTTGAATAAAATCCGGATGCTCCTTAGTCTGTTTCTGTAAAAAATATAAAATAGCTGTTTTTAAACCGCTAAAACTAAAATTGAGACCGGCCACTTTAGGTTTAGTAAATTTAAAGGCTTTAGGATTACCTTCTTGGGCATATTTGTCAATCAACGGGCCTCCCGGGTAGGGCAGTCCCATAATTTTGGCCGATTTGTCAAAGGCTTCGCCTACGGCATCGTCAAGAGTTTCGCCCAAAATATTGAAATCAAAATAATTATTTACTTGCACAATTTGTGTATGCCCACCACTGATAGTCAAGGCTAAAAATGGAAATTGGGGTAATTTCATTGTATTATCCTCAATAAAATGTGCCAAAACATGCGCTTTCATATGATGCACACCAATCAGTGGAATGCCCAAAGCCAAACTTAACGATTTGGCAAACGAAGCACCAACCAGCAACGACCCCAATAATCCCGGACCCTCGGTAAAAGCTATAGCCGACAAATCTTGTTTGTCTATACCCGCTTCTTTTAAAGCCAAATCAACAACGGGCACAATATTTTGTTGGTGTGCCCGCGATGCCAGTTCCGGCACCACACCGCCATACTGCTCGTGTATGGCTTGATTGGCCACTTTATTACTGATAATTTGACCGTTTTTTAACACTGCGGCAGCCGTGTCATCGCATGAGGATTCTATCCCTAAAATATAGATGTTTTTATTATTTTTGTTTTTTGATTTTTCAGGCATAAAAATTGCTATTTTTATAGGCAAAATTACTATTATCTAAACGATATTAAAAGCTTTGTTAAAATATTATCCCGCACTATAATTATCATTCTGATAATCAGCTTATTATTGTCATTATTATTGGCTTTGCCCGTTGTTCAAACAGCCTTGGCCAAACATTTTACCAAACAAATTAATGAAGATACCGGCGTGCATTTGCAGATTAATAAGTTGCAAATTACTTTGACCGGTGCCATTATCCTTAAAGATTTTATCGCTTATGATGATCATCAAGACACCATTTTTTATGGTAAAAGGCTACAAACCTACATTCGTAATCCGTGGCGTATCAGCAAAGACAACCGGTTAAAATTTGGCAAAACAAGTATAGATGCTCTTACCGGAAAAATTATTTATTACAAAGGTCAAAAAAAGTCCAACCTCGATATTTTTATTGACAAAATTGATGGTGAACCTAGTAAAAACAGTAATAGCGAGCCTTTTACCATAATGATTCAAAAACTCAATTTGGTCAATTCCAAATTTCAATACTTGGATTACAATAAACCATCACCGGTTATTTTAGATTTTAAACATATCCAAGCAAATATTGATGATTTTTTTCAAAAAGCCGATTTGGTATCACTCAATGTCCGGCATCTGCAATTAATTGACCACCGTGGTTTGCAAATTCAGAATATGAAAACGCGTTTTAAGTATGATGACCGCTCTATTGATATTAAAAACTTGTCGATAAAAACGCCTCATTCATCTCTACAAGCCGATTTGGTATTTCAATCGCCGGATAATGGTTATGCCGATTTTAATAACCGCATAAAAATCACCGGTAAAATTGCCCCGTCGGTTATTGGAACAAACGATATCAATTTGTTTAGTAAAATTTTTGCCCCCGATAAAAGCATAAAAATTCAAACACTGATATCAGGTCATTTAAACCGGATACGTTTAAAAAAATTAATAGCCCGTTCATCCAATCAAATACAAATAAACGGACATTTATTTTTGAACAATGCCTTCAATGATAAAAATTTTGCAGTAGGAGGTCAAACATCACATTTAATTTTTACTTTGGGTCGTATTCAACAACTCATTCCGGGTGTTTTAGACCATACCCTGATTGAAACATTGCAACCTCTGGGCGAAATAGACATGAAAGGACAATTAACCTATGCAACCAAAAGCTTATTAACAGACGTTGATGTCAATACGGCACTTGGAAAAATGTTTATTAAGCTGAAAATGAATCATCTAAACAACATTTCTCAAACAACCTATGAAGGGCATATTCAAACAAAACATTTTAAAATTAAAAAATTTGCCAAAGAAAATATTGATGATTTAAGCACCAATTTTAAAGTTAAAGGCAAAGGGTTGACCCTGGCATCATTAAATGCCAATTTTGTAGGACATGTTGATAACATACTATATAATAATTATTTATACCACAACATTAACATAAACGGCGATTTTCAAAAAAAACTGTTTCAAGGGCAATTTGATATTGCCGATGCAAATTTGGAAATGGATTTTGACGGTCTGATTGATTTTTCGGGCAAAAAACGTAAACTCGATTTTTATTCTGAAATCTGTAAAGCCAATCTATACAATCTCAATTTTTCAACCGATGAATTTGCACGATTGAGCGGTGAAGTCAATTTAAAAGCCGAAGGCACCAGTATTGATGATGTAATCGGAAATGCCCATTTTCAAAACCTAAAAATTGTCAATCAATACGATACCTATTTATTTGATGACTTTAGCATCAACTCTGAGTTTAATACAAAAAACGAAAGAAATATCAGTTTTAATTCAACCGATATAGTGCAAGGCTATATACGTGGCAAATTCAAATTTGAAACTATTCCGGTTTTAGTCAAAAACGCCTTTGGAAGTGTCTTTGCCAACTACGAAATAACGCCTGTTGCCAACACCCAATACATTAATTACAAATTCCGGATTTATAATAAAATTATTGAACTTATCAATCCCGATTTTAAAGTTGCTAAAAACACTTTAATAAAAGGAAAAATAAATTCTATTGATAACAAATTAAAACTCAAATTGTTATCTCCAAAAATATCATACACTCAAAAAGATTTTGTCAATGTCAATTTACAAATAGATAATAAAAACCCCTTATACAATATCTTTTTAAAAATTGACAGTATCAATACCGGCTTTTACCGGTTTAAAAATTTACGCCTTTTAAATACCACTATCAATGACACATTGTATTTAAAAACAAAATTTGAAGGTGGACAAAAATTTGACGACAAATATGACATTGCCTTTTATTATACAATGGATCAGTGGCAAAACTTTATATTCGGACTGCAAAAATCCACTTTACAGTTTAAAAATGTTCCTTGGCTTATCGATCCACATCAAAACAGCAATCAAATAACCTATAATCCGAAAAAAGATTCTTTAAAAATCAATGATGTATCGCTATTTCATTTGAGAGAACGCATATCTGTTTCGGGTTTAAAAAATAAAGACAGCCTGGATTATAAAATTAATTTGGACAGTATAAATTTAGCCCATATCACACCCGAAATTAAAGATTTTGATTTTGAAGGCAAAATCAACGGATTTGTTCATATTGCCAAATATCATAAGGAAATTTTACCATCTACCAAATTGAATATCAAAAACTTTAAAATGAATGGTGAAACCTTGGGCGACTTACAATTAAAAATGAGTGCATTACCCGGCGGCAACATTTTTGTTGATTTGGTCATACTAAAACAAGATTTACAAACCCTTAAATTAATCGGTTATATAGACCTGAGTAAAAAGAAACCCATAATCAATACAACTTTATTATTAAATGATTTTCCTGTCAAAACACTTCAGAATTTATTTAAAGACACTTTTACTAAAATACGTGGTAAAATAAGTGGTAGCGTTACTATGACCGGCCCTATAGACAATGTGTCATTTGACGGTAAACTATATCTTAAAGCTTTTGGTTTGACCATTTTAGCCTTAAATGTCGATTATCAATTTAAAGACAAAACCACCGTTTACCTGCACCATCAAACCTTTGAGCTAAAAAATGCCGTATTTTATGATACTAAATATAAAACCACCGGAGACATATCAGGTGTAATTAAACATCATAACTTTGACAATTGGTATTTGGATTTAGATATTAAAACCGGTAATTTACTAGTATTAGACACACCTCCCGACCCGTTGGAAATGTTTTATGGAACCGTATTTACTGCCGGTAGTGCCCGTATTCACGGTTATGTCAATCATTTAAAAATTGATGCATCAATGCAGACCAAAAAAAACACGGACTTTGTCATAACATTAACCGATGTAGAAACCATGGGCGAAGATGATTTCATTAGAATTATTTCCAAACAAGCTTATAAAAAAGAAAAGAAATCTAAGAAAAAGCATCGCAAAATTTATGAAGGACTCGAAATGAATTTTGATTTGGATATCACACCCGATGCACAAGTAGAAATATTATTAGATCAAGAATTCGGCAGCACCTTGGTAGCCAAAGGCAGCGGTCTGGTGCTTATGGAAGTTAATACCAACGGACAATTCAATATTTTTGGTGATTTTGCCGTGCAAGAAGGGGTATATAACTTTAAATACGGAGGCGTTATCGATAAGAAATTTGTGGTTGAACCCGGTAGTTACATCAGTTGGGAAGGCGATCCCTACAATGCCACCTTGGATATTAAAGCCGTATACGAAACCTTTGCCGATCCTACCGTTATACTGGCCGATCAAGGCCTCAACGCCAAAAAAATGCCTGTTGACGTCATAATATATTTAAAAAACAATCTGATGAAACCCGACATCAGTTTTGATTTGGAACTGCCCAAAGCCAATGCCATATTAAAATCCCAGTTAGATTATACCCTGAGCGATCCCGACAAAAAAACCTTGCAAGTTCTTTCTTTATTATCATTCGGTAATTTTATCAATGAAAATGATTATAACTTGTCCAGACAAGCCGGTGAAACCGCCGTTAAAACCATTTCTGAAACCGGTTTGAACATTCTCAATAGTATTATGGCACAAGATGACAAATTTCAAGTCAATTTGAATTACACCCGCGGCGATGAAAATATCAACCGCAATATAGTAACCGATCCGCAAGTAGGACTTAGCTTGGTAACGCAAATCAACAAAAAAGTTTATATCAACGGCAAAGTTGCTATTCCCGTAGGCCGATATACCAAATCATCTATTGTAGGCGATGTAGAACTCGAAGTATATCTCGATGAAAAAGGAAATTTGATTTTCCGTGTTTTTAACAAGCAAACCGAATTGGAATATATAGGTCAACAAGAGGGATATACACAAGGAATCGGTATTTCTTACCAAATAGATTTTGACACATTTAAGGATATTCTACAAAAATTTGGCATTTCTGTAAAATCAGAATAGATTTTTTATCAATTTACTATTATTTCACAATTTTATAAAAATTTACTATGCACGCATAATAAATTGTTTTATATTTGATTCACATAAAGAATATGTAACATATGTTGAAAGAAAAAACACTGGATCAAATAATACGTGAACTTTGGATGGGTATTACCAAATTATATAATGAAGAGGCCGCCAAATACGGTGGCACTATGGCTATAGGTTATGTGTTGCTTAAAATTGACCCGCAAGTAGGAACACCGTCTACCGCCTTAGCTCCCATGCTGGGTATGGAAACCACAAGTTTATCCAGAACTTTGAAAAAAATGGAAGACAAAGGTTTGATTTATAGAGAAAAAAATCCTTTTGACGGACGTAGTGTGCTCATAAAATTAACGGATTACGGTTGCAAAATGCGTGACAAATCTAAAGAAACCGTTTTGCACTTTAATGAAGTGATAAAACAGGCAATTGCAGAAGAAGACTTGGATATATTTAGAAAAGTATCCATTACTATGTTGCAAATGGTGAATAACAAAGAGATTTTTAATCAACGATAAATTAAAATAACGATTAAACAATTCAACGATTAAACGATTCAACAATTAAACATATAATAATATGAAACGACGTATAGAAAAAGCAGCAGTAATAGGTTCCGGAATTATGGGTTCCGGTATCGCCGCACATTTGGCCAATGCCGGTGTGCAGGTTTTATTACTCGATATTGTCCCGCGCGAACTTACCGAAGCCGAAAAATCCAAAGGATTGACCTTGGATAGTCCGCAAGTGCGTAATAAAATCTCCACGGAAAATTTGAAAAAAGCCGTAAAATCCAAACCGGCGCTATTCTACGACAAATCATTTGCCGAAAGAATTACGGTAGGTAATACAGAAGACGATATGCCCAAAATAGCCGATGTCGATTGGATAGTAGAAGTAGTTCCCGAACGGCTGGATATCAAAAAAGCCGTATTTGACCAAGTCGAAAAATACCGTAAACCCGGCACCATTGTTTCGTCTAATACGTCCGGAATACCCATTAACTTAATGGCAAAAGGACGCTCTGACGATTTTCGCAAAAACTTTTTGGGCACGCACTTTTTTAACCCCGTGAGATATTTACGCCTGTTGGAAATTATACCTACCAAAGATACCGACCCCAAGCTGGTAGATTTCTTTATGGAATACGGTGATAAATTTTTGGGGAAAACCACAGTATTGGCAAAAGATACACCGGCTTTTATCGGTAACCGCATCGGAGTTTACGGCATCATGGATATATTTCATTTGGTAGAACAACTCGACTTAACCGTAGAAGAAGTGGATAAATTGACCGGTCCCGTTATCGGACGTCCAAAATCAGCAACGTTTAGAACAGCCGATTTGGTAGGACTTGATACCCTGGCACATGTAGCAACCGGACTATACGAAGGCGTGCCAAACGACGAAGCCCACGACCTGTTCAAATTGCCCGAATATGTGCAAAAAATGCTCAAAAACAATATGCTGGGCGACAAAACCGGACAAGGTTTTTACAAAAAAGTTAAAAAAGACGGCAAAAAAGAAATCTTGGCACTCGACTTGAAAACTTTGGAATATCGTCCCAAACAAAAAGCCAAATTTGCCACTTTGGAAATGACCCAAAACATCGACAAAGTCATTGATAGATACAAAGTGCTCGTAAAAGGCAAAGACAAAGCCGGTGAATTTTATCGCAAAACTTTTAGCGGCTTGTTTGCTTATGCATCACACCGTATCCCTGAAATAGCCGACCATTTTTATCAAATTGACGACGCCATGAAAGCCGGCTTCGGTTGGGAATACGGTCCCTTCCAAATGTGGGATGCCATAGGCGTGCAAAAAGCCGTCGAAATGATGCAAAACGAAGGCAAAACACCGGCACAATGGGTGTCGGATATGCTTGACAAAGGCATCAAAACTTTTTATACCGTAAAAGACGGCGCTACCTATTATTACGATATCCAAACGGGCGATTATCAAAAAATACCCGGACAAGACGATTATATCTATCTCGACAACTACCGAACCACCAACACGCTTTGGCGAAATAACGATGCATCTATCATCGACTTGGGGGACGGCATCATCGATATAGAATTTCATTCCAAAATGAATACCTTGGGCGTAGGCGTGATTGAAGCCATTAACAGAGCCATCAATATGGCGGAAGAAAAATACGACGGATTAATTATAGGTAACCAAGGTGCACAGTTTTCGGTGGGTGCCAACCTGGCATTGGTCTTGATGTTGGCTGTCGAACAAGAATGGGACGAATTGTTTATGGCAGTCAAAACTTTTCAAGAAACCGCCATGCGAGTTCGCTATTCAAGTATTCCGGTAGTGGTAGCACCACACGGAATGACTTTTGGCGGTGGTTGCGAAATTACCCTGCACGCCGACAAAGTAGTGGCAGCTGCCGAAACCTATATCGGTTTGGTCGAATTTGGCGTCGGTTTAATTCCCGCAGGCGGTGGAACCAAAGAGTTGGTTTTACGCACGTCGGATAGTTTGGTTAAGGGTGATGTGGAAATCAATCGTTATATGGAAAGTTTCTTAACCATAGCCATGGCAAAGGTTGCCACCAGTGCACACGAAGCTTTTGATTTAGGCTTTTTGAAAAAAGGTCGTGATGTTATCGTGTTAAACAAAGATCGTCAAATAGCCACTGCCAAGCGTCATGCTTTGCAAATGGCACAAGACGGTTACGTAAAACCCGTCAAACGTAACGATATTAAAGTGTTGGGACAAGAAATACTCGGAACCTATTTGGTAGGAACCGACAGTATGGTAGCCGGAAAATACATTTCCGAACACGACAAGAAAATAGCCGACAAACTGGCTTATGTAATGTCCGGTGGCGATTTGTCCGGTCCCGGAAAAGTTACAGAAGATTATTTGATAGAACTCGAACGCGAAGCTTTCTTGAGCTTGCTCGGTGAACGCAAAACGCTTGAACGCATAGAACACATGTTAAAAACAGGAAAACCCTTGAGAAACTAGTTGTTTGCTATTGACTATTAGATTTTGGGCTGTTTGCAATTAATAAAAAAGCCAAAAGTTAATAGCAAAAAAATTAAAATAAATCATGAGAAATTTTAGAAATTTAGGTATTTGGAAAGATAGCTTTAAGTTAGTTAAGGCAGTGTATCTTTTTTTAAACGATTTTCCTAAAACGGAAACCTACGGTTTAGTCAGCCAAATGTCGAGAGCAGCTGTCTCTATACCGTCAAACATTGCCGAAGGAAGTGCTAGAAATACCGAAAAAGATTTTAAAAGATTTCTCGAAATAGCAATGGGTTCGGCTTTTGAATTAGAAACTCAAATAATGATTTCAGTAGATTTGGGATTGGGAAATAAAATTAAAGCTGATCAACTGTTAAAAGATTTAGATGTGTTAGAAAGACAAATAAATTCATTAATTAATAAATTGAAAGGTAGTCAACGTTTAAATAATAAACACTAACAGCCAAAAGCTAACAGCCAAAAGCTTACAGCCAAAAGCTTACAGCCAAAAGCCAAAAGCTAAAACCCAACAGCCAAAAGCAATTTTAATAATCAAAAAACAAAAAAAAATGAAAGAAGCATATATAATCAAAGGATACCGTTCGGCGGTAGGAAAAGCCAAAAAAGGTAGTTTTAAAAATTACCGCCCGGACGATTTAGCCGCCGATGTAATCAAATATCTCATCAAGGATATTGAAAAAGACAGCAATGGCAAGTTCAACGTAGAAATGATTGACGACGTCATCGTAGGAAATGCCATGCCCGAAGCCCAACAGGGATTAAACGTAGGGCGAATGATTAGTTTGATGGGCTTGGATACCGTAAAAGTCCCCGGACAAGTAATGAACCGTTTTTGTGCCAGCGGCTTGGAAACCATTGCTACGGCAGTGGCTAAAGTCAAAGCCGGACATGCCGATGTCATCATTGCCGGTGGCACCGAAAGTATGTCTATGGTGCCTATGGGCGGATTTAAACCGACTTTGGCTTATAGTGTGGTCAAAAACGGACATGCCGATTGGTATTGGGGTATGGGACTGACTGCCGAAGAAGTAGCCAAAGAATACAATATCAGTCGCGAAGAACAAGATGCTTTTGCCTTGGAATCGCACCGTAGAGCTGTAAAAGCCATCAAAGAAGGCAAATTTAAAAACCAAATTGTGCCGGTTGAAGTGGAAGAAATTTATTTTGACGAAAAAACCGGTAAGAAAAAAACCAAAAAATTTGTCATGGATACCGACGAAGGTGCACGCCCCGATACGACTATGGAAAAACTGGCAAAATTACGTCCCGTGTTTGCACAAGGCGGAACAGTTACAGCCGGAAACTCGTCGCAAACTTCCGACGGTGCCGCTTTTGTTATGGTCATGAGTAAAGAAAAAATGGAAGAACTCGGCTTAAAACCTTACGCCCGTTTGGTAGATTATGCCGTAGTGGGTGTGCCACCGCGTATCATGGGTATAGGTCCTTTGTATGCCATCCCGAAAGTCTTGGAAAAAGCCGGTATGAAGGTAGATGATATGGATTTAATTGAACTAAATGAAGCTTTTGCATCACAATCGGTAGCCGTGATTAAAAATTTGGGATTGGATACCAACAAAGTGAATATCAACGGCGGCGCTATTGCGCTGGGACACCCCTTGGGAATGACCGGTGCCAAATTGACCGTCCAATTACTCGACGAACTAAAACAAACCGGTGGTAAATACGGCATGGTAACCATGTGTGTAGGTGCCGGACAAGGTGCCGCAGGTATATTTGAATTGTTGTAGGGATGTCAGATGTTAGATGTTGGATGTTAGATGTCTGATGACGGATGTTAAGATGACGGATGTCAGGTGTTTGATGTTAAAAGTCTGTTTGGTTTAATATATCTCTTTTTGTTCATAGAGAAGACGCTATAATTATTACCGGGACTTTTTACGTAAAGATTAATGCTTTTGATGTTTGATGTCAAATAACATTTTTGTAGAAAAATATTATGCACGCATAATAAATTTAAATTTTAAAAACAATTAAAAAAAATAATAAAATGAAAAAAGGAGCCGATTTTGTAATCAGAGATTACACAGCCAATGATATTTTTACTTTGGACGATTTGTCCGAAGAGCAACGAATGATGGCAGATGCCGCTACCGAATTTGTTGATAGGGAAATGATGCCCGTAAAACCGCGCTTTGAACAACACGACTACGACTTGGTGTTGGAATTGATGAAAAAATCCGGTGAAATGGGTTTTTTATCCGTAGGTATTCCCGAACAATATAACGGCTTGGGTATGGATTTTACCACAGCTATGTTGGTATGCGATCGCGTATCGGGCGCAACCGGTTCGTATGCAACGGCTTACGGTGCACATACGGGTATCGGTATGATGCCTATATTCTTATACGGAACCGAAGAACAAAAAGCAAAATATTTGCCCAAATTAGCTACCGGCGAGTGGATTGGCGCTTATGCCCTGACGGAGCCCGGAGCAGGTTCGGATGCCAACAGCGGAAAAACGACCGCCGTGTTGTCCGACGACGGCAAACATTATATCATCAACGGTCAAAAAATGTGGATCAGTAATGCCGGTTTTGCCCATACCTTTATTGTGTTTGCCAAAATTGTTGAAAATGGTGTGAAAGACGATAAACTAACGGCTTTCATTTTTGAATATGATCCCGACAATCCCAACGGTTTTAAATTGGGCGAAGAAGAACATAAGTTGGGTATTCGTTCGTCGTCCACCCGGCAAATATTTTTTAGTGATACAAAAATACCGGTCGAAAACATGTTGGGCAAACGTCAAGAAGGTTTTAAAATTGCTCTGAACGTGTTGAATGTCGGTCGTATTAAGTTAGCGGCAGGTATTGTCGATGCCATGCGACGAATTATAGGTGAAAGTATCCGGTATGCCAATGAACGTAAACAGTTTGGACAACCTTTGATTAATTTTGGTGCCATAAAGAAAAAAATTGCCGAAATGACCACACGGACTTATGTGTCGGAATCGGGTATTTATCGTGCGGCACAAGATATTTCGGATAAAATTGAACAATATAAAACGGAAGGTTTGTCAGAACCCGAAGCCGAAAAAAAAGCTTTTGAAGAGTATGCCATTGAAGCGGCAATATTAAAAGTATATGTATCGGACGGCACGCAAATTGTTTCGGACGAAGGTTTGCAAATTTTCGGCGGTATGGGATTTTCGGAAGAAATGCCTATGGAAAGTTGGTGGCGTGATGCCCGTATTACCCGTATTTACGAAGGCACCAACGAAATCAACCGGTTACTGACCGTGAGTATGTTGCTTCGCAAAGCCATGAAAGGACAATTGGATTTGTTGGGACCTGCCAAAGCCGTTGCCGGTGAATTGATGGGAATACCGTCTTTTGATAAGCCGGAGTTTAAAAATGAATTGGACGAAGAGTTGGAAATGGTAAAACGACTGAAAAAAGTCTTTTTGTTGATTGCCGGAACCGGTGCTCAAAAATTTGGCGATAAACTGGGCGGACAACAGCAATTGGTGTTAGATGCCGCCGATATTTTGATTGAGATTTATATGGCGGAAAGTGCTTTATTGGCTACGCAAAAGAAATTGCTGCAAAATCCCGATGCCGATTACAGCGCCGAAGTGGCAATGAGCAAATTGAACTTGTTTAACGCAGTGGAAAAAATCAAGTTTAAAGCCACCGAAGCGGTCTATTCCATAGCACAGGGCGACGAATTGCGGATGTTGTTGATGGGTATCAAACGTTTTACCAAATACAACAATACACCTAATTTGAACGAACTTCGTCGAACTATTGCCAAAAAAGTTAGAGAAGATAATCGTTATGGCTTTAACGGATATTAAAATGCCGGATGTCAGATGTCGGTTGCCGGATGCCGGGTAATCTGTCACTGCGAGTCTCGCCCAAGCAAGACGTGGCAGTCTCTTTTTAGGTATTTATAGTTTCTTACTATGAATAACTAGATGCCGTTCTTTTGATATTCGGTTTTACGGTTCCACATTTAAACGATTCCATAAAAAAATAGTTAGTTGTGTATTTGTTTTGATTAATGAAAAACGCAGGCAATCAACCGATTGACCTGCGTTTTTATTGTATAAAAATCTTACTATAATTTTATGATTTTTTTAGATACGCTATGATGTTTTACGTTATATATGGTCATTAAATAAGTGCCTGATGGTAAATCAGAAATATTTAATTTTTTTGTATTGAAAACACGTTGTAATAATTGCCCTTTCAAATCATAAATTTCTATTTTTTGCGGTGTAATAGGGGATATAACATTTATAATATTTTTGACCGGATTGGGAAAAATTTTAAAGTCTGCCATAGTCAGAGTATTGACGGCTAAAGCATTTAATTCGGCCACTTTAAAATCATCGATTGCAATATCATCATGATTATCACTACCGGAAGGCTCTGTTACAACAAATTTAAACTGAGTTATGTTTGGCAAATTGTATCCTGATAAATCGACAACCTTTTGTTCCCACCCATTGGTATTGGCATTATTGGTAAAAACATTAACCCAATTATTACCGTCTTTAGCATAAATTGTAAGATTAACATTTAAACTGCCTTCATTATCACTAATCAAATAAAACGAAAAAGCGGGATTGGTCAAATTAGAAATGTCTATATATGGGCTAAACATTACCGTTCCATTGGGCGATGGTGTTCCTAAATCTTTGACAAATGCAAAATAACCGCCACTGGCAGATTGTGTACCATTAGTATTTGTAGCATTGCCAAAATGGGAAACTGCTGTTGGATCATTTGAAAAATGCCAAAATTTGCGACCATTATCAACAGATTGATCCATACCATCGGGAATATAACCGTTATTTTCAAAATCAATAACATAAGGAGCCGTCATGGTTGGAAAATCACAGGTAGTAAATTGCCATATATTAGAACTTTCTCCGGACATATTTACAGCTGATGCTTTCCAATAATAAGTGGTATTAAAATGAAATGTTTTAGGATTTGCTGTCATACCTACCGGATGCCCCAGTATTTTTAAATCATCCGGTTGACTACCTAGCCATAAATCATATTGCGATATATTACCTCCGGTGGTAGGTGCTTCCCAAGACAAAGCAATACGAGAAGTTTGGGTATTAGTAATATTGATACCGGTTGTATTATCTGCTGGTAAAGGGTTTATGGTTGGACCGGGAATAGGAATGGGTTCCATAGTAATATCGTCGATATACCATTCTTCACCGTCACCATCATCATCATAATTGACAAAGGCAATGTAAATAGGGGTGCCTATATAATTGGATAAATCAATGGTATGTTCTTCAAAATTTATCGGCGCATCTGCTTCAGATATTTCATCTAATAAAGTAAAATCCGATAAGGTGTTTTGTGTATTTACAGATACTTTTATTTTAAACGTCCCGCTATAATCCTCTACATAAGCCTGTTTAAAAAAGAAATGCAATATATGATTGGCATTGGTAGGAGTAAACTGTGGCGTAATCAAATAAGATTCGTAGGTATCCATAAATCCAAAACTGGTTCCCGCCGAATAATTTCCGGTATGTGCCCAACCAAAAGTATTGTAAACACTTTCAAAATCATCTTGTTGATACCATACAATCTCTTGAGCATCATCAGGGTCGCTGGCGTTCTGTATTTGAATCCATCCGTCAGGTGGAAATATGCCGCTTTCAAAGTCTTCGGTAAGTATTTGTGCCTCAGTAATGAAAGGCAAAAATAATAATAATGTAATAATAGTTGCTTTTTTCATAATTTTACATGGTTAATTTGTTAATATTTTTTCAAATATAAATTTTTTTTTATTTAAAATAATGTCATAAATCATTAAATTGACATGATTTATTCATTAAATTTGGATGAATTAAATAAAAAAACATAAAATTATTGACTATGAATAAAAAAGTAACCATCATTGGTGCCGGTAATGTCGGCGCAACGGTAGCAGATGTTGTTGCCAGAAAAAATATTGTTAACGAAGTGGTTTTGATTGACATCAAACCCAACTTTGCAGAAGGTAAAGCTTTAGATATTTGGGAATCTTCTCACATCAATTATTTTGACACCAAAGTCAAAGGTTATACCGATGATTATTCAAAAACCGCTGATTCTGATGTGGTTGTTATTACCTCCGGCGTGCCACGTAAACCCGGTATGAGTCGTGATGACTTGATTGGTATCAATGCCAAAATAATGAAAGAAGTTTCACAAAAAGCCTTTGAATATTCTCCTAATGCCAAATTTATCATAGTTGCCAATCCGTTGGATGTTATGACATATACGGCATTTTTAGCCACCGGTTTACCACGTACACAAGTCTTTGGTATGGCAGGCGTATTGGACACCGGCCGTTTTGAAGCTTTTATTGCCGAAGAATTGAATGTATCGCCCAAAGATGTTAAAGCCATGTTGATGGGTGGCCACGGCGACACCATGGTACCGCTACCCAGACTTACCAGTGTTTCGGGTATTCCTTTACCCGAATTAATGGATGCCGATACCATTCAACGCTTGGTAGAACGCACCAAAAAAGGCGGGGGCGAAATTGTCAAATTGTTGGGCACTTCAGCTTGGTATGCCCCCGGTGCAGCAGCTGCCGAAATGGTTGAAGCCGTTATCTTAAACTCTCACAGAGTATTGCCCGTATGTGTAATGCTCGACGGCGAGTATGGACAACATAATGTCGCCTTAGGTGTTCCGGTCAAATTGGGTTGGAACGGTGTTGAAGAAATCATCGATTTAAAATTAACCCCCGATGAAATGAAACTGATGGAAACATCTGCCAATCATGTCAAATCGGTTATGAAAGTTTTAGATGATTTGAAATTGTTTTAAATTATTTTAAATAAAACTGATAAAAACCGGCAAATTTGCCGGTTTTTATTATTTCGGTCATATTTATTTATATATTTTTCATTATATTTATTGACATAAACAAAAAACAATACAACTATGAAAATTTATGACGATAAGCACATTAAAAACGTGGCGTTTGTTGGCGCCCACGGCAGCGGCAAGACCACGCTTGCCGAAACCATGTTATACGAAGCCGGATTACTTAAAAGACGTGGCACCGTTGAAAGTAAAAATACGGTTTCTGATTTTACGGATATTGAAAAAGAAAGACAAACTTCTATTTTTGCCACCCCTTTACATACCGAGTGGCGCAACTATAAAATAAATATCATTGACACGCCGGGCTTAGACGATTTTATTGGCGAAATCATTTCCGCCATGAGAGTATCCGAAACAGCATTGATGGTTGTAAACGGCCAGCACGGTGTAGAAGTAGGAACCGAAATAATTTGGGACTACATAGATCGTTTTAACCGGCCTACCGTTTTTGTAATTAACCAAATAGATCATCCCGATGCCAAATACGACGAAGCCTATAACAGCATTGTTGAATTAGCCGGTAAAAATGCCGTAAAAATCCAATTTCCCCACAAAATGCCCGATGGCAGACAAGCCATTATCGATGTGTTGAAAATGAAAATGTATGTTTTTGGACCAGAAGGCGGAAAACCCGAAAAACATGACATTCCGGACGAACACAAAGAATTGGCGGAAATGCTACATAATGAATTGGTAGAAAAAGCTGCCGAAAATGATGAAGAACTGATGGAGCTTTTCTTTGAAAAAGGCACCCTAAACGAGGATGAGATGAAGCTCGGTATCAAAAAAGGAATGCTCAATTTGGAATTATTCCCCGTATTTGTCGTTTCTGCATTAAATGATATGGGCAGTGGCCGTTTAATGGGCTTTATTGACAATGTAACACCATCGGCTTTGGATATGCCTGCCGAACAAAGTTTAGAAGGCGAAATTATAGAACCGAAAGTAGATGCAGATCCTTCTGTTTTTGTTTTTAAAACCAAATATGAACCTAATGTAGGTAAAATTTCCTATTTTAAAGTTAAGTCGGGAGAAATAAAATCGGGCGACAAACTAATAAACAGCCGCACCGGAGAATTGGAGAATTTAGGACAGTTATATATTATTAATGGAAAACAACGCGAATCCGTTGAAAAATTAGTAGCAGGTGATATAGGTGCCGTTATCAAACTGAAAACAACCGAAACCAGTGATACCTTACACCATCCCGAACATAAAATTACTTTTAAACCTATACAATTTCCCGCACCTCGTATTCGTAAGGTAGTCAAAGCAGCCAATAAAAACGAAGAAGAAAAACTACAAGAAGCTCTTAAAAAAATTCATAGTCAAGACCCTACGGTCATTGTTACCTATGATAAAGAAATGAAACAACAAATTTTGGCTTGTCAAGGTGAATTACATTTGGCTATTATTGATTGGATACTGCAAAAAGAATATGGTATCAAAGCCGAGTTTGATAAACCACGTATTTCTTATCGCGAAACCATCCAACGTTCGGCATCATCGAGCTATCGTCATAAAAAACAATCGGGTGGAGCAGGGCAATTTGGCGAAGTGCATCTAAAAATTGAGCCATATTATGAAGGCATGCCTGATCCCGACAGTTTTCCCGTTCGTGGAAAAGAAGAAGAAAAATTACCTTGGGGTGGCACCTTGATGTTTATCAATTCCATAGTAGGTGGTGTCATTGATTCACGGTATTTACCGTCTATCAAAAAAGGTATCTTGGAAGTTATGGAAGCAGGCCCACTGACCAAATCTCCGGTTCGTGATGTGCGTGTTATTGTTTATGACGGTAAAATGCATCCGGTGGATTCTAATGATATTTCGTTTAAAATAGCCGGTGCCAATGCTTTTAAGCAAGCCTTTTTAGATGCTAATCCTAAATTATTGGAGCCTATTCAAGATGTTACGGTAAAAATGCCCGAAGAAATGATGGGTAACGTTATGACTGATTTGCAAGGACGACGCGCCATAATTATGGGCATGGAAACTGCCGGTAAATATCAGAAAATAAAAGCTCGTGTGCCTTTGGCCGAAATGTATCGCTACTCGACAACTTTACGCTCACTTACGCAAGGTCGAGGCACGTTTACTTCCGAATTTGCCGGATATGAATTAGTACCGCAAAATATTCAAGAAGAATTGATTAAAGCTAATAAAGAGGAAGAATAGAATCATAAATATAGATTCAAAAAAAAACTACTCGCTATCGGGTAGTTTTTTTTTTGTATAAAAATTATTTTTTTCTTAATATCAATTCTAAATCTTTAAGCGGAACAGAAGCCGTAAACCGGCCATAATTGAGTAAGGCTTTGTTTTTTTCAATCTTTTCAATAGTTGCATTGGCTTGGCTACCTTTGATACGAACCTGATCACCTATCTTAGGTGTAAAAGCCATAGTTTTTATTTCTATTTTTTCCAAATCTTTGACCACATCTTTACTTTTCAATTCTTGTGTAACCTCTTGTTTTATCGCTACATGCGTTTCTTTTTCTTTTTTGGTGTTAAGTTTTTGCTGTTTACTTTGCTTTTTGGTTTTGTCCAGTTGCGGAAATTTTTTGTTTTTTTCTATTTCTGCCCATTTAAATACCTGGTTTGTTAAACGTTTGGCATTTTGATGTTTAAAATAGTCATCAAACAGTTTATTAATTTTTTCTCCGGATTTTAAAATATCATTTTCCAATTGGTATAAACGATTAAAACGATTGAGTTTTTGCAATAAATTTTTATTAAGCTCAATATGTTCGTTTTCTTTCTCTATAAGTTTTTGTTTTAAAGTTTGGTATTCATTTTCCAAATCTTTCATTCGTTTGATTTCGCGCTGCATCTTGGTCAAGGTTTGATCAAACTTTACTTTATTTTTATCAACTTTTTTCTTCGCTTTATTTATAATGCTGTAAGGAATACCTATTTTTTGCGCCACTTCAAAAGTAAAGGAACTGCCGGCTTGTCCTACATTTAATTGGTATGTAGGTTGTAGGTGACGGATATCAAATTCCATATGAGCATTGACTATTTCGGGGTATTTATCCGCAATTAATTTAAGATTGTTGTAGTGAGTTGTAATAATACCAAAAGCACCTTTTCGATAAAACTCTTCTAAAAAAGCTTCGGCCAAAGCGCCTCCTAAATCGGGATCTGAGCCGGTGCCGAATTCGTCAATCAAAAAAAGCGTTTCGGGATTAATTTTTCGTAAAAAATTACGCATGTTTTTAAGACGATAGCTATATGTAGAAAGCTGATTCTCAATGGACTGATTGTCTCCAATATCAGTTAATATATTATTGAATATCATTAACCGGCTTTTGTTATCTACCGGAATCAATATTCCGGATTGTGCCATGAGTTGCAACAAGCCTACGGTTTTTAAACTGATACTTTTACCGCCGGCATTAGGACCCGATATAATAATAATCCGCTGCTGTTCGTTGAGTTTAATATTTTGAGGTATTACCGGCAAACCTAATTTTTCGTTGGCAATTTTAAGCAAGGGATGGTAGGCCTTGACCAAACTGAGTGTTTTATCCCTTGAAAAACTTGGGTTTATACCACCAATTTGTTGTGCAAACTTTGCTTTGGCAGCTATGACATCCAAATTAATTAAATAACGATTGTAGTCAGATAAAACCGGTTTATAAGGGCGTAAAGCATCGGTTAATTCTTTAAGAATTTTAATAATCTCTTGTTTTTCGTCGTATTTGAGTGCAAATAAACGTTTTTGCAGTTGTCCCGTGGCTTCGGGTTCTATAAAAACAATACTTCCTGTTTTTGAAGTGCCTAACAAACTACCTTTTACTTTTTTACGAAAAGCCGCTTGCACAGCCAAAACATTACGATCATCAATTTGACTTTCTTTGATATCAGCCAAATATCCCAGCTTATCATATTTGCGTTTTTCTTTTGCAAAAATTTGCAATAACTCTTGATAAAGAGCATTAATTTGTCGTCTAATTTGTGCTAAATCATCGGAAGCCGTATCTTTAATTTCACCGTAGCCATCTACTTTTTGATTAATCATTTTGGCAATCTCAGGATGTATTTTTAATGCTTTTATTTGGTCTAACAGATTTGGAAAATAGGCTTTTAATTTGTTATAAAAAACATGTAATTTGACAATAACGTTAACGGCTTTTGAAATATTTAAAAGTGCTTTGGGTTCAATAAAACTGTTTTCAATATCCAATTTTTTTAATTCTTCATTAAAGGGATTGATATAATGATGGGGTAGGGCATTGTCAGTTTCCAACGAAGAAAGATATTCGTCAACCAAGTTTAACTCATTGATTATTTGCAACTTGTCAAATTTCGGCGTGATAGACATTGCTTGTGCCTTAGCTTCGTCGGAGCGGGCATAAGTAGCAATATGTGATAATATTTGGTCAAATTCCAAATCTTGTAAAGCTTTGGGATGTATCGTTTGGTTTTTTCTCATTAAATTTGTTTACTTAATACTGCAAAAGTAATAAAATGAAAGTTAAGATAGCACCTTCATGGCAAAAGCATTTACAAGAAGAGTTTGATAAGCCATATTTTGAACAATTAGCAACTTTTGTCAAACAAGAATATAAAAATTATCACTGTTTGCCCCGCGGTAAAGACATTTTTAATGCGATGAATTACACGCCTTTTGACAAAGTAAAAGTCGTTATTATGGGGCAAGACCCGTATCCAACTCCGGGACATGCACATGGTTTGTGTTTTTCGGTACAAGAACATGTGCAACCATTGCCCAAGTCTTTGGTTAATATTTTTAGAGAAATTCAGTCCGATTTAGGTCAGGACATACCAAAAAACGGCTCTTTGATACGTTGGGCCGAGCAGGGCGTTTTATTGCTCAATGCCGTATTGACGGTTAGAGCCGGTCAACCACGCTCTCATCAGGGTAAAGGTTGGGAGCAATTTACCAATACTATCATTCAAAAAATCTCCGAGGAAAAAGAAAACGTTGTTTTTTTATTGTGGGGCGGAGATGCCAAAAAAAAGAAATCACTTATTGATGCTTCAAAACATCTGATACTGGAATCAGGTCATCCGTCTCCGCTAAGTGCCAACAGAGGATACTGGTTTGGCAATAAACACTTTTCTAAAACAAATAATTTTCTCCAAAGCAAAGGTTTGGAGAAAATTATTTGGTAAAAAAAATTCAATTATTTTATTTTGTTACTTGCCGGCGTATTTACAGCAAGCATCTTAGCAGGTGTCTGCTTATGAAGTTTGTAATTGGAACCACGGCCTCGACAATCTTGTTGGGCACCACAAGAGGTTAAACTGACCATAGCAATTAAAGATAAACCGAAAAAAAATTTTTTCATACTATAAAATTTATTTAGTGATAAATGATGAATTAAATATTTTGCAAAGTTAAATATTTTTTAATCTTTACCAAAATTAAAACATAAATCCAATACCGGCAGTTGCAACCGGAAACTCTTGAATAGTATAATCAGCAAAAATTTGGAAAAAAGTCAGTTTTAATTTAAAACCGGCTTTGGCCTTAAAAGCATTCATATTATAATCAAGTTGCAATGGATCATTTACAGAGACCGTTTGGGTGCCTAGACTGTTACCGTTATTATCCTGAATATCATAAGTATAAGAATAAGTTCCTAAAACATTCATACTTGAAAAACCTCTGGTATAACCTAAAGCCGAGTATAAACTAATCAATTTGTAATCCAGCGAAGCCACTCCTTGTAATGACACGGTATTTATAGAAAAATGGACTGACTTATTAGAATCCGGATCATCATATCCTGCTAAAATATTCTGATAAGAAACATGTGCCGCAAGATTAAATTTTCTTTTTTCTTTATTTTCTTTTTTAGAAAAATATTGCGTAAGAATATGTTTTATGCCTATACCCAATAATTGAAAAAAACCACCATCCTTGTTGGTTAATTTGGGAGCATATCTCACATTTATCTCAGATCCCAAAGGTAATCCCATAGAAGCTTGCACCACAGGTGCGGGCACTACATTCATCGGCAACTGGTCTTTAACACCTCCGGGGGCGTTAAATTCCAAAATTTTGATTTCGTTATTATTAATGGGAATAACAATTTTCATACGTGTTTGACTTTCGCCCCCCATTACGGTAGGTATCATATCGGGGCCGTTCTCAATACGCAGGTATTGATATTCGTCCGGATCAAATTTAAAAGTTTCATTTTGTTTTGGAACAAAAGCACCTGATGCACCAATATTTAACTCAATATGAAAAGCTTTTATAGGTTGGGCCGAAGTAACCCAAGACGCATTAGTAGCATACGTCAAACCACGAAATAAAGGATCGGTATAGTTGGTAACAAATTTATTAGCATCGCCTTGTGATGCAAAAATATCTTCAAACTGAGCTTGTGTTACCAAACTCATTAATAATACACTAAATATCAAAAATCTTTTCATAACATAAATTTTAGGTTACTTAAGTTACAAATATATAATTTTAATTAATAAGATAACAAACTGCTTATTTTATATTTTTTTAATTTTTCACGGCCGTTTAAAAAATTCAGTTCAATTAAAAAATTAAGCATAACAACTTCGCCACCGGCTTTTTCAACCAATTTGGCAACAGCCCGGGCCGTGCCACCGGTTGCCAAAACATCATCATGAATAAGCACTCTTTCTCCCGGTTTAATAGCGTCAATATGCATGCTTAACGAATCCGTTCCATACTCCAGTTCGTAAGTTTCATTATAAGTTTCATAAGGCAATTTACCCGGTTTTCTGATAGGAACAAAACCTGCATTTAGATGTTCGGCCAATAAAGTGCCGAAAAAGAAGCCTCTGGCTTCTATTCCCACAACTTTATCAACATCTGCAGGCACCAATTTTAATAAAGCTTTGGTGGTTTCTTTAAGGGCATAAGCGTCAGCCAAAAGTGGCGTGATATCCTTAAATATAATACCTGGTTTTGGAAAATCTTTTATGTCTCTAATGTAATTTTCAATGTTAAAACTCATAATAATTTCTTTTGATTTATATTAATTGCCAATTTTAATAGGAGAAAAGCTCACCGGCGAAGCAATAAAATAGCCAATGGTTTGATTGCCTTCAACCGTACTAACGGGATTGCCCATAGACAAACCGTAAAATGGGTGTGTCCCGTTTACCAAACTTTTCATGGCACGGTGTAAAACTTTTAAATAGTTATAGTTTTTTCGGTCAATATGAAAAAATAAAACATTCCAATTTTCATCTTTATTAAAAAATTCATCGGATATCGTTAATGTGCGTTCACTACGATTATACGTTAAATCGGTCAATACCGAAAAACGGCTTTCCAAACCCGATGAAAGGTCTTGTGGTTGTATTAAAAACAAATAATAATCTTCATGCTCCGGCGGATCGTCAAATTGCATTTTTAAAAAATATTTCTCCGGATTATCTTCGACAGGAACTGAGATAACACGTAATAAATCAATTTTTTCGGTCATGGTTTGAGTAGCCGTAATGGTTTGATTATCAGCTATAATTTTGAGATGATAAGTATGCCCCGGAATACCTGCTGCCGTACACATATATTTGGCTTGAGAAGGCACATAAATAAAATCATAGATATCACCGGTAGTTTGGTCGGTTAGGGTAATGACGGCATCTGTAATTTTTGGATGATCCAATATGCCTTCGTAAATAGATTTTGTTTTAGACAACTTGACATAACTTAAAAACGGATTATCGGAAAAAATAGCTTCTACAGCCACTTTTTCTTCACTGTTTTCAGGATCGATAGTGATTTTTTTTTCACAAGACGAAAATATAATCAATGTTAATAAACTTATTATTACTTTATTCATAAAATTTATAATATATGTAAAAATACTAAATAAAATCTTATGCTTATAATTGTGTCCAAAATATTCCTTTTAAATCTGAACGCATTTTTTTGAGTTTTATTAAATAATACAAATTTTCAAAAAACGCATAACTGGCCATAACAAACATAATCCAATATAAAAGCGGTATAAAGCCGTAGGTAAATAACAATAAAAAAAACAAACCTTGTATCAAACCGTTAATTTTAGAAGAAATCAGATGCAAACTGGATATTTCTTTAAATTTAAACAAAGCAAATATGTCGATAAAAATATAATAAAAAACCAGCATATAAAAACTATAACGATAAGGCTCAAGCACATCCCATTTTAAATGAATCAAGCCATACATACCTGCTAAATACATAGCAAAGTCGGCCAGCGAATCAAGTTTAGCTCCCAAACGGGTTTGCATATTAAAACGCCGGGCAATAAAACCGTCTAAAGCATCAGTAAACATATTAAAAAGAAAGAAATAAAAAAAAGCTCTTTCATAACCTTTATAAGCCAAATAAAACAAAACCGGCACAAAAAGCAAGCGGTATAAGGATAAGAAGTTTGGTAAATTGTATATATTTTCACGTAACTTTTTCAAAGTGTTCTATTTTGGGTTAAAGATAAAAAAAATATAGAAACAAAATTGTTGTATTTTCTTATCTTTTATAAAAAAAACACTGTAGTTTTTTGTAGGTGCAAACGAGTATTTGTAATGCAAATAGAGCAAAATAGAAAAAAGTGAAAGTATAAGCTTTTCTTGTTCAAGAAATTTACAATTTAATATGCACTTTAAAATTAAAAATACGGCCGGTTAAATAATTTTTTACCCGGTAAACTTTTTTACTGTAAATATCTCTTATCCACATATTGGAGATGCTGTTTTGGGCATCAAAAACATTGAGTATTTCTAAGCCGGCACTTAAATATTTAAATTTTTTTACAAACCTGCTTTTTTGTTTTTTTTCGGAGAAAACATAAAAAATACCCAAGTCGGTTCTAAAGTAATCATTGGTTCTGAATTGGTATTTATAAGGGTCGGCATAAGAAGGCGAGCCGGTAGGAATACCACCATTGTAGGTCAAATTCATATACATTTTAAGATTGGGCATTTTTGGAACATAGTCTTGAAACAACATGGCAAATTTGTATCGTTGATCGGTTGGACGGTATATATAACCGCGATGATCAATATTTTCCATGGTTTTCATCAGAGCCAGACTAAACCAAGATTCTACGCCGGTTATAAATTCACCGTTGAGTCGCGATTCAAATCCGTAAGCAAAAGCCGTGGCATTATTGTCGGCAAAATATCTTATACGAACATTTTCCAAAGTATAAGGATTGACATCCCAAAGGTATTTGTAATAAATCTCCGAAGTGAGTTTAAAGGGTCGTTCCCACATATCAAAATACCAATCATGTGCCAGTGAAACAATATATGACTTTTGCGGTTTGACATTTGTATTGAGTGCGCCGGATTGATTTCTAAATTCTTTGTAAAACGGTGGCTGTTGGTATAATCCGGTGGCCAATCTAAATTCCATATTTTTCTTCCAGTCCGGTTTAAAGCCTATTAACAAACGCGGACTAACAAGTATGTTTTCTTGGGTATCATCAGTCATCAAATCTGTTATTTGATAGTATTGCCCGCGTATGCCAATATTAGTCCACAAGTTATGTTGGCCTATTTTAAAATTATTTCGCCATAAAACATAGCCCGTGTGGCGTTGTATATTAGCATGATTATAAGCTTTTGTTTTTTGATAGGGCAGGATAGGAGCGGTATCTAAATCATAAGGTTCTTCAATGTTAAAATGTCCGGGCGGATATAAACTGAATCCGGCCGAATCGATAACTTGCCATTCATTAATACGGTCTTTGATATCTTCAATACCCAGTTTGTAACCGGCTTCCATTTGACTTTTTTTGTTGAATTTATGTTTAAAAACCAATTCAAATGTGCCGATCATGGCATCTAAATCGTTGCGGGCATGATTAATTTCACTGCCCAAACTTTCCAAATTTTCGGGATTGCCAAAATCCTCGCTGGTCAAATCGGCATTGGGTTCGCCAATATTGTATTGTCCCAGTATGTCAAAATATTCTTCTTCTTGCGTGTTGTAAATGGATGCAATAGCAGTCCACCGGTTATTTTTATCAGGCTTGTAGGTAGTTTTAAAGGCTCCGAAATATGTTTTATAATTATCTTTTTCTTGACCGTTATAGTTTATAACCACAACTTTGGCATCTTGATATGAACCGAATTTTGTTACTTTGACAAAAGGTTGGTAATTATATAAATTCAACGATATATTGCCTAAAAATTCTGCAGAAAATTGGTCTGAAAAATCATACCGCAGCAAAGTTTGTGCATCGGCAAAAACCGGATGATAATCGACATTGACATCTTTGCTTTTGACCAGCAAACTATTGTTACGATATCTAATACCTGTCAAACTGCTGAATTTTTTATGTTTAAAGGCATTGGCAATACTGCCACCTAATAAACTCAATGTCAGGTCGGTGCTATTTACTGCCGGTTTTTTATAAGTAATATCCAATACAGATGATAACTTATCACCTTTGTCTGCAGCAAAACCACCGGGGTAAAAAAAGATATTTTCAACCAAATCCGAATTGACAAAACTCAAACCTTCTTGTTGGCCGCTACGAATTAAAAACGGACGATAAACTTCAATGCCGTTTATATAAACTTGATTTTCGTCAAAATTGCCACCCCTTACCATATATTGCGAACTCATTTCATCAAAACCGCTGGCCGAAGGTAAGGTTTTTAACAAATTTTCGACACCAGCTTGTGCACCCGGCGTTACAATAATATTCATTTGTCCTATTTTAACCCCGCCTTCTTTCTCTTTCCGGGTTTTACCTTTAATAATCACTTCGGTAATTTCTTCATTTTTAGGAGTCAAAATAACTTTTATTTTCTTGACATCATTGCGTTTAAATCGAAAAATATATGCTTTATCTTCAAAATTAATATGTGAAAAAATGATGGTAATTTTTTTATCGGCCGGTAATGTAATTTTAAAATAACCGGAGGCATCAGTTGTTGTGCCATTATCTTTAAAACGAATATTTACATTTGCAACAGGATGATTATCAGGCGACAAAACTCGACCTTGAAGTGTTGCGGTCGCCTGTGCATTGGACCATTGACTTATTAATATGATAAGTAGTAAGAATAGTTTTTTCAAAAGATTCAATTTATGTTTAAGAAAACGTAAATATACAATTTATATTATTTACTAAATGACTAAAAAACAAGTTTCATTCAAACCAAAATTGATTTACATTTAACATATCTTTTATACTTATCTTTGACAAAAATCGTTTATAGATAAAAATAGATACTTATGGCAAAAAGAATTCTTTGGGTTGATGACGAAATTGCATTGTTAAAACCACACATCATTTTTTTAGAATCTAAAGGATATGATGTGCAAACGGCACAAAGCGGACTGGAAGCTTTGGACGAACTGTCTAAGCACCTGTTCGATATAGTTTTTTTAGATGAACAAATGCCCGGGCTTGACGGTTTGGAAACTTTGCAAAGAATAAAAGTAATGAACAGTCAAATTCCGGTAGTAATGATTACCAAAAGTGAAGAAGAAAATATCATGGAAGAAGCCATAGGGCAACAAATTTCCGATTATATTATAAAACCTGTCAACCCCAAACAGGTATTGTTGACACTCAAAAAAATATTGAATAAAAAAGAATTGGTATCAGAAAAAACCAATTTATCTTACCAACAAGATTTTCAACGTATTTCTATGGATATCAACATGATTGATACTTATAGTGAATGGATTGATTTGTATAAAAAACTGGTTAAGTGGGAGCTCAAAATGGACGAGATTAAAGACAGTCAAATGAGTGAAATACTAAAAGGGCAATTTCAAGAAGCCAACCGGGCATTTTTTAAATTTATTCGTAATAATTACGAAGGTTGGTTGCATCATGACGAGGCTCCTGTTTTATCCCCCGACATTATGAAAAAATGGGTTTTTCCCAATTTGGAAAAAAACACTTTATTGGTAGTAATAGATAATTTAAGATATGATCAATGGCTCAGTATAGCTCCTTTACTAAACGACTACTATCATATTGATAATGAACAACTTTACTATGCCATATTACCCACAGCAACCCAATATGCCCGAAATAGTATTTTCGGAGGGATGATGCCTTTGGATTTAAAAAAACATTACCCGCAATGGTGGAAAGATGATGTGGACGAAGGTGGCAAAAATTTACATGAAAAGGATTTTTTAGAAGCCCAAATAGCACGATTGAGGCTACCGGTTAAAACCAATTATATTAAAATATTAAATTACAATTTCGGACAAAAAATCATTAATCAATTCAGCCGTTTTAAAAATTATGATTTGAATGTTATAGTCTATAATTTTGTTGATATGCTATCACATGCCAAGACCGATATGGATTTAATCAAAGAATTGGCCCCCGATGATAAAGCCTACCGGTCATTGACCAAATCTTGGTTTAATAATTCCCCCTTGTTTGAATTGATTAAGTTGGCATCGCAAAATAAAATGAAGCTGATGATTACCACCGACCACGGCACCATCAATGTCAAAAAACCAACCAAGGTTATAGGACAAAAAGAAGCCAGTCTAAACTTGCGTTACAAAACCGGTCGCAGTTTGAGTTATAACGATAAAGATGTTTATGCTGTTGAGCATCCCGAGAATATCAAATTACCGAGTGTTGGTTTTAACAGTCCCTTTATTTTTGCCAAAGAAGATTATTTCTTTGTATATCCTAATAATTACAATCAATATGTCGATTATTTTACGGATACCCTTCAACACGGCGGCATTTCTTTGCAAGAAATGTTAGTGCCGTTTGTCACATTGAGTCCGCGTTAATAGTAATTATTTAGGGCTTGCTAAAAAGCTCGGAAATGCAATAGATTTGTAATTTGTAAATTGCAGATGTATATAGATACTTCAAAATGAACAAGTTGCAAAGATGTTGTGCTTCCAATCAGCAGAAATATAAAATTTATGCATTTTACAAGTATAAGGAATTTTATACTTTTATATGATAAAACCATGCATTTTTCATCGAACACCCGATTGTTTTATATTGATATTCAATATTTAAACGTTTTTTAGCAAACCCTATTTAATCATATCCAGATAATCGGCTTCCGAAATAATAGGCACACCCAAACTTTGTGCTTTACTGACTTTGGATGGTCCCGGCTTGTCACCGGCTAATAAGTAATCGGTGTTTTTACTGACCGAGCTAACAACTTTACCACCGTTTTTTTCAATGCTTTGTTTGAGTTCATCTCTTGAAAAATTTTGAAAAGTGCCGGATATGACGAATTTTTTACCGTGTAGCTTATCTACAATTTGCTCATTTTCAGGATTGATTTCAAATTGTAAGCCGGCCTCTTTTAAACGTTGAATCAAATCTAAATTATCTGGATTAGTGAAATAATTGCGAATGCTTTCTGCAATTTTTTCGCCAATACCTTTAATAGCTGTAATTTCTTCCGAACGAGCTTTGATTAGATTATCAATATTTTTAAAATGCTTGGCAATGAGTTTGGCAGCAGTTTCTCCTACATGACGGATACCCAAGCCGTATAAAACACGCTCAAACGGTTGTTTTTTTGATTGTTGTATGCTATTGATAATGTTTTGAGCCGACTTTTGTCCCAAGCCTTCCAAATCTTTTAAGTCGTCCACTTTTAAAGTATATAAATCGGCAATATTATGAATCAAACCGTTTTTATAAAGCAAATTGATAATCTCAGGCCCCAAACCGTCAATATCCATAGCCTTACGACTGACAAAGTGTTCAATTTGAGCTTTGATTTGAGGGGCACAAGTGGTGGTATTAACACAAAAATAATCGGCGCCTTGCTTAATCAACGGAGTATTACAAACCGGACAGTGGTCAATAAAGGTAATAGGTTTGGCCCCGGGTTTACGTTTTGATTTATCTACTCCGACCACTTGCGGAATGATTTCACCGGCTTTTTCAACATAGACATAATCGCCTTCGTGCAAATCCAGTTTTTTCATATTATCTTCATTGTGCAGAGTAGCCCGTTTGACTATGGTGCCGGCCAATTTTACCGGTTCCAAATTAGCTACGGGCGTTACTTTTCCTGTTCTACCAACCTGAAAATCAACACCTAAAAGGCGTGTTAATTTACGTTCGGCCGGAAATTTATAAGCCATGGCCCAACGAGGCGATTTGCTGGTATAACCTAATTTTTCTTGTATGTCAAATTCATTGACTTTTACAACTATCCCGTCGGTATCATACGGAAAATCAAAGCGTTTTACGCCCCAGTCGAGGATAAAATCCATAATCTCATCCAAATTTTTGGCTTTGATATAATCATGAGGCACAAAAAATCCCCATTGTTCTAATTTTTTTAATGCATCATATTGATTGTCAACCGGCAAATCTTCACCCAGCATAAAATAAGCCACAAAATCCAAGTTGCGTTGGGCGACCAGCTTGGGGTCTAATAATTTGAGTGTTCCGGCAGCCAAATTACGGGCATTCATATAAGTAGGCAAACCGGCTTTTTCCTGTTCGGCATTGATGCGTTCAAAATTGTCTCTTGAGATCAGAACTTCGCCACGCGCAAAAACTTCATGAGGGACATCGTCGCCACGCAAAACCAGCGGTAAACTGCGTATGGTACGCGCATTGACAGTAACGTCGTCTCCGGTTATACCATCGCCACGGGTTAACGATTGCACCAGTTTTTTGTCAATATATTGATTGCTTAATGAAACGCCGTCATATTTTAATTCGACACAAAAAGTAAAGGGTTCGTCCACCAATTTGGAAATGCGTTTGATCCAGTCTTTTAAATCGTCAATATTGTATGATTTTTCCAAAGACAACATCGGATATTTGTGACGAACGGTTTTAAATTCGGTAGTAGGTTCACCCCCAACACGTTGGGTAGGGGAGTTGGGATCATAAAATTCGGGGAACTGCTGTTCAAGTTTCTGCAATTCTTCCAGTTTTTTATCATACTCATAATCAGTTATATCGGGCTGTGCCAATACATAATATTTGTAGTTGGCTTCGCGCAATTCTTTTCTAAGTGTTTCTATGCGTTTTTTGGCTTCTTCTTTCGTCATTTTTAACCGGTTTAAATGTTTTAAATCAATCTGCTATATCTTTCTTTTTGTTGCGTTGTTTAACAACAGGTATTTTAAATTCAAAACTGACAGGCCGTCCTTGGTATACAGCCGGCTTCATTTTAGGTATGGTTAATGCTATTTTTTTAAAAACAGCGGCATATTGTCGATCGATTAATGAGTCGTTAAAGTGAATAATATTTAAAAAATTTGTATTTCCCAAAGTATCGATTTGAAACTTAACCCATACAGTATCTTGCACAGAATCAAATTGTTGTGCATAATTTTTATTTAGATTGTAATTTAAAAATGCGGTAAGTTTTTGCATCAAACAATCGAGTTGTTCCTTTTTGTCATAGTAATCGGGACAACCTGTATATTGCGGATACAAATCCAATTGATCTAAAATGACTATTTGCGTTACTTGCTGATTTTGAGCATCTTTTGACTGGCATGCACTTAACAACAATAATAAAAAGACAAATGACAGTAAAAATTTCATGTTGAAAATAGTCAATTAATTTTTTTATAAAAATACAAAAAAAATTATGTTTGGACGAATATTCCTTTAAATTTGCAAGCTGAAAGACAAATCCGGTTATAAATAAAAACTTATTATCTTTTCATATATAATAACAAAGCGCAGTGAAAATATTAAATTCATTACAATCATATAAAAGCAATAAACCCGCTACTGTAACCATTGGCTCGTTTGACGGTGTGCACTTGGGACATCAAAAGGTTTTAAATGATTTGAAACAAATAGCCAAGAATTCTGATTCACATTCGGTTGTTATTAGCTTTGAACCGCACCCGCGCTTGTTTTTTAATCCCGGTGCCGGATTAAGATTACTCACTACCAATGATGAAAAAATTGATTTATTGGCAAAGCAGAATATTGATTATTTGATTTTACAAAAATTTGATAAAGATTTTTCCAATCAAACTGCGGAAGATTTTATCAAAGCCTTGGTCGATAATCTGAATATGAAACATTTGCTGATTGGACATGACCATCAATTTGGCAAGAACCGGCAAGGTAATTTTGAACTTATCCAATCTTTGGGATCAAAATACGGGTTTAAAACGCATCAAATTAAACCTTTAACCGTCGATGGTATTAAAGTAAGTTCAACACTCATAAGAGAAGCTTTGCAAAATGGTCATATAAGTTTGGCTAACAAACTATTGGGATATCCTTATTTTATCAACGGTGAAGTTGTAACCGGTAATCAATTGGGGCGAACCATTGGTTTTCCTACTGCTAACATTAATATACAGTCGGAGCATAAATTATTACCCAAACAAGGGGTTTATGTCGTAAAATCTATTATTGACGGTCAAGAGATAAACGGTATGATGAATTTGGGCCTGCGACCTACTGTTGACGGCACCAAACAAATCATGGAGGTGCATTTTTTCAATTTTGATAAGGACATATACGGGCGTAAGATACCAATTTATTTTGTAGAACGATTGCGCGATGAACTAAAGTTTCCGTCTTTGGAAGCCTTAAAGGCTCAATTGAAAAAAGATGCCGAAAAGTCATTAAAAATATTGGGTAAAAAATAATATTTGTTTACTTTTCATGATTTTCATACAATTCTTCCCAAAGCGGATTATTGTCGCTATGATGTGCATGATCAAAATTTTCATACAATTCAAACTCTTCGGTAGAGGTTTTCTTTTTGCTGAACCAAAGACCTAACATCATCAAAATTCCCGAGCCTAAAATAACAAAAGAGATAACTTCTTTACTAAAATAGGGAATTTTATATTGTTCCGGTATTTTATAAAACAATAAAATGGTAATCAAACCGCGCGGCGCCATAAAAACTTCCGGGAAAAGTGATTTGCCCCTGAAAAAAACTTTGAGGTTAATATATCTGACCACAAAACTAAGCAATAGAATAAACGTTCCTATAATCACAACATTTTCATAAAAAATACCATCAATGTTGATAGTCATACCAAATAAAACAAAAAAGAACGTTCTAATCAAAAAAGCGGTTTCAAAAGTGATTAATTTAAATTGTTCCTTAACTTGATTGATTTTATTTTTATCAAATATTTTACTGAATTTACCTTTGAAAAATATACCGTAATTTTCAAGCATCAATCCAAAGATTAAGATTAAAATAAGACTGGACAAGTGCATAATTTTACCCAAAATAAATAAGGCTGATAATATGGACAGGAATAAGAAAAATTTGATTTTAGTATTGATTTTTTGGAATAAAAATATCAAAATATACCCTGTAATCAACGATACCAAAACCGTCATAAAAATGCCGCCGCCTACTTTGCCTATAATATTGCCTTGACTTTGAGGTATCATCAAAACTATATCAAAAGCAATAATACCGAATATATCGCTAAAAGTAGATTCGTAAATCAAAAATTCTTTTTTCTCTTCGTCTAAAAAATGTACACTAGGGATAAGAATGGCACTACTTACTACAGATAAAGGTAAGGCATTAATATAAGCCGTGTAAAAATCATGGGTTAATCCCATACCGTAAATCAAGTATGCAATAGCAAAAGAGGTACCTAATAAAATAAGCAAGGCGGTTGTAAAAGCTTTGATAATCAAGGGTAATTTTTCTTTAGTTATTTTAAGATCCAAAGCAGCTTCCAAAACAATTAACAACAACCCTACCAAGCCTAATACATTAACGGTTGGCTGCAAACCGGGTAAGCCCCATTGATATTGTTGAGATATTTTATGTAAGACAATGCCGGTACCAATTAATAGCAAAACCGATGGCACTTTGATTTTTTTTGCAATAATATCAAAGAAATAAGATAAGATTACCAATAAACTGACCCCTAGGATAAAATAATAACTATTCATGTATTTTATATTTTGGATAAAGATAAAAAAAAGAGTCACATAGACAAAATGCGACTCTTGTATTTTGATATTTAAATTTGAATTATTTGATATATTCTACTTCTTTTTTCTTCTCGGTTGTCAAAAATTTGGTAAAACCTTGTGCTATCATCCATTTATCACTATAAATTTTACCCATATATCTTGACCCGTGATCGGGAAATACCAATACTACATGACTGTTTTCATCAAAAAAACCGGCTTGAGCATATAAATGAGCGGCTTCTAAGGCTGCGCCACTGGTATAGCCGGCAAATATACCTTCCTTCAATGCCAATTCGCGGGCTTTGTAAGCGGCATTTTCATCGGTTACTTTCATAAAAGTATCAATCAATTCAAAATCAGTAGCCGTGGGTATAAGGTTTTTACCCAAGCCTTCTATACGGTAAGAATAAATTTCATTGGTGTCAAAAACACCGGTTTCATGATATTTTTTTAAAGCGGACCCGTAAGCATCAACACCTAAAATTTTAATATCTGGATTTTTTTCTTTTAAATAGCGAGCTATACCCGAAATAGTGCCACCGGTAGCTGCACAAGCAATTACATGAGTAACTTTGCCTTCGGTTTGATCCCAAATTTCTACACCGGACGAAAAGTAATGTGCTTTGATATTTAATTCGTTAAAATATTGATTGACATACAATGAGCCCGGATTTTCTTCATGCAAACGTTGTGCAACCGAATAATAGGAACGCGGATCTTCGGCAGGCACTTCCGATGGACATACATAAACTTCGGCACCCATGGTTTTGAGCATGTTTATTTTGTCTTCGGTCGCTTTATCTTTAACGGCCAGCATAACTTTATAACCACGAACAGCGCCTAACATAGCCAAGCTAAAACCGGTATTGCCCGAGGTGGTCTCAATGATGGTGTCGCCGGGTTTTAAAAGGCCTTCTTCTTCAGCTTTATCAATAATATATTTAGCAATACGATCTTTGACAGAGTCTCCGGGATTAAAAGATTCCAGTTTGCCATAAAAATGACCGGTAAGGTTTTCAGTGACTTTATTTAATCTGACCATTGGCGTGTTACCGATAAGCTCCAGCACATTATCAACAATCTTGGGGTTATTTTTCATGTGTATTCATTTAATTTGAAACAAGATATTAATAGCTACGTTTCAATAACATTAACTCGGCAAAAATACGAATTTTTGTTTAAATATTAAGTAATGCCTGTTACAAGTTTTGACTATTTTACTTTATTTTTTTGTAATATTTGTTTCCCTGTAATAATTAATACCACGCCTATAATTGATAATAATCCACCGATAATTTGCAAATTGGTAGGTATTTTTTTAAAGTATAAGTAGCTGCCAATCAACACAAAAAGCCCTTTGGTTGATGATAAAATAGACTTGCGGCTGACTTCAATATATTGTATGGCATATAAGCCGGCTGTAGCAGTTAAAAAAGGGCCTAAAAAAGCACCAATCAATACATTTTTTAATGCCGAATGTGAAATATGGAAAGATAAATTCTGAATTTTTATCATCAAAAGAGAAAACAGCAATAAAAATAAAGTTCTGTTTAGGGTTAATAAAATAGGAGAAAATTTGGCGACATTTAGTTTCATCAATATAGCACTGGCAGCGCCAAACAATGCAAAAAACAATACAAACTGACTGCCGTTTACAAATATTTCATTGATATGTATCCATTTGGGATTGTAACTCAGTAAAAAAGCCGCCGTCAATGTCAGTAATATTCCGGCAATTTCCATCTTATTAAAACGTTCTTTTAAAATAAAATAACCTAATATCAATACAAAAACCGGAGTAATATTGCCCATAAAAGCGACTACTCCCGGATTGGGCATCGTATTAATAGCTTTAAAGAAAAAAGTGGTAGAAGCAATTTCTATCAAGCCGAATAAGCCCAACCACAGGTAATCTTTTGGACTAAAATTTTTAATTTTTTTAAAAGATTTTTGTTGCCATGCCAAAATAAGTGTCAATATAAGTCCGGTCAAAAACCAGTAAAAGCCAAATTGCGGCAATTGTAATTCCTGTAAAGCCGCTTTACTAAAAATATAGACGTTTGACATGGCCAAAACACCAATCAATGTCAGCAGATAACCTTTGGTTTTATCGGGAAGGGCTTGCCAAATCTTTTTCATTTACAATGCACGGATTTTGTCCTGCAAAGAAACAAAATTAAATAGTATTTATTGTTAAGATCATCTTAATTTTAAACCGGTGGTTAAAACGGATATTTCTCTAAACTTTAATTTCTATCAACTCTTGCCACCGTGTTGTATATCTTTTAGAACGGTATTTTTGTTTTAGATGCCAAGCGCTTGCTTGTCCTTCGGCTGCTAACTTGAGCACATGGTAGCCATTGGTTTTATTGATTTGATCCATAATTTTCATCACTTGCCTGTGCTTGCTGTAATGGGTGTCAAACAAAGACAATTGCCGGTTTTTCTCAGGCACCAATCCGGATACCAAAACACCGGCTTTTTTATATGTAAAGTCTTTTTTGTAAATGATTTTCAAGGCTTTTTTAGCTGCTTTAACCAAATCGATACTACTGGAAGTATTAGAGAGTTGCACCGTAAAACTATTGGCATAGTAAGAATTTTTTTTGTCAAATTTGTCGGTTCTCAAAAAAACTGTCAGTAAATTGGCTGCCGATTGCTGTTGACGCAGTTTTTCGCCACAAGCAGCGGCAAAACGGGCAACGGCTTCGTTTATAAATTCGTAATCAGCGGTAGACTTCACAAAACTGCGCGCTGTGCGTATGGCTTTTCGGGGTGGTGGAATTAATTCCAAAGGAATACAAGCTGTTCCGAGTAATTCGGCTTTGGTGCGTAAGCTGGTTACTGACATTTTTTTTCTGATAAAAGAGTCGGAAAGTTGCGTAAAATCCCAAGCGGTCTTAACCTTATGCTGCTGCAAAAAACGGCTATGTTGTCGTCCAATCCCCCACACATCTTCAATGGCGGTCATTTGTAATGCTTTTTTTATTTTTTCGGGTGTATCAATCAAGGCTACTCCGTCGGACATGTGTTTTTTGGCAATTCTATTGGCAATTTTTGCTAAAGTTTTAGTAGGAGCAAATCCTACACTTACCGGAATTCCTATATATTTACGAACTTTTTGACGCAATTTTACGCCCGTGGCTCTGATATGTGATAAGTCAAAACCGTTAAAATCTAAAAAAGCTTCATCAATGGAGTAAACTTCAACAGCCGGCGTAAAATCATGAAATATTTGCATCATTCGCTGAGACATATCGCCATATAAAGCATAGTTGGAAGAAAAAGCAACTACTTGATTTTGATTTACCAAATCTTTGATTTTAAAGGCCGGTGTGCCCATTTTGATACCTAAAGCTTTAGCTTCATTACTACGAGCAATAATAATACCGTCATTGTTAGAAAGAACCACTACCGGTTTGTGTTGCAAGCCGGGATTAAATACCCGTTCGCAAGAAGCATAAAAATTATTACCGTCTACCAGTGCATACATGAGAAAAACCTTTCTACAAAAATATGATTTTATACCAAAACAAAATAGTCCGATATTTCGTTATTTTTTCACTTATTTACAGGCAAAATACTCGCTCATAGATATATTAAATCGATTTATTTTAAAGTTTTGACCGGCAACTGTTACTCAAATAAAAAGAGGCTGTCTCTAAAGTAAATTTTTGTTGTCATTACGATGAGGAACGAAAGCCTGTCCCAAACTTGCTTCGGGATAGCAATCTGTTGATTTTCAACAACAAATATTAATAGCCCTTCAGGTTTCTCATTGAGATAATGGCTTTTGAGACAGCCTCATTGTTTTGATTTTTAAGAAAATCAAAAAATTGTTTTAAACTATTAAATTTATTTAACCACAGGCGGCAACATGCCATGATGGAATAGGTAAGCAACAACATAGGCAATAGGTGCAATAATAGCAAATAAGGCTATGGCATAAAGTATTGCCAAACGTCCCATGCCTTTAAGTTTGCTAAAGTCCGTAATAACACCGATACTTAAGAATGTCAGCATAAACATAAGTTTTCTAAAGCTGCCTTGCACAATATGACCACCGGCTTTGGCGCCTGCAATCAAATCAGGAAAGAAATACATAATACCCAAATAAATCAGCCATACCAACATATAAGCCATCACAAATTTAGGCAACCGGAACCAAATTTCGGATTTTGGAATTTTTTCCTTAACGGTTTTGTTTTCCACATTTCTAATCCAAACCAGCGCCAAGACAAAAGACCAAATACCGATAAAAATATCAATCCAAATTTTGGTTAGTAAAGCTGCGCTCAGTATCCAACCTTCTTCCCATTGTTCACCGGTTTGTTTTAAGTGTTTTGACAACATTAATTCATCTAAAATGGCACCGGCAGCGGCATCGGCACCGTCGGTTTTAACGGTCATACCCATAGCAGCACCGTTAACAATGGGCTCATTGGGTGCCAAGTTGGTCAAGGCCGGCGGTAAAATAACCAGCTCAAACATGGCAAAAATCAAAATCAAAGTAGATACGGCAATAGGAATAACCGGTTTGGCTTTAATAGCACCGGCCGTAGCAATGGAAGCGGATACACCGCAAATGGAAATTCCTGATGAAAGAACAGCAGCTGATGAGCGGTTAAGTTTAAAATACTTACGTCCAATATAATACACAATAGGCCAGAACAATAAATAAGCTACAAAGGCAGCTGCAGCACCGGCCAAAGTTAGCTCATAAGTAAATCCGGCGGCTTTCATAGTCATCATACCCAGTTTGATTCCCAATAACACAATACCTGTTTTGATAAACCATTCGGGTTTGGCGGCTTCCTTTATTTTGTTGGCAAAGCCTTTAAAAAAATTACCGATGACCAAACCTACAATTAGAGCCAACATATATGAAGCGCCGCCACCGAGCTGCAAACCCCAGTTGAGGTGAAACTCTTGATAATAATTGTGTTTTTTAACCACCGCATTAATAGCTGACAAATGAGCTTCGTGTCCCGCAATCCACGACAACCATGTCAAAACAAAAATGGCGGTAAAACCGGTAAAATATTTTTTGACATTGAGTTTTTGATAGTAGGCTCCCAAAGTGGTTAGTCCGGCAAAAACAATATAAGTAATAAATAAGGATAACAAAGGATGTAAATCGTGATAGGTTTTTGAGGATGTTTTAAGCAATTTTGACCAAGAGAAATCATTAACCAAATTGGTCCATTCCCAAGTTTTGGGTTTGGCAATCCAACCAACAACATCTAATCCCCAGATAGTGAGCAGTCCCAAACCGAAGAAAAACAAACCGAGCCAAGCCGACCACCAGTCTTCGGTGCTGAACATACCACTATGCCATTTTTTGTTAATTTGTTGATTCATAATAGTTTGTTTGTTATATTTTAATAATTATTTGTCGATTAAAATAATGTGGCATATACTGGCGCATCCACAATGGAAAAGCATTAAAGTCAAAATGTAATTTGATATTAAATGTGCCTTGACGGTAAGTATTGACCAAATATTGTTTAATTTGTTGATCAATATCTTCCAATTCATCTGCTACAAATCTGTGACTTTCGTTTTCACACAGCCATTGCCGGTTTTGATAATACAATTTATAATGAAGTGGAATCATTTTAATAAAAAGAAATTGATTAAAATACCTAATACAGCTAACGAAAGAACTGCAATAATAATACTACCGCCTACCAACTTACTTTCCCAAGCTTCCCATGGCTCAGGGTTGGTAAACAAAGCTTCCAAGTCATGTTTGTTATCGGTTTGCTTTGACATATATTATATTTTTGCTTCAAAAGTAGTTTTTAAAAAAATATATAAAACTGACATTAGTCATAAAATTATATAAAATTAAAAAGGAGATTTTTGTCTTATTTATAAACATGTTGGTTGTCAACGATTTGCATTACCTCAAAATTAGTTTAAAATAGATTTAAATTATTTTGTATTTTTGTTTACACCAAATTTATCTAACACTTTTCTTTTAATGAAACAGATTTCTTATCAATTGCATGATTTACCTAAGGTAGTCAAATTTATATTAGACAACACTAAAAGCAAAATCATATTATTTGACGGTCCAATGGGCAGTGGCAAAACTACTTTGATCAAAGCTTTGGTCAAAGAGTTGGGCGCCACAGATGAAGCATCGTCACCGACATTTTCAATTGTTAATGAATATGTAACACCGCAACACAAAATATATCATTTTGATTTATATCGTCTAAAAGATTTTTACGAAGCCTTAGATTTTGGTATTGAAGAGTATTTAGATGATTCGCAAGCTTATGTTTTTATAGAATGGCCAGATATTATTGAACCTATTCTACCCGAAAATTCACAAAAAATTCGTATTATTGTTAAAGATAATAAAACACGAGACTTACAAATATTATAAATATGTTAAAGCCCTACTCCAAAGATATTTTACTACCACAAGAAGAGCGCTTAGCCATTCAATACCGGAAAAGTGAATTGCATATAGGCATACCCAAAGAAATCAGGCTGCAAGAGAAACGTATATGTTTAACGCCGGATGCCGTAGGCACTTTGGTAGCACACGGACACAAAATAATCATGGAAAGTGGCGCCGGTTTAGGAGCAAACTTTACCGATCAGGATTATGCCGAAGTAGGCGCACGCATTACTTACAACACCGAAGAAGTGTTTAAAAGTCATATTGTGCTAAAAGTGGAGCCGCCCGACATGACCGAGGTAGATTATTTGGAGCCCGAATCGATTATAATTTCCGCTTTACAAATAAAAACTCAGCGTAAAGAATTAATTCAAAAGCTTCTGAAAAAAAAGATAACCGCTATAGCCTATGAATTTTTAAAAGACGAACAAGGCTCTTATCCTATTGTGCGAGCGCAAAGTGAAATTGCCGGCACTGCATCAATGTTAATAGCTGCCGAACTGCTTACCAAACCCTTGGTAGGCAAAAATTTGTTATTAGGCAATATTAGTGGTGTGCCACCGGCCGGCGTGGTTATTTTAGGTGCCGGAACAGTAGGAGAGTTTGCTGCTAAAACGGCGCTGGGCTTGGGTGCTTCTGTAAAAGTTTTTGACAACTCCGTCACACGATTGCGCCGTTTAAAAACCCTTTTGAGCAATCAAGTATATACATCCACTATTAATCCCAATGTTATTTTAGATGCTTTACAACGGGCAGATGTCGTTATAGGTGCTATCAGAGGTAAGTCCAGAACTCCCATTATTATATCCGAACCCATGATACAAATGATGCAAGAAGGATCGGTATTTATTGATGTCAGTATTGACCGTGGTGGTGTCAGCGAAACATCGGAAGTAACCACACATTCAGATCCTATAGTTGTCAAACACGGCGTGGTGCATTACGGGGTTCCTAATATCCCGGCCCGCTATGCCCGGACAGCCAGCTTGTCATTGAGCAATATTTTTCTCAATTATTTGTTGGATATCGGAGAAAAAGGAGGTATTGACGATGCAGCCCGCTTTAATCGCGGTTTACGAAACGGCATTTATATCTACAAAGGTATTTTGACCAATAAAGCGGTCAGCGAATGGTTTGGCTTAAATTATAAAGATATCAATTTGTTTTTTATATAAATTATGCGTGAGGTAATTTTTTCTAAAAAAAACAAAGATAAATGGCTGGCTTATGAAGAAAGATTACAGCAAAATAATACTATAAATCCGGAAGAGCTCACTATTATTTACTTGGATTTGACCGATGATTTGTCTTATGCTTTGACTTATTATCCCGATAGTCGTTTGACAGCTTATTTAAATGAACTGGCAGGTATGGCGCACCGAAAAATATACAAAACCAAAAAGGAAAGTGGTAGCGCTATTTTGCGGTTTTATTTAAAAGAATTTCCATTGATGTTTTACAATTACCGTAAATACTTATTATGGTCGTTTTTGGCATTTGCTTTGTTTACTTTGATAGGTATCTATTCCACTTCACAAAATACAGATTTTGCACGTTGGATAATGGGCAATGCGTATGTAGATATGACTCTGGAAAACATAGATAAAGGCGATCCTATGGCCGTTTACAAACAAGCCAATGAAGTAGATATGTTTTTAGGAATTACCATTAATAATATTAAGGTTGCTTTATTTACTTTTATGATGGGATTATTATTTGGTTTGGGAACTTTGTATTATTTAATGCGTAATGCCATAATGTTGGGGGCTTTTCAATACTTTTTTTATGAGCATGGAGTGTTTTGGGAGTCAATAAGAACCATCTGGATACACGGCACCATAGAAATATCGGTGATTATAGTTGCAGGCGCAGCGGGTTTTATCATGGCTAGCGGGATATTAATGCCCGGAACTTATCCACGTAGCTATGCTTTTAAACAAAAAGCACGTGACGGACTCAAAGTCATGATAAGCACCATTCCTTTTTTTATAATAGCGGGCTTTTTAGAAGGATTTGTTACCCGTCATACCGAAATGCCGGACTGGCTGGCAATAATGGTTATACTGAGTTCACTGGCTTTAATCATTTTTTACTACGTAATCTTACCAAAAAAACTATATTTACAACAAAAACAAGTCGATTATGAAAAAAATATTTGAAATTAAACGTCAACGCAGCGTAGATGAAATTGTTGAAGATGCCTTTAACTTCTTTAAACAGCATGCCAAATCAATCATAAAACTAATCTGGGAACAAAACCGATTTATCATAGCCGGCCTGTTATTAAGCTACTTCTTTTACGTATATTATTATTTCGGTTCATTAAATAATATACTTAAATTCAATGGCCGTCAATATGAATCTACTTCAGAAATAGATATTTTTACACCCGGATTTGCTTTGGTTGCCATGTTTTTATTTATTTTTTCTATCATTTTTTTACCACGTTTTTTTTCAACCATAACGGGTTATATTAAATACTATCGGTCTGACAACCAAGATACTGATATTGATAAAGTCAAGAACTTTGTGCAGCAAAAATTTTGGGGATTAATAGGTCTGACCATAGTGCTTTTTCTTTTAATAATACTTTTGGGAGTTATTTCATTTATTATAGGCGGGCTTTTGTCTGCTGCCGGAAGCGCCGGTGCGTTTTTAATTATAGCCTTGGCATTACCGGCTTTAGCCTATGCCATCATATATTTTACAATGGTTTATTATGTATATGTTTTTGAAGATATTGATGTTTCAACGGCTTTAAGCAAAACCAAAGATTACTTAAAACATCGATTTTGGTTTAGCTTTGGCGTAATGTTGGTAATGAGCATTATTATCGGATTGATAGGTATGGTTTTCAATGCGCCGGTCAGTATATATATTATGGTCAAAATGCTTATGCTTGCCAAAGAACCGGATACCATATCGCAATCATATTCAGGAGATTTATTTATTGCTTTATTGTCGGTTATTTCTTATGTTGCACAACTCATTTTACGTATTTTATTTATCATAGCGCTAAGTTTTTTATATTACAGTTTGAAAGAATACCATACGGGAGAGGGCTTACAAGATAAAATTGACCAAATAGGAAGTGAGTATGAAAATAGAGATAACTAAATATCTTTTTTTAATCGTTTTATTAGTGAATCAACCGCTGTTGGCTCAACCCACTATGATCCCTGATTCAACCGGTATTGAAAAAATACAAATTCCTCAAAAAGCCATTGATACATATAAGAAACAACAGGCCTTTGACTATGTGGTTAAACCAAGTCAAGAAAATATTATTATAAAAGCCTTAAACTGGATAAAACGACAAATAAAACGACTGCTGATACGTTTTTTTACCTGGTTGGTAGGGCCCAAAAATGCAGCTCAGTGGGTCAAAATTTTTGTCAGAAGTTTACCTTATATTGCTATTGCTGTTTTTACCTATTTAATTTTCAGATTTTTAATTGGTGCCAATTTAATAATGTTAAATAAAAACATGTCATATAAAACCGGACAAGTTATCAATTTGAATGATGAACAAATCATAAAAGAATCTAATTTAGATGCATTAATAGAGGCAGCAATTCATAAAAATGATTATCGCCTGGCCGTGCGCTATTATTATTTAAAATTGCTTAAAAAACTTATTGATAATCAACTTATTGACTGGCACCCTGATAAAACCAACCATGATTATATCAATGAATTGCAAAACACGGAAATACAAGCAACATTTAAAAAACTAACTTATATTTACGATTATGTTTGGTACGGCAAATATTATCCCGAAAAATCGGATTTTAGCAATATAAAGGAACAATTCCAAAATTTTAATTTGAAATAAAATTACTATCAAATGTCAATTTGTCAGATTTAATAATTGGCAGTATATTTGCAATAAAATTAGCGAATAATTCAAAAAATTATATTGCTATGAAAAAGCAAACCAAACAAAACCAAAAAGAGACTAAAGCTAAAAAATTAGATAAAAATAATACGAATCAAACTACGGAAAATGCTAAACTTGAACAAGATACTATAAAAAATGATATGGCAAAAAAATTAACCGATTTGGAAAATAAACTCAAAGAAGAAAAAGATAAATATGTGCGTTTGTATGCCGAATTTGAAAATTACCGAAAACGTACCGCGAAAGAGAAACTCGAAATGTTTGAAACGGCTTCTGAAAATGTAATCAAAAATTTATTACCTATACTTGATGATTTTGAACGGGCTATTGCCGAATTAAAAAAGAATAAAGAGGATGAATTGGTAAAAGGAGTCGAACTAATTTATGATAAATTTAAAAAAACACTTGAAAAAGAAGGCTTAAAAAACATAGAAGTTAACAAAGGCGATCAGTTTGATCCCGAAGTGCATGAAGCCATAGCTCAAGTGCCGGTAGAGGACGAAAAAATGAAAAATAAAATTGTAGATGTTGTTGAAAAAGGTTATCAATTAGGGCCTAAAAACATTAGATTCCCTAAAGTTGTAACCGGCAGGTAATCAAACATTTAAATATTTTTAATAAGCTGTCATACTGAGTCGTAAAACTCTTATGGCAGTTTTGTTATAATAAAACAAGCAGACCAATGAAAAAAGATTATTATGAAATATTAGGCATAAGCAGAACTGCCACTGCTGCCGAAATTAAAAAAGCTTATCGAAAAAAAGCCATAGAATATCACCCCGATAAAAATCCGGGAGATAAAGCAGCAGAAGAAAAATTTAAAGAAGCGGCAGAGGCTTATGAAATATTGTCAGACCCTGACAAAAGGGCGCGTTATGATCAATTTGGACATGATGCATTTCAGGGTGCCGGCGGATTTGGTGGCGGTCATCACATGAATATGGAAGATATTTTTTCTCAATTCGGAGATATTTTCGGAGATATTTTCGGTGGCGGTTTTTCATCTCAAGGTCGTAGTTACAGTCGTCAATCCACAGTACGCAGCAGAGGAAGCGATTTACGCGTTAAACTAAAAATCACTTTGGAAGATATTATCAAAGGTGGAGAGAAAAAAATTAAAATAAAACGCAGAGTAAAAGCACCCGGCACATCTTATACAACTTGTCATCAATGTGGTGGTTCCGGCCGTATTTCACGTATTACCAATACCATTTTCGGACGGATGCAAACTACCGGGACTTGTAATGTTTGTGGTGGAACAGGGCAAATATTACAAAGCCGGGGCAATGGATCCGATGCACAAGGAATGATAACCAAAGAAGATGTTGTTAGCATCAATTTGCCTAAAGGCGTCAGAAATGGTGTTCAACTACGAGTAGGCGGTAAAGGTAATGAAGCGCCGGGCACTAACGGTATTCCGGGCGATTTGATAGTGCAACTAATAGAACAAAGCGACGATAAATTTAAACGTGAAGGTAACAACCTGCATTACGATTTATACATCAGCATGCCTGAGGCAGTTTTAGGAACCGATAAAATTATAGAAACGCCCCATGGAAAAATCAAGTTACATCTTGAACCCGGAACGCAATCAGGTAAAATATTAAGACTTAAAAACAAAGGTGTTCCCGATTTAGACGGCTATGGCACAGGTGATATGTTAATCAATGTCAATATTTGGGTTCCTAAAAAACTGGATAAAGAACAAAAAGAATTTTTTAAGAAACATTTTAACCATCCTAATTTTCAGCCCAATCCGGGCAAATCGGAAAAATCGTTTTTTGAAAAAATTCATGATATGTTTTCATAAAATTCTAATTTCAAAGAGACTGTCTTAAAAGAGTGAATCATCTGTCATTCCGAACAAAAGTGAGGAATCTCATACTTGATAATCAGTGATTTAACAATTGTTTTTTTTCCAAACTATTTAAATAAAACTCTTTTGAGACAGCCTCTTTCTTTTATTTTCAAGTCTAAATTGATAGCTATTTTGAAGTTGGTATGATCAATGAGATTTTATTATCTTTGCATTAATACATTATAAATTTATAATATGAAAAAAATATTAATTATTGAGGATGAAGCTGCTATTCGACGGGTGCTGAAAAGAATTTTGGAACAGATGGATAAAACCTACAAAATAGATGAAGCAGTTGATGGTGTGGAAGGGCTTGATAAAATTAAAAATAACGATTACGACTTGGTACTTTGTGATATCAAAATGCCCAAAAAGGATGGAATAGAGGTATTGGAAGAAAGCCAAAAAATAAAACCGGACACCACTTTTGTGATGATATCCGGACATGGCAATTTGGAAACTGCCGTAGAAACCATGCGTATGGGCGCTTTTGACTATATTGAAAAACCACCGGATTTAAACCGTTTGATGACTTCGGTAAAAAATGCTTTGGAACACAAAGCTTTGGTAGTGGAGAATAAGCAGCTGAAAAAAAAGGTCAACAAAAAATACGAAATGATTGGCCAATCTAAAAAAATGCAACAAATCAAAGAAATAATTGAAAAAGTTGCACCTACCGACGCACGTGTTCTCATCACCGGTAGTAATGGTAGCGGTAAAGAATTGGTAGCCCACTGGATACACCAAAAAAGCCAACGCAGTCGTGGCCCCATGGTTGAAGTCAATTGTGCCGCCATTCCTTCCGAGTTGATCGAAAGCGTGTTGTTTGGACATGTAAAAGGTTCGTTTACAGGCGCTTACAAAGACAAAAAAGGAAAGTTTGAGCAAGCTCACGGCGGTACGCTTTTTTTAGATGAAGTCGGTGATATGAGCTTATCGGCTCAAGCAAAAGTATTACGTGCATTACAAGAAAATAAGATTACAAGAGTAGGCAGCGACAAAGACATAAAAGTAGATGTGCGTGTAATTGCCGCTACAAATAAAAATCTTAAAAAAGAAATAGCCGAAGGCCGGTTTAGAGAAGATTTATACCATCGCTTGGCCGTCATACTGATAGAAGTGCCGTCTTTAAACGAACGTCGTGAGGATATTCCGTTATTGATAGAACATTTTTCAAAAAAAATAGCACAGGAACAAGGCATGCCGGTTAAAAAATTTAGTGATAAAGCTATCAAATTGCTACAAAATTACGATTGGACCGGCAATATTCGTGAATTAAGAAATGTAGTCGAACGTTTAATGATATTGGGTGGCGCCGAAATTAGCGAGTCCGATGTAAAAATGTTTGCCAGTAAATAATGTTCCTATGAAAATACTTGTTATTGGAGGTGGTCATATGGGACAAAGTTTTGCCCAAAGTTTTCTGCATAGTTTTATAACAGACACTTCAAATTTTGCTGTTTTGGAAAAAGATCCATCCAAATTTGAAGCATTAAAAAAAATAGGCGTTTCGCATATTTTTAATAAACCGGGAAAAGAGTTATTAGAAGCAGATCTGATAGTCTTAGCTGTTAAACCACAGGCTTTTAACAATTTGGCTTTATCTATTAAACCATTTATTAGCACAGAACAAGTATTTTTATCTATTATGGCCGGCGTGTCCATACAAACGATTAAAAATGCTCTAAATGTTGAAAAAATAATCAGAGCCATGCCTAACATTGCGGCACAAATAGGCGAGGGGATGAGTGTATTTACATCTTCGGCCGCAGTAACACGTATAGAATTGGTTACCGTTCAAAATTTACTGGAAAGTACCGGTAAAAATTTATACGTATCCAATGAGGATTTAATTGATGCCGGCACAGCTATTTCCGGTTCGGGACCTGCCTATGTTTTATATTTTATGGAATCTATTTTTAAGGCAGCCTTAGATTTGGGTTTTGCCAAGCCACAAGCTGAAATGCTAACGCACCAAACATTTAAAGGGATTATAGAATATTCTCAAAACAGTAAAGAGAATTTTAGAGAATTGATTGCCAAAATCGCCTCAAAAGGCGGTACCACCGAAGCTGCCATTCAAGTTTTTGAAAATAATAAAACACAAGACATTATTATTAAAGCCGTTAAACAAGCTTATCAACGCGCTAAAGAACTCGGTCAAATAAAAAGCTAATCCAAGTTGGGCAATGTTTGTTGTAACTTTAAAACTCCGGCAAACAAATCGCCTAACTTATCAACCCTGTCCGGTACGGTTTTTATATTAAAATCAGCAGGCACAAATGACTGATTATTAACTTCTTCCCAACTAACCGGAGTAGAAACCGTAGCACCTTTTTTAGCTCTGACGGTGTAAACACTGGCCGTATTACGAGTAATAACATTTTGCATATAATCAATAATGACTAGTTTACTGTCATGCGTTTTATTTTGTTTTTTAGGCAAGGTAAATATGTCCGGATATTTGTTTTGCATGATTTCGCCTATCTTTCTAACCCAATTCTTAACATGCGAAAATTCATATTTGGGCGCAACCGGTATATAAACATGCATACCGGATCCCCCCGATGTTTTGGCAAAAGCTTTTAAATCTAAACTGTTCAAGTATTCGTTTAATAAAGAAGTTGCTTTAAGTATCAAATTAAAATTTTCACCGATAGAAATATCCAAATCAAAAACCGCCCAAGTAGGATGGTGAATATCTGTAATTTTTGAAGCCCATGTATGAAACTCAATACAGCCTTTGGAAGCCAAATAAACGATACCGGCTTTATGCGCTACGACAGGCACCATAATGGTTTTATGTTGACTGATTTCCTCATAAGGATACGTGTCAATAAAACCCGGAACCGGTGCACTGTAATCTCGTTTGTAAAAAGATATTTTATGTATGCCTCTGGGAAAATAATGTAAAGTAACGGGACGTTTTTCAAGATAAGGCATCATGGTGCCGGCTATTTTTACATAATAATCAACCAATTCCAATTTTGTGATATGATCATCAGGCCAATATAGTTTGCCCGGATATTTAACTTCAATGTTATGGCCGTCTATGTCCAGATAAACCGGTAATCCTTCGTTTACTTCCATTTTAAACAGATTTAATGGCTTTTTCGTAACGTTGTTTAATTTCTTGCAATAACTCCAAGGTCATTTTGGTTTTAAAAATACGAATCATATCTTTGACGGTATCGTCTTTGTAAAAAATACCTTTAACCACATCAAAATTGTTATTGCTGACATTATGCTTAACATTTTCGGTGATTTGTCTAAAGGTTTCCCAAGATAAATATTGAGGAATTTCTATATAATACATATCATCGTTGCATTGATCTTTATAGATTTGATCATCTAAATTTTTGATATGGAAAAATTTGCTTATTTTAATAGATACCGGCTTATCGGTTTTAATTTTTTTATTTTTCAGCAATTCTAAACCGAAATTTTCCAAAGCCGTTTGTAAGCCCGGAATCTGTTCATAACTATTCAATCCCTTAATACGCATACCATAATAAACGGTTTTACCAACCATAATTTTGGCAAATGAAGCATTAATTTTTAAATCGGTATTTTGATTGACATAGGCCTGTGCTCTCAATATTTTTGCCCAAGAATATAATTTTGCTGTCAAAATAATTATAGAACGCGGTTTGGAAGTGAAATTGTAATCCCAACCATGAAAACCGGGAAACGGATGGTCAATATTAACCACCACTGTGCCGGAAATAATCTGATGCTTTAATAAACTGATTTGCTCTTCTTTTATGATATGCCCAACAACTTCTCTGTATTTTTCCATAATAAATAATTTTTGTCTAAAATTAAACAATTATTTCTAATAAATCAAGCAAGGGATTAAAAAAAGTTTTTATAATAATGAGACTTTTGCCCCGTATAAAACTCTAAAAAATTATGTTATTTAAAATAAAAAAGATTAAAAACTTGACAAAGCCCCCCTTGAAGTTGTATATTTGCCCGCTAATTTGTTGAACATCTTTTTATAAAGATTTCAACTTCAATTAAATACAAAATATATGAAATTATCAGAATTTGATTTTAAATTACCACCGGAACTATTAGCCGAATATCCTGCAGACTGCAGAGAAGAGTCCAGATTAATGGTGGTACACAGAGACAGCGGAAAAATAGAACACAAACTTTTTAAAGATGTCTTGGATTATTTTGACGAAGAAGATGTCATCATATTAAATAATACCAAGGTTTTTCCGGCTCGTTTATATGGTAATAAAGAAAAAACCGGTGCCAAAATAGAAGTATTTTTATTGCGCGAATTAGATCCCGCTACACGTCTTTGGGATGTTATGGTTGATCCTGCCCGTAAAATTCGTATTGGTAACAAATTGTTTTTTGATGAAGACGAATCATTAGTAGCCGAAGTGATTGACAATACCACTTCGCGTGGACGTACCTTA
>Ga0256843_1000183_pt1 | contig 55290 bp, 42 predicted proteins | sample AlvinellametaG_FD_191572 | JGI IMG/M metagenome (GOLD analysis project Ga0256843, IMG submission 191572) | Pompeii worm associated microbial communities from hydrothermal vent at the East Pacific Rise, Pacific Ocean - Alvinella | ecosystem: Host-associated > Annelida > Integument > Unclassified ...
GGTGGGCTCTATATGAAATATAAGAATGTGGCCTCAGAGTTCGACCCGGGGGCGATTGACGCCTATGGGGATATGGTGCGGCAGCTGCTCGAAACGAAAAACGCAGCAGAGGCGACGATCTGGAAGCTCCCCGTTGAGGAAGGGCTCTCGGCTGATGAGGTTGAGGAGACCATGAAGTTCGTTGCAAACGAATACAATATGTCACATGTGGGTGAGCTGCCGCTCTCCAAGGATATCGAGGCGAAGAGTGGCAAGAAGTATCGCTATGTGAAGATCTTCCTCTTCTGTAACTCACTGACTGCAGCCAGAATGCTCGACTATTCAGATGCCTACTCTGCCTATCTGCCCTGTAGAATCACCCTGATAGAAGACGAGCAGGGAAAGCTCTGGCTGATTGCGCTCAATATGGATTTGATGATCTACGGTGGTAAACCGCTGCCTCCTGCGTTGAAAGAGGAGGCGATTCAGGTCAAGGAGTACATCCTCGATATCATGAAGCGTGGGGCGTCCGGAGAGTTCTGAGCCTGGCCGGAAAGGCCCAGTCAGCAGCTAAGTGGTTCGGTATCGCTTGTTGGTCTGGAAATCTCTGAATTAGAAGGCCTGCGACGATTATCGTCGCAGGTTTTTTTATGGGCTCGAGGGGGGGGCAAACAGGCAGCCATAGTTGCAGCTGGCAGTGCTTGACGAGAAACGCCCCTGAACAGGGGCGCTCTTATATCGTTATCTGCAGTGTGGAGTGGGCCTGCGGCTACTCCACTTTTTCGATGCGCAGATTGGTTGGTGGATCTGGGGCGTAGGTCTCGATGGCTCCGATCTCCCAGGCTGCCCCTTTTGGCCGTCGGTTGCCCTTTAGATCGTAGCGGATGTCGATGCCGTAGAGGTCTTCGAATTCCTGATATGCCTTGCTGAGAATGCCGGCATCAACACCAGGGGAGTTGGAGACCTGCTCGTAGCTGTCTCTGGCAAATACAGGGGCTTTTACCAGATTGTTGCTGCTGCTAGCCAGCTTTGATACCAGGCTGGAGTCTGACAGCAGATCGACATCCGAACCGGAGCGGGAGGTCCCGCCGATATCGACCGAAGCACCGGCCGTGGCGCTGTTCCACAGCAGGTTGTTGCGCAGATCTATCTGTTCCGAGATGCAGCTATCTACGATGATGTTGTGTAGAGATGCGTCCAGGATCAGATTGTTCTCGATACTGAAAGAATCCGCTCCGCACTGCCAGGAGTGATGGATGCCATCCTCTGTGTTGACGATGGTGTTATTCACCACTTTGACATTGGTGGAGTCGCCGCCGATATCGAATTGGATGCCTCTTCGAACATTACGGATTATATTGCCGATGACATAGCCATCCTTGACCCCCTCGATTCGCAATCCACGTCCACCTGCCTGTGAAATGTCGTTGAAAAGCAGCCATGCACGGATGGGCCCATAGCCTCCAGCGAGATCGATGCCGTTACTGCCAAAGATGACGGCGTCGCCGATGGATGTATCAGACTTCTCATATCCGTAGATAGTGTTTTGGGAGATGATAGCGTCATGGATGGTCTTCAGGTCGACGCCGTTTTCGCGGTCCTCATGCATCACATTCTTGCCCACATAGACAAACCGCGGTGCAGGTAGACAGCGGTGGCAGCCTTGGAATGAGTCGCCGCTGTTGTGGTGGATGTGGTTCTCCAGAATCCACATATTGGTGGCACCGCTGCTCAGATTGACACCATGCATGTCGATCGGATTGCTTGGGCTGCCCCGGTGGTTGTCATGAATGTGGTTATGGTAGACCACATTGTTATTCGAGCTCCCCATCGAGACGGCGGAACCGTGGTTGCCCCAGTAGTCGGGGTCGCTGCTGACTTCACTGTGGCGGAGCACGATGCTCTCGGAGCCCGAGGCCATCTTAATGTTGATGCCGGTGTGGAAGTGGAGGTTCTCGACGATCAAGAACGAGCCGCCCAGCTCGATAACGCTCTCGCCGGGATCCTCAAAGCGGGGCATATTGTCAGGATCGGTGCCGCGGACGAAGACCGGTTGGCTGGCAGTGCCCGATGCTGTGATGTATTTGTCCCGGCCGATGTAGTAGGGGCCGCCATGGATCTCCACCACCGAGCCGGCGGGTAGAGAGATGGAGCTGCTTTTGAATAGGTCACAGATGGGGGCGCTTTTGGTGCCAGGCCAGTTGTTTTCGCTGCAGTTCGGGTCAGTGTTATCCACATAGTGGGTGTAGGGGGCAGTGCTATCGTTGCCATAGCCGGAGGCCCCGCTGTACATCTCGACAGATTCATCAATGCCAAATGGCGGCTCTGGAATGCCGATCGGTGGATTGTAGGCCAGGGCGTGCTGGACTGGTAGAAAAACACACAGCATTGCTGCCAGTTTGATCTTGCTTAAGCTGTTCATATCGCTCACTTTAGCGTTAGTTCCCAACGTCATGTCGTATGTCGTCCTTTGCTGCCGTTTATAAAGCCCTGCGGCTTGGGTTTGTGACCAACTCTGCGTTCCGGGTGTCATGACAGGACGCAGGAGACGTGTCGGGTGTCCGGCTGGGCCGGGTACGGCTGTTGAGGCGGCAATCCGCAGGTGAATCGTTCCGTTAGTTGCCAGATAGTGCCAGGATTATAGGTGTCAATTATCCCGACAGTCTTCGGCCTGCTTCACACTCCCCGCGTTCGGCGGCCTCTGAAGGATCATGGACAGCAGACTGCGACGTGAGACTGTGTCAGTCGTCGAGTTTGGCGATGATGCGGTTGCGCACAGGTTCATTCATGTCCGGGATCGGAAAAAGAGATGTTTTTCCCCAGAATCCCCTCCATCAGAAATCTGCCAATCGATCTGCTGATCTGTTGCGGCCCACACTGATCACCCTCCCGGGTTTGCAGCTGTCCGCCAATGATGAGCATCGCGAGGCCATGCATCATGGACCAGGCGGCAAGCGCCAACTCTTCGGTAGGCTCGTCACGGAAGACGGCTGCAGCCTTGCCGCTCTCGATCAGGGATAAGAGACTGTTGAATGCCCTTTCCGAGGCCTCGGCCAGTGTGCCGGAACACTCACCAGGCGTGATGAATCCGCCAAACATCAGCTGGGTGATCTCGGGGTTTTCCACGGCCAGCTCAACATAGGCGATGCTTGCCTCCTGAAGCTGCCTGGTGGGGTCATCGGGGAAAGTCAGGGATGCCTCTCGGGTGCGTGTCGCCAGCGCATTGAAGCCGGATTCAGCGATCGCCATGAGCAATGCGCCTTTGTCTTTGAAATGACGATAGGGGGCAGAGTGGCTGACCCCGGCCCGCTTGGCCACCGCTCTCAGGCTGATGGCGTTAGGCCCCTTCTCGGCAATCAGACTGATTGCGGCCTTGATTAAGGCATTTTTCAGATCACCGTGGTGGTAGTTCAATCGCTGTTCCGTCTGATTACAGTGAGTTAGTGGTTAACCTGTGCAATGTTGACGCTGTCAACTTGTGGTGTAGGATTGCATTCCCAGATCCACACCAACAGCTGCATTGATTGGTGCTGCCAAGCAGGCTGCCACCGCTACAAGGGAAGATAACAATGAAATCGATACTATTGGTCAGATTTTTTGCTGGATCGCCCCTGTTTGCGGGAGTCGCTACACTAACCGTCATGCTCCATTCTGTCATGGGGCTCCTCAGCATGCTGACTGCATAGGTGCGGGAGGCAATGGACAGCTACCTACTGCTGAAGGCGATCCACCTGCTGGGTGTTACTGCCGGTGCAGACCAAACAGGCCAGAATGGCGAAGGTATTTCGGCGGGATCAGCCGATCCCCGAGCACTACTGGCAGCTCGGCCGGATGTGAATCATATTCGGTACCCTGGCGACCCTGCTGCCGCTGCTGACCCTCTACTGGATGGTTTTCAAGCCGGTGTCATGGCCTCATCTTCTGATGTCATGCGACCTGTTGGCGAAAAAGGAGTTTGACGTGAACAAGATCCTCACTCTACCTCTGCTGATGCTATTGTTGCCGCTGCCAGCATTGGCAGCCCAGCTGCAGAGCGTTGCGGCCCGAGTGGCCACCCAGCAAGAGACCCTCACCGGCTTCACCCGTGAGGCGGCGCTGCTGGTTGTCTCTACCGAGGTTGCCGGCCGGGTCGAGCGGGTGACAGCGGATGTGGGCGACAGGCTTGAGAAGGGCACGTCGTTCGCCTGTCTCGACACAACCTTCATCGACCTGGAGATTCGTGCCAATCAGGCGGAGCAGCAGCGTCTGCAGGTGGATATCACCCACTACAGCAAGCAAGTGAAGCGCTTCAGCCGGCTACTGCAACAGAAGAGCTCATCCCAGAGCCAGCTGGATGAGTCAGAACGCGCCCTGCAGAGCAGCCGTGCCCAGCTGGTTGCCAGTCAGGTGCAGGCCCAGATCCTGCGCGAGCGCCGGCAGCGTCACTGCGTGGCGGGGCCTGCGGGCTGGCGAGTGATTGAACGTCATGTGGAGCCGGGGCAGTGGCTGAATATCGGAACGCCAGTGGTGACTCTGGGGGACTACTCACGCCTGATCGTACCGTTTGCCCTTAACAATGCGGAGTTCACCGTACTTGAGCGACAGGCTGGCGATCTGAAACTGCGCCTGCCAGATCGGGGAGGGGAGGTAACGGCGCAGATCGAACATGTCTCCCCTGCCTTCGACCCCGTGTCACGCAAGATCCAGGTAGAGCTGGCGATCGAACAGCCCATGCAACAGCCCCGCGGCGGTATCCGTGCCGAACTCCGGCTTGAGTTGCCAGCATCTTCCGGGACGGTGCTACTGCCCCGCGCCGCTCTCAGCGAACGTTATGAGCAGCACTGGCTGACCCGCGCCGACGGCGAGCAGCTGAAGGTGGTCTATCTGGGAGTAGCCAGCGGGGTTGAGGGGGAGTGGGTGCGGGTTGCCGCGCCGGGGCTCAAGGCCGGTGACCGTTTCCAGCTCCCGGCGGAGTAGGGCCATGGAGTCGCTGATACGTTTCTCCCTCAAGCAGCGGGTCTTTTACAACCTGATGTTCGTGGTGTTGATGGTGGTGGGCTTCATCTCCATCTTCGCCATGCCCGCAGAACGCTACCCCAACTTCGGCTTTGGTGAGGTGATCATCAACACCATCTACCCCGGTGCCTCGGCGGTGGAGGTAGAGACCCTGGTGACGCGCAAGATCGAGGATGCGCTGGAGACGGTGGACGATGTGGAGTGGGTCAATGCCACCTCCTTTAGCGGTCGCTCCAATGTGCGCCTCAAGTTTGTCGACGATTCGGACTACGAGGCGCTCTACGACGAGGTGCGCTTCGAGGTGCTCAATATCATCAACGAGCTGCCAGAGGGGGTCGATCCGCCGCACATGCTGTATGTGACGGTGCAGGACTGGCTGCCGGTGATTGCCGTCAATTTGGTGGGGGAGCATAGCAACCGGGCGCTGGCGCTGATGGCGGAGGAGCTGAAGAGCCGCCTCAAGCAGATTCCCAACGTGCAGGAGGTGAAGCTGAGTGGGGAGGATGTGCAGGAGTTCCACGTCTCCCTCGATCCCGCAAAACTGCGAGCGCTGGGGGTCAGCTACGAGCGGGTTGCTGCTGCCCTGAGCAGCGCCAACCTGTCGATCCCGGCGGGCAAGTTCACCGCCAGCAGTGGTGAGTTCTTGGTCAAGGTGGATGAGCGTTTCGTCAGCCGTGAGCAGGTGCTGCAGACCGTGGTGCGCAAGGATGCCGATGCCAGTCTGGTGCGGGTGGCGGATCTGATCAGTCACGCCGGCATGGGCTATCGCGACCCGGTGGTGATCTCCTCGGTCAACGGCAGGCCCTCGCTGGGGTTGCAGGTGATCAAGTCCGATGCGGGCAACGCGATGCGCATCCGTGATGCGGTGGTGGCGCTGCTGGAGGAGTTCAGGCCACTGCTGGCAGCCCAGGGGGTGGAGCTGGTGCTGACCCAGGATTCCACCGTCTATATCGAGGATGGCCTCAACACCCTCGGCATGAACATGTTGGTGGGCATAGTCCTGGTGTCGCTGATCATCTGGTACTTCATGGGCATCCGCAATGCCGGGCTGGTGACCATCGGCATCCCCTTCTCTTTTATGATCACGATGCTGATCATGTACCTCACCGGCAACAGCTTCAACGAGATCACCCTGTTCTCGTTCGTGCTGGTGACCGGCATCATCGTCGACGATGCGATCGTGGTGACCGAGAACATCTACCGTCACGTGCAGGAGGGGGAGCCGCTGCAACAGGCGATCGTTAGTGGCACCGCTGAGGTGGCGCTGCCGGTGATCTCCGCCACCATGACCACCGTCGCCGCGTTCCTGCCGATGTTGATCATGTCGGGCACCACCGGCCAGTTCTTCGCCCTGGTGCCGAAGGCGGTGACCTTTGCCATCCTCGCTTCGCTGGTGGAGTGCCTGCTGATCCTGCCGATCCACTACCTCGATTTTGGTCCCCGTGGCGGTAGCATGATCAAAGCGGTGGAGCGCGACAATCTCCTGCTGCGGCTGCTGCGCAGCTTCACCGACCGGGTGCTGCGGTTCACCCTGCGTTTCCGCCTCACCAGCGTGTTGCTGGTGGTGATTGCTTTCGGTGCGGCGGTGGTGATCCTGGGCCTCTCAGTCAGCGGCAAGGCGCCACTGATCCGCATCCAGTTCTTCCCCGACGACTACAAGCTCTACTATGTGGATGTGGTGGGGCCGAGCAACACCCCGATCGAGACCATCGACCGCAAGGTGCGGACGATTGCAGAGGCAGTGATGGAAGATGGCCCCGGCTACGCCCGCTCCGCTGCCGGATTTGCTGGCTACTACTTCAATGAGGACTACGAGCCGGTGTTCGGCAACAACCATGGCTCGGTGATGGTCACCATGCCGGCGGTGGCGGAGCAGGCCTTTGCCGACCCGCTGGCCCACCTAGAGCGGATGCGCCAACGCCTCAAACCGCGCTTCGAGACCGACGGTTACCAGCTGCATATCCACCCGCAGAAGGATGGTCCGCCCACTGGCAAGGACATCAACGTGCGTATCGTCGGCTCGAAGACCGAGACGGTCGCCGCGCTCGCCGCCGAACTCCTCTCCTTCATGCGCGCCGATCCCGATATTGGCCCGCATCTGCTCGATCTGGCGGATGACCAGGGGCGCCCGCGCCGGGTGATCCGGCTCGAGGTGCTACAGGATCGGGTGGCGGAGTATGGTCTCGATAACGCCCGGGTGGCGCGGCTCGCCGCCAGCGTGCTCGACGGCCGCTATATCGGCAAGTACCGCCATTTGGATGAGGAGATCGATCTCAAGCTCTATGTGGATCAAGCACAGCTGACGGAGCCGGAGCATGCGCTCTACCTGCCGGTGGTGGAAGATGCCGACCGGCCGGTCCATCTGGCCGATCTGGTGCGGCTGCATAGCTATTCGGAGCCGGGCGAGATCAAGCGCTACCAGGGGCAGCGGGCGATCAGCCTAAAGGGGAATATCAAAGAGGGCGCGCCGACTTCGACGCCGGCGATCGTCAGCGCGGTGCGCGCCCACTACGAGACCCTGCGTGATCGCTATCCGGGCGCTACGGTAATCTTCGGCGGTGAGCATGAGGACACTCAGCGTTCTTTTGAGTCGCTGGCCTACGCCTTCATCATCGCGGTACTGGTGATGTATGTGATCCTGGCGACCCAGTTCCAATCCTACCTACAGCCGATGATTATCCTCTCGGCGATTATCTTCGCCCTGATCGGCGTGGTCTTCGGCAAGCTGGTCAGCCAGTCGTTGTTCACCGTTAACAGCTTCATCGCGGTGATCGGCGTGGCCGGGGTGGTGGTCAATGACGCGCTGGTGCTGATCGACTTCATCAATCGTCGCTACCGGTCGGGTATGGCGCGGCGCCAGGCGATCATCGAGGGGGTGCATGTGCGGCTGCGGCCGATCGTCCTCACCACCCTCACCACCACCCTTGGCCTGCTGCCGATGGCGCTGGGCATCCCCAGCTACTCGTTGGTGTGGGGCAGTATGGCTTCCACCTTCGTCACCGGCTTGGCCACCGCCACCGCCCTGACCCTGTTCATCGTGCCGGTATTGTGGGATCTGCTGACCGGGCTGGAGGAGCGCCGCCAGCGTCGTCGTAAGGGTACAAATCGGAGTGTGGATCTCGATGTGGATGAACATGAACAGATCACGGGTTGACGGATTGGGAAAAATGGACCGATTATGACCTGAAATTGACCGCGGTAGAGGGATATAATCAGTTCTCATTTCGATTGCAGGAACGGGCCATGCGATCACTTATCATGATCTATCTGCTGCTGGTAATGACTCTGCTAGCAGGCTGTGGCGGCGGTGATTCATCCACTACCACCACCCAATCCACTGACAGTGGCGATGCGGGTGGCACCACGCTCCCGCTCACCAGGGTCGACGCTGGCCCGAGCGGCCGTGTCGATCTGCGAGTCTCCTGGGATCTTACCCCCACCACTCAACTGCCGGTAACAGGCTTCAAGGTCTACCATGCCGCCACTTCCGACTACGATGCGATGCTGCCGGTGGGGGAGCAGAGCGATGGCAGCAGCAGGCAGTTCATACTGCGGGATGTGGCGGTCGGCACGCACTACTTTGCGGTCACCGTCGATGACATCGACGGCTACACCAGCGGCTACTCGGAGATGTTGGCGGTGGAGGTCCAGTAGTGCGGTTTCAGGCCTATTCCGGTAGCTGTTCCTTTAGGTAGTCGATGCGCTTCAGGCGTTTTTTCAGATCTCCCTGTAGCGTCTGGGCTGCTGCTGGGTTATCTAATCCTTTTGTGGCGACCTGAGTCGCGTCCATTGCCTCCCGGTAGCATTGTGCAGCCGCCTCGATCATCTCCATCTCCTCCATCACTTCGCCCAAGGCGATCTGGCTTTGGGCGTACAGCAACGGGTCGTCTATCTTTGTGGCGATCTCTGCCGCCCGCTGGAGCTGTGATTCTGCTGAGGCACGATTGCCCTGCTCCTGTTCCAGCTCTGCCAGTTGCAGCAAGGCATCAAACTCAGCGCTAGAAATATTGAGCGAATCGGCTAGTTTCTGAACTTCTTGGTAGATCGGATAGGCTGCTCCAAGATCACCGCGCAGTCGTTCAGTTTTTGCTTCGGCGAGCCGCAATCGTAATTCTGCTTTACGGAAACGGTTAGACTCGGCGATCTCCAGAGCTTGATGGATATAGCTTTTTGCCTCATTGAGTTCGCCTCGCTGCTGGTTGATGCTGGCGAGTGTCTCCAAGGCCTCTAGCTCGGCGCGGTTGTCGCCAATGGCCCGCGCCAGGGAGAGGGCCTGGGCGGCCGGCTCCTGGGCCTCGGCAGGATGTCCGGCGGCGAGTTCGATCTGTCCTTTGAGGCTGAGCGCCGCCAGTTCCAGACCCCGGTCCTGATGGTCGATGCCTGCCGCCAGCGCCTCCTCCACATACTGGCGTGCCCAGCGCAGATTTCGTTGCTTGAGACGAATCTCGGCACGCAACAGTTGTAGTTTGCCGCTGCCAAGCGGTTCCTCTCTGCTTTTCGTGATCTTCAGGGCCTTTGCTGCCACGGCCTCAGCCTCATCGAGCTGATTCTGGCCTAGCAGTTGATGGATCTGCTCCAGCGCCTTGAGCACCCTGTCACTGACATGATCAGCCGGTTTGGTTGGTGGTGGTTCAGCGGTAGTTTCTGCTTCACTGGTCGATGTGGTTTGGCTGACGGGCTCAGGGGGCAGACCGAATTCGAAGTAGCTCCTGGCCTCCTCGATACTCTCAAAGCTGCTGACCAGCGGTTGCTCTGACGGCTCGGCATAGAAGCAGGTGGCGAACAGCTCGGCCAACGCCTCGCTACGATGAAAGGGGGCATCTTCCTGCTCTCCAAAGGCCTCTGTCAGCGTCTGACTCTCCTCTTCATCAAGGGCGACCTCGCCGCTGGCCAGTTTGAGAAAGTGGCTCTGATAGCGCACAAACAGGCCGGGATCAGCGCGGCAATGGTCGATGAATCTGCTGAAGCGTCGGTTCAGCACGATCATCAGTGCCACTCGGCCCGGTTCGAGTTGGCTGCTGCCATTCAGGTTGGTGTTGGCCTGCCCCTTGTCCCACTCTGAGATGAACTGGTTGATCAGGCGTTTGGCATCGCGGAAGCCAGCGCCGCTGGCATCGCGGATGATCTGCGCCCAGATCTCCGGTCGCTCTAGTAACTGATCCACTGCGCTCTCCCCCAGGCAGTGGCGAACATATCTGAGAAAGCTAGCGCTGGTGACCTGAGGGACAGGGAAGGGGATCTGGATCAGTTTCTCGATGTAGCGTTTGCCCCACTCTGGGTCGAGCTTCTCCCGGTCGGTATTGAGCAGCTTCGAATAGAGGGCGTAGACTGCGCGCGACAGCTCCTGTTCAGCAATCCCCATCACCACGATCATGTTGGGCTGGTTGAGCACCAGTTTCAGTGCCTCCAGCACCGTCGCTGCGGCGTCGGGCAGGCAGCGGTCCAGGTCATCGACAAATAGCACCACCAGCCGCCTGACTCTGGGGGCTGGTTTGCTCTGGAGCAGTGTATCGAATGGCTTCCTGATCTGGTGCAGCACTCTTTGCCTTAAGGGAGATCTGCTGTTGGGGCGGGTTACCTCCTGAATCAGCAGCCCGATGTTCTGCTCGAACTGGTGCAGGAACTCCGGTGACCAGGGCTCCTGTTGCGCCGCATGGACCAGCTCTATCCCCGGGGTGCCTAATAGTCGGCCCCACAGTAGCTTGGCGAGACTGAGCTTGATGCCCTGCTGACGGCGCTTGTATTGTCTTGTCGCCGAGTCGCGGTCGGTGATCTTATGCACCAGCTCCAGCGCCAATCCTTTCCACACCTCCTCTCGGCTATGGTATTTCCAGGGGTCGAACCAGACCGTATGGCACTCATCCTTCAGGCGTTGCTGCAACATGTGCATGATGCTGCTCTTGCCCATACCCCACTGGGCGAAGATGCCGATGGTCAGCGGTGTGTTGTGCTGGTCGGAGGCAAGAATGCGATGGGCGAGGGGGTTGATGAAGGATGCAAAATCAAGCCGGTCGTCCCGTGAAGCAGAATCTTTTACCTGATCATGGCCGACTGGATTGTCGTTGAGAAACTTGAGGCAGATCTCGGATGCCATCGGTGTCTTCCCCCCGTTCCAGCCGCTGGAGCCATGTTGAGAAACTAGTTCCTGCTCTGATAGGCGTCAAGCCGGTGATTGGCTCGGTTATACTGCCGCCTCTATACGTAACCTAACTGATCGCCGATGAAACTGCTTGCCCTTGAGACAGCCGCCGAAGCCTGTTCCGCCGCCCTCTATCTGGAGGGTGAACTTACCAGCCGTTTTCAGGTAAAACCCCGCGGCCACAGCGAACTGATCCTCACCATGATGGACGAGCTGCTGGCCGAGGCCAGTCTGCGCCCGAACCAGCTTGATGCGTTGGCCTTTGGCCGTGGTCCCGGCTCTTTCACCGGGGTGCGCATTGCCACCGGGGTGGTGCAGGGGGTGGCGTTTGCCGCCGAGCTGCCGGTAGTGCCGGTCTCGACCCTGGCCGCGCTGGCGCAACGGGCGTTTCGTGAGCGTGGTGAACGCAGGTTGCTGCCGGCGTTTGATGCCCGGATGGGGGAACTCTACTGGGGCGCCTACTGGGTCGATGATGCGGGTATCGCACAGCTGCAGGGGCAGGAACTGGTGGCTCAGGCCGACCAGGTAAGCCTGCCCAACGGGGAGGGCTGGTACGGCATCGGTGGCGGCTGGCAGGCCTATGGCGAACAGCTGCGTCCGCGGCTTGGCGCTCAACTCAAGGCCAGTGACGGCGAACTGCTGTGCCGGGCCGAAGAGGTAGCCCTGCTTGGTGTCGATGGCTTTGCCCGTGGCGAGGCGGTGGCCGCCGAGGCCGCACTGCCAGTCTATCTACGTGATCAGGTGGCGAAGAAGCCCCGTTCCTGATTACGGCTCACCCGGCACGCATCGAGATTGTTCCAGCTCTCCAGAGCTGGGTACGGCTGGGTTTAGCTAGGCTCTCGCGTGGATCGAGAAGTAGCGGCCTGTCATCGGTGTTCAAGTTGCCGAGTGAGGCATCAGGCGCATGCGGACGCGATGGGGTAGCTGTAATATTGAGGTGCGGCGCATCTAGCTGAATCTCGATCTGGCCAAGAAGTCACGTCAGTGTCTGGAGTGCGTCGTCGTACATGAGGTGTTGCACTTGCTGGAGCGTCATCATAACAATCGGTTTCGGCGCTGATGGGGCGTCTCATGCCGCCGTGGCGGGTGTATCGGGAAGAGCTGAATCGCGCACCGCTGGCGCATAAGGATTGGTGTTACTGATCCCGCCTTCTCCATCCGCTCTCAGCCTTTGACCAAGCGCACGCAGCAACCCCAGTTGAATAGTAAAATTGCCGGTCAGGCCAGATCCAGGTAAGTACAACATGACACTGCTCAAGACGCTGACAACGAACCAAATCAAACGCTGGGCCGGTTCCCGCTCCTATGGGCGTGGTGAGGCCTATTACCAAGATGAGCGGGTCCGTAACCTGCGGGAACGCCGGGGTAAGATCGCGGCGACGGTTAGAGGCACTCACAGCTACCATGTTCGGTTGTGGGGAGATGGCAAGGTTATCGATTACGATTGCGACTGCCCGGTGGGGCTGGGTGGCGATTTCTGCAAGCATTGTGTGGCGGTTGCACTGGCCTGGATGGAGGAGCAGGCGCCGGCTGGCAAGATGGCCAGATGCAGGCAGCCGAAACAGGCGGAAGCGGATCTGACTATGAAGGATGTGCGAGCCTGGCTGCTGCTACAGGAGAGGGAGGCTCTGGCGGATATGCTCCTTGAGGCCGCCGTGGAAGATGAACAGCTCGTCGACCGGCTGATGCTCAAGGCTGCCGCAGCCCGGGGTGTGAACCTGGATACCTATAGAAAAATCATCGACCAGGCGATCGGTAGCGACGGATTCATCGATTACTATGCGATGCCCGACTATTACCGCGGCATGGACGGAGCGATCGATGCCATTGACGAACTCCTGGCCCAGGGCCATGCTGCCGCGGTGATCGAACTGAGCGAGTATGCTCTGCAACGGACGGCGTGCGCTATTGAGACTGTGGAGGATTCTAACGGCTACATGAGTCTGCTGTTGGAGCGACTGCAGGCACTGCATCTGAGTGCCTGCCGCAAGGCAAAACCTGACCAGGAGGCGCTGGCGGAACGGTTGTTCCGTTGGGAGTTGAGTGGTGACTGGGATGTGTTTCAGGGCGCCATCAAGAGCTACGCCCAGGTGTTGGGGATGCGGGGCCGCGAGCACTACCGCGCACTGGCCGAGGCCGAGTGGGCCAAGGTTCGGTCGCTCAAACCGGGTGAAAATGATCAGAGCCGATACTGTCGGCGTTTCTACATCACTAGCATCATGGAAAGCCTGGCCGAACAGAGCGGCGATATCGAGGCGCTGGTGCAGGTCAAGAGCCAAGACCTGTCATCCAGTTACGCCTTCTACCAGATCGCCGAAATTTACCGCAAGGCGCGCCGCAGCGAGCAGGCGCTGGAATGGGCGGAGAGAGGCATCCAGGCCTTCGGCGATGAGGCGGATAGCCGCCTGCAGGATCTGCTGGCCGATATGTATCACCGTCGCAAGCGGTACGACGAGGCGATGACTCTGATCTGGCCCCAGTTTGAACAACGCCCCTACCTCAGCAACTATCAAAAGCTGAAAAAACATGCTGATCGCTACAAACACTGGCCCTACTGGCGTCAACGTGCCCTGGATCAGTTGCGGGCGGGCATCGAGCCGAGGGTGAAGAAGTCGCCGCGCGGCCAACGGCATTATCGTCCCGGGTCGGATCGCTCCAGGCTGGTGGAGATCTTTCTGTGGGAGAAAGAGATCGAGGCCGCCTGGCAAGAGGCTGTTGAAGGGGGGTGCAGTGAGGAACTCTGGCTCAGGCTGGCTGGCCTGCGGGAGAAGGAGCATCCTCGCGATGCAGTTGCTATCTATCAGAAGCTGATCGGCCCGATTGTGGAGCGCACCAACAACGATGCCTACGCCGAGGCCGCCGCCTTGCTGAGCCGGGTTGAAAAACTGATGGGCCGGTTGGGGGACAAGGCCGAATTCCGGCACAATCTTTTGCAAATCCGGGAGAAATATAAACGCAAACGTAATTTCATGAAATTGCTGGAGCGGTTTGGAAAATAACCAAGAAGGCCGCCTTAAAACCGATCCCTTTATTCGTCAGCATTGTCCTAACTTCCTCTTGTGCTTGTTCCAGCCAAGTCTCCCGGAGGCCAAATATCGGCCATACTTAAAGCAGCAGAGGAGGGCTGGTATGCAATGCGGGCGGGGTTTCCAGCAGTTGCTGGTGGTGTTGTTATGGTGCGGGGTGTTGTTCCCAGTTGCCGCAGAGGATGTCTATCGACAGCAGCGCGAGGTGATGCTGGATGAGGTCGAGCGGGAGCTGCGGGTATTGGCTGTGCCATTTGGGCTGGAGGGGCTCTCACCCCGGCTCCGCGTGGCGATGGCTGATGTGCCCCGGCACGAGTTTGTGCCGCCACAACAGCGCGCCAACGCCTATCAGAATCGTCCGTTGTCCATCGGCTATGGCCAGACCATCTCACAACCCCTGATCGTGGCGTTGATGACCGAACTACTCCAGGTCTCGGCAGGGGATCGGGTGTTTGAGCTGGGCACCGGGTCCGGCTATCAGGCGGCGGTGCTCGATAGGCTCGGCGTGGATGTCTACTCCATGGAGATCGTCGAAGAGCTGGCGGATCAGGCCAAACAGCGCCTGCAGCAACTGGGTTTCGACCGGATTCGGGTGCATCTCGGGGATGGCTATCATGGGCTGCCGCAGGCTGCACCATTCGACGCCATCATCGTCACCGCGGCAGGCAGCCACGTTCCGCCACCGCTGGTGCGCCAACTGAAGCGGGGTGGGCGTATGGTGTTGCCGGTGGGCAACCGCTACCACGTCCAGCAGCTGGTGCTGGTGATCAAAGGGCTGGATGGCAGTCTCACCACCCAGGAGATCCTGCCGGTCTCCTTTGTGCCTCTGACGGGCAGTCACTGAGTGGTGTGGGAAGGGTCGTCTGGAAAATAAATGACGACCGTTTCTCATCGTTGTGTAGCGGATGCGGGGTTTCCACCCTATCTGGCGATCGGCCTGCTGTCGGCTTCGGCGCTGGCCTACGAGGTGTTGCTGACCCGGCTCTTCTCGATGATCCACTGGCCCGGCCTGGTCGGTATGATCATCAGTCTGGCGCTGCTGGGGTATGGCGCCAGCGGTACCTTTCTGAGCCTTCTGGGCGACACACTGACACGCCATTTCCGCCTCTTTTTCGCCCTCAATGCGCTGCTGTTTGGTCTGCTTGCCTGGTATGCCTTCCAGTTTGCCGCGCGGGTGCCGCTGAATCCGCTCGATCTCGCCTGGAACTGGCGGCAGTTGGCTTATCTGTTGCAAGTCTATCTGCTGTTGGCGCTGCCGTTTTTTGTGGTGGCGAATGCGCTCGGTCTCGCCCTGCGTCGCTATCGCAGCTGGGTCAACCGGATCTACGGCAGTGATCTGCTGGGGGCCGGGATTGGTTCCGCTGCGGTGCTCCTGTTGCTGTTTCTCTCTGCGCCGTCCCAAGCACTGTTCATCGTGGCTGCCTGTGGCACTACGGCGGGGATCGTTGGCGTCGTGGAGTCGATGGGCTGGCGACGCCGCCCGTTGTGGTGGCTGCTGCTGCCCTGTCTATTGGCGCTGATCAGCTGGCTTGCCAAGCTGGAGCTGGCTGTAGAGCCGGCCGACTACAAGGATCTGTCTCAGAGTCTGACGGCGCGGGGGGCGGCGGTGCTGGTGCAGGAGAGTCATCCACTGGGGGTGGTGACGTTGCTGGAGAACCGCCAGGTGCCGATGCGCCATGCGCCTGGTCTGAGCCTGCTGTCGCCGTTTGCGCCGCCGGGGCGTGCGGCGCTGTTTGTCGATGGGGATTTCAGCGGGGCGCTGGCTGCGCCGGATCAGCAGAGCGACTATCTGGGGTATCTCAGCTCTGCGCTTGCCTATCAGCTGGTGGCGCCAGCTCGGGTGCTGCTGGTTGGTGCAGGTGATGCGACTGGAGTAGAGCAGGCGCTGGCGCTGGGCGCGGAGCAGATCGACCTGATCGAACCCCATCCCAGGCTGTTGGCGCTGCAGCAGGCTCAGCTTGAGCACAATAGAGCATTTGCTGGGCGGGTGAGTTTCTATCCGCGTACCTTGCGCAGCCATCTGCGCCAACCGCACACTCGTTACGATCTGATTCAGTTGACGGTAGGGGAGGGGCTGGGTGATGTGGGCGGACTGAATTCCAGCCAGGAAGAGTATCGCTACACCCTGGAGTCGTTACGTGGCTGTCTGGAGCGGCTCACGCCCAACGGTGTGGTGACCCTGACCCGTGGGCTCAATCTGCCGCCCAAGGATGGCCTGAAACTGGTGGCGGCTTTCAACCTGGCGCTGCGCCAGCTGGGCAAGTCAGAGCCGGCGCAGCATCTGGCGCTGATCCGCGGCTGGAATACACTTACCCTGGTGGTTGCGCTTGAGCCCTTGAGTGGTGCGCAGCGGCAGGCGGTGCGGCGCTTCAGTCGCGAACGGATGTTCGATCTGGTCTATCTCTCCGATCTCGGCCCGGAGGAGGTCAACCGCTTGCACCGGCTGGCGCGACCCTTTTTCCATGAGGGGGTGCGGGCCCTGCTGGGGGAAGGCGGGGAGCGCTTCATCGATGATTACCGCTTCGATATCAGGGTGACGACGGATGACCGCCCCTACTTTAACCACTTTCTGCGTCTCTCCAGAGTTGGAGAACTGTTGCAGCAGCCTGCCGGCAGCGGCCTGGCTCATCTCGACTGGGGCTACGCCCTGCTGCTGATCGCCCTGCTGCTGGCCCTGTTGAGCAGCCTGTTGCTGATCCTGTTGCCGCTGGCCCTGTTGCGCCGGCGTCTGCCGGCAGAGCCGGGTTGGGGGCGGGTCGTGCTATTTTTCAGCGCCATCGGCATCGCCTTTTTGTTTATCGAGATCGCCTTCATCCAGCGCCTGCAGCTGTTTCTCGGTCATCCTGTCTATGCGGTGACGGCGGTGCTGGCGGGTTTTCTTGCCAGCGCTGGCTTGGGGAGTTTTGCCTCCCACTGGCTGGCACAGCGATTTGGTGCCCGTGTTGTGCTGGCAGCGGTGGTGGTGACGATTGCGCTCTGGGTGGCGCAGTTTCTCTGGCTGGGGCCCGCGCTGCTGGAGAGGCTGGGGGGGCTCCCGCTGCTGGCCCGGTTTGTCTTCAGCTTTCTGCTGATCTTGCCACTGGGGCTGGCGATGGGCATGCCGTTTGCCTTGGGTCTACAGGCGCTCGGCGAACGTCAGCCAGCCCTGATGCCTTGGGCCTGGGGCATCAATGGTTGCGCCTCGGTGGTGAGTGCGCTGCTGGCTGCGCTGCTGGCGGTGGATCTGGGGTTTAGCGGGCTGATGCTGCTGTCGGCAGCGCTCTATCTGCTGGCCTGGGCCGGGTTTCCTGGCGCAGATTGACGCCAGTTGTGGCTTCAGAATTGGATGCCGACACCGACCCCGGTGCGGATCCGGCCGCCTGAGCCGCCGCTGATGCCGAAGTTAAATCTTGGCGTGACACCGCCCCGGCTCTGCTCAGGCCAGAGCTCGATCTCGCTGCTGTCGACCACAGGAAAGAGGTAGTCGGCCTCACCCACCTTGCTGGGACGCAGTGCCGAGATCCTGCCGCTGAGGGTGACCTGGCGGCCCTTGGCATAGTCCACACTCTCCAGATAACCCGGGCTGACGACGATGAAGCGCCCGTTGGGCGGTTGCTCGAGATCGGGGCGCGCCGCCGCATCCAGCGGGTAGGCGAGTACCTGGAGTTCGCTGCTCTGATGCAGGTTGCGTGACTCGACGATCACCCCGCCCCATTCGACCTGATGGGAGAGATACTGCTCTCCGGTATCGACCACCATTCTGGGGGTGATTGAGCGGTCGGCAGCTGGTGGGCGGGTGGGGGTCTGGGCGCAGCCGGTGAGGCTAGCGAAAAGGCAGATTATCAGTAGGCTTTTCATGGGTCACCGGATTACCAGTAGTAGGGGTGCCGATACCAGGGCGATCCCCAAGGGTACCAGGGGTCGTAGAAGGGATCGCGGTTTCGCCAGTCGCGCGCCTCGCGCTGATCCGGCCAGAGGTGGTGAATTTCGCTCTCCACCAGCGGGTAGAGGTAGGGGTAGTCACCGATCGTGCGCTGGGTGGTGCCGGCAATTGTGCCGCTGATCGTCAGCAGTCGTTCTTTGGGGTACTCCTCCGGATCGAGAAAGCCCGGAATGCGGGCTAGGAAGCGGCCCTGCGTGCGGCCTGAGCTGTCTGGCTTGCCGTTGCCAGAGAGCGGGCGGGAGAGCAGTTCGATTAGGGTATGCTGCGGTAGATTCTCCACCTGGATGATGCTGCCGCCCCAGCGCACCCGGCTGCCGAGAAAGCGCTCGGGTTGTTGGCGTACCTCCTCGACCCGGATCTCGGTCGGCGGCACCTGGCTGATCGCCTTGGGCAGCGGGCTGGCGCAGCCGTTTAGCTGGATCGCCAGGCTCAGCAGGAGCGCGTTTGTGACTTTGTTTATCATCTACCCACCCTCTGACTCTGGCCAAGCTGTAGGGCAGCGGTCTATTCGGTCTGGGGCTGCTCGTCTTCGATGATTCGCTGTTGCTTGGCCTCCTGCTGGAAATAGTAGTCGTATTTGCGGTGCAGGCGGGTGGTGAAGCCCCAGGCCTCGTTGTAGGAGAGACCGCTGTTTTTCGGGATGATCACCTTGATATAGAGCTTGTCGCCCTTGGCTCCCTTGATCTCGTCCAGGCTGGCCTCGAGCTCCTCGTTTGAGATGGTGCGGAAGTGGCTCTGTTCCGGCAGCTTCAGGTCGATTAGCGGGTTGCCATCCTGTTTGGAGTAGCGCACCTCGACCACATATTTGCCTGTGGCGGTGCGGGCCGGCCGCACCAGTCGATCATACTTTATCCTCAGATTGGCGAACTTGGTCTGCAGATTCTCCAGCTCCTGCTGGCCCAGCAGATCGCTGCTGCGCGCCTGTTGCAGCGCTTTGCCCTGGTCCGCGTAGGCGCTGCGCAGGTTCTCCATCTCTGTCAGGGTCTCACTGTGGCGGCTGCTCAGGCGTCCCATATCTTCGTTGAGATTCTGGATGTCGCGCAGCAGCTGTTCGAGCTGGCTCTGCTGCTGGTTGATCTGGGTCTGCTGACGAGCCATCTGTGCCTGCTGCAGCTTAGTGAGATCGACCTGCCGTTCAAGGCGGATGTTGAGATCATCCCGTTCGAAGCCAAGTTGTTTAAGCTGGGTCTCCAGCCCCTCGCGCTCCCGGCCTAGATCGCCGATCTGATGACGCTGGCTGGCGATGGCCGCTTCCTGCTGCTCCTGCAGCTCCTCCATGCGCATCAGCTGCAGCCGCAGCATCGAAATCTCATGCTCGCGGGCGATCAGCTGATCTTCCAGGGTCTCGTTCTCGGCGCCGGTGGAGCGTACCAGTTCCATCGCCTCCTGCTCAGAGGCGATCGAGGTGCGCAGCTGCTCGAGCAGCTCCATGTTGCGGATCAGCAGCACCACCATGGCGAGCAGGAAGATCATCATGATCACCGTCATGATGTCGGTGAAAGAGGGCCAGAAGCCTTCGTCCGCTTCGCCAGCGTGGCGGTTGAGGCGCAGATCGATGAAGCCGTCGTCCATCATCAATCGTCGTGCAGGCGGAAACCGCGGATCAGGATCAGCTTGATCTCGTCCATATCGGCGGCGAGCGTCTCGGTGGTTTTGTCGTGGGCCTTGAGGGTGGCGACCAGCTGTTTTTCGAGGCCGCCGAAGCGCTCCTGGGAGCGCGCCAAATTGGTCACCAGTCCTTGCATCGAGCGCACCAGGCCGGTGAATTCGTGGATCGCACTGTCAGTGGTGGTCTGAAAGCGGGGCATCAACTCATTCACCGTGATCTGCTCCACCGCGCTCACCAGGTTGGTTTGCACGTCGGTCACTTTGAGGTAGAAGTAGCCGAAAAAGAGGTAGCAGACGATAGCGGTGATGGTGGTGGAGAGCGCGGTGGACATGCCGTGCACCACCATTCCCATGCCGCCGGAGCTGACCGCGTTGGAGAGCATGTCGGAGGCGCCGATTAGGGCGATCGAGAGCGACACGATGGTGCCGAACACACCGGTCAGGATCAGCACGTTGTTGATGAATTTTGGCAGGCTATTGCGGGTGCTCTCGTTGGCCAGCAGGGTGGCGGCCAGCGAGCCGTGGTTGATCGGGCAGTTGGCCTTGTGCAGCCCCATCATGGTGCGGTAGCGCATCGCGATGATAGACTTTCTGGCGATGTTTTCCAGCGGGTCGCGCTGGCCTTCACGCAGGTTGCGCAGGAAGCGGATCAGGTCATTCTCTTCACGGCTATAGTGGGCGAAGATGGTGATCATGCGCAGGATGCCGACAAAAAACAGCAGCACGATGGCGCCGTTGATGATCAGCCCGGTGCTGGTCAGCTGGTCGCGGAAGTAGACCTGATTGATGAACTCGAACTTCCAGACGATTAATCCCAGCGCGATCAGCGACATGATGATCATACGGATCAGGATGTTGCGGCTGAAATTACGGCGCAGTTGTATGCTCCCCAACGCTCTATCTCCATTGAGTTCGACAAACCGACCCAGTCTAACCTAGCAAATCAGCCGATGACAGCGATTCATCCCCATCGCCGGGCGCTTTTGCAGATATTCAGTGCGGCTCTCCAAGCAGTGGCGGGCGACGACTGTGTCGCGGCTGCCCTGCAGCGGCGATCGCTGCCAGATGGTGTGCGCCTGGTGGCTGTGGGCAAGGCGGCTCAGTCGATGGCGGATGGTGCGAAAGCCGCGCTGGGTGGGAGGCTGGCGGCGGCGCTGCTGATCTCCAAGGTTGGGCATCTTGATCGGCGCCGCTGCCGCGGCCTTGGCTGGCAGGCGCTGGAGTCGGGTCATCCTCTGCCGGACGCGGCCAGCTTGCAGGCGGGGCAGCAGTTGATCCGCTTCATCGAGGCCGATGCGGGGCCGCTGTTGCTGCTGCTCTCTGGCGGCGCCTCAAGTCTGCTGGAGCTGCCGGTGGCCGGGGTCGGTCTGGAGCAGCTGCTGCGGACCAACCAGTGGCTGCAGGCTAGTGGTCTGCCCATCGATCAGGTCAACCGGGTGCGCAAGTCGCTTTCGCTGATCAAAGGCGGGGGGCTGCTCAACTGGCTCGGGGGGCGAGAGGTGACAGCGTTGGCGATCTCCGATGTGCCAGGGGACGATCCTGGGGTGATCGGTTCGGGGCTACTGCTGCCAGACCCGACGCTGGACCAGCGGGGTTGGCGGCAACAACTGCCGGGCTGGCTTGATGTGCTAGTGGCAAACGGTCTGAGTCAGCGGCGGCGGCCGCTGCGGGATCCGCCGCCGGTGGAGATTGTCGCCAACCTGCAGATGGCAAAGCAAGCCGCGGCGCAGCAGGCGCGGGCGCTGGACTATGCGGTGAGAGTGGAGCCTGAGTTCATCGCTGGTGATGCCGCCGAGGCGGGGCGAAGATTGGCCGCTCGGCTCAGGGTGGGGCCGGCGGGGGTGTGGATCTGGGGTGGCGAAAGCACGGTGGTGTTGCCGCCCTCGCCCGGCCGCGGTGGTCGCAATCAGCAGCTGGCGTTGGCTGCCGCCTGTGAGCTGGCTGGGGAGCAGAACTGCTTGTTTCTCTCCGCTGGCAGTGATGGTAGCGACGGCCCCACCGATGACGCCGGTGCGCTGGTGGATGGTGCTACAATCGCTCGCGCTGAGCGAGAGGGCTTCGATGCCGCTGCCACCCTGCGTGTCTGCAATGCCGGTGAGCTGCTGCAGGCGAGCGGTGACCTGCTCAGCACCGGCCCCACAGGCACCAATGTGATGGACCTGATGCTGGGCTTGAAGCTGGCTCCCGATAATGACCAGATATAGGCCCGTGGCCAGCGCATGCCATCGATTGAAATCAAGGATAATGTCGGGCACAGCCTGACCTATAGATCTGCTTAATTAATTGCCTGGTCAATCTTCAATGCATACAGAGAGTCTCTATCAAGCCGCCCGCGAATGTTTGCTGTGCGACGACCTGGAGCAGAAGTTGACGCTGAGCGATGCGACCGCTGCGGCTTGGCGCAGCGGTGAGCTGGAACTCTCCGGTTGGTGCGCTGCGGACGAGATCAAGGAGGCGGGACGGCCAGCGTGCCCTGAACTGGTCCATCCGAGCCGCCTGGCGCGACGTGGTCTGGGCAGCGAGGCGGGCCGGCTGGCGCTGATCCACGCCATTGCCCACATCGAGTTCAACGCCATCAACCTCGCCTGGGATGCGGTGCAGCGCTTCCCCGATCTGCCACCAGAGTTCTACGACGATTGGATACAGGTGGCGGTGGAGGAGGTCTACCACTTCCGCCTGCTGCGTCAGCGCCTGCGCGATGGTGGCGCCGACTATGGCGACTATCCGGCGCACAACGGTCTGTGGGAGATGGCCGTGCGCACCGCCCGGGATCCGTTGCTGCGCATGGCATTGGTGCCACGCATGCTGGAGGCCAGGGGCCTGGATGTGACGCCGGGCATCATGGAACGATTTCGCGCCATTGGTGACGAACAGACCGTGGCCTGCCTGCAGGTGATCCTCGATGAGGAGGTGGGGCATGTGCGGTTTGGCAGCCGCTGGTTTCATTACCTTTGTGAACAGCGGGGGCTGGAGCCGGAGGCGACCTACTTTGACCTGTTGGAGCAATTCCTCAATGGCGGGATGCGCTGTCCGCTGCACCAGCAGGCGCGGCTTGAGGCGGGGTTTTCGCCACAGGAACTGGAGCGATTGGAGCGGTTATGCGCCAGAAAATAATCGGAATTCTACTCGTGCTGGCGTTGTCGGCAGCAGTATCGGCGAGCGCAACAGAGCTGGATGCCAGACTGTTGGTGTTTCGGGTCAGCGAGCCTGGCGCGGAGCCCTACATCAGCCGGGTGATCGTCAGCGACGATTTCCTGCGTCTGGATCAGGGGGCGAGTAGTCCCGGGTTTATTCTGTTAGATCGCCAGGCCGGGGTGATCTACAGCGTCAATCCGGATGACCGGCTGGTGCTGGTGTTCCGAGCCGAAGCGGGTGGATCCGAAGCGCCTGTGCAGGCGCAGCTGGAGATGCGCCAGTTGGAGCTGGCCGATGCCCCCACGGTGGCTGGAGTGCAGCCACAGGAGTGGCAGATTAGTGTGGCGGGTCAGCTGTGCGAGCGTGGTCTGGTGGCGCCCGGCCTGATGCCGGAGGCGCGAGCTGCGCTGCAGGAGTATCAGCGACTGCTTGCCCGGCAACAGCTGGCGACGCTCGCTTCGATCCCGCCGGAGTTCCAGGAGCCCTGCGATCTGCTATTGAACATCCAGCGCCCCGGCCTGCTGCTGCAGAAGGGATTGCCGTTGCAGCAGTGGAGCCCGGCCGGGCATCGCCAGGAGCTGCTCGATTTCCGCCGCCAGTTCCCGGTCAACCGTGAGCTGTTTGTGTTGCCGGAGAGCTTCCGGCGGCTTGAGATGAGTCCGCCTTCGGGAGGAGCTGCGGAGGCGGGCTGAGGCTCAGGCAGGTAGCCGCTTCAGCTCAACCCCTTGCGCCGAGGCGCTGAGGATCTCGGCGCCGCCACTGTCCCACTCGCCGAGTACGTAGCGTTGTACTGGCTGGCCATCCAGTTCGAAGTCGTGCAGGCCGGGGCGGTGGGTGTGGCCGTGGATCAGGCGGCCACACTGCTGTTCGCGCAGGTAGCTCTCCAGGGTCTGCTGGTTGACGTCCATGATCGCCTCCGCCTTGAGTGAGATGGCCTCACCACTCTTGGTCCGGTACTCCTGGGCGGCGGCGATGCGTTCGGGGATCGGCTGGCTGAGGAACTGCTTGATGAAGGTGGGTTCCCTCACCTGCTGGCGGAACGCCTGGTAAGCGGTGTCGTCGCTGCAGAGTAGGTCGCCGTGCATCAGCAGGGTCGGGGTGCCGTACAGCTCGATCAGGGTTGGGTCGCTGATCAGGGTTGCGCCGCTGGCGTTGCAGAAGATCTCGCCGAGCAGGAAGTCCCGGTTGCCGTGCATCAGGAAGATCTTGGTGCCGCTCTCTGCCAGCAGACGCATGCCGTGGATGATGCCGTTGATCTCTGGTGTCACCAGGTCATCGCCGATCCAGGCATCGAATAGGTCACCGAGGATGTAGAGCGCCTCCGCCCCCTGCGCCTCCGAGGCGAGGAAGCGCAGGAAACGGTGCACCGTCTCCGGCCGCTCGGCGGAGAGGTGCAGGTCGGAGATGAATAGGGTTTCAGCCATCGGCTTTAGTCGCTGATCTCGGCTTTTTCGATGACGATGGTCTCTTTCGGCACGTCCTGGTGGCCTGCCATCATGCCGGTTTCTGCGCCTTTGATCTTGTTGACCACATCCATGCCGCCGGTCACCTTACCGAACACGCAGTAGCCCCAGCCATCCTGCCCCGGGTGGTCGAGGAATTTGTTGTCTGAAATATTGATAAAGAACTGAGCGGTGGCGGAGTGGGGGTCCGCGGTGCGCGCCATGGCGATGGTGCCGGTGAGGTTGGAGAGGCCGTTTTTGGCCTCGTTTTCGATCGGCTCGCGGGTCGCCTTCTGCGTCATGTCGGGCAGCATGCCGCCTCCCTGGATCATGAAGTTGTTGATGACGCGGTGGAAGATGGTGCCGTCAAAGAAACCCTCCTCGACATACTGCTTGAAGTTGGCGCAGGTGTTGGGCGCCTTCTCCTCGTCCAGTTCAATTTCGATCTTGCCGAGGTTGGTGGTGAGCGTAATCATGAAAATACCTGTTGTCTGGTGAACGATCTCTAAGTCTGTGGTGCGGCAGCGATTTATCGGCTGACGCTGACTTTCTCGATGATGACGGTGTTGGCCGGCACGTCGCGCATGCCGTTTTTGCGGGTGGTGGGCTGCTGGGCGATCTTGTCGACCACATCCATGCCGCTGGTGACCTTGCCGAACACGCAGTAGCCCCAGCCGTCCTGTCCCGGGTAGTCGAGAAAGCTGTTGTCTTTGAGGTTGATGAAGAACTGGGCGGTAGCGGAGTGGGCGGCGGAGGTGCGCGCCATGGCGATGCTACCGCGGCTGTTTTTGAGCCCGTTTTTCGCCTCGTTACGGATCGGGTCGCGGGTTGACTTGCGCTGCATGTCGGGGCTGAAGCCGCCGCCCTGGATCATGAAATTCTTGATCACCCGGTGGAAGATGGTGCCGTTGTAGAAGCCCTCTTCGGCGTACTGGACGAAGTTCTCCACACTCTGCGGTGCAGCGGTGGCGTTGAGTTCCAGGGTGATAGTGCCCAGGTTGGTCTGCATCTCCACTGTGACAGGCTTGCTGTCGGCTGCGATGGCCTCACCGGCAGTGAGAAAAACCATGCCCAGGACTAGGCCCAGAAAAATCCGCTTCATAACTCATGCTCCCTCTAGGAATCTCTGTAAAGGGCGCATCATATCGATATTAAGGGGTGGGAAAAAGGGGCTCCCCGGCTCTGTTGGAGCCGGGGAGCTGGCTCAACGCACCGAGAAGAACTCCACCAGCTCGGCCATGCGGGATGCTTGCTGGGCGGTACTGGTGCTGGCGGAGGCGGTTTCTTCTGCGAGCGCCGCGTTCTGTTGGGTGGCGTCGTCGATTCTGGTGACTGCCTGGTTGACTAGCGCGATGCCGTCCATCTGCTCCTGGCTAGCGGCGGCGATCTCAGAGATCAGGCCGCCGACCTGCTTCACTGACTTAACGATCTCCTGCAGGGTGTTGCCCGACTCGTCCACCAGTTTGTAGCCGGCATTGACCTTGTCGACGCTGTCATGGATCAACTCCTTGATCTCTTTGGCAGCGGAGGCGCTGCGCTGGGCCAGATTGCGCACCTCGGTGGCCACCACCGCAAAGCCGCGCCCCTGCTCGCCGGCCCGGGCAGCCTCTACCGAGGCGTTGAGCGCGAGCAGATTGGTCTGGAAGGCGATCTTATCGATCACGCCGATGATGGCGGCTATCTTCTCACTTGAGTCGCGGATGTCGCCCATCGCGGCCACCGCATTGCCTACCACGTCACCGCCTTTGACTGCGATACTGCGGGCGCTGATCGCTAGCTGGTTGGCCTGACTGGCATTGTTTGCATTGTTGCTGACGGTGCTGGTGAGCTCTTCCATGGAGGAGGCAGTCTGTTCGAGGCTGGCCGCCTCCTGCTCGGTGCGGACCGAGAGGCTGGTGTTGCCGGCGGCGATCTCGTCTGCGGAGGTCCTGATGAAGTCTGAAGAGTCGCGGATCTCGGAGACGATCTGGTTGAGTTGGCTGACGGTTTCGTTGACGCCGTCTTTGAGCTGGCCGAATGCGCCCTGGTAGTCGCTGGTGATGGTCTTTGTCAGGTTGCCGGCAGCCAGTTCGGCGACGATCCGAGAGATGTCGTTGATGGCGTTGTCGGTGACCTCGAGGAGGTGGTTGATCGACTCGCTGAGGAGGGCGTAGAAGCCCGATTTGCCGCTCATTGAGATGCGCTGGCTGAGATCGCCCCGGTTGGCGGCAGCGATGATGTCGCCAACCTCGCGCTCCACCTCCACCTCGCTGGTTCGGTCGGCCCATTCGACGGCGGTTCCCAGCCGCTGGCCCTGTTCGTCGATCACCGGGTTGGCGATGATCCTTAGGGTGCGTCCGCCCAAGTGGAGTTCGGTGGCGTGGGTTGAGCTGAGGTGATCGAGTATCTGGCGGTTCTCCGCAGGGTTCTGATGGAAGGCGTCGATGTTCTTGCCCAGCAGGTCGTCAGCGGAGAAGCCGGGTAGCGCCTGTTGGATCTCGGCCTCGGCGTTGTGCAGCAACTGCAGCACTGATTTGTTCATGTAGATGATGTTGTGGGAGGTGTCGGAGACCATCACGCCGCTGGAGACGTTGTCGAGAGCAGTCTTCAGTCGTTGTGCCTCGGCCGATTGGCGTTTGGTATCGTCGATGATACCGCCGAAGCGCTTGATCGCCCGATTGAAGTGGCTCGCCAGTTCGCCGATCTCATCGTTGGATTCCACGTGAATCCGTTTGGAGACGTCCACTGTGCCTTCGGCAACCGCTTGCATGCGCGTGGAGAGCTTTTTCAGCGGTGCTGAGACCAGCCGGCCGAGGGTCGCTGAGATCACAAACAGCGCAATCAGCATCACCGCCGAGTTGATGCCGACATTGACCAGCAGATCCCGGTTGATGGCGGCATCGAGTTCAGCGGTGGAATAATCGAGACGTATCGCGCCCAGCACGCTGTTCTCTTCGACTACGTGGCACATCAGGCAGTTGGTGCCGCGATACTCTTTTTTTGCCCGCATCGGGATTACCACGGTGAGCACCCGCCCATCTGCGCCTTCGCGGAACTGCATGATGTTTTCGCCGTTGAGGCCGCGCTGGTCCCACTCATCCTTGACCTTGGCGTAGTCTGTGCCCTTGCCGAAGGTCTTGGTGATGCCTTCACCACGCACGATGCGAGCGTCGAGTACCTCCGGACGCGACAGCAGTTTGCTGCGCGGGATCTCCCGGCTGGCCATGCCGCCGCTCAGCATCAGGGTGTTGATGTTGTCGAAGTAGGCATCGGCCAAGCTGCTGGCCTGGTCCTCTACCAACTGCTCCACCAGTACACTCTGGCTGTAGGCGAGATAGGAGGCGGTCAGCAGCAACATGATGGCGAACTGGATCAGCAGGGTGCGACGGATCTTGCTGCGGATGGAGCGGAACTTTTTCTCTTCAGGCATGGTGATACTCGCCAGTTTTTACTTCTGATGGAGGTGCCAAAGGGGCTACTGCCAAGAGCTAGGAAACAGCTTCTCTCTGGTTGCAGTCTGGGTATCGACTGGCTGGGAAAAGAGTTTAGAGATTGTGTGGGAATTGGTGCCTGGCCGGCCCTGCTTTGTGGTGGATAGTGCTTTTGCTACCATGCGCCCACCACACAGCAGCAGACGTAGTCCACACCATGCTCAAGATCTACAACGACCTCAATAACCGCAAAGAAGAGTTTAAACCCCTCGAAGAGGGGCGGGTACGCATGTATGTCTGCGGCATGACCGTCTACGATCTCTGCCACCTGGGGCATGCGCGGGTGATGGTGGTGTTCGACGTGGTCTACCGTTATCTGAAGGCGATGGGGTACGAGGTCACCTACATCCGCAATATCACCGATATTGACGACAAGATCATCAATCGTGCCAACGAGAATGGCGAGCCCTTCATGGCGCTGACCGAGCGTTTCATCCAGGCGATGCATGAGGATGCGACGGCGCTCGGCGTGCTGCCACCTGACGATGAGCCACGCGCCACCGGCCATATGAAAGAGATCCTGGTGATGATCCAGCGCCTGATCGACAATGGTCACGCCTATGCCGTCGAGAATGGTGACGTCTACTACGATGTGCGCAGCTTCCCCGACTACGGCAAGCTCTCCGGCAAGTCGATCGATGACCTTGAGTCGGGTGCGCGGGTCGAGGTGGACGAGATAAAGCGCGATCCCCTCGACTTTGCCCTGTGGAAGTCAGCTAAGCCTGGCGAGCCGGCCTGGGACTCTCCCTGGGGCCAGGGTCGTCCCGGCTGGCACATCGAGTGCTCTGCCATGTCGACCTGCGCTCTAGGCGATAGCTTCGATATTCATGGCGGCGGCGCTGATCTGACCTTTCCGCACCACGAGAACGAGATCGCCCAGTCGGAGGGCGCCACCGGCCACTCCTTCGTTAAATACTGGATGCACAACGGCTTTGTGCGGATCAATGATGAGAAGATGTCGAAATCCTTGGGCAACTTCTTTACCGTGCGGGAGATTCTGCAGCGCTATCGTGCCGAAGAGGTGCGCTACTTTATCCTCACCAGTCAGTATCGCTCACCGCTCAATTATGATGAAGAACACTTGGAGAATGCTCGCGCTGCGCTGACCCGCTTCTACACTGCCTTGCGCGGTCTGGATGAGGTTGAGCCCGCCGGTGGTGAGGCCTTTATCGAACGTTTTCATGCGGTGATGGACGATGACTTCAACACTCCGGAGGCTCTGGCGGTGCTATTCGATATGGTGCGCGAGATCAACCGGTTGCGGGAGACCGGTGCAGCGAAAGCCGCAGGGCTGGGGGCCGAGTTGCGGCAGCTGGGTGGCGTGCTGGGGATTCTGCAAGATGACCCAGAAGCCTATCTGAAAGGCGGCGTTGGTGCGGAAGGGGGTTTGTCGGACGCGGATATAGATGCGCTGATCCAGCAGCGTCTGGATGCACGGGCAGAGAAGAACTGGGCCGAGGCCGACCGCATCCGTGATGAACTGCAGGCCGCCGGTATTCTGCTCGAGGATGGCCCTCAGGGAACCAGTTGGCGGCGCGGCTGATCTAGGTAGCTTTGAACGATGGGAAAATGAATAGCGGCAATTCCGTTGCCGCAATGATGGTGAGTGAACAGGGAGTCCGTTCCTTTATTCTTCTTCGTCCGGCCAGAAACTGCAGGATCAGCTGAAGTAACTCCATGTCACTCCGCTTCCCATCCAATCCATTTCTGACGGCTTATCCGAAGGTGAAGCTGTTGAAAACCAACTTGTAATTTTGCTTCAGGCCGGTCCGTAAGCTACCTTGAATCGGTACATTTTTCCAGCCTTGATGAGGCCAGTGCGTGCTGGCCTCAGCTGGAACTGTTGTCAGCATAGCGTTTCTGTTCGTACAGGGAGAACTGCGCGGCACTCTCCAACGCATGCTGCAGGTCGGCCAGTTCATCGCTCTGCTTGCGTTCGCAGTCGGAGAGGATGTGGGACTGGCGAAGACGTGAGCCGATCTTCTCGATGCTGCCATCCCGGCCCGCGACGGCTGGCGGGGTCGGATTTTTCTCGTGCAGCGGCTGCTTGAAGCGGAGTTCATAACTCTCTTCGAAAGAGAACAGCGCCTTTCGCACACTGGCCTCACTAATGTCTTCTTTACGGATGATGTTGGAGAACTGGGCAAACAGACGATCGAACTGTTCATTGGTTGCGAGCGCACCCTGCTGGCGCGGCGTCATCTGCACGACGGGTGATGAGGCGCCGCTGCGGGGCGGGTTCATCTTCCACGAGCGGCTCATTTTGTTGAGCGGGGAGTGGCCGATAAAACGCTGTTTGAGGATCTCGGTGATGGCGTGAAAACAGCGGCTGGAGGGGGCGTTAGGCGCGCTGATGCTCACCGGCATATGATTGTAGACAGCGTTGTGCAGATGCCGGTCGGCGGTGACATAACCGAGTGAACGTACACTCAGACCGAGGTTTTTCTCCACAACGCGCTTGAATTGACGATAGACTTGTAGTCCCTGCTGGCGGCCCTTGATGCGGTTGATCAGCACCTGCACCCCGCCCATATGGCCGCGACGGCGCAGCGCCCAGAGCAGTGTGTAGCTGTCTTTGATCGACTCCAGCTCGGGCGAGAGTACCAGCAGGATATGATTGGCGGAGCGCAGCAGCGACAGGGTGGTGAGCGAGTCGCCGGGTGGGGTGTCGATGATCAGATAGTCGAAATGGCTCTCCAGCTTCTGGAATGCGGTCTTCAGACGCAGTGTCTGGGTGTAGTCGAAGGCGGCGAGGTTGGAGGGGGCAGCGAGCAACTGGATGCCGTTTCGCCCCGTCTGAAGCACCGCCTCTAGCGGTTGGCCGTCGAAGATGTGAGAGCCGAGCCCGAGTTCGCTCTTGCCACCCAGCAGTTGCACTGCACCGGAGAGCTGGTTATCACTGTCGAGTAGACAGACCTTGGCTCCACCATTTGCTAGGTTGACTGCAATGTTGACTGCAACGTTGGTCTTGCCAACACCATGTCTGCCACCGGCGAGGGCGATGACCAAGGCATTGCTCCGGGCACCGGCAGAATGGGAGGTAGTGTGTTGATCTGGCTCTTGAGGGGGGTTCAGCATAACCATTGGAGCTCTGAATCGTTAAAAGACTTATCCCGATTCTATCCCAGAAAAAACGACATTAATCACTCTTCTTTCAGAACTGAGTCACAAAACAGGAGTTCGGAGGTGGATAGGATGGGGCGCCTTAATGGGTGACGAATGACTACCCGGACATTTACACCAGCCTTCCCAGGATCTATGGATAGCGTTAAGAATAGTTGTCTGCTGGCGGTTGACCTGGAGCGGCTGCCCGCCATTCCAGCGGTGTTGCTTGAGCTGATTGAGGCCTGCAGCCAGGCTGACACAAGCTTGAAGCAGTTGGCCGATATCGTCTCGCAGGATGTGGTGCTGAGCGCGAAGGTGCTCGCCGCTGCCAATTCGCCGCTCTATCGCCAGTGGGGCGAGGTGGCGGGTCTGGAGCGGCAGCTCTCCGTACTCGGTGTGGAGACCCTCAAGAGCATCGCCATCACCAGCGCGGTACAACAGTTTTTCTCCCGCTTGGGTGAGCAGCACGAGGCCTACCTCGACGGCTACTGGTGCCGCTCCCTGAAGGTCGCCCAGATCGCCAGAGAGCTGGCCATCCTGCTGCAGCACCACTCCGAAGAAGAAGCCTATCTGGCTGGGCTGCTGCATGGGCTGGGAGAGCTGGCGTTGTTTCAGCTCTCTCCTGACGACTATGTTGAGATCGCCGCCAAGCCACGTGGCCTGCAGCGGGAGGAGCAGCAGCGGCGGTTTGCGGTTATTGGCGAGGAGGTTGGCTTCCATCTGATCGATCGCTGGCACCTGCGATCGTTCCTTGCCGATGCGGTGCGCTATCAGGACGAGTCGAGCGAGGCGCTGCTGGATGCGCCGCAGCTGGTGAAGATTGTGCACCTGGCGCAGCGTCTGGCGCAGCCGGACGCCTACGATCTGGATCAGACGATCCTGGCCGCAGAGCAGCTCTCCGGCATTGACCCATCGCACATCGAGTCACTGGTGCTACGGGTGGATGGGCGGCTACAGCAGCTGGCCGGCTCCCTTGAGCTGATGCCGCTGGAGGCTGGGGCAGTGCGCGAGGAGCAGGCGCTGCAGGTGAAGCTGACGACGCGTCTGGAGCTGGCCCGCCATGTGCGAGATTTTGCCCTGCTCAGCGCCTCCCGCCAGCAGATGGCGGAGGCTGCCAGCTGGCATGCCATTGTCAATGAGTTGCAATACAACCTGGGGGTGCTGTTCGGCCTGAAGCAGAGCATGGTGCTACGCTACAATCCGGATCAGGAACGCCTGGAGGGAGATGTCGGGGGGCGTGTTGGCAACAAGCCGATGGATGCGCTGCACCTCTCGCTAGAGGCGGGCAAGAGTCTGGCCGCTGACGCGTTGCTGGAGCAACGGGTGCTGCATTCATTCGATGATAATCCGGCACGCAGCCATGCGGTGGTCAATCGGCAGCTCTGTCACCTGCTGGGAGATGAGGGGGTGGTCTGCATCCCTCTGTTTGTCGGTCAGGCGATGCTCGGTGTGGTGGTGGCGGGGATCAGCCGAAAGCGCCTCAAGCAGCTCGATTTCCAGCAGGATTTTATGGAGGTGTTCGCACAGATGGCGGCTGCCTCGATCCTGCGCCAACAGCGCTGGCAAGAGGCGGAGGAGCTGCATCTCAACGAGCTGCGCATCAAGGTGCAGAACCATGCGCGCACCCTGCTGCACGAAGCCAATACGCCGTTGGGGGTGATCAATAACAGCCTGCAGCGGGTCGACTCGAAGCTTGGCAGCGGTCATGCGGTACAGGCTGAACTGGCAACGATCAAAAACGAGTTGGAGCGGCTTGGGACGGTGCTGCAGCGGATGCGGGACCCGGTAGAAGAGATAATCGACGGCGATGGCCTAGTCGATCTCAACCGTCTGGTTGAAAATCAGCTGGCGGTGTTCAAGGCCTCGTTTTGTGCCGGGGACAAGATCAAGTGCGTCAAGGACCTGGACGATAGGCTGCCGGCCATCCACAGTCACCACGGCCGGTTGAAGCAGGTGCTAGCCAACCTGATGAAGAATGCCAGTGAGGCGCTGGAAGAGGGTGGCACGATCAAGCTGGAGACCCGGGATGGGGTCAACCTGAACGGCGAGGAGTTTATTGAGATCTCGGTCAGCGATGACGGCCCGGGTATCCCGCGGGCGGTGATGGATGAACTGTTTCTGCCGGTCAAGAGCGAAAAGAAGGGCAACCACTCGGGCACTGGACTGGCCATCGTAAAAAATCTGGTGGATGAACTGGAAGGTACCATCTCCTGCTACAGTCGCGAGCAGGAGGGCACCCGCTTTGGCATCCTACTGCCGCGCCGGCTGGTGGATGAGCCGGCTTGAGCCTGGTGGGGGGCTATTCGAAGCTGTAGTGTTTCTCCACATCCTTCAGGATCTCCCAGCTGCAGGCAAGCCCAGCAGGAAAGGTGACCAAGTCGCCCCGGCCAAACTCCTGTGGTTCCCCGCCCTTAGGGGTCACCACCACCTTGCCGCGCAGAAAGTAGCAGGTTTCGCTCTGATCATAGCTCCAGTCGAACTTGGAGGCCTCCTTACGCCAGATGGGCCAGTCGTAGATACCCATGATCTCCAGTTTCATGGCGGAAGGGCGGTGTTCACACTCTATCGTCAGATCGCTCATTACTGACTCTCCTCGACTGCGGGGCTTGTTGGAAAATGATCGTCTAGTGTAACCGGAAGCTGTTGCAGCGTCAGGCGCGTCTAACAGCCTGTTAGGCGCTATCTCCCCTTGTTATTAATCGGCAATCCTTTCTACCTCATGTTGTCGGTTTGGCTTCGGTAGGCCGAAGCTGGACCTGCAAACAATCTATTTGACTGCCAGGTTGCATAGAATGAGAGTGTCGGAATATTGAGAAGGAGTGGCGCAGATGAACGCAGATGATCAGGCGTTGACCCAGCTGGCCGGGCAGCTTGGGGATTGTCTCAGACGGCAGTGGGCCAGGGTGGCCTTTGCTGAATCCTGCACTGGTGGCTGGATTGCCAAGGTGGCCACCGATGTGGCAGGCAGCAGCGCCTGGTTCGAGCAGGGGTTTGTCACCTACAGCAACGCGGCCAAGCAGTCGATGCTCGGCGTGCAGGCAGAGACGCTGGTGGAATACGGCGCGGTGAGTGCGCAGACGGTGGCGGAGATGACCGCCGGCGCTCTGCAACGGAGCGAAGCAGATTGGGCAGTGGCGGTGAGTGGCATCGCCGGTCCGGGGGGCGGAACTCCCGACAAGCCGCTGGGCACGGTCTGGTTCGCCTGGCAGCAGCGCGGTGCGGCAGCCGAGGTGCAGCGGCACTGTTTTGCAGGCGACCGGGAGGCGGTGCGGCGGCAGACGGTGGCCCGCGCCCTGCAGGGGCTGTTGCAGCGGTTGGCTGAAGATGAGTAACAGCCGGGCCTTTTTCGCCCTCTGGCCCGACCTGGAGGTGCGTCGACAGATCGCCCGTGTTGGCCGATCCCTGAACGGTTGTGGCGGGCGCATGCTGCAGCCACAAGATCTGCATCTGACCCTCTGTTTTTTGGGGGATCTGGACGCACAGCGCCGGCATTGTGTTGAGACCGTGGCCGATTCGTTCAGTGCGGCGCCTGTTGTCCTGCAGATCGACCGGATCGACCAGTTTCCTCGGGCGCGTATCCTCTGGGTCGGGCCGCTGGAGTCCCCGCCGTCACTGATCACGCTGCATGATCGACTGAGCAGTGCCCTGCAGTCCTGCGGTTTTGCCCCGGAAACCCGCGCCTTCACCCCGCATCTGACCCTCTATCGCAAAGCCCAACGGGTCGAGCCTGGCAGAATCGATCCGCCGATCCGCTGGCAAGCGGAGAGCCTGACCCTGGCCTGCGCCGTCGGCGGCTCGTCTGGTGCGCCCAGCTACCGAATTCTCAATGAATGGTCGCTAAGGAGTCTCTGAACGAATCATGGGCGATCCAAATCTTCCGCTGCTGCGTTGTACCCCAAGGGCATTTCCTGCGGGGCAAAATTCAGGCAATAGACCGGCTATTATCTGCGATTTCCGCCTAGCATCGAAAAATTTGGCCTCACAATTCTGCTCGCCCAGATTCATTCTGAGGCTTCCTAAAGGCGAAGCTATGACCTGAGTCGATCCCTGTGTGATAATTTCACCTTCAAAAAAGTACTGTATGAATGTACAGTAAGCAGCAAGATGCAGAAACAGGGGGGAAGAGCGGATGGATGACAATCGTGCAAAGGCGCTGAGTGCGGCACTGGGGCAGATCGAGAAGCAGTTTGGTAAGGGCTCGGTGATGCGGATGGGTGATTCCGGCTCGATCCGCAATATCGAGGCTATCTCCACCGGCTCCCTCGGGCTCGACATCGCACTCGGCGTGGGGGGGCTGCCAAAAGGGCGCGTGGTGGAGATCTACGGGCCGGAGTCTTCGGGCAAGACCACTCTGACGCTGCAGGTGGTGGCGGAGGCGCAGAAGCAGGGTGGCACTTGTGCCTTCATAGATGCGGAACACGCCCTCGATCCGATCTATGCGGAGAAGATTGGTGTCAATGTGGATGAATTGCTCGTCTCTCAGCCCGACACCGGCGAGCAGGCGCTGGAGATCACCGACATGCTGGTGCGTTCCGGCGCAGTAGACGTGGTGGTGATCGACTCAGTGGCGGCGCTTACCCCCAAGGCGGAGATTGAGGGCGAGATGGGTGATACCCATGTGGGGCTGCAGGCGCGACTGATGTCGCAGGCGCTACGCAAGCTGACCGCCAACATCAAGCGTACCAACTGCCTGGTGATCTTCATCAACCAGATCCGTATGAAGATCGGTGTGATGTTCGGCTCGCCTGAAACCACCACCGGCGGCAACGCGCTCAAATTCTACGCCTCAGTGCGTCTCGACATCCGCCGGATCGGAGCGATCAAAAAGGGCGAAGAGGTAGTCGGTAATGATACCAAGGTGAAGGTGGTGAAAAATAAAGTAGCGCCCCCCTTCAAACTGACCACTTTTGAGATCATCTACGGCGAGGGCATCTCCCGTGAGGGTGAGATCATCGAGCTGGGCGTGAAGCAGGGCATCGTCGACAAGGCAGGCGCCTGGTACAGCTATAATGGTGATCGAATTGGCCAAGGCAGGGAGAATGTGCGCCAGTTCCTGAAGGATAATCCCGATATTGCAGCGGACATTGAACTGCGGGTACGGGCTGAGCTGCTGCCTCCGGCCGAGAGTGCTGAAGATGCGGCGCAGGAGAAGGCCTGATCGACGCGGCCGAGATTCAGGCGACGGCGCTGCGCCTGCTGGCGCAGCGTGAGCACAGCCGCCAGCAGCTCCAGAAAAAGCTGGCCAGACGGGGCTTCGATGGGGACATGATTGAGTTTCTGCTCGATGGGCTGGAGGCACAAGGGCTGCTCAGCGATCTGCGCTTTTGCGAGAGCTATGTGGAGATGCGGGTGCGCAAAGGCTATGGGCCGCTGCGCATCCGTGCCGAACTGAGCGAGCGCGGGGTGGATGAGGCGCTGATCGAGCAGACCCTCAGCTGCTATGCGGAGGGCTGGTGGAGTCAGTTGCAGCGGGTTCACGATGCAAAATATGGTGGCGGATCGGTGGATGATCGGCGCGAACTGGCCCGTAGGGCGCGTTTCCTTGAGTACCGGGGGTTTCCCGCCGCGATGATCCGTGAGCTGTTGATTGACTGATCCCGAAGGTGGGGCTTCGCACGGATGGCGACGGGGTGATCCTCCCGGTTCCACAATATCCTTCTGCCTGCCTGCCTGCCTGCCTGCCTGCCTGCCTGCCTGCCTGCCTGCGCCTGCGCCTGCGCCTGCGCTTGCGCTTGCGGAGCGTCGCCTCCCCTTCCATCGTTTCCTGTCTGTTGAGTCCTTGCATCTCTTGATGCCGAAGTAGGTAAAGAGGATGAGAATTCGTTTGGGGTTCCTGTTATGCTCTAGGGCTGTTTTGGATTTGATTCGGGCGGCTACGGGTTTGCCTGTGCGTTCGCGAAACGGGCGCTCTGTGGTGCAGGGCTCCCCCTGTTAATTCACTGTCCTCATTGAAATTTTGTTTGTCCAATATGAAAAGTAGTGCAGATATCCGCAAGGCATTCCTCGACTATTTTGCGCGAAATGGTCATGAGGTGGTGGCGAGCAGTCCGTTAGTGCCGCTGAATGACCCCACCCTGCTGTTTACCAACGCGGGCATGGTGCAATTCAAAGATGCCTTTCTTGGTCGCGACAAGCGCAGTTATCTCCGGGCTGCTAGTTCGCAGCGCTGCGTGCGCGCCGGCGGCAAGCATAATGACCTTGAGAACGTGGGATACACCGCACGCCACCACACCTTCTTCGAGATGTTGGGTAACTTCAGCTTTGGTGACTATTTCAAGCGTGAAGCAATCAACTACGCCTGGGAATTTCTCACTCGCACACTGGGGCTGCCTGCGGAAAAGCTTTGGGTGACCGTTTACGAAGAGGATGATGAGGCTGCCGATATCTGGCTCAAAGAGATCGGTGTCAGTGAGGCGCGCTTTACCCGCATCGGGGACAAACCTGGCGGTAAACGCCACGAGAGTGACAATTTCTGGTCGATGGGTGACACCGGTCCATGTGGTCCCTGTAGCGAGATCTTCTACGATCATGGTCCCGAGGTTGCCGGTGGTCCGCCGGGCACGCCGGAGGAGGATGGCGATCGCTATATTGAGATCTGGAATCTGGTGTTTATGCAGTACAACCGGGATGCGGAAGGGAATATGACACCGCTACCCAAGCCTTCGGTGGATACCGGTATGGGGTTGGAGCGGTTGGCAGCGGTAATGCAGGGCGTCCACAGCAATTATGAGATCGATCTGTTCGCCAACCTGATCAAGGCGGCATCTGAAGTGACCGGTTGTTCAAATCTGCAGGAGAAGTCGCTGCGGGTGATCGCAGACCACATCCGTTCCTGTGCATTTCTTGTTGTGGACGGGGTGATCCCCTCCAATGAGGGGCGCGGCTTTGTGCTGCGTCGGATCATTCGGCGTGCCATCCGGCATGGCTATATGCTGGGACAGAAGGGGGCATTTTTCTATCGGCTGGTGGGGCCGCTGTGTGACGAGATGGGGGCGAGCTATCCGGAACTGCTGAGTGCCCGGGCGCTGGTTGAGCGGGTGCTGAAACAGGAGGAGGAGCGTTTCGCCGAGACTCTGGAACAGGGAATGCGGATTCTTGAGGAGGTGATTGCTGGGCTAGAAGGGAAGCAGATCCCAGGCGCGACCGTCTTCAAACTTTACGATACCTACGGCTTTCCGGTCGATCTGACCGCGGATATCGCCCGTGAGCGCGATCTGACCCTCGACATGGAGGGTTTCCAGCGGGAGATGGAGGCGCAACGCGAGCGTGCCCGTGCCGCAAGCCAGTTTGGCGTTAATCAGGAGGTCAGCGTCGGCCTCGAGGGTGAGACTGAATTTGTCGGCTATGAGTGCCTTGAGGCGAATGCCACCGTGGTGGCGCTCTACCGGGATGGCGAGTCGCTGGATAGCCTGGCCGAGGGCGAGACCGGCCTGGTGGTGCTGGATCGTACGCCGTTCTACGCGGAGTCGGGTGGTCAGGCCGGCGATAAAGGGGTGATCAGCGCCAAGGGTGGCGTGCTGTTCGAGGTCGAGGATACCCGCAAACAGGGTGGTGATGTGTTTGGTCACATCGGCAAGCTGGAGGAGGGCAGTCTCGCGGTGGGGGATCCGGTTACGGCTGAGGTCAACGCCTTTACCCGTCAAGCCACCGCCCTCAACCACTCGGCGACGCATCTGTTACACGCCGCGCTGCGTGAGGTGCTGGGCGATCATGTGGCGCAGAAGGGGTCGCTGGTAGACGATGAGCGGCTGCGCTTCGACTTCTCTCAGTTCGAGCCGGTCAGCCGTGAACAGCTGCAGAGAGTGGAGCAGCGGGTGAACGAGCAGATCCGCCAGAATCACATGGTGGAGACGCGCATCATGTCTCTGGAGGATGCCAGGTCAAGTGGTGCGATGGCGCTGTTCGGCGAGAAGTATGATGAGCAGGTGCGGGTACTGCGGATGGGTGATTTTTCAACCGAACTGTGCGGCGGCACCCATGTGAAGGCGGTGGGTGATATCGGCCTCTGCAAGATTATCGTCGAGACCGGCATCGCCGCCGGCGTGAGGCGCATCGAAGCGGTCACCGGTCAGCGCGCCATCGAGTGGATGGAGGCCGATGAGGAGCGAGTGCTGCGAACCGTGGCGTTGCTGAAAGGGAGTCGTGATGATCTTGAAGAGAAGGTCATGCAGCTGCTGGAGCGCAACCGGAAGCTAGAAAAAGAGCTCGAGCAGCTCAAGGGTAAGCTGGCGAGTGCGGCCGGCAGTGATCTGGCCTCTAGCGCTGAAGATGTGGCCGGGATCAAGGTCTTGGCGGCCACGCTGGAAGGTGCTGATTCCAAGTCGCTGCGTGAAACCATGGATCAGCTGAAGAACAAACTGGGGTCTGCAGTGATCTTGCTGGCGGCCATCAATGGTGACAAGGTCGCTCTGGTGGCCGGGGTCACCAAGGACCTGACTGGCCGGATGAAGGCTGGCGATCTGGTCAAGCTGGTGGCGGAAAAGATTGGTGGCAGGGGGGGCGGACGCCCCGATATGGCGCAGGCAGGCGGCAACGATCCGTCCGCTCTGCCGCAGGCGCTGGCGCTGGTGCCGGGCTGGGTTGAGGTGCATGCTGGAAACTGAGCCACTTTGTCTGATGATGACTGTTTACTACCGATGTTCTGCTGGCGGTTTTAACCCCGCCTGATTTCGTGTTTAATTGCCCTCTTTTGGAGCTGGGCTGCCGATTGGGTGGTTCCTCCTGAGCTGGAATGGCGGCATGTTGGCCGTCTGTTCTGTTCACTCTCTGGCCTTAGATCGCTGATGGCGGCACAGCTGTCGGTCGATCGATTTGTGCAGGATTTGTAAACAAAATGGCGCTTATCGTGCAGAAGTACGGCGGGACCTCCGTCGGTTCAGTGGAGCGTATCCAGGCGGTCGCGGAAAAGGTGAAGGCTGCCAAGGATCGCGGAAACCAGGTGGTGGTGGTGGTCTCAGCAATGTCGGGCCAGACCAACCGGCTGATTGCTCTGGCCCATGAGATCAACGCTGAGGGTGACCCCCGTGAGATGGACGTGCTGATCTCCACCGGCGAACAGGTGACCATCGCCTTGCTGAGTATGGCGCTGCAGCGGATCGGATGTCCGGCCCGTTCCTATACCGGCGGTCAAGTGCATATCCTGACTGATAGCGCCCATAGCAAGGCACGCATCCAGGATATCGATGGTGCGCGGGTGCAGGCAGACCTGGAGGCCGGTCGGGTGGTGGTGGTAGCCGGGTTTCAGGGGGTCGATCAGCAGGGTGATATCACCACCCTGGGGCGCGGCGGTTCTGATACCACGGCGGTGGCGATGGCTGCGGCCCTGAAAGCAGACGAATGCCAGATCTACACCGATGTGGATGGGGTCTATACCACTGATCCCCGTATCGAGCCGAAAGCACGCCGACTCGAGCGTATTACCTTTGAAGAGATGCTGGAGATGGCGAGTCTCGGCTCCAAAGTGTTGCAGATTCGTGCGGTGGAGTTTGCGGGTAAATATAACGTTCCCTTGCGGGTCCTTTCCAGCTTCGAAGAGGGCGAAGGCACCCTGATTACCTTTGAGGAAGAGAGCATGGAACAGGCAAAGATATCCGGTATTGCGTTCAATCGTGATGAGGCAAAACTGACCATCCTGGGAGTCCCAGACCATCCCGGTGTGGCCTACCAGATTTTGGGGCCGATCTCCGATGCGAATATTGAAGTCGACATGATCGTGCAGAATATCGCAGCAGATACCTCAACTACCGACTTCACCTTCACAGTACATCGTAACGATTACAAGAAGGCGCTAGGGATCCTGCAAGCGACCGCTGAGTCCCTTGGAGCAAGAGAGGCGCTTGGGGACGATACGATGGTGAAGATCTCGATCGTTGGTGTGGGTATGCGTTCCCATGCCGGTATTGCGAGTCAGATGTTTGAAGCGCTGTCCAGTGAGGGGATCAACATCAACATGATCTCAACATCCGAGATCAAGATCTCGGTGGTGGTTGATGAAAAGTACCTGGAGCTGGGAGTCAGGACTTTGCATGAGGCATTTAGCCTCGACTCTGAAGCGGCGAATTAGAAATAAAGTCCTAAATTGTCGTGAAATAGCCTTAAATCGGCTAACTAAGGAATTCTTAAGCTTTTTCTGTGGTCCTACCAGTTGCTAGAATGCGAGCATCGTCCTGTCCTGCATCAAGTGCAGGGGATGGTTGGCAAGCGCTGTCGACAGAATCGGACTCTGAGTGGGAGTGGTCGGCAGTAAACAAAAAGGATCTGCAGGGAGATTAGACATGTTGATCTTAACTCGCCGAGTCGGCGAAACCTTAATGATAGGCGACGAAGTTACAGTTACTGTGCTGGGTGTTAAAGGAAATCAGGTTCGCATCGGTGTGAATGCGCCGCGTGATATCTCCGTGCATCGCGAGGAGATTTACGAACGCATCAAACGTGAGCAGGCGGGTGGAGCTGAAGGCGCCCCCGAATAGACTGCGTAGAGCGGCCTGAAAAGAAACTTCGGCAAGGATGCCGGAGTTTTTTTGTTTATGGACGAAAAAACTGTATAATCCCGCGCTCTTCCGAGCAGTGATTCCCTTGAAGTTGTCATCGGACGAATGTCTAGAGATGACGTCATTTACAGTTGGAAAGCTTACTCCTCTGTAATAGAATTCTGCGCGGACCGGGTGGCTGGAAGCCCGGAGCAAAGCCTCGGCGACACTACGATAGGTTACGCCGAGTATCGCTGATCAACCAGCATTGGAGAGATGGCCGAGCGGCTGACTAAGGCGGCGTTAGCCGTCTTGAGCGGTGCCGCGTAGCGGCATCGACCCCGCAGGGGTGAGGGACGCAGTCCCGAATAACGCGCTCCCCTGCATGGCTCGAAGGGCCATTGAACAAGCGCAAAGTTTTGGAGAGATGGCCGAGCGGCTGAAGGCGCTCCCCTGCTAAGGGAGTATGGGGTTAATAGCTCCATCGAGGGTTCGAATCCCTCTCTCTCCGCCATGTCAGTGCATCAGTGCAAGACTGTAATCTCAGGTTGCAACTGAATCACATAGCGCCCGTAGCTCAGCTGGATAGAGTACCTGGCTACGAACCAGGTGGTCGGAGGTTCGAATCCTTCCGGGCGCGCCATTTTAGAAGATAAATCGACCGGTTAGAGTGTCCTGCTTGACCGGTTTTTTTTGGCGATACTTTGCTGGCGATTTGTGGATGTCAGCCAATGTTTCTTGCCCGTGGGACTCAAGCTACAGTTTGGCTTAGGTAGTTGACAGCGGAAGATGTGAGAAGTATATTTCCCGCCCTTCTCACCGTTACCCGGTGCTGATAGTTTGGCAAGGTAGCTCAGTTGGTTAGAGCACAGCACTCATAATGCTGGGGTCGGCAGTTCGAATCTGCCCCTTGCTACCATATTAAAACCCCGCCGGTTCAGTGAACCTGGCGGGGTTTTTTTGTGCCCACTTTTGGTTCGCGCTGACATCGGTGACCCATTTTGGTGCGTCAATCATTTCTGAGTGCCCCATTTTGGTGCCTTTCTGGGTGTGTGCCATATTTATTTTTGCCTATCTATTTGAATTAAATAATATTTTATGGAAGGCACTAAAATTGCATACTCGTAGACGAAAATGCATGCGCAGTGAGCGCATGTGATTAATAAACTGCTAGTGAGAGAGATTCAGATGGCACGATTCCACCTTTTGGGGCGCTTGCTGCCCCTGATTGGGGCATTTTTCCTCCCGGGGACCGCTTTGGCGGAAGAGACAGCGATCAATGGGGCCAATACGGCATGGATCATGGCTTCCACTGCCTTGGTTCTTTTTATGACCCTGCCGGGGCTGGCGCTGTTTTATGGTGGTCTGGTACGCAGCAAAAATGTCCTTTCGGTGTTGATGCAGTGTTTTTCCATTGCTGGGATGGCCACGATTATCTGGTTTGTCTTCGGCTACAGTCTCGCTTTTGGCGAGGGGAATGCCTGGATCGGCGACTTCAGCAAGGTGATGATGGCAGGCATCGGCAAAGAGACTCTCTCCGGCGATATTCCTGAGTCACTTTTTATGCTGTTTCAGATGACCTTTGCGATCATCACCCCGGCGCTGATTGTGGGTGGCTTTGCCGAGCGCATGAAATTCTCTGCCATGATGATCTTCAGTGCGGTCTGGCTGGTGCTGGTCTATCTGCCGGTGACCCACTGGGTCTGGGGTGGTGGCTGGCTCGGTGAGATGGGCCTGTATGACTTCGCTGGTGGTACTGTGGTGCACATCACCGCCGGTGTGGGGGCGCTGATGGCGGCCCTGGTCCTTGGCCCGCGCAAAGGCTTTGGAACCTCTGCCATGACGCCGCACAACATGACCATGACGGTGACCGGCGCCGGCATGCTCTGGGTTGGCTGGTTCGGCTTCAATGGTGGCAGTGCGCTGGCGGCGGATGGCAGCGGCGCGATGGCGATGCTGGTTACCCACATCTCTGCCGCCACCGGCGCCATGACCTGGCTGGCAATCGAGTGGATACGCTTCGGCAAGCCGAGTGCCTTGGGTGCGGTGACCGGCATGGTGGCGGGTCTGGGCACCATCACCCCAGCTTCCGGTTTTGTTGGTCCTGGCGGTGCTCTGGTTATCGGCCTGCTCGCCGGTATTGTCTGTTTTTCTGCCACCCAATACCTCAAGCGGGTGCTGAAGATCGATGACTCCCTGGACGTGTTCCCAGTGCATGGAGTTGGCGGCATCCTCGGTACCCTGTTGGCGGGCGTCTTCTCTGCCACCTCGCTGGGAGTTCTCTCCGGCTATGGTTTTGCGGATGGCATCGAGACCATGGGAGGGCAAGTCTACGTGCAGTTTATCGGCGTGTTGGCCACGGTCATCTTCACTGCGGTTGTCTCCTGGGTGATCCTAAAACTGATTGACAGCCTTATCGGTCTGCGGGTCAGTGAAGAGGATGAAGTGGAAGGCCTTGATGTGGTCGACCATGAAGAACGCGGTTACGATTTCCACTGATTTGCCCCTTCTGACCTTACCGATCCCAGTAGCTTATCTGCTGCTGGGATCGGCTTTACCTCTCCTCCCTTGTTGTTGGCTTTGGGCTGCTGAGGCAGGCCTGGTCCCGCTTCGCAGCGATGGCCATTGCATCTCTTGTGGTGGCATCTACAGTCAGAGTTGTTGTAAGTCCGCTGACAGATCCTGTTAATCGATTAAAGGTATTGAATCGCTTGTCGAAAACAGTGCTTGAGGTTATGGCGAATGGAGCCGCAAGCAATGACGTCACATGGGACATTTTTTTTCGCAGCTGAAGCGATGGCAAAGCGCCTGGAACATCTCATGGAGGCGTTCCCCAAACTGGTGAACAGTCAGGTTGAGGAGGCGGTAAATAATTGGCGTAGGCAGACCGTTGCGTTGTCGCTTTCGGCGCCTGGCTCCGCTGGGAATATTGATGTGGGTGGTGAAAAGGGAGCTGTCTCCCCAAGCGAGACCATTCCCGATCAGATTGCCAGTGAGGCAATTGAACTGATCGCCAGCTACAGCATCGAGGATGTGATGGAGATCCTGACAGAGGATTTTGGTATCACTCTCGATTATGCGCAGTTGATCGATCTCATTGGCATCGAGCGTTACCAGCATGCTTTGCACGGGGAGGCGATCGAATTGCAGCAGAACAAGGTCTCGTTGCTGCAGACCTCGGAGCTGTGGAACAGCATGGGGCGTCCGGCTCTGGGTGATGCGTTGTGGGGGCCGCAGAGGGTCTCAATCCTGCTTGAGAGGCAGGAGTCCTTCTAGGAGCTGTCGGATTGGGGGCTGCCCTACTGCGACGGTGGCAAATCGGTTCATTTTTCCACTCGTCTTGCTAAGGACAGCCAAGCCAGACAGGCTTCTAAGGCTTCGGAAAAGTGCTATTCTCTTTGCGGTGGCAACCAGTGCCTCTCCGCCCACAAGCAAAAACTGTGGCTCCCCGCATTCCCCGACATCAACCAATAGTCAGATAGCAACCCGTGATGAGATGTTTGTCGGTGATCCAGTAGGCGCCATGAAACAGTGGCTCAGCCGGCAATGCCAGCTTCGCACCGGGAGCCTGTCTGAAACTGAACTGGCCGGTCTCGATGGTGATCTGTAACTCCACCTCATGGAAGCCAAAAAAGCGCCTCACTAACGGGTAGTAACACTTGTAGAGGCTCTCCTTTGCGCTAAAGACAAGTCGCCGTGGCAGCCCAGGGTGGGCATCCAGAAAGGCGGACTCGGTGTCACTCTCGATCTTGCGCTCTAGCCCTGCCGCCAGTGGCGCCAGCGGCTCCACATCCACCCCAAGTCCGACAATCGCGCCGCGCTGGCACGCCAGCGCCAGCGCCAGATCCGCACAGTGTGAGATGCTGCCTAGGTAGCCTGCCGGCCAGCGTGGCTCACGTTGATCACCGCGCAGGATCGGTCCGCTGGTGCCACCAGCCAGCTGTATCGCGTGGTGAGCCGCGTGCCGTCCGGCGCGAAACTCCCGCCGGCGCTTCTCGATGGCGTTCTCGATGAGCTGTTCCTCCGCGGCGAACAGTGGTTGTTCCCACATCTCCGGGCTGGCGATAACCAGCGCCACTTCAGGGGGGAAGAGTTGCTCGGCTAAAAATTCAGATGGCATCGGGGTCTCAAGGCTAAATGCTGCAGGGTGTCAGCCGCGCAGTATAGCGGATGGTGTGATGACGCTTGCGAACTCAGGCGAGCGGGATAATACTTCTCGGGTCGGGCGTGTCATGATCAGGGAGACGTTGCATGAATCTGAGTCTTGCCCACTACTCTCACATTACCGAGATCGTCGGCGATATCGTTAAGGTCGCAGTGCCCGAACTGGTGGCCGGCCAGGGGCAGGATATCTGCTATGGTGATTTGGCGCTGGTGACGGGGCGTGAGGGCGACAGCTCTCTGGCCCAGATCATCAACATGCAGGGTGAGCAGGTCAGCCTGCAGTTGTTCAACGGCACCAAAGGGGTGGGTACCGACTCCAGCGTGCGTTTCCTCGGCCACCCGATGCAGGCGACCTACTCCAGCAACATCCTCGGCCGGGTCTTCCGCGGTACCGGCGAGCCCATCGATGCCGGTCCTGACCTCTCCCATGACCCACAAGTCGCCATCGGCGGACCTTCGGTAAACCCGATGCGGCGGGTGCTGGCGTCGAAGATGATCCGCACCGACGTACCGATGATCGACGTCTTCAACTGCCTGGTAGAGAGCCAGAAGATTCCGATCTTCTCGGTCTCCGGCGAACCCTTCAACCGCTTCCTGGCACGGGTCGGGATCCAGGCCGACGCTGATGTGGTGGTGTTCGGCGGCATGGGGCTGATTTTTGATGACTACCACTTCTTCCGCACCGCCTTCGAGGATGCCGGGGTCTTTGCCCGCACCGTGATGTACGTCAATCAGGCCTCCGACCCCATCGTTGAGCGGCTGCTGATTCCCGATATGGCGCTGGCGGTGGCGGAGCGGTTCGCGGTGGAGGAGGGCCGGCGGGTGCTGGTGCTGCTCACCGACATGACCGCCTTTGCCGATGCGCTGAAAGAGGTTGGCATCGCGATGGACCAAGTGCCCTCCAATCGCGGCTACATGGGTGACCTTTACTCGCAGCTGGCGCGCCGCTACGAGAAGGCCTGCGACTACGCTCAGGGTGGCTCGGTGACTATCCTCAGCGTCACCACTATGCCCGGCAACGATGTGACCCACCCAGTGCCCGACAATACCGGCTACATCACCGAGGGTCAGTTCTACCTGCACAACGGGGAGCTCGACCCCTTTGGTTCTCTGTCGCGCCTGAAGCAGCACGTGATCGGCAAACAGACCCGCGAGGATCATGGCCAGATCATGAACACCATGATCCGTTTCTACTCCGGCGCCAAGGATGCGGAACAGAAACAGGCGATGGCCTTCGAGCTCTCCGAGTTCGACCTCAAGCTGCTCAAGTTCGGCGGCCTGTTCCGCAAACGCTTTATGGATATCAATGTCTCGATGCCCCTGGAACAGGCCCTGGATAGCTGCTGGCAGACTCTGGCCGAATGTTTTGACGCCGATGAGCTGCTGATGAAACAGGAGCTCATCGATCGCTACTTCCCACAGTCGACGACTGCAGAGACGGCGGCATAGATGGCGCGGCTCGCCCTCAATAAGTCATCCCTGACGCGCCAGAATCAGCTGCTGAAGGGGTATCGCGAGTTTCTGCCCGCACTGGATATGAAACGCCGCCAGCTGCTGGCGGAACAGGCGAGGGCGCGGGCCGAGCTGGCGCAGGAGCAGACGCGACTGGCCGAGATCCATCCGTGGATTGCCGAACAGCTACCGATGTTGGCCAACCAGGGCATAGAGCTGGATGGTCTGGTGCAGGTCGAGCGGGTCGAGCTGGCGCAGGAGAATGTGATGGGGGTGCGTCTGCCGCTGCTGCAGGCGGTCGAGTTCCGGGTCAAACCCTACTCCTTCCTGAGCCGCCCGCACTGGGTCGAGCCACTGGTGGACAAGCTGAAACAGGCGCTAGAGTTGCGCATCCGCATGCAGCTGGCACAGCGTCGCTTGCAGCTGCTGGCCGATGCAGTGCGCACCATTACCCAGCGGGTCAACCTGTTTGATAAGGTTTTGATCCCCCGTACCCATCAACATATCCGCCAGATTCGCATCTATCTGGCGGATGAGGAACGGGCCGCGGTGGTGCGCGCCAAACTCGCCAAGAGAAAGAAACGATGACCATCCTGGCGCTGCAGAAGGTGACCCTGGCCGGGCTCGTCGAGGAGCGCGGCGTCATCCTGCAGGGATTGCAGCGACTCGGCTGTCTGCACCTGATCCCGCTCAAGCCGAAGCCGGAGGCGGAACCGGATCGACCCTCCGGCGCGCCGGTGGAGAGTGCCTACAAGGCGCTGCGCTGGATCTCAGACGTGGCGACAAAACGCCAGCAGGTGCGCGACGAGCGCAGTTTTGACTTCGATCGGGTGGTGGCCGAAGCACTGCACAACCGACAGCGGCTGCGTGATACCGAGGACAAAAAGAGCCGTCTGCAGCGCCGCATCGAGGCGCTCATGCCCTGGGGTGACTTTCAGCTGCTGCCCCAGGAATACTCCGGCGGCTATCGCTTCTGGTTCTACCAGATCCCGGTTGACCAGCAGCGACAGCTGCAGGCACTCGATCTGCCTTGGCAGATGGTGCACCGCGACAACCGCTTCAGCTACGTGGTGGTGATTGCCAAACAGGAGCCCGATGCCACGCTACTGCCGGTACCGCGCACCCACACCGGCGCGGTTTCGTTGAGTGAGTTGCAGGCGGAGCTGATTCGCACCGAGATCGAACTGGAGGATCTGCTCTCAGATCACCACGCCCTGAGCCGCTGGATCTACCTGCTGAGCCGCAACCTGGCGCGGGTCGAAGACCAAAGTGCGCTGGTTGAGGCGGACCAGGGGGTGTGGCAACAGCAGGGCCTGTGTCTGATCCAGGGCTGGCTGGCGGAGCGCGATTTACCGAGATTGCAGGCATTCGCCGATGCGCAGGGGCTGGCGCTGGTGGCGGAGGAGCCCAGCTTCGAAGAACGCCCTCCGACCCTGCTGGAGAACCCCGCGCTGCTGGATGGCGGGCAGGATCTAGTCAGCTTCTATCAGACTCCCAGCTACCACGCCTGGGATCCCTCGCGGATCGTCTTCTTCTCCTTTGCCCTGTTCTTCGCCATGATCATGGCGGATGCCGGCTATGCGCTGATTCTCAGCCTTTTTCTTGCCCGATACTGGAAACGCATGGGAGCGAGCGAGGGCGGGCGGCGTTTCCGCCTGCTCACCACGGTGGTGCTTGCCACCTCCTTTGTCTATGGGGTGCTGGTGGGCAGCTACTTCGGCATAGTTCCGCAGACGGCGAGCTTGGCGGGCTCCCTGAAGCTGCTGGATCTGAACGACTTCGACAGCATGATGCGACTTTCCATCGGCATCGGCTCTGCACATCTGATACTGGCTAATCTGGTGGTGGCGATGCACCTGCGGCCTTTCCCCCATAATGCCCGCCCGATCGGCTGGAGCCTGGCGGTGGCGGGTGGTTTCACTCTCTATCTCAGTGGTGTGGAGAGTGGTGCCAGCCTGACCCGTCTGGGCCTGTTGCTGCTGGTGACGGGTCTGCTGCTGGTGTTGCTGTTCAGCAGTCGGCGTCCGGTGAAGGATCTGAAATCGGCCCTACTACGCTTGCTTGATGGCCTTGGCGGGCTGACCCAGGTGACCAAAATGTTCGGCGACATTCTGAGCTATCTGCGCCTGTTTGCCCTGGGTCTGGCCAGCTCCTCTCTGGCGCTCACCTTCAATGACCTGGCGTTGCAGGTGAAACAGGCCCTGCCCGGTGCCGGGTTGCTGGTGGCGATTCTGATCCTGCTGCTTGGCCACAGCATCAATCTGGGGCTGGGCATTATCAGCGGCTTTGTGCACGGGCTGCGGCTCAACTTCATCGAATTTTTCAACTGGGGCCTGTCCGATGAGGGCTATCCTTTTCGGGCCTTCGCCAAAAAGGAGACCGAACTATGAATGAGTTTGTAATGGCGCTCGGCTGGGCCGGCATCTACGGGCCGATGGCCTTGGGGGCGATCGGTAGCGTCATCGGCTGCTCCTTGGCGGGGCAGGCGGCGATAGGTGCGATGATGGAGACCGAGAGCGGACACGGTCGCTACGTGGGCATCTCGGCGATGCCCTCCTCCCAGGTGATCTACGGCATCGTGGTGATGTTCACCCTGAATCGGGAGGTCACCGCGCAGGCCGCTGCCGGCATGTTTGGCATCGGCATCTTCTGCGGCCTGGCGCTGATGTTCAGCGCCATCTACCAGGGTCGCAGCTGCGCCTCTGCGATCAATGCCGCCAAGGCGAAGCCAGAGATTTTCGGTCTGTCGCTGGCGCCGGCCGCCATCGTCGAAGGCTTTGCGGTGTTCGCCTTTGTCTTCGCGCTGGTGCTCAGCGCCGATCTGCCGGTGGCGGGCTAGGAGGGTCAGGTGGCAAAACAGGATCAGGCACTACAGGTCTCCTCCGGGGTGGAGGCGCTGATCGAGCGGCTGCATGATGAGGGTGTCGCGGCGGGGCAGGAGCGGGCGAAAAAGATTGTCGCCGATGCGGAACACCAGGCCGCCTGGATCATTGAGCAGGCAGAGCTGGAATCAGAACAGCTGCGCAGAGAGGCGCGGGAGTCGGCAGAAAAGACCCGCAAGGCGCTACAGGAGTCGCTGGCGGTGGCGGTGCGCGACGCCATCCTGTCGCTGAAATCGACCCTCACGGCACGTTTTGCCAAGGATGTGCAGCGCGCCGTGGGCGAAGAGATGAGCCGCCAGGAGATGCTGCAGCGGTTGATTCTGGAGGTGGCCGGGCGTACCCGGGAGCAGCTGGCCGAGGATGAACCGCTCGAGCTGCTGCTACCGCGGGACGTGGTGGGGCTGGAGCAGTTGCGCAAAGATCCAGAGGCGTTGCGTGCCAGTCCGTTGACCGAGCTGAGTGGCCTGATTACCAAGGAGATGCTGCGTGATGGGGTCAGTTTTGGTGAGGCGGACGACCAGCATGCCGGTATCCGTCTGTCGATCCGGGACGGTGCGATCCAGCTCGATCTGAGTGATGTGGCGGTGACCCGGCTGCTATTGGCCCACCTGCAGCCGCGCTTCCGTGCCCTGGTGGAGGGGATTGTCGGTTAGGAGCCTCTGAATGAATCTGGGCGAACAGAATTGTGAGGCCAATTTTTCCGCTGCAAGGCGGAAATCGCAGGTAATAGTATGCCTATTGCCAAGATTGACGACGCAGCAGCGGGAGATGTATTCAGCGCATCCCTTCGGGGCTTGCGTGAAAAACGGCGCCAGGCCGTTTTTGGGACCGCAAGGCGGTCGCCTATGATTCGTTCAGAGGCTCCTTAATATGTCTGGCGACCTCTATATCACCCTGCTCACCAGTCTGCCCTATCACGGCGAGCTGTTCGGCGAGCAGCAGACACCGATCTCACGGATCCAGCTGGAGAGCCGGCTGCGTCTGCTGGAGCCGGAGGACGCCGTCACCCTCGACGCCATCGAGCAGCTGATCCGCTGGGCCAATCACTCGCTGGATGAGGATGATGCCGCGGTGGCGGCGCAGACACAGCGGCTGCTTGAGGGGGAGATCTGCAGTTGGTTGCAGCAGCTGATCGCCTACCGCATGGAGATACGTACCTTGATGGCGGCACTGCGCCGACGCCGCCGGGGCGAAGGCCCGCCCGAGCGCCCCAGCGGTTGGGGGGTCGGCCGCTGGCAACGGCGCATCCACGCCAATTGGGGTGAACCCGGGTTTCGCCTCGAAGGGGTCTTCCCATGGGTGCTGGAGGCCAACCGGCTGATGCAGGAGGAAGATCACCTGGGGCTCGAACGGTTGCTGCTGGGGGTGACCTGGCGTGCGCTGGAGCGCTTTGGCGAGGGACACTACTTCGATTTCGAGGCGGTGGTGGTTTATGTGCTGCGTTGGGGCATTATCGATCGCTGGAGCTGCTACCACGGTAAGGCAGCAGTGGCGCGTTTTGAAAGCCTGGTGGAGCAGGCGCTGGCAGGCCAGCGGCTGGAGTTTGTAGGAGATGGATGAGTCATGAATAACGGGATAAGCGCATGAGTGAGAAGGCCGAACTGGCGCGCATCGTCGCCGTCCAGGAGGACATAGTCACCATCGAGAGCCCGCTTGAGGGCGGTCCGCCGCTGGTGAAGAACGAGGTGATCTACATCCTGCCCCAGCGACTTGCCGATGGGCGTCAGGAGCGCCTCAAGGCGGAGGTGCTGCGGGTCAAGGGGCGACAGGCGGTGGCGCAGGTGTTCGAGAGTACCCGCGCCATTGGCATCGGTGATCCGGTGGAGCAGAGCGGGCAGATGCTCTCGGTGACCCTGGGGCCGGGCCTGCTGGGGCAGGTCTACGATGGTCTGCAGAACCCGCTGGAGGGGCTGGCGATCGGCTTTGGCAACTTCCTGCCCCGCGGGGTCGATCTGCCGGCCCTCGATCCCACTGCCAAGTGGTCCTTCGTGCCGCAGGTGGAGACTGGCGCGCGGCTGCGTCCCGGCGATACCCTGGGCACGGTGCAGGAGGGGCGTTTCACCCATAAGATCATGGTGCCGTTCGGGGAGCGGGATGAGGTGACGGTGACCTGGATTCAGCAGGGTACCTTCACCGTCGATGTGCCGGTGGCGCGCATCAAAGACGCACGCGGCCATGAGCGCTCCCTGACCCTGGCTCAGGAGTGGCCGGTGCGCAAGGCGCTGCCCGAGCAATTGCTACGCCGTCGCACTAGTCAGCGGTTGTTCCCTGAAGAGCCGCTGATCACCGGGCAGCGCCTGATCGACACCTTTTTTCCCATAGCCCGCGGCGGCACCGGCTGCATCCCCGGTCCATTTGGCGCCGGCAAGACCGTGCTGCAGAGCCTGATCTCGCGCTTCTCGGCGGTGGATGTGGTGATCGTGGTGGCCTGTGGCGAGCGTGCCGGCGAGGTGGTAGAGACCATCACCGAGTTCCCTAAGATGAATGATCCGCGCAGCGGCGGCTCGCTGATGGACCGTACCATCATCATCTGCAACACCTCGTCGATGCCGGTGGCGGCGCGCGAGGCGTCGATCTACACCGGCATCACCCTTGGTGAGTACTACCGCCAGATGGGTTTTGATGTGCTGCTGATCGCTGACTCCACCTCCCGCTGGGCGCAGGCGATGCGCGAGACCTCGGGACGTATGGAGGAGATCCCCGGCGAGGAGGCCTTTCCCGCCTACCTCGACTCAGCGGTGCGCGGCATCTATGAGCGTGCCGGCCTGCTGCAGAGCAACGACGGCTCGGTAGGCAGCCTGACCATGATCGGCACCGTCTCCCCCGCCGGCGGTAACTTCGAGGAGCCGGTGACCCAGTCGACCCTGGGTACGGTGAAGTGTTTTCTCGGCCTCAGCGCGGAGCGCGCCTACAAGCGCTTCTATCCGGCGGTAGACCCGCTGCTCTCCTGGTCGCGCTACCACGATCAGCTGCGCCCCTGGTTTGAACGGCAGATCGCGCCGGGCTGGAGCGATCGGGTGAAACAGATGACCGAGCTGCTCGGCCAAGGCGAGTCAGTCTCGCAGATGATGCAGGTCACCGGCGAGGAGGGGATCACCCTGGAGGACTTTGTTGTCTATCAGAAGGCGCTGTTTGTCGACATGGTGTTTCTGCAACAGGATGCCTTCGACAAGGTTGATGCCACCGCCACTCTGGAGCGTCAGGCAGACTCCTTCAACCGTGTCTTTCGATTGGTGAACCAGCACTACAAGTTTGCCGACAAGGATGAGGCCCGGCGCTATTTCACCCAGCTGACCGGCCTCTATCGCAACCTCAACTACAGTGACCAGGAGACCCCCCAGTACCAGGAGTACCTGCAGCAGATCGAGATACTGGCCAGCGCCAGGCGCAGTACAGCGGAGTCAGACAAGAGGCCTGCAGCGCCCCACTGATCTGATAGAATTAGGACGCCGACAGACGGGTGAGCCTGCGGCCTCTGCTGGATCGATCAACCAAGGCAGGTCCCGATGGCTGTGCGTTATTTCTGGTTGTTGCTGCTAATCTCCCTCTCCCTTTCGGCCTGTAACCCTCTGACCCGTGAACTGGCGGATCGACCTGACCTCAGCCTCTACTTTATGGAGATCCTGGCGACGGCAGAGCAGGGGGAGCCGGTGGATTATCAGCATGAGGTTAAACCGCTGCTTGAGCGCCGCTGTGTGGTCTGCCACGGCTATTACGATGCCCCCTGCCAGCTCAAGCTGAGCGCCTATGAGGGGATCACTCGCGGCGCCAGCAAACAGGAGGTGTATGACGGCACCCGGCTGATCTCCGCTAATGTTACCCGCCTCTTCATCGATGCCCAGACGCCACAGCAGTGGCGTGAGAAAGAGTTTCATGCGGTGATCAACGAAGGCCAGGGCAACAGCCTGGGCAATCTGGAGAACAGCCTGATCGCCGGCATGCTGGCGCTGAAGAGGCTGCATCCGATGCCTGCAGGACGCCGCTTGCCTGACAGCTTCGACCTAAAGCTTAATCGAGACCAGCAGTGCGCCAGCCGCCAGGAGTTCGCCGACTTCACTGCGGAGCATCCGCTCTGGGGCATGCCTTACGGAGTGCCGGGGCTGGCCGATGAGGAGTACGGGGTGTTGATGCGCTGGCTGGCGCAGGGGGCGCAAGGCGACGATCGAGTGGTGCTGAACCCGCAACAGCAAGTGCGGGTAAGTCGCTGGGAGACGTTTCTCAATGGCCGTTCCCTGCAGCAGCAGCTGATGAGTCGCTATCTGTTCGAGCACCTGTTCATCGGCGATCTCTACTTTGATGAAATGCCGTCCGGTGTTTGGTTTCGTCTGGTGCGCTCCCGCACCCCCAGCGGCGCGCCGATTGCGATCATTCCCAGCCGGCGTCCCTTCGATGACCCCGGGGTGAAGCGTTTCTACTATCGATTGCAGCCAGTACGTACCAGCATCCTGGCGAAGACCCATCTGCCCTACGCCCTGAGCCCCGCACGCATGCAGCGTTGGCAGCAATTGTTTCTCGGGGATGGCTATCGAGTCGATGCATTGCCTGGTTATGGTAGCCGGTTTGCAGCCAACCCGTTCAAGACCTTCCAGGCGATTCCGGTGAAGAGCCGTTATCTATTTCTGCTGGACGATGCGCGCCACTTTATCTCCGGCTTTATCAAGGGGCCGGTGTGCCGCGGACAGGTGGCACTGAACGTGATCAATGATCACTTCTGGCTCTTCTTTCTCGACCCCGATAATCCGATCATCGACTACGATGCCGACCGGGTGCTGGCCGACATGGGGGAGCGGTTGCGGTTGCCCTCCGGCGAGAGCAGCGATGCCCTGCTGTTGGTCAACTGGCTCGAATACTGGCAGCGGCATGAATCCTATCTGGCGGCAAAGCGGGACTATCTGCGGCAGCGTTTCGACGACTCTGAGGATATCAATCTCGACCTGGTGTGGGATGGTGAACGGCACAATCCCAATGCGGCATTGACGGTGTTTCGCCACTTCGATAGCGCAAGCGTGGTGGAGGGGCTAGTGGGTGAGCGGCCGCAGAGTGCTTGGCTGATCAGCTACAATTTGTTTGAGCGGATCCACTATCTGCTAGTGGCGGGGTTTGATGTCTATGGCAATCTCGGGCATCAGCTTAACACCCGTCTCTACATGGACTACCTGCGCATGGATGGCGAGTTCAACTTCCTGATGCTGCTGCCACGGCAGGAACGCGAGAAAAAATGGCGCCACTGGTATCGGGATGCCCACGACAAGGTACGGGAGTTCATTGACCAGCAGCAGCTGAGCTTCGACCAGGAGAGCGGCATCAACTATCTTAGTGACGACCCGATGCAGGAGCTATTGGCGATGTTACGCCGGCGCCTGGGTGGTGCCGACTCCTCAAAATATCGTCTGCAGCCGGAGAGCACAGACTATGTCGAACGCCAGTTGCAGCGGCTGACCCACCTGCAGGGGCTGCCGGTGATCCATCTGCCACAGATGGCACTGCTCAGCGTGGTCGGCG
>Ga0256843_1000184_pt1 | contig 55079 bp, 61 predicted proteins | sample AlvinellametaG_FD_191572 | JGI IMG/M metagenome (GOLD analysis project Ga0256843, IMG submission 191572) | Pompeii worm associated microbial communities from hydrothermal vent at the East Pacific Rise, Pacific Ocean - Alvinella | ecosystem: Host-associated > Annelida > Integument > Unclassified ...
ATGGTATTTAGCAAGTAGTTTTTTAAAAACGTAGAATTCGAATAGACGTTAAAAGTTGTGTTTCGGATTATTTTTTCATATTTTTTAGGAAAATTGATATTTTGGATTTGAGGGTTTAATATTTTTGCGAGCTTATATCTGTTTTTTAGTTTTATTATCGTTTTTTGGGCTTTTTTTGCGTTTTTTAGGTTTTCTATTGCGGAGTTTGTAAGAGCAGGGAGGTTTTTTAGTGAATTTTTTATATCTTGAATGATTTTTTGAGCGTTAGTTTGGCGATTTATTTTGATTAGAGCGTAATATTTATCGTCTATTTTTTTGATTTTGTCTATTTGGTAATTGTAAAACGTGAAGTTGTCAATCGTACTTTTTATGTTTTGAGACATATTTTTATATACGTCTTCTTTTCCGTTGTAATCGATATATGATTTTTCGCTTTGAAAAGTAGATGATATTTTTACTTTAAGTTTGCTGGCGATAAAACTAAGAGCCGAGTTAATCGCTTCGTTTCTGTCGTATCCCTCACCGCTGCCGTAAAGATAAAGTGAATTGTCTTTTGGTGTGTTTAAATACCATTTGGGAATATCGGGTTTTGAAGAACATCCCAAAATCAGTAGTGCCAAAAAAATTAAATATCTCATTCAAAAAGCCTTTTAAAAAATCCTTCGTCAAATTTCGGTTTGACGAAATCTCCTATTTTTATTTGAGTTTTCGGGTCTTTTACTATTATCCAAGAGGTGTTTTGGTGTATGACGTTGGAAACTTCTCCGCTTGCAATTTTTACTATTTCTTTAAAAGGTTTGTTTGTCAGCGGGTTTATCGATTCTTTTATCGTATAAATATCAACCTCGTCTCCCTCTTTTATGCCGTCTATCGCTCCTAACGTCGTTTTTATAATATAGACGTCGTCTTTTTTTCTTATTTCGATAATATAGCCTTTTTTTGCAAAGAAATTTTTCAGTTCGGTTTGAATATTTGAAATCGCGCCTTTAAGTGCCTCATAAAGCAGGGCTCTTTTTTTGTTTTGATAATATCTGCTCGAATCATAAGCGCAGTCGTTTATGTAAAATGTTTTTGCTATGTAGTTTTGAGGAATTTTAATAATCTCTATTTGAGCGCTCACACACCCCCTATACGAATAATAAGGCGGTTCGTAGTGAGTTCTGCCTTTTTTGTCTTTCCAATAATAGCCTTTGTGATAATAGTGAGAATAACTCGAAGATAAGATTTTTGCATTTATGACGTAATCCGCGCTATTTATATTCGAATTACTAAGCTCCGCTTCTTGTGCGTAGATTATCTCTTCTTTTAGAGTGGTTTTTTTGTTTCTTTGGATTAACACGGCCGAGGTTTTTGAAATTGCGTTTTCAAGCAGATTTTTAAAACTCCCAAGTAAAAAATAAGTTTTAGGGTCGTTTGTCGAAATATTTAAAATCAAAACTTTCGTTTGTGCGTTTATTTCGTTTTGGCTTGGCAGATATTTTGCTTTAGGGGCGTTTATTTTGTGATATTCGGCCGGATTGATTTTCAGACTGCACGCACTAAAAAAGAGAAAAAGCACTAAAACGAAATATCTCATGAGAGCCTTTTTTATTGTAATTGTAGAAAAATCAGAGGAGCAATTCAAGCGTTTGAGGGTTAATCAGCTCGGTATTGTATGCATTTAAAAGTGTTCCTGAGCTTAGTAGTGATGTAAACGTTTCGAAATCGACCGGATTTACGTTTTGAGTCGATAGCGGTGTTGTTATACTTAAATTTTGAAGAGCGCTGAAAATATTGTCTTTTTGTTTTAGCAAAAGCTCCTCATATTTTTCTATATCCGTATCCGGTGTAAAAGCCGGGATTGATAAGTTTAGTTTATCGTCTCCTATATTTATCGTTTGAGAAAAGACGTTTAGATTATCAAAAGTCGTATTGTTAATAACCGAATTTATCTCATCCGCAATCTCTTTTAAGACGTCTTGTGTGGGGTTGTTGATGTTTTTTAGCATATCTACGTATGTAAGTATCGTATCAAGAGCGTTGTTTGCCGTTTGTAAAATACCTATGTTTTGATGAAATTCGTCAACTTGTGCAAAAAGCGGATTTTGTGCGAATTGGCTCGGCAAAAAATAATCCGTAACACCCAAACTTTCAAGATGAGAGATGTAGTCGTAATTAAACGTCACAGGCACCGTTTGGATAGGGTTTATAGGTAAGTAGCTTAACGGATAAATAGTACTCATTTTTCGCTCCTCGGTTGTTTATTAATATTAATTATAACATATTTTTGATAAAATGTTTAAAAATTTTTTAAGGTTCGTGATGATAAAAATCAGACATCTAAAAAAGGTATTCGGTAGCAAAGTCGTATTAAGAGATGTCAATTTGGATATAAAAGACGAAAAAATCACTTATATTTTAGGAATGTCGGGGCAGGGAAAATCGACGATTATCAAACATATCGTAGGGCTTTTGAGACCTACTGCCGGTGAGATTTGGGTCGATGAAATAAACGTAGCCGATGCAGATATTCAACAATTATACGAAGTTAGAAAAAGAGTTGGGTTTACGTTTCAAGAGGGGGCGTTATTCGATAGTATGAATATTTTCGATAACGTGGCTTTTCCTCTAAAAGAACATACGAATATGAAAAAAGACGAGATTAAAAAAAGAGTTTTCGAAACACTTGAAATGGTAGGTCTTGATGCCGATAGGGTGGCTTATCTTTATCCTCACGAATTAAGCGGAGGAATGAGAAAAAGAGCGGCTACGGCAAGGGCGATAATTCTAAAGCCCAAATACATCCTTTACGACGAACCTACAAGCGGACTTGACCCGATTATCAGTGATAAAATCACAAGAATGATAGAATCTTTAACAAGAGAGCACAAAATGACAAGTGTCGTAATCTCTCACGATTTGAAAGAGACTTTTAAAAGTGCCGATTATGTCGCAATGCTTTATAACGGAGAAATAATCGAATACGGAACCGTCGAAGAATTTAAAAACTCGCAAAATCCTATCGTTAGGGCGTTTATCGAAGGAAACAGCGAAAAATACGAAAAAATAGCTGACGGAGTATAAATCGAAAAAGGAGCGATATGAAAAAATTGTTATTTTTATTAAGCGTTGTTTTATTATTTGGATATGATGCAAAAGTGGAGCCGTATGAGGTTTATAAAATAAAAGCGCCTCAAAGCGGTGAAGTTTTGGTTTCAAATAAAAACTTGGAATCTAAATTCGTAACGAATAAACTAATCGTCAAAATTGATGATACGAAAGATAAAATCAATCTTCAAAATTTGAAAAATCAAATTGCGTTTTTAAAAGAAGAGATTAAAAATCAAGAGCAAATCGTTAAAAGAAAAAAATCAATTTATGAAAGATATAAAAACTTAAAAACCAAATCTCAAGAACAAAAAGATTTGAAATTTTACGATTATATGGGAGCGTTAAATCAGCTTTTGAATATGAAATCTCAGCTTAGCAATTTACAAGCTCAAGAAAAAACGACTCTTGATAACATAAACAAAAAAAATATCAAAGTTACGGGATATGTAAATAAAATTTATGTCACTGCCGGAGATTATGTAAATCCGGGAGTTTTGGTAGCGGAAGTGGACGATACTACAAAACAAAAGCTAACAATTTACGTACCGATTGATAAAATAGATTCGATTTTAAACAAAGACGTCTATATAAACGGAAAACTTAGTGATTTTAAAATAGAAAAAGTATGGAGTTTGCCCGATAGCAAATATATTACGAGCTATAGAGTCGATTTGGTCGGAAAAGGTCTTAGATTCGGTGATATCGTAAAGGTTGAATTTAAATAATTAAAAAAGCGAAGGCGTTAGAGAATCTTCGCTTCTATTCGTTTCGTCGTAAATTTCTCCTATTTCGTCTATATCCAAATAATCCGGAAATTCGAACTCAATACCCCAATCGTTATAAAATATGGCTTTATCACCCCTGATTTCTTCGAATTCCAAAATTTCGCCGTCGCTAATGATTTTCATCCCCTTTTTTAATTCATATACCTTTCTCAACCCACGCCTTTTTTAATTGTATATTAACATATAAACTTAAAGGTTTGCTGAAAGATAACAAATTGTTATCTTTCACATTTCACCTATTTCCACTCTTCAATTACGTCTTTGAATATTTTTGATAGCTTAATCACTTCGTCTTTGCCCGTTCTTTCGTTAGGAGCGTGAATAGTGTCGTTTTTTACTCCGAATTCGACTACTTTTACTCCGTATTTCGCAAAAAATCTCGCATCGCTCGTTCCGCCTGCGGTTGAATGTTTCGGCGTTATGCCCGTTTCTTTTTGTATTGCCTTATCAAGAGCTTTTACAACTTTTGTATTCGGGTCGGTAATAAAAGGTTCGGCGCTTTGTTTAAGCTCAAGCGTATAGTTCATATCTTTGAAATGTTCGTGGATGAAATTTTTGATTTTTTCTTTGTCAGTATGAGTGTTGTTTCTGACGTTAAACATCATTTTAAGCTCACCCGGAGTTACGTTTGTCACTTCCATTCCGGCTCTGATGTCGGTGACTACGAATTTACTCGGAGCAAAATACTCATCTCCTTCGTCTAAATCCACACCTGCGATTTTGTGTAGTACTTGAGCTACTTTATGGATAGGGTTTATTGATTTTTCCGGATATGCCGCGTGACCTTGAAGACCGATTTTTCTAAGCACTCCGTTAATACTTCCTCTTCTTCCGATTTTAATAGCATCTCCGAAAACCTCTTCGCATGTAGGCTCGGCTACAATGGCGAAATCCGGAATAAGATTTTTTTCTTTTAAAATTTCAAGCATATATTTCGTACCCCAAATCGCGTCTCCCTCTTCATCGCTTGTTATAAGAGCACTAAGAGTTCCGTTGAAGTTTTTTGCGTTTTTCATAGCCCACAAAAACGCCGCAAGTCCGCTTTTCATATCCTGCGCGCCTCTTGCGTATATTTTTCCGTCAATTTCAGTCGGTGTAAAAGGGTCTGTTTTCCAGCCCTCTCCCGGTGGTACTACGTCGATATGCCCCCCGAAACACAAATGATCGCCTTCGCCGAATTTTTTATAAATAAAAAGATTTTTTACACCTTCTTTTTCTGTTTCAATAACTTCGTAATTGTTTAAATAATTCTTTATAAACTCCATCGCTCCGTCGTCATTTGGAGTAATCGATTTAAATTCAAGTAACTTTTTAAAAAGTTCTATTACGTCCATTTTTAGCCTTTTTTGTTGGAATTGTATCAATTTTAATAGATATCGTCGTGTGTACCTATATCGATTAAGAAGATTTTATCTTCGATAATAATAAAATCTACAATTATTCTGTAATTCATATCGATAGAAACCGAGTAAAAATTTTGAAGTTTTCCGCTTAATTTATGGAGTCTGAGACTCGAGTGATAAGGATTGTTTTCCAAAAGTACGATTGTTTTTTCGTATTTTGGCATGATTTGAGGGTTTTTTTTGAGGAATTTTTTTAGTTTTTTCATATAAGTTTTCGTTTCTACAAGTTTATACATTCAAATCTCTTTTGATATTTTCGATATGTTCTTTTGCGTTTACGATTTTATATTCGCCATTTTTATAGTCTTCTAAAACTTCTTTATAAGCAAGTTCGAGCTCTTTTTCTCTAAGTTCGTTGTATCTGTCTATATCGATAACTACATATTTCTTTTTACCTCTGAAAGTAATGATTATTTCATCCCATTTTTTCAAAAGCTCTTCGAATACGGACACTCCTCTTTTTTTTACTTCGTTTGCGTTAATAACCATAATAGTCCTTTTAAGAGTACTTTTAAAAGCATTATAAAGCGTTTTTTTTATTTTGTCAATTTACCAACGTATCTAAAGGGTTCTTTAGTAAAAAAAATCGTTTCGAAATCTTTAAAAATTTCAAAAAACTCCTCGGTTGTCAGTTTGTATTTAGGGATTTTTTCAAATGCGAAATAACCGCCTTTTTTTAGTGCTTTTGGTATTTGTTTTAGCAAATCTAAATTAAAATATTTAATCATTATGATAACATCGTACTCATTTTGTGGTATAATATAATTATCAAGGTCAAGACAAAACGTTTTGATTTTAGGGTTTTTTATTTTTGATATTGCGACATCGCTTATATCTATAAGCGTTACGTCGTAGCCTTTGTTTAGTAAAACTTCGGCGTTTGTACCAAGACCGCCGGCCAAATCCAAAGCTTTTTTATTTTTTGCGCTTGGTATGTGGTCTAAAAGGATACTCGGTGCTTTTGGAGTGAGAGTTTTATATTTTTCATTCCATTTGATTTTTTCTTCTATCATTTTGTACCTTTAAGGAGTTTCGTATGAAAAAAATTATAGCCGAAATAGACAAACTAAAAGATAAAATCATCGAAATTAGACGTCATATTCATATGTATCCGGACCTCTCGGGTGAAGAGTATCCCACAAGAGATTATGTAAAAGAGATTTTGCAAGAAGAGGGAATAAAAGAGATAAAAACTTTTGAAAATCACGCCGGAATGGTCGTGGATATTATAGCGGGCGATAATTTGCCTACAATTGCGTTTAGGGCTGATATGGACGCACTGCCGATAAAAGAAGAAAACAACGTTCCGTATAAGTCAAGAAAAGAAGGCGTTATGCACGCTTGCGGTCATGACGGGCATACGGCGATACTCACGGGCTTTTTGATAGCCTGCAACAGACACAAAGACAAACTTCCCTTTAACATAAGAGGAATTTTCCAACACAAAGAAGAAGTAATGGACGGAGGCAGCGAAGATTTGATAAGAGACGGAGCGCTTGATGGAGTAAGTGCGATTTTCGGGCTTCATATGTATCCGTATTTGAAAACGGGTGAGATAGGGTATAAATACGGCGAAATGATGGCGAGTGCCGATATGTTTGATATTGAAATTTTCGGAAAAAGCGCTCACGGGGCAAGACCGCACGAGGGGGTGGATGCTATTCTTACCGCTTCTATGGTTGTGAATTCTATCAATCATATCGTAAGTAGAAGAATCGACCCTTTACATCCTGCGGTGATATCTTTCGGAACGATTGAGGGCGGAAAGGCCGCCAATATCATTTGCGACCATGTAAAACTTAGCGGAACGGTCAGAACCTTAAACGATTCGGTTAGACAAAACATAAAGGAGATGATGGAAGAAGCAACCGCCGGGATTTGTAGAGCGATGGGTGCGAAATATAATTTTCATTACTACTTCGGAAATCCCGAGCTTATAAATGATGATAAAATGGTGGATGTGGTTATTAAAGCGGCAAAAAAATTCGCAACGCCTATAGATTTAAAACAACCCGTTATGGGCGGTGAAGATTTTGCAAATTATCTAAAGGTGGTTAAGGGAGCGTTTTTCAGACTCGGCTGTTGTAATGAAAACAAAGCCACCTGCTATCCGCAACATCACCCGAGATTCGATATCGATGAGGATAGTTTGATAATAGGTGCTAAAACATTTGCAAATATTCTTAAGGAGCTTAAATGAAAGGACATAGCGGAATATCATCGCCGTTTTTTATCGTAAAAAAGCCGGTTGATGCGATTATTAGAGATATTAAAAAGGGCGATTCGAAAGATATTGTCGAGCTTTTTAGAGCGAATTACGACGATACTTATTACAAAAAAAGTTTTTATAACCCTAAAACGTGGGAAGAGATGGTCGAGAGTAAAAAATATTATCCGGTTGTTGCCGAAATTGACGGGAAGGTTGTCGGGCAGTTTTTGCTTACTGTAAATGACAAATATAACGGAGAAATAGGAGCGGTAGTGGTTCATCCCGACTACAAAGGTAGGGGACTTATGAATAAAATGTTTGATTATTTGATAAAAAAAGCCGAGAGTCTCGGGCTTAGTGCAATATACGGAGAAGCTATAATGTTTCATCCTTTTTCTCAAAAAGCCAACTTAAAACACGGAATGATTGAAACCGCTCTTCAGCTTGGAGAAGTGGCTTCATGGATAGCCCAAAAAGATATCAAATTCGAAAAACGCTCCGGCACGCTTGTAGGCTATAAGATTTTTAATCGTCAAAAACGCTCTTTATATACTCCGAAAATTTATAGAAAATTGATACTTGATAGGTATAAAAAAGCATCTCTCCCAATTTCAAAAGCCGCAATCAGACCTATCAAAAAGTCCCTAAGGCTTTGGGAAAACAGACTTTTAAAACTCTCAGGTATCATAATTGACGGAAAAGTTAAAAACTTCGAAAACAGATTCAACACTCTCTTTACAAAAGCGAAACTCAGAGGAGAAATGGTATATGCCGATATCAACCTCCACACTCCCGAAATAGAAGAAATTACCGAGTTTTTAAACAAAAAAAGATTTTTTTACAGCGGTGTTTTGTTTTATAGATATAACGGATTTGATTATTTAAGACTACAATACGAAAATACCCACAACGTCGAGGAGAGATTAAACGTATGTTTTAGCGAGTATTGTAAATTTTTAAGTAAATTCGTTATAAGAGATAAAAAAAGAGTGGCGAGATTATGAGTTTTTGAAATTTTCTATCATTGAGAGGTAGTCGTTTAGATTTTCGAATCTGTGATTGCCTCCGTATTCTACTACAACTTTTGCGTTTGGTAGTTTTTTGAATTTTTTAAGAGCTTTTTTATAGTTTAAAATTTCGTCACCGCTTTGCAAAAGTACCAAATATTTTCCTCTTTTTGGTTTTGTTTTAAGTTTTTTTAATTCTTTTAAATAGCTCTTTTTCCATTTAAAAGGAGTGTTGTCGCAATATCTGTATTGGGTGCCGATGTAAGGTTTTAAGGTTTTATAAGGTTTTAAGGACGGGTTGATTAATACAGCTTTGAGGCCGTATTTTTCGGCTAAGTGCATTGCATAATATCCTCCAAGAGAACTACCGATAAGAAGATTACCAGGTTTTGCATACTCTTTTAGTTTTTCTATAGCTTCAAGAGGGGAAGGTGGCAAGTTTATTGCGACCAAATCCCCGAAATAATCTCTTAAGATTTTGGTTTTGTTGCTTTTTGCACAGCTTGCGAATCCGTGAATATATACAATCATGGCAGAGGATTTTCATAAAAAATGTAAGTTTCGTAGTTGGTTACTTCGAAATAAACTTTTTTCTTTTCATCCGGGTCTACTTTGTAGTTGAAATTTTTATCGATATATCCGTAAGCAAATCTGTAAGGACGAGGTTTATTATCATCCGTTCCGTGAGCCGTAGTGAGTTTGTCTACTTTCAAAAATCTCATAACAAGCTTGCCGCCGCTATAAATGTCCACAACTCCGTTTACTCCGGTATAGTTTTGGATAGTTCTTCCGAGTTTGTTTTGTTGCTCTTGCGTACATCCTAAAAATAAGGCGCTTAGAGCCAATGGAATTATTAACAATTTTTTCATTTCAGTCCTTTTTTACTACTATTTTGTCTCTTCCGGTGTTTTTCGCTTCATATAAAGCTTGGTCCACTCTTATCATAAGTCTATAAATCGAATCTTCGCTTTTGAATTCGGTAACTCCGAACGAACAGGTTATTTTTCCGATTTTCGGGAATTCGTAGTTTCTTATTGCGCTTTGTAATTTTTCGGCTACTCTTAACGCTTCGTTTAGAGGAGTGTGAGGTAGGATAATCAAAAACTCTTCTCCTCCCCAGCGTCCGATTATATCGGATTTTCTAATATTTTGTTTCATGATTTTTGCAAGTTCTTCAAGGACGATATCTCCTACTTTATGGCCGAATTTGTCGTTAATATCTTTAAAATGGTCGATATCGCAAAAGATGATACTAAGAGAATTGGCGTATCTTTTGGCTTCTTCGACCTCTTTTTGTAGCATATAATCGATATGTTTTCGATTAAAGATACCGGTTAAGGAATCGATAGTCGCCGTTTTTATAAGTTGAGTTTCGAATTTTCTTCTTTTTTTGATTTCGAAAAATTGATAAATAACAAGCGCAATTAAAATCAAAATAAGTCCGATAGCTATAAAAGCGATAGTTAAAAGTTTTTTGGTGTCTATTCCGGTTTGATATACTACATAAACCCATTTTTTAAATATTCTCTCTTTTTCTTCCGGAGTAATTGAATCTATCGCTTTATTTATAGCACTTACAAGCAGGGGATAGTCGTTTCTGACCATAAATCTCACTTTAAAATCAAAAGGAGCTTTTCCTGAAATTTTTAAGTTTGCGAATTGATATTTGTTGATGTTATAAGCTATTACCGGTAAATTGTCTATTGCGGCAAAAGCTTTTCCTCTGCTTACATAATCAAGAGCAGTTTTGATATCTTTTACTTCTATAATATTCAAATTCGGAAAATGTTTTTTTAATATTTCCGCGGCGGAATAGTTTTTTCCGACTACTATTTTTCTGTTTTCGAGTTGCGCCATGCTGTTTATGAATCCTATATTGTTTCTTGTGGCGATTACGATAGGATATGTGGCATAAGGCTTTGTAAATAGTGCGAAATTTTGTTTATCGGGAGTTTTTGCCGTTGCCGGAACGATATCGGAATTTTTATTTTTGATATCTTCTAAAACAAGTGTCCAAGAAGGCAAAATTTTGCAGTTTGATTTTAGATTCAGTTTGTGTTTTATGAGTTTCCAATAATCTATCGCAATACCTTCTATTTTGTCGTCTTTTAACATATTAAAAGGCGCCCAATTAGGCGTTACGACACAATGAAAAAGGTGATTTTTAATAAACAACTTTTCTTTTGGTGTCAAATCTACTTGAGCAAATAGACTTGTTACAACTAAAACCAATACCCAAATTATCCTCATCCAACTCCCATTTCAAATATTTCTCTCATTATAATACAAATTAAAAAAATTTTCCAGAACAATAAACAAAAAATTAATAAATTTAATCATTTAGTCAAACTAACTAAATAAAATTGATTTTTATTACTATTTTTGATATAATCAATTACTACGTCGGCTACAATATGCTACAATAAGTTAAAAAATGGAGACGGAATGATTAAAAATCATGAGGAATATAAAAAAGCCGTTGAAACGTTAAAAAAATGGGCGTATTATTATTACGTACTTGATAATCCGCTTGTTACCGATGAAGAATACGATAAGTTATATAAAGAAGTGGAAAAGTATGAAGAAGCTCATCCGGATGAAATAGACCCGAGCTCACCTACTCAAAGAGTCGGTGATGTAGTACTTGAAGAATTTAAAAAAGCGCGTCATATTACGAAAATGTGGTCTATGGAAGACGTATTTGACGAAAATGAATTTAAAGATTGGGTAAATAGAGTAAAAAGACTTGCAAACGAGCATATTACGTTTTATATAGAGCCGAAATTTGACGGGGCGAGTTTGAATCTCGTGTATAAAGACGGAAAACTGATAAGAGCAGAAACCAGAGGGGATGGAGAAATAGGAGAAGACGTAACTCTAAATGCTAAAACAATCAACTCTATTCCTCTTGAAATAGATTATAAAGGGCTTATAGAAATAAGAGGCGAAGTTGTTATTAAGAAAAAAGATTTTGAAAAATTAAACGAAGAGAGAGTAAAAAAAGGAGAGCCGACATTTGCCAATCCGAGAAACGCGGCGGCAGGAAGTTTAAGACAGCTTGACCCGAAAATTACGGCAAGTAGGCCTTTGATATTTTATCCGTGGGGAGTAGGATATCCGATAGAAGTTTTAAATAGCGATGAAGTGAGCAAAGAGCAATATGAAAACGATAAAAAAAGATTTATCGAGGAGTTTAAAAAATACAAAAACGTAATGGATTACGTCTATTCTTTGGGATTTAAAGAGCCGCCTAAAAGAGGGGAGTGTGATAGTGAGGATATCGAATGCGTGCTAAAAAAATATCACGAGTTTATCGAAATAAGAGACGATATTCCCGTAATGCTTGACGGAATGGTTGTAAAAGTAAACGAACTACATCTTCTTGAAAAGCTCGGATATACGACCAAATATCCGAGATGGATGGTGGCGTATAAATTTCCGGCTGTTGAAAAAGAGACGATACTCGAAGATGTTGTCGTGCAAGTGGGAAGAACCGGAGTGTTGACTCCCGTAGCGGTGCTAAAACCTGTAGAAATAGGAGGAGTGATAGTAGAAAGAGCTACGCTTCATAATTTTGACGAAATAGAAAGAATGGATATAAGAATAGGAGACCACGTAATAGTCATAAGAAGCGGAGATGTTATACCGAAAATTACTAAAGTTTTGTATCACAAAAGAACCGGAAACGAAAAACCTATACCAAGACCTACCCATTGTCCCGTATGTGGAGCTGAGGTATTGGATGAGGGAGCGATAATCAAATGCCAAAACCTATCATGCCCTGCAAGGGTGGTAAATACGATAATCTATGCCGCAAGCAAAAACTGCCTTGATATAGAAGGGCTTGGAGAGAGTGTCGCAAAACTGCTTTATGAAAGAGGCCTTGTTAGAGATATTACGGATTTATTTAAATTAAAAGTCGAAGATTTGGAAAAATTACCGGGCTTTGCAAGAAAAAAAGCCGAAAATTTAGTAAAAGCCATAGAAAAAGTAAAAGGAATAGAGTGCTGGAGATTCGTTAACGCTCTTGGAATCGAGCATATAGGAGAGGTGGCGAGCAAAAAGATTTGTGAAACGTTCGGAATAGATTTTTACAAACACGACCCGGAAGAATTTTACAAAATCGAAGGTTTCGGGCCTGAAATGGTAAAATCTATCGCAGAATATGTTAAAGTAAATAGAGAAAAAATCGAAAAACTAATAGAATTGATACAGCCTACCAATCCGAAAAAAGAGGAGGTTGAAAACTCTCCTTTTAGCGGAAAAACGGTAGTGTTGACTGGTACTATGAAAAAACCGAGAAGCGAAATAAAAGAGCTTCTTGAGCATTTGGGCGCTCATGTCACTAATAGCGTAAGTAAAAAGACCGATTTTGTAATATACGGAGAAGAACCGGGCAGTAAGTATGAAAAAGCGCAAAAATTGGGGGTTACGCTGCTGCCTGAAGAAGAAATGTGGAAAATGATAGGAGAAGGATGATGGGTACGAAAACGACTCTTGATAATGATTTGGAAATATTACTTCCGAAGCTTTATAGAGTTATATTATTAAATGACGACTATACGACTTTTGATTTCGTAATAGAAATTTTAAAGTCGGTTTTTAATAAAACCGAAGAAGAAGCTATAAATTTGACTCTTAAAGTGGATAGAGAAGGCAGTGCGACTGTGGGAGTGTATCCATACGAAATAGCGGAAATGAAAGTAAATAAAGTACACTCTTTAGCTCGCTCTGCCGGCTATCCGCTAAGAGCCAGAATTGAGGAGGTATAAATGCAAATAACTGAAACTTTAAGAAATATATTAAATGAAATAATCCAAGAAGCGAAACGTAGAAAAAACGAATATATCACAATAGACCATGCATTCTACGTTTTGCTAAAAAACAAAAACGTCCGCTCTATCTTAGAAGACGTGGGCGTTGATATCGATTATATAAGAAGGGGACTTGATTATTATCTTGACAGATACATCGAAAAAGTTTCGGGAAGCACTATGCCTACCGAAACTTTGGCTTTTCATAAAGCTACAGATAGAATGTTTAAACATATCGAAGGTATCAAAAAACCTTATGCCGATGAAATCGACTTTTTTATAGCGTTGCTTGAAGACGAAACAAGCTACGCTTCTCAACTTTTAAGAGAATTCGGTATAGAAAAAGTCGAAATCGTTGAATACGTAACCGAAATTCAAGATATCGAAGACGAGATAAAAAAACTCAATTCCGAGAAAAAAGAAAAAAGCGTACTTGACGAATACGCAACCGAACTAACGTCGATAGCAAAAGAGTTTGACGACGTTATCGGAAGAGAATCGGAAATCGATAGGGTTATGCAAGTCCTTGCAAGAAGAAAGAAAAACAATCCGGTACTTGTAGGAGAGCCGGGTGTCGGTAAAACGGCCGTGGTAGAAGGGCTTGCCAAAAAAATAGCTACCGGTGACGTGCCTGATGTATTAAAAGGTAAAAAAATCTATTCTCTTGATATGGGAAGTTTGATTGCCGGTACGAAATATAGGGGTGAATTTGAAAAAAGAATGAAAGCTATTTTACAAGAGCTAAAAAAAGAAAAAGAGCCTATTTTGTTTATCGATGAAATTCATATGATTGTAGGTGCTGGTGCTGCCGGAGATAGTAAAATGGACGTAGCAAACTTACTAAAACCGGCGCTTGCAAGAGGCGAAATCAGATGTATAGGCGCTACAACGTATGAAGAGTATAAAAATCATTTCGAAAAAGATAAGGCTCTAAATAGAAGATTTCAAAAAATAGATATTAAAGAGCCGAGTATCGAAGATACTATTAAGATTTTAGAAGGCTTAAAACCTAAATACGAAGAGTTTCACGGAGTAAGATATTCAAAAGAAGCGATAAAAAGCGCAGCGGTACTTGCTAAAAAATATTTAAGAGAAAAATTCTTGCCTGATAGTGCAATCGACTTAATTGACGAAGCGGGAGCGAAATATAAACTAAGAGGCAAAAAACTAATAACAAAAAGCGATATCGAAAACATCGTAGCGAAAATCGCGAATATTCCTAAAGAATCGGCGTCTCAAAACGAGGTGGAAAAACTAAGACACTTGGAAGAAAACTTAAAAGCCAAAGTTTTCGGACAAGATGAGGCGATAAAAGAGCTTGTGAAAGTTATCAAAAGAAAAAAAGCGGGACTTACAAGAGACAATAAACCTATAGGAAGTTTTCTTTTTGTCGGTCCTACGGGTGTTGGTAAGACTGAAATCGCAAAACAGCTCGCAACTATTTTGGGAATCAATTTCTTAAGATTCGATATGAGCGAATACCAAGAAAAACATTCGGTTGCAAAACTTATAGGTTCGCCTCCAGGATACGTTGGATACGAAAAAGGAGGACTTTTAACGGAAGCTATTAGAAAACAACCTCATACCGTATTGCTTTTGGATGAGATAGAAAAAGCTCATCCGGATATCGTTCAGATATTGTTGCAAATAATGGATAATGCGACTTTGACCGATAATGAGGGTAGAATTGCTGATTTTAGAAACGTGGTGCTTATTATGACGAGCAACCTTGGGGTCGGTGAAGGTAATAAGCCCGGATTTATGCAAGAACATACGGAATTTAAAGAAGAGGCGATTCATAGATTTTTCGCTCCGGAATTTATAAACAGGCTTGATGCGATTGTAAAATTTAAGCCTCTTTCAAAAGAGTCGATATTGTTGATAGTAGATAAGTTCATTGACGAACTTCAAGATAAATTAAGCGGTAAAAAAGTAAAACTGACTCTAACAAAAAGAGCGAAAGAAGCCCTTGCAAAAGAGGGATATTCTCCGTCTCTTGGAGCAAGACCTCTTGCAAGGGTGATAGAAGAGAAAATCGTAGAGCCTTTGAGCGATTATATTCTCTTTGGCGATTTAAAAAGCGGAGGAGAAGTAAAAGTGGATTATGTAAAAAACAAATACGTATTAAAGAAGAAGAATGATAAAAGTAAGTGAGTATCCGCCTCTTTATTTGTTGGATGATTTTGAGTTTCCTTCTCCTTATGAGGATTACGAAGACGGCTTTATAGGGGCAAGCTACGACTTGCACCCTAAGCGTCTTTTGGAAGGTTACTCGAACGGATTTTTTCCTTGGTATCAAGATGAAGACGGGCTTTTTCATTGGTTCGTGCTTGATAAAAGGATGCTTTTAAAAACGGATGAAGTAAAAACGACAAAAAAACTTCTTCAAAAACTTAGAAGTAAAAAGTGGGATTTTAAAATAAATACCCGTTTTGATGACGTAATCAGAATGTGTAGCAAAGTAAAAAGAAAACACGAAAGCGGTACGTGGATAAACGAGGATTTTATAAAAGCTTATACCGAACTTCATAGATTGGGATACGCAATTTCTGTTGAGAGTTATTACGAAGGCGAACTTGTAGGCGGATTTTACGGAGTGGCTATTAATAAATATTTTAGTGGTGAGAGTATGTTTCATATCAAACCCGATGCCAGCAAGCTTGCTTTGATATATTTTGCAAATCTTTTAAAAGAGCAGGGTATAGAATATATCGATTGTCAGGTACCAAGCGAACATTTAGGCAGAATGGGCGGAAAAGTATATGACAAAAAAGATTTCATACCTATAATCCAAAAAGCGGCAAAAGGAATTATCATTGAAGACCCTAAAAGAGTGGAATGTACTACTTGAGCTTGTTAAAACAAAAACGGGAGCTCTGCTTTATAAGATAAACCTTGATGAAAATCACTTTTTCTTAGAGCAAAATCCTCTAAAAGACTCCAAATACGGAGTCGCTTATAGGGAGCTTAAAAACAGGTTTCCTGAGTTTTATATGTTTTGGGAGATAAAAGACGACAACTATACCGGAAAAGTTTTAACGGCAAGACTTTGCGACAAAAAAGACCTTGACGAATTTATAGAAAGCTTAGTGGGAGGAGATTTTAAAAACTACGAAGACTTCAGCTGAAAATCTTAACGACTCTTCCCACTATTTCGATTTCGTTGGGTTTTATAGTTTCGCTCGGGTAGGCTTTATTATCCGATATCAGCTCAATCTCACCGCTGCTTTTTAAATTAACTCTTTTTACAAAAACCCCTGCGTTAGTATTGACTACGAAAATTCCTCCGTTTCTTATGTTTTTGTCGTTTCTGTCTATAAAAATTATACTTCCGTCTTTAATTGTCGGCTCCATTGAATCGCCTATAACGTTTATCGCATCCAAGTTTTTATCGATTATTCGTTTGTCGATATACAAAATCTCATATCCTTCATCAAAATTTATAGCCCCGCCTCCGGCACTTGCGTTTATGTCTTTGAAGTATCTGATTTGAGAAAACTTTTCCGTTTCGTTTGCTATCGTTTCTATATCTTGGTCGAAAAGAAGCCAATTTATCGATATCTTTCTTTTGGCGCAAAAATAGGCAATCTCTTCATAAGGAATTTTGTTTCTTTTTTTTAGGATGGATAAGTGCTCGGGTGTTATTCCAAGAGCTTTTGCCACGTCTTTATTCAAAACTTTTTTATTTCCTATTTCTTGTGAGATTATATCTTTTATTTTTTCGATAACTTTTTCGAAGTTCATTTTTTAAATCCTTAACAAAATGTTAATTTTTGATTTTTTATTTTATCAATTTGTTATATTTTTGTAAAGAAAATTAAAGGAGGCGGGATGAAAATTCATCTTGATTTGGATTCGTTTTTCGTATCGGCTCACAGGGTTTTTGACAAATCGCTTTTAAATAAGCCGGTTGTAGTGGTAAAAAGAAACGACAAAGAGATTTTCGAAAATCACAAATCGGAAGTATTGAATCTAAACAGAGGTGCGTTTACTGGGGATTTGATAGTTTCTAAAAAAGAGTACGATAAGAGCTATTTTTTAGAAAACGGCAAAATCAGAGGTATAGTTGTTACCGCAAGTTATGAGGCAAGAGAACTTGGTATAAAAACGGGTACCACTTTAAAAGAAGCGCTTGAAATATATCCGAAACTGACCGTTTTACTGCCGGATTATAAGCTTTATCATACGCTCTCTTATAAACTAAAAGAGTTTTTAAAAGTCAAAATTCCGCTTGTCGAGCAGTTTAGTATCGACGAGTTTTTCGGAGATTTGGAGGGGTGGGTGGATGATAGGGACGCTTTTTTGTTTTGTAAGGACTTAAAAGATGAGATTTGGGAGAAGTTTTCGCTTCCTATTTCGATAGGTATCGCAAAAAGCAAATGGACTGCGAAACTCGCCACCTCTTTTGCAAAACCTAACGGCGTTTTTATGGTGGAAGAGGTGGATGAGTTTATAAAAGACATTCCTATCGAGAAATTTCCGGGAATCGGCAGAAGAATAGAAAAAAGACTAAAAGAAAGAGGGATTTTAACTTTAGGAGACGTAAAAGAAAACAGGGAATATTTTTATTCTTGGGGAAAACCGGGGGTTGAGCTTTATAAAAGAGTATGCGGCATAGATAACGAAGAGGTAAAAGAGAGAGAAGTTAGAAAAAGCATAGGAATTTCAAGGCGTTTTGATGTAGTGTATGACAGAAGAGAGCTTGTAAGAAGGGTGCATGTTTTGTGTAGGTATCTTTCGTTTTTGGTGCTGAAATACAAACTTAATCCGACTTTTTATTATCTGAAAATCAAATATAAAGACAAAACCTCTTCAAAAGCTCACGTTAGGATTCACAGACTCTTTAACGAGCTTTTGTTAAAAGAGATTATGACAACTCTTTTTTACAGAGCCGATGAAAAAGAGATGGGAGTTATTTCATTGTCTCTTGCCGTTTCGAAATTTAAAAGAGAGAGTAATCTTTTCGATTACGAAAAAGATTTGAAGCTTCAAAATCTAAACGAAGCGATTTTTAAAATAAGAAGCAAATTCGGGGTATCGGCTTTAATGAGCGCCGAAGAGATACACCCCTAAAAAACTTAAAACAAAAACGCTCAAAATCACTCCGAAAAATTTGGTTATAAGTACGGCGAGTTCTTTTTCGCCGAAAATCCAAACTATTAGACACTTAACTACCGAGTTGGTAAAAGATGCGATGGCTATTCCCGTTGCCGCGCTTAATAAAGAGAGGTCTTTGTTCGCAAGAGAGGAAAGAGATAGCGTAATAGCGTCAACGTCGGTAATTCCGGAGAGGAAAGAGATTATATAAATTCCTATATTTCCGTATTTTTGTCCTACGAAATAGACAAGTGCGTAGATGAAGCCGAAAATTATCGCGAATTTAATAGCTTCATCAAGCTCAAGAGGGTTTTTTTCCAAAACTTTGCTTTTTATTTCTATGTTTTGAGAAGTTTTTTTATAAAATCGATATGATATGTAAATTCCTACAATCGTCGTGATAGTATATGGCAAAACCAAAATAAAAAAGACCTCTTTATTTACGATAAGACTCTCAATAAGCACTCTTGCGAACATTATGGTGTTGGCAATGGCGATGGCGGCTGCGTAGGTGTAAAGAAGAGAAGAGTTTTTTTGGATTTTGTAAAGCTTTGAGATAGAAAAGGTAACCGCTGTCGAACTGATAAAACCTCCCGCGGCACCTGTGAGTAAAATTCCGTATTTTTGACCGAAAAATTTAATACCTAAATATCCTATAAAAGAGAGAGTCGCGATAATAACAGCCATAGCCCAAGTTTTGTGCGGATTGAAATAAAATATCATTTTATCCGGAAGATATGGAAGTACCAAAAAGGTCATAACAAGCAAAAGCACGGCCGCACTGATATCTTTTGAAGAAAGGGACGATTCTATTTTTTTAAGTTTCGTTTTGATATTCAGGATGAAAACTATGACGATACTTAGTGTAATAGCGAAACTAACTTCGTTTTGAGATACCAAATAGCCTATTAAAAATGTCAAAATAGCAGCAACGTGCGTGGTGGAGCCTTGTTTGTCGTAGTGTATGACTTTTAGAAAATAGGCGCTGATAACAAGAGCGCCCAAAACGAAAAAAGCAAGATAAAAAAAATAACTTTGAGTTTTTGTGATGATTCCTGCCAAAAATCCGAAAAGAGAGATTAAAGAAAAAGTCCTGCTTCCGGCAAATCCTTTTTCGTTTTGATGAATAAACGAGATATTTCTCTCAAGCCCTATCAAAAAACCTAAAACGATACTGATTGCAAGAAGTTTTAGGGTTAAAATATCCATTTTTCATCCTTTAAATAATTATAGCTTAATTTTTTGATAAAATTATGGAAAAAAAGGTTAAGTTTGAGAAAAGCAGTCGCATTTACCGGGCCGAGCAATTCGGGAAAAACAACATTAATAGAAAAAATCGCAAAAAAACTGATAAAAGATTACGAAATAGCGATTGTAAAAAACGACCCGGGAGACAAAGCGAAATTCGACGTAGAGGGAAAAGATAGTTATAAATTTTATCAAACGGGTGCCGAAGTTGTCGTAACGTCTCCTACAAGAACGACATATTTTTCTCACAGAAAAAAACAAATCAAAGAGATTGCGGATATGATAGAGGAGTTTGACTTTTTATTGGTCGAGGGGTTAAAGACCCTGCCTCTTCCGAGAATTGCCGTATTCAGAGGGGATGTGGACGAATCCTATTTTCCGTATATCAAAGCCGTGGCGGTTGATGATAGCGTAGATAAAAGCAAAATACCTCAAAATATCGATGTTTTGGATTTGAATAACGTCGATGAGGTGATTGAGTGGATATTTAAAAACGCCGAGGGAATTTAATGAAAGAAGTTTTAAATAAAAGACTTGAAAAATTAAAAGCCCATTATAAAGCGTTAAAAGATTATCATGATTTTATAATTAAATTGGGAAATATTTACGAGCCTTTCGAATTTAGCGCTTTAAGCTTGGAAGAAAGAGCTGTTTTGGAAGCTTATTTAAAGAGATTTTCTTCCGTTCAAGATTATTTGGGAGCTAAAATTTTTCCTTTGCTTTTGGACGTTAAAGGCATACCTTATAAAAAAATGAGTGAAGTACTCTCTCTTATGGAAAAAGAGGAGATAATTAATCTTGAAGAGTGGATTGAATTTAGAAACGTAAGAAACGAGCTTGAGCACGATTATCCTGATGAAATCAAACAAGCTCTTGAAGATTTGAAGTTTTGTGTAGAGAATTTTGAAAAAATTGAAGAAATTATTAAGAAAGTTTTTGAGTATGTATCTTAGACTCGATAAAATTTCAAAAAAGAAACTTTTTGAAGCTCTTGAAGTTTTTGAAGGGTGTGAGATATATTTTTTCGGAAGCAGAAGAGACCCGGAAAAAAGAGGCGGTGATATAGATATCGCTATTAAAGGGCTTGATAAAGAGGAGTTTAAGAAAAAAAGAGTTAAGTTTTTTAAAAAACTTTTACTAAGTGATTTTGATTACGATGTGGATTTGGTGCATTATGAGAGCGCAAGCGAGCTGTTAAAACAGGAGATAAGGAGAGCAAATGACTGAAATATTCAAAGCGATAGAGGATATCGCAATAGAAATTTACGAAGCTATAAAAACAAAAGATACCGGAAAAGTGGAAACTCAAAACGCAAGCGGTGACGTTCAAGTAAAACTTGACGTAATTAGCGATGATATCGTAGAAAAACATCTATTAAAAGTAAAAAGCGTAAAAGAGATTATAAGCGAAGAAAAAGAAGACCCTATTACGAAAGAAGAGGGTGAATATTTCGTAGCGTACGACCCGCTTGACGGGAGCAGCTTGATTGATGTCGATTTAAGTGTGGGAAGTATTTTCGGGATTTATAAAGGCGGATACAACGGAGAAAATATCGTAGCTGCGGCTTATGTGGTGTATGGTCCGAGAGTTGAGCTTGTTATTGCAAGAGACGTTGTGGAGCTATTCAGACTAAACGAACACACTAAAAAATTCGAATTCGTAAAAGAACTAAAACTTGGAAAAAAAGGAAAAATTTTAGGTCCGGGCGGTACTCAAAAAAATTGGTATCCGTTTCATAAAGAGATGATAGATTCGTTTTTTGCTGAAGGTTACAGACTAAGATACAGCGGCGGAATGGTGCCGGATTTACATCAGATTCTTTTAAAAGGCGGAGGACTTTTCGCATATCCTGGTACGACCGATAAGCCAAAAGGTAAGCTTAGAAAACTTTTTGAGGTATTTCCGTTTGCGTGCGTTTATGAAAGAGCCGGAGGAAAAGCCGTTGACGGATTTAATGAGCTTTTAAGCCTTGAAGCGGAAAGCTATCACGATACTACGCCTTGCTTTTTCGGAAGCGAAGAAGAGATAATCAAAGTACTTAGAACATATAAGGAGAATCAATGAGCGATAAGTGCAAAACATACTATTTAACAACGCCGATTTATTACGTAAATGACGTGCCTCATATCGGGCATGCTTATACGACTATAATTGCGGATACGATTGCAAGATACAGCAGACTCAAAGGAATCGACACCTTTTTCTTAACGGGAACTGACGAACACGGACAAAAAATAGAAGAAGCGGCAAGAAAAAGAGGAAAATCTCCAAAAGAGTATGCCGATGAGATTAGTGCGAAATTCAAAGAGCTTTGGGATGAGTTTGAAATCAGTTATGACAAATTCATAAGAACCACAGACCCTGAGCATATCAAAGGAGTGCAAAAAGCATTTCTTGAGATGTATAAAAAGGGTGATATTTACAAAGATTATTACGAAGGACACTATTGTGTAAGCTGTGAGAGTTTTGTAGCACCAAGTCAGCTTGTAAATGACGAACTATGTCCTGATTGCGGTAAACCTACGAGAATAATCAAAGAAGAAAGCTACTTTTTCAGACTCTCAAAATACCAAGACAAACTTCTTGATTGGCTAAAAAACAAAAAACCTATTTTACCGGAAGCTAAAGCCAACGAAGTTATCAGATTCGTAGAAGAAGGCCTAAAAGATTTATCTATTACAAGAACGTCTTTTGAATGGGGAGTGAAACTTCCTCCTGAAATCAACGACCCTAAACACGTAGTTTACGTATGGCTTGACGCACTTTTTAACTACCTAACAGCTCTTGGTTACGGAAGTGAAGATGAGAGTTTGGTGCAAAAATATTGGCCTGCAAAACTTCATATCGTCGGAAAAGACATTTTAAAATTCCACGCCGTTTATTGGCCTGCGTTTTTGATGAGTATCGGTTATGAACTTCCGAAAAAAATCGCGGCTCACGGATGGTGGACAAGAGACGGTGAGAAGATGAGTAAAAGTAAAGGAAACGTAATCAATCCTAAAGAAGTAGCAGATGCTTACGGGATTGAAAACTTCAGATATTTTATGCTAAGAGAAGTGCCGTTTGGAGCGGACGGTGATTTTAGCGAAAAAGCGCTTATCGATAGAATCAATAACGACCTCGGAAACGACCTCGGTAACCTTCTAAATAGAATTATCGGTATGGCGTATAAATATTTCGGAGGAAACGTTACGAGTAAAGACGTTGAGAAGTATTTTAGTGCCGAACTAAACGAAGCAAGAGAGATAGTTCAAAACTTAGAAGAAACATATCTTTGGAAAATGCAAATTCACAAATTCCTTGAAGAGCTTTGGAAAGTACTATCTATCGGAAACAAAGCTATCGATACATATAAACCTTGGGAGCTTATGAAAAACGGCGAAGAAGAAAAAGCGGCGGCTTTAATCGGACTTATAGCTAATCTGCTTGCAATGGTGGCTGTTAATCTACATGCCGTAATGCCGAAAACTACTCAAAAAATCGCAAAAGCTTTAGGATTTGAAATAAATGAAGAGAGCTTTAAAAATATTATGCAAGGCAAACTTCTTGATGATTTCACAATCGAAAAAATACCTCCGCTTTTCCCTAAAATCGAAAAACCTATAATGAAAAAACCTGAAGTAAAAAAAGAAGAGCCGCAAAATATCATTACGATAGACGAATTTTTCAAAGTCGAACTTAAAGTAGGAAAAGTAGTGGTGGCAGAAGAAGTTAAAAAATCAAAAAAACTTTTAAGACTTGAAGTCGATTTGGGTGAAGAAAAACCTCGCCAAATCGTAGCGGGAATCAAAGAATACTATAAACCTGAGGATTTAGTGGATACTTACGTTTGTGTCGTAAGCAACCTAAAACCTGCAAAACTTATGGGAATGGTAAGTGAGGGTATGCTTCTTGCGGCAAAAGATGACGAGGGGCTTGCGCTTATCAGACCTGAAAAACCTAAAAAAGTCGGGACTCAGATTAAATAATGAAAATAGAAACACTCACAAACCTCATAAGCGGCGAACTTCTCAATCGCCCTTATATTTCCGAAGTGTTGTTTTACACGAGCGACGTCGAAGAAGTGAATAGAGGAAGCTGTTTTTTTGCCAAAAAAACGGCCGATATTGCAGAAGCGATAAAAAGAGGTGCTTATGCAATAATTGTCGATAAAGAAGTGCCTATTCTTGATAAAGAGATAGCATGGATAAAAGTCGATGATTTTAAAAAGGCTATTTTTAATATCTTTAAATACGAAAACTTAAAAAATAAAATTTTCCTTGGCGATAAAATTACTTTTGAGATTATAAAAAATATGAACCAAGACAAAAGAGTCGTCGTTTTAAATGAAGATGAGGATTTATTAAGAGCTATAAATTTAAGTGAAAAATATATAGTGACGAAAGAAACGTATTTTAAAGAGATTTTTTCAAACATCGAAGAGCTAAAACCTAAAAAACTCAATCTTCAAAAAGAGGGTCTTTTTAGAATGAAGTTTGAAAGTTTTGAACTTCATTTGCCTTTCGTTTATGCCGAAAACTTCGAAAAAGCTTATAATTTTTTTGATAAAAACGAGCTTAAATATACACTTGAATTCGAAATTGAGAGATTCAAACCGGTATTTGTCGATGCGTTATTAAGAGAAGTGAAATACGGAGAGAGCTCTAAAGTTGTTATAAAGGGATTAAAAAACGACGAAATCTTTTTTAAAGAGCTCAACTACATAGTCGAAAATACAAAGCACGCAAAATGTGTCTTTATTAACGAAACTACAAAAGAACTTTTAAATTCTCCTTTTAATTTCGCCGTTTGTGTTGATTTTGATTTCGAGCCGAAAGTTATAGAAGAAAAAGGACTTTTTAATGATTAAAATCGAAAAAATAAATGAGCTTTGTAAAGGAAAATTTTTAAGCTTAAAAGAAGTTTTTTTTGATTATAAAGGGAAAAAAAGACGCTGGGAAGTTTGTAACTCTATGGATAGCGTGGCTATTTTAATTTATGATATCGATTTGGAGTCAATCATTTTGGTAAAACAATTCAGACTGCCCGTATATCTAAAAAACAACGACGGATATACTTACGAACTTTGTGCGGGACTGTGCGATAAAGATAAATGCTCTTTGGAAATTGCAAGAGAAGAGGTTTTGGAAGAGTGCGGTTATGACGTACCTTCAAGCAAAATACAAAAAATAACTTCCACATGGGCGAGTGTAGGGACTAATGCGGCAAATCAAACGATTTATTATGTGGAAGTGACTCAAAAAGAAAAAGTCCATAACGGCGGCGGAATTGATGATGAAGATATTGAGATTTTCGAATTACCAAAAAATAGAGTTAAAGAGTTTATTTTTGATGAGAGTAAAGTAATTACACCGGGCGCGAAATTCGCTCTTATGTGGTGGGTAAGCGAGAAAATGAAATAGTGAAATGGTGAAATTGTGAGTTTGTGAGGAGATTGGAAAAATACGCAAGAGGTAGGGAAAAGAAACGGAAAATAGGGTGAAGAGGTTAAAAAAGAGTTTGAAAAAAAGAAATAAAAAGGAGAACGGATGAAGCATATTTTTAGAGAATATGACATAAGAGGGATTTTTCAAAAAGATTTAACGGAAGATGTCGTAAAAAAAATCGGTTATCATTTGGGAAAAAAGATGAAAGGAGACTATGTTTTTGTAAGCTATGATGCAAGAACTCACTCTCCTATTCTTCACGATTGGCTTGTTAGTGGGCTTAATTATGCCGGAAAAAAAGTAATAAGCGGAGGTATGTTACCTACGGGTGCGAATTATTTTGCTAACTTTAGAAAACTTTGTTTGGAAAATGTCGGACCTGTGGAAATCGGAGGAAGTATCCAAATTACCGGCTCACACAATCCTCCTGAATATAACGGATTTAAAATAACTGTTGATAAAGCGCCGTTTTACGGAAAAGATATCTATGCTTTGGGTGATGAGATTATAGCTTCAAAAGAAAATATCCCTACAAACATCGAAGTTATAAAATACGACTTAAAAGCTGATTATATCGATTATATTTCAAATCAGTTTTCTCATTTAAAAGGAATGAATTTAAATGCCGTTTTTGATTGCGGAAACGGGGTTGCCGGAGTTGTTTTAAGAGAGCTTTTGGAAAAAATAGGTATTGAAAATTATGAGATTTTATTTGAAGAACCCGACGGAACTTTCCCGAATCACCACCCCGACCCTACAGAAGAAGAGAATCTTGCCTGGGTGAAAGAAGAACTGAAAAAAGGAAGAGATTTTGCGTTTGCATTTGACGGAGATGCCGATAGAATCGCTTTTCTTGATAAAAAATATAACTACAAAGGCGATATTTTAGCTTACTTTTTTGCAAAAACGATGAAAAATCCTTGCGTAATAAGTGAAGTAAAAGCGACGCAAGTGATGTATGACGAGATTAATAAGTTCGGGCGTGCTATTATGTATAAGACGGGGCACAGTAATTTAAAAGTGTTGCTTAAAAAAGAAAACTGCGATTTTGCGGCCGAAGTTAGCGGTCATATATTTTTTAACGACAGATATTTCGGTGTTGACGATGCTATTTATGTAGCGTTTAGAATTATGGAGCTAATTAAAGAAGGTTTTGATTTTGCGGGCGAATACGAAAAACTGCCTCGTGTGTATAACACTGACGAACTTAAAGTAAAAACTACGGAAGATAAAAAATTCGAAATCGTAAAAAAACTAAAAGAAGAGCTTGAAAAAAGAAAAAGCGAATTAAAAATCAAAGATATTATCGACGTGGACGGCGTTAGAGTTATTTTCCAAGAGGGTTGGGGACTTGTTAGGGCAAGTAACACGACTCCGGTACTTGTTACGAGATTTGAAGCTAAAAGCAAAGAAGCGCTTGAAAAGATTCAAAAAACTATCACTGATTTATTAAATAAATTTCTTTAATTTCTCCTCTTTTTTCTTTATTAAATCTTATATTTTATTTTTGTTTAGTCTGTTTATTTAGAAAATATAATTTTTTTGTCATATTATTGTTGTAAAATATAAGCTTAACATTTTTGTAATTAATAAAATTGATTGACATTTACTCAATTTTATTATATAATTACTATATGAAAAATTGGTGTAGTATTGTTTAAGGAGGGGAAATGTCAAAAAGTTTGTATGAGGTGCTTGGAGTTAGCGAAAACGCTACGCAAGACGAAATAAAAAAAGCATATAGAAAATTAGCAAGAAAATATCATCCTGATATTTGTAAAAAGCCCGAATGTGAGGAGAAATTTAAAGAGATAAATACTGCTTATGAAATTTTGGGAGACCCTGAAAAAAGAAAGCAGTATGATGCAATGGGTGATAGTATGTTTAACGGTCAAAACTTCCAAGACTTCTATCGCCAACATAAAGATGTAGATTTAGAAGAGATTTTAAATTCTATTTTCGGCGGCGGTTTTGGAAGAAGCAGAGGAGGTTTTGGCTTCGGAGGTTTCGGATTTGACGAGTATGGATTCGGAGGCGGATTTGCGCCAGATTTGGACGTCCATGCGAGAATTCAAATCCCTTTTGATATAGCTGTAACAGGTGGTGTTTATCCGATTAACTATAACGGAGAGACTATAAAAATCAAAATCCCTGAAGGCATAAGAACGGGACAAAAATTAAGAGTTAGAGGAAAAGGTAAAACTTTCCAAGGTAAAAGAGGAGATTTAATCCTCGAAATCGAAGTTATGCCTTCAAACGAATGGGAAAGAAAAGGTGACGATTTATACAAAAAAATCGACGTACCTTTAAAAACAATGATGTTCGGCGGTAAAGTCGGAGTTGATACTTTTAAAGGTCATATCAACGTAAAAGTTCCTAAAAACTCTAAGTGCTGTCAGAAACTTAGAGTTAAAGGATACGGAGTTAAAGGTGGAAATTTATATCTTGAATTAAGACCGATATTGCCAAAAGTTGAGGAGCTTGATTCCGAACTTGCAAAAATGATGGAGGAAAAGCTCCCGTCATAACATAACATTTATTATCCTGCGTAAGCAGGGAAAGGAGGTGAGAAATGTATAGTTATGATGAACCGGTATATCTAATTAGTGTTGTTAGTAAAATACTTAATATCCACCCGCAAACTTTAAGACAATATGAAAGAGAAGGGCTTATTAAGCCGAGCAGAACAGAGGGTAAAATGAGACTTTACTCTCAAAGAGACATCGACAGATTAAAGCTTATTCTCTCTCTTGTAAGAGACTTGGGTGTAAATTTGGCAGGTGTTGAGATTATTCTTCAATTGAAAGAAGAGATTGAAAGACTCCAAAAAGAGATTGAAACTCTTAAAAAACAACAAGGTCAAATTCCAAGAAACAGAAGCGTAGTAATCAAAAAAGAAAACTACCAACTTATCTTAGTTCCTGAAACGAAAGAGGAGAAATAATCTTCTTTCGTTTTACTCCTAAAACAGATTAAACGGCAACGTAATTACTCTTTTAAACAATTCAAACGGCGTTTTTATTATACTCGTACCTAAATCCTGAGTAACTTTCGGGTCGTCAAGTTTTCCGCTGACAACTACTTTAACATCAATACTTCCGTCTTTTCCAAGAAGTAAATAACTAAGTCCTTTTCCGATAACGGGGATATTTTTGATGTTTAGTTTCATATAGGCCATAATTTTAAGATTCATAGTCATCGTATTAAAATCGATATAACCTTTCCCCGTAAAATCCAAATTAACGCCGTCAATTTTGATTTGTTTGAAATATAAAATATTTTTGTAATAAAGAAAGTCGATGTATCCTTTTTTGATTTTATATCCTTCGGCCGAAAATCCGGGAGATTTTAAGGACAATAAAGATGGAATCGTATTCAAAAACGCAATTAAGTTATTTAGCGCTTTTAAATCTTTTACCACTCCTTTATTGATATAAACCTTTCCGGTGTAGAAATCTTCGGGTGATTTTACGAGTACGAAATCGAGATTGATTTTATAAAAATGATTAAAAATATCAAGCAATGGTACGAGTTCTTTTTTTGAATAATTTTTTCCCGAAAGCAAAAAGTATTTGTGTTTTGTGTAACCTATAAGAGAGCTTTGTTTATATTTTGAGGTTATATTTAATTCTTTGTCGTAATTAACGGTGAATTTTTCAGATAAAAATTTGTGTTTGTTATAAATAAAGTTTGTATTGATACCGACTACTTTAGCTGTGAATTCTGAATTATCATTTTGAGTTTTATTTTGTGAGGATGCTAAAGGTGTGATTGTATGGATGATATCTATAATCATATTTACGTTGATATCGGCGTTTTTTATCGTTGCGTCGAGTTTATTTTGGTTTTGGATATTTACATGAGCGAATTGGTTGTATATTTTTATGTTGTTTTTGTCTATATCCATAATCGCAAAAATAGAGTTTTTACTCGGTTTGTTGTTTAAAATAAGAGGTTTTTTAAGATAAAGAGTAAGTAATATTTTTACCGAATTCTTATAAATATTGATTACCGAAGTTCCGTTTGTGATAATTCCGCTAAAAGGAGTGAATTTTAATATCTGTTTTAGAGAGTAAAAATAACATCTATTATGAGCATAATCTCCCATAATCGCAAGGTTTATCAAATAAAATACTTTTCTTTTCAAATTAACGGCAATTTTTTCGTCGTAGTTTGTGATATGTAAGAGATTTAAAAGTTTTAAATTAATTATTTTTGCGTAAATGTTTAAGTATTTGTTTTGTAAATATTTGCCGTTAAATGAAGTTTTTATTTTTAAAAAGTCAAAAGGGATATAAAGATTTGTAGTATTCAATTCTCCGTTTTTTGTAATAGAGCTGTATTTTGCAAAAAGATTATCGCTTGAGAGTAGGATGTCTTTATATTGAATAATAGGTTTTTTTGAAGAAATAGAAATATTATAATCCAATTTTTTAGAGTAAATAAGCGTTGTGTTTAGGTCGTTTTTGCCTGAGAGTTGAGTGATTGGGATTGTGATATTGAATTCTTTTAGCGTTGATTTTAGATGTTTATCGATTGAGGCGTTTGTGTGGAATTTGATGATATAAGTTTTAAAATCATCTGTTTTTGCATTGATATTATCAAAAATCAGGTTATTTAGATTGATTTTGTTTATGTTTAGAGTTTTTTCTTTAATGTTTATTTTGGTATTTGTTATTGTGATAGGTAAGTTTTTGATTTTTCCGGCTATGGTTTTTGAAGATAAGTCGTTATTTAGTAGTTGGATTAGTTGTGTGGTTAAAGAGATGAATTTATATTTGAATTTATTATTCGAGCAGTTGATGTTTTTGTAATTGTTATAAATTATTACTTTGCAAACTTTTGTGCTTGCTTGGACGTTGTTATGGATTTTTATATTTTTGATTATAGCGTTTATGTTTTTTAGATTTTTGTATGAGATATCAAGAAACGAGACGTCTATTTTTTCGTTTTTGTAAAAAATTGTCGAATCAAAAGCTCTTGCGAAAAGATAGGAGTTGAAAAAATAAGTACCTATTATTTTTTTGGAGTCGATTTTAAAGTCGTCTTTTAGATGAGTGTCGTATAGTTTGAACGAAACTTTATCGTTTGTGATATCGAAAAACGGATTTTTTGTCTGAATTTCAGTTTTGTTTTTTTGGATTTTAAGGCTGTTTGATTTTGAGGTGACGAAATATTTTTTGGCTTGGACGTCATAAGTGAAGTTTAGGTTTAGGTTTTTTGTGAAAATATTGATTTTATTAAAATGTATTTGAGACTCTTTTGTGGATAAAACACCCGTAATAATGTTATCGGCAAGTGTTGCTTTTAGATTGTATAAAAAATCTTGAAATCTGAAGCGAGTTGTAATTTTTATATTATTTTCATATTTTATACTTCCGGTAAAATCTTTGATTTTATAATTTGCATATTTTATTTCGTTTATGAAAAGTTCGGAATAGTTGTGCTTTGGTATAATCGTTCCGTTAAGTGTTAATAGATTTGATTTGAGAGTGATTTTGTGGTTTTGAAACAAAAACTCTTTTACTTTAATTTTTTTATATTTAATGTTTTTGAAATCTATTTTTTGGAAAATTTTAGAGACGTTAAAGATATAATAAAATTGTTTATGAAGATTTGTGATGTCGGTTTTGTAGTTTGTGGGCAAAATTATGATATTATCAGCTTCTAAAATAAGCTTTTTGTCGATTTTAATAAAAAGATGTTTAATTCGAAGAGTTGAAAATTTGAGATTATAAAAATGAAGGCCTTTAAACATGGATATAAAAACAGCAAACGAAAAATATAAAATTACAAAAATTATAGCGCTTATAGAAGCGTTGTTGCTTTTCATTATTTTTATCCTTTTTTATCTGACACGAGAAGTAAATGTAAAACGTATAATATATGTACCAAAAGGTAACACTAATTATACAATAAAATATCTCCATAATCGCGGGTATGACATATCATATATCGATAAAATCTTCATAAGAATGTTCGGTTATCCTCAGGCCGGTTGGATAGATTTGAAATCGACTCGTATGACTAAGCTTGATTTTTTATATAGACTGACAAAATCAAAAGCGGCTCTTGCAAAAGTGATGATAATTCCGGGAGAGACGAACTATTTCATCTATAAACAAATAGAAAAAAAACTGAAAATCAAAAATATGTATTGTCCTAATATCGAAGAAGGTTTTATAAAACCCGATACTTATTATCTTCCTATCGGTATGAAAAGAGAAGACTTATGTAAGCTTTTATATGATGTTTCTCTGAAGTGGCATAAGGATATCAGCAAAAAAATATTCGGTGTTTGGAATTACAAAAGATACGAAAAATATTTGATAATAGCTTCAATCATTCAAAAAGAAGCGGCAAATACGAACGAAATGAAATACGTCTCCGCCGTCATATACAACAGACTCAAAAAAGGAATGCCTTTACAAATGGACGGAAGTCTTAATTACGGCAAATATTCTCACACTCCGATAACGGCCAAAAGAATCAAAACCGACAAAAGCAGATACAATACCTATAAATACAAAGGACTTCCTCCAAAACCCGTTTGTGTTGTCAGTAAAGAAGCGATAATTGCGGCTATTTTTCCTGCGAAAGTGAAATATCTCTATTTTTATAAATGCGGGAATCATCATCTTTTTGCGACGAATTACAAAGCGCATGTAAATAATATACGCAGGTGTAAAAAATAAGCTGTTTATAATAGTAACACTCGCCAAAAAAAATCTCTTAAAAATGTTACTTTTTGTTATGAAAAGGATAAAATTTAAAAAACCAAAAAAAGGAGATTTATATGGCAAATCCAACAATCGTATGGACGAAGATCGACGAAGCTCCATACTTAGCTACGTTCAGCCTACTACCAATTATGGAGGCGTTTACTAAAGATGCCGGAATTAATTGGGAACTTAGAGATATTTCACTTGCGGGAAGAGTTATCGCGGAATTCAGTGATATGTTGCCTGAAAATCTAAGACAAAGTGATGAGCTTGCATATCTTGGTGAGCTTGTAAAAAAACCGGAAGCAAACGTAATCAAACTTCCGAACATTTCTGCATCTGTACCTCAATTAAAAGCGACAATTAAAGAACTTCAAAGCCAAGGTTATCCGTTACCTGATTTTCCGGAAGAGCCTCAAAACGCTGAAGAAGAAAAAATCAGACTTAAATATTTAAAATGCGTAGGTTCAAACGTAAACCCTGTACTAAGAGAAGGAAACTCCGATAGAAGACTTGCGGAACCTGTAAAAGAATACGCAAAAATGCATCCGCATCCGATGAAACCTGTTGAGCCTACAAGCAAATCTTATGTTGCTCATATGGATAAAAACGACTTCTATCAAAACGAGCAAAGTTTCATCGCTCCAAGAAATATGACGGTTGCTATCGAATTCGAAGGTAAAAACGGAACTAAAAAAGTATTCAAAGAAGTTGAACTTGAAAAAGGTGAAGTATTCTCTGGTACTTTCCTAAATAGAAAAACTCTAAGAGAATTTTATGAAAAAACTATCCAAGACGCTAAAGAAAAAGATATCCTATTCAGCTTACACGTAAAAGCTACAATGATGAAGGTTAGTGACCCTGTAATGTTCGGGGATGCTATTAGAGTATATTACAAAGAACTTTTCGATAAATTCGGAAAAGAACTTGAAGAAATCGGATTTAACCCTAACAACGGTATGAGCGATTTGGAAGCTAAACTTGCAAAACTTCCTGAAGATAAACAAAAAGCTATTAAAGAAACAATCGCTGAAATTTATAAAAAACAACCAAGACTTTATATGGTTGATAGCGATAACGGAATTACAAACCTTCACAGACCAAACGATGTAATTGTTGACGCGTCTATACCTGCTACAATTAAAAACGGACTTAAAGGTTGGGGACCTGATGGTGAGGTTGAAGATACTGTAATTACTGTTCCTGATAGAACATACGCAAGAATGTATAAAGAAATCGTAGCTGATATCGTTAAAAACGGACAATTCGACCCTACAAAAGTAGGTACTGTTCAAAACGTAGGTCTTATGGCTAAAAAAGCTGAAGAATACGGAAGCCACGACAAAACATTCTTCCCACCGGAAGACGGAATTATCAGAGTTGTCGATACTGAAAACAACGAAGTATTAATGGAATTCGAAACAGAAGCCGGAGATATCTGGAGAGCATACACAGCTAAAGAAGTAGCTATTATCGACTGGATTAAACTTGCTGTTGAAAGAGCGAAAGAAAGCGGACTTCCTATCGTATTCTGGCTTGATAGTAACAGAGCGCACGATGCTAACCTAATCAAATACGTAGTTAGCGAACTTGCAAAATACGACCTAAGTGATGTTGAATATCACATTATGGCTCCTGAAAAAGCTATGAGATACACACTTAGAAGATTTAGAAAAGGTCTTGGTACTATTTCTGTGACAGGTAACGTATTAAGAGACTACCTAACAGACTTATTCCCGATTATCGAAGTTGGTACGAGTGCAAGAACACTTTCAATTGTTCCGTTACTTGCAGGTGGTGGTCTGTATGAAACAGGTGCTGGTGGTTCTGCTCCTAAACACATTGAGCAATTCATCAAAGAAGGTCACTTAAGATGGGATAGTTTAGGTGAATTCCTTGCAACAGTAGAATCACTTAAACTTGCAAGAAAACAAGGTGCGAACGAAAAAACTGAAGTTATTGCCGACGCATTAAGTAAAGCGGTAGGAAAATACCTACAAAATGACAAAACTCCGAAAAGAAAAGTAGGACAACTTGATAACAGAGGAAGTCATTACTATTTAGCAAGATATTGGGCTGAAGAGCTTGCAAACTGCGGTGATACGGAACTTGAAGCTAAATTCAAACCTGTAGCAAAAGAACTTGTAGAAAACGAAGAAAAAATCCTTGGAGAAATCGCAGCTGTTGAAGGTAAACCGGCTGATATCGAAGGATACTATCATCCGAATGAAGAAAAAGTAGCTAAATATATGAGACCGAGCGAAACATTCAACAAAATTATTGATGCTTTAAGATAATCCCTTTTGGGGTTATCTCTTTTTATTTAAAGGATAATGATGTCAAATAAAGTATCAATTATCGGTGCAGGAAATGTAGGTAGTATAGTTGGTTATTCTCTTGCAATGCAAGGGCTTGCTCATGAAATTATTTTGGTAGATAGAGATACCGATAGAGCAAAAGGAAAAGCACTTGATATGTCTCATGCCGCAAGTGCCGTGAGAAGCCATTCCATTGTAAGAGCAGCTGAGAGCTATGAGGATGTCAGAGGCTCAAAAGTTGTCGTTATTACTGCTGGATTCCCAAGAAAACCGGGAATGACAAGAGAAGATTTACTTCTAAAAAATGCCGAAATTATGAAAGATGTTATCACTAACGTAAAAGAAGTGGCTCCTGATGCAATCATTATAACAGTTTCAAATCCTCTTGATGCAATGACTTACACGGCACTAAGAGTAGGTGGTTTTCCGAGAAATCAAGTAATCGGTATGGCCGGAATCTTAGATAGTGCGAGAATGGCATATTTTATTTATGAAAAACTCGGCTACGGAGCCGGACAAATTAGAGCGAGCGTAATTGGCGGGCACGGTGATTTTATGGTACCGCTTCCGAGATATTCAACTGTTGCCGGTGTGCCTCTTAGCGACCTTTTAACTCAAAAAGAGATTGAAGAAGTAGTCGAAAGAACAAGACACGCAGGTGCGGAAATCGTCGGATATTTAAAAACGGGAAGTGCTTATTTTGCGCCGGGCAAATCTACTGCTATAATGGTAGAGGCTATTTTGAAAGATTCAAAACAGATATTCCCATGTGCGGTATTGCTTGATGGTGAATACGAAGTTGAGGGAGTTGTAAACGGCGTACCTGTAATGCTCGGAAAAGACGGAGCTGAGAAAGTTATCGAAGTTACTCTTGACCCTTGCGAAAAAGAGCAATTCAGACGCTCTACAGCAGCTGTAAAAGAGATGATCGACGTACTTGAAAGAGACTTTTTTAAGGAGAATAAATGAGAGTCGTAAAATATGACGATATCGTAAAAGCGATAAAAGATATGATTATCTATTCGGCGACACACTTATCGCCGGATATGAAAAAAGCGCTTGAAGAAGCGTATAAAAACGAAAAAAGTGAAGTTTCAAAAGCAGTACTTAAACAACTTCTTGATAACGCAAAAATTGCAGAGACCGAATGGAAGCCTCTTTGCCAAGATACGGGTCTTGCTATTTATTTCGTAAAAGTGGGAGAAGACGTAAAAGTAGAAGGCGGAACGCTAAAAGATGCAATTTACGAAGGTACCGAACAAGGCTATAAAGAAGGATATTTAAGAGCAAGTACTTGTGATTGTTTTACAAGAGCGAATCTTAAAGATAAAGTTGGATACAACTTACCTCCGGTAATCTATTTCGATATCGTACCGGGAGATAAAATCGAAATCGAATATGCGGCAAAAGGCGGAGGAAGCGAAAACGTATCTCGCGCTACGGTTTTAGCTCCGGCTCAAGGTAAAAAAGGTATTTTGGAATTCGTTAAAAAAGTAGTAAGTGACGCTGGCCCGAATCCGTGTCCTCCTTTGGTAGTGGGTGTAGGAATCGGTGGAAGTTTCGATTATGCGGCTGTTATGAGCAAACACGCACTATTTAGAGATATCGGAAGCAAAAATCCTGACCCTGAAATGGCTGAATTCGAAGAAGAGATTAAAAACGAACTTAACAAACTCGGAATCGGTGCTATGGGTATGGGTGGTACCGAAACCGTACTTGCGGTACATATCGAAACATTCCAGCCTGGAAGAATGTGTCATATCGCATCACTGCCTGTTGCGGTGAATATTCAATGTCACAGCTCAAGACACTCTCATATTACAATCTAAAGGATTAGAAAATGGCTGAATACAGACTAAAAACACCTTTAACTGACGAAGATGTAGAAAAATTAAAAGCCGGAGATATCGTATATCTTACGGGTACTATTTATACGGCAAGAGACGCGGCTCATAAAAGACTTGTAGATTTGATCGAAAAAGGTGAGCCTTTGCCATTCGACCTTAAAGGTGCAGTGATTTATTACGTAGGGCCTACTCCTCCAAAACCCGGAGAGCCGATTGGTAGTGCCGGCCCTACTACTTCATACAGAATGGACAGCTACGCGCCTATCTTAATCGAGCACGGACAAAAGGGAATGATAGGTAAGGGGAAAAGAAACGAAGCTGTTAGAGAAGCGTGTAAAAAATATAAAGCAGTATATTTCGGAGCTACCGGAGGAGCCGGTGCACTTCTTGCCGAGAGAATCAAAAACGCTGAAGTTATCGCATATCCTGAACTCGGACCTGAAGCCGTAAGAAAGCTTGAAGTAGAAGACTTCCCGGTAGTTGTAGTAAACGACTGCTATGGAAATGACTTATACGAGCAAGGTAGAAAACAATGGGAGCAAGAATAAAATAATTTAACTTTTAGAAAGGAGAGTAAATGAATATACATGAGTATCAAGCAAAAGAGATATTTAGAAAATACGGAGTGCCTACTCCAAGAGGTGGAGTGGCTTTTAGCGGACCTGAAGCAAGAAAAGTTGCTGAAGAGCTTGGTGGAAACCTTTGGGTTGTAAAAGCTCAAATTCACGCAGGTGGTAGAGGAAAAGCAGGTGGTGTAAAACTTGCTAAAACTCTTGACGAAGTAGAAAAAATCGCTGAAGAAATGCTCGGAATGACACTTGTAACTCACCAAACAGGCCCTGAGGGTAAAGTGGTAAAAAAAGTGTATATCGAAGAAGGTGCCGATATTAAAGCGGAATATTATCTTGGAATGGTGCTTGATAGAGCACTTGAAATGCCTGTAATGATGGCTTCTACCGAAGGTGGTATGGAGATTGAAGAAGTAGCTGAAAAAACTCCTGAAAAAATCGTAAAAGTAGCAATTGACCCTACAATCGGATTTCAACCTTTCCATGCAAGAAAACTTGCATTCGGACTCGGGCTTGGAAAAGACGAGCAAAAAGAATTCATTAAATTCGCAACTGCACTTTACAATGTTTATATGGATAACGACGCTGAAATGATCGAAATCAACCCTCTAATCAAAACGGGAGACGGAAGATTTTTAGCACTTGATGCGAAAATGGGATTTGATGACAACGCACTTTACAGACATCCTGAAATTGCTGAAATGAGAGATTTGGACGAAGAAGAGCCGACTGAAATCGAAGCTAAAAAATACGGGCTAAGCTACATCAAACTTGACGGAAACGTAGGATGTATGGTTAACGGTGCTGGACTTGCTATGGCTACTATGGATATTATTAAACACGAAGGTGGAGAGCCTGCTAACTTCCTTGACGTTGGTGGTGGAGCGAATCCTGATACTGTTGCAAAAGGATTTGAAATCATTCTAAGCGACCCTAACGTAAAATCAATTTTCGTAAATATTTTCGGTGGTATTGTTAGATGTGACAGAATTGCTAACGGAATTCTTCAAGCAACTGAAAAAGTAGAAGTAAACGTACCTGTAATCGTAAGACTTGACGGAACAAACGCAGAAGAAGCTGCTGAAATTTTAAGAAACGCAAATATTAAAAATATCATTCCGGCAACAGACCTAAAAGACGGAGCGCAAAAAGCCGTAAAAGCTGCGAAAGGAGAGCTATAATGAGTATTTTAGTAAATAAAGATACAAAAGTAATCGTTCAAGGATTTACAGGAAAAGAGGGTACTTTCCACGCTGAGCAATGTATGGCGTACGGAACTCAAATCGTTGGTGGTGTTACACCTAACAAAGGTGGGATGACTCATCTTGGAAAACCTGTATTCAATACTGTTGAAGAAGCTGTAAAAGCTACGGGTGCTACTGTAAGTATGATTTTCGTACCGCCTGCATTCGTTGCGGATGCGGTAATGGAAGCGGCTGATGCTGGAATCGAGCTTGCCGTAATCATTACTGAGGGTGCGCCTGTAAAAGATATGATGATGGCGAAACACTACGCAGTTAAAAAAGGTATGAAAACAATCGGACCTAACTGTCCTGGTATCATCACGGCTGAAGAGTGTAAAATCGGAATTATGCCTGGTCACATTTTCAAAAAAGGAAATGTTGGTCTTATCTCTAAATCAGGTACTTTAACATACGAAGCAAGTAACCAAGTTGTAAAAGAAGGTCTTGGTATTACGACAGCGGTAGGTATCGGTGGTGACCCAATTATCGGTCTAAGCTACAAAGAACTTCTTCCTATGTTTGAAGAAGACCCTGAAACCGAAGCAATCGTTATGATTGGTGAAATCGGTGGGGATTTGGAAATCCAAGCGGCAAAACTTATTAAAGAAAAAATCACTAAACCTGTAATCGCATTCATCGCTGGTCAAACTGCTCCTAAAGGTAAAAGAATGGGGCATGCAGGTGCAATTATTAGCGGAAGCAAAGGTACTGCGGCTGAGAAAATGGCAGCACTTGAAGAAGCCGGAGTATACGTAGTAAAATCTCCTGCGGATATCGGTGCTACTGTAGTAAAAGCTCTTAAAGAAAAAGGGAAATAATCCCTTCTTTTTTCCTACTTTCACTGTGTAATTCCTTCACTTTTTTTCTTTTTTTAATTCCCTAAAATTCGGAAATTTTCAAACATTAAACCAATGTTACGATAAATGTAACATTTTTACACAATTTCTTGATTTGCGTCAATTTTTAGGACTCTTTTAGTACGGATTTTGATATTATAAATATGTAAAGAAAATAAAAAGGAGATTAAATGGCTTTAAATGTAGATTTTAAATTAAAAGCTCCGGAAAACACGCCTGTATGGGTTGATGAAGCAATTTGTAAAAGTTGTGAACTTTGCGTAGATTTTTGTCCGACAGGTGTACTTGAAATGGTACCGGATCCTCATAATATTTTAGGTCAAATGGTAAAAGTAACACACCCTGAATGGTGTATCGGATGTAAAGAGTGCGAACTTGAGTGTCCTGATTTTTGTATTTTCGTAGCGGAAAGAGACGAATATAAATTTAAAAAACTTAACGAAGTTAAAAAGCTTAAAGGAGAAGCGTAATGCCAAGAGAAATCGTAAGTACAGGAAACCAATTAGCAGCATTAGCGGCAATTGATGCTGGATGTAGATTTTTTGGTGGATATCCTATTACACCTTCAAGTGAAGTTGCTCATGAAATGAGTAAATTACTTCCTAAAGTAGGCGGTGTATTTATCCAAATGGAAGATGAAATTGCAGGTATTTCTGTTGCACTTGGTGCAAGTATGAGCGGTGTAAAATCAATGACTAACACATCTGGTCCCGGTATTTCACTAAAAGCTGAGCAAATTGGGCTTGCATTTATTGCTGAAGTACCACTTGTAATTACAAACGTAATGAGAGGTGGTCCGAGTACCGGTCTTCCGACAAGACCGCAACAAGGTGATATTCTTCAAGCTCAAGCTCCGACTCACGGGGATTATCAATCAATTACACTATGTGCAGGAAGTTTGGAAGAGTGCTACACTGAAACTGTTAGAGCGTTTAATCTTGCTGAGAGATTTATGACTCCTGTATTCGTGTTACTTGACGAAACACTTGGTCATATGGTTGGTAAAGCGGTACTTCCTGATAAAGAAGAAGTTGAAAAAAATATCGTAAACAGAAAAGTTTATGAAGGTGACCCTCTAACTTATGAACCGTATAACGTAGGACCTGATGAGCCGGCAGTTCTAAATCCGTTCTTCAAAGGATACAGATATCACGTAACCGGATTACACCATGGTCCGACAGGATTCCCTACAGAAGACGCTAAAATGTGTCAAGAGTTGATTGACAGATTATTTAATAAAATTTTAGCTCATAAAGACGAAATCGAAAGCTATGAAGAGTTTATGATTGATGATGCGGATATTCTTGTAATCGCATACGGAAGCGTATCTCTTGCAGTAAAAGAAGCTATTAAACAACTTAGAGAAGAAGGTATTAAAGTAGGACTATTCAGACCTATTACATTATGGCCATCTCCGGAAGAAAAAATTGACGAACTTTGTAAAAAATTCGATAAAGTACTTGTAACAGAAATGAATAAAGGTCAATATTTCAAAGAAATTCAAAGAGCAAGCGGAAGAAAAGCTGAAACTTTCGATACGTTATTCAAAGCAAACGGTAGACCTATTTCACCGGCTGAAATTAAAGCTAAACTTAAAGAAATGGCAGGAAAATAAACAAATAAATTATAAGGAGTAACAATGGCATTTAATTATGATTATTATTTAAGAACTGATAAAATGCCAACACTATGGTGTTGGGGATGTGGTGACGGTATTATTATGAAAGCTATGATTAGAGCATTCGCAAAACTCGGATGGGATAAAAATGACATCTGTGTTGTATCAGGTATCGGATGTTCGGGAAGATTTAGTAGTTATATCGACGCAAATACGGTTCATACTACACACGGAAGAACAGTAGCATACGCAACAGGTATCAAACTTGCAAATCCTGATAAACACGTAATCGTTGTTGCAGGGGACGGTGACGGACTTGCAATCGGTGGTAACCACACAATTCACGGATGTAGAAGAAATATCGACTTAAATTTCGTACTTATCAATAACTTCATCTACGGATTAACAAACAGCCAAGTTTCACCTACAACACCAAAAGGTGCATGGTCTGTAACTACTCAATACGGAAATATCGATCCTACATTCGACCCTGCTGATTTGGCAATCGGTGCAGGTGCTACATTCGTAGGTAGAGAGAGTGTTGCGGAAGCTCAAAAACTTGAAAGATTATTTATCAAAGGTTTCCAACATAAAGGATTCAGTTTCTTTGATATTCACTCTAACTGTCACGTAAACTTCGGTAGAAAAAATAAATTGGGACAAGCTAAGAAAAATATGGATTGGATTGAAGAAAATCTTATTCCGAAAGCTAAATGGGACAAACTAAGCGAAGAAGAAAAATACGAGCTTAAAAAACAAGGTAAATTCCCAAGAGGCGTTCTATATCAAAAAGAAGAGCCTGAATACTGCGAAGAATATTACAAACTTATCGACAGAGTAAGGGGTAACTAATGAGAAAGCAATTAAGATTTACAGGGGTAGGAGGACAAGGTGTCCTTCTTGCTGGTGAAATTTTGGCAAGAGCGTATGTAAAAGCTGGAAAATACGGAGTGCAAGTAGGTACTTATACTTCTCAAGTAAGAGGTGGGCCTACAAAAGTTGATATTATTCTTGACGATCATGAAATTTTATATCCTTACGCAGTTGACGGTGAAATCGACTTTATGTTAAGCGTTGCTGATAAGTCATATCATCTATTCAAAGACGGAGTAAAAGAAGGCGGAATTATCGTATATGAACCTAATCTTGTTTATCCTACTGAAGATGATAAAGCAAGATGGAAAATGTTCCCTATCGAAGTAATTACTATTGCAAAAGAAAAAGTAGGAAACGTTATTACTCAGTCAGTTGTAGCGCTTGCAATTGCTACAAGAATGAACAACATCGATAAAGATTTGGTATTCCAAGCAATGATTGAAACAGTACCGAGCAAAGCGGTTGAAATCAACAAAAAAGCTTTTGAACTCGGATATCAAGAAGCTGAGGAAGTACTTGCAAGACTTTCTTAATTCTTCCTCTTTTTTTTCATTTCAAACAATTACTTTTGAGATAACTTCCATAAAAGAATTACTTCAAAATCTAAAAAAACATTCTATTACGAATAAACAAAAAGGTGTTTATAAAATATATGCTAAAAAGTGCGATACTTTCGAGCTTATTTATATCGGAAAAGCTGGAAGCGTTGATAACAGCGGTAAATTTTACAATCAAGGATTGTTAGGAAGACTTACGAATTATAGAGAAGTTACTTTTGAGGATATGCTAAAAGAATATAATATTTTGAAATTTGAAATAATTATAACGCCTAAAGATATTTTACCGGCATTTTTAGAAGCGTATTACATTCAAGAGTACTTTTTTAAATACAAAAAACTACCGAAATTTAATAAGAAATTTTGAAGAAAAAAAAGAGGCTTATTTTGATGCGTTTATAGCATCAAGCGCTCTTTGTAGAAGTTCTCCGTGATATACTTCTTGGCGAGAGATAAATAGTAAAAATTCGCTTAAATCGTCGTTTCCGATTTTTTCAGCTAAGATTAAGCATTGTTTTTCAGCGTCCATCTCTTCTTCGATGTTTTCTTTTAAAAATTCTACTATACCGATGTTTTCGTATTTTTCGTGAGGTATAGGTCTTGGTAATGTAAGCACTCCCATTTTACTTGCAAGCTCTGCGAATCTTTTTAGATGATAAATAGAATCATATGCAAGGTCGGTAAACGCACTCTCGGCAATAGTAATATCCGTATGTACTTTTAGGTAGCTATAAATTGTAATTAGTTCGTACTCTTTAAATGTTTCTTCCATTAAGAAAAATACGAGCGCCGCTTTTGAGCTCTCTTCAAGTTCTACGCCAGGGAGAGTTTTGTTGTCATTGAATGCAGTAATTTCACCTTCTAAATCAAGAGCTCTTAATTCTCTTATAAAATAAGTGTCGTCGCTTCTTAGTCTATTGATAGTAGGATTGTCGATACCTTCGTAAAGAGCGATATTTTGGTCTAAATCATCAAGCAATAATTCAAGCAAATCTTCTTCAGTTTCCGCTACTTTTAATTTCGCAATCTCTTTTTCGTCGAAGTCCATATTAAATTTAATACCTTCTCTTGCGGCATCGGTCATCGCCCATACCATGTGTCTGTATTTAAACATAGCAAGGTCGTATAGTTTGTGTCTTGCGAGTTCTTCTTTTACTATTACGCTTGCATAAATAAATTTGATAAAACTTTCGTGCTGATATCTTATTAGTTTTTGATAATCCATCAAAAGCTCCTTTTTTTGTTTTAGTATATCAAACAAGAGTGGGAAAAAACTTGATGTAGGTCAATTTTTGTGATTTAAGATATATTTTATCGCATTTTCGTAACTTTTGGTTTTAGCGATACCTTTGTATGCGATGTCAAATGCCGTCCCGTGGTCGACGGATGTTCTTAGAATTGGCAGATTCAATGATACGTTTATGCTTTCGTCGAAATATAATGCTTTTAGAGGTGCGAGTCCTTGGTCGTGATACATTGCGATAAACACCCCTTTTTTAGCCGTAAATGCGATATCCGGTACAAGAGGGCCGTAAAAAATCTCTTTATTTAGCATTTCGTTTGTTTCGATTATTGCCGGCAATATCTCTTTTATCTCTTCATCTCCCAACACTCCTCCATCTCCTGCATGAGGATTGAGCCCCAAAACTCCTACTTTTGCAAATCCCGTACTTCTATAAAAGTCCGAAAAAAACTGAATAAGCTTTTCTTTTTTGATTTTTTTCGGTACTTCTTTTAGCGGAATATGCTCGGTAAATAAAGCGACATACATTTTTTCACACCCGAGCATCATTATTGCTTCTTTTTTGAAGATATCTCTTAAAACTTCGGTATGACCTTTGTATTTTATCCCGGCTTTGCTCCAACTCTCTTTATTGATAGGCAACGTACATATGGCATCGACTTTTTTTTCTTTTGCTAAGTTAATAGCACTTATAAAACTATCAAAAGAGTATTTTCCCGCTTTTTCGTCTATTTTTCCTGGGTTTATTTCAAAATCACCCTCAACCTCAAAAGTTTCGAAATCATCTGGAATTTCGGTATTTAATAACTTAGCGGCTTTTTTTAACATTTTTTTGTTAATACAATATATCGGATTAACTATTTTTTTTATTTTTTCATGTGCTTTTAGAGCTATCTCTATCCCTACGCCGTTTAAATCTCCAATGCTAATTGCGACTTTTTGCATATGCTCTTGCCTTTTCGAGGTCGTCTTTTGTATCTATTCCGAAGCTTTGGGTTTTAACTTTAATCATTGCTATTTTTTTGCCGTTTTCTATAACTCTTAATTGTTCCAATTTTTCGATATGTTCAATCTCTCCTTGCATTTTTACGAATATATCGAGACTTTTTTTATCGAATCCGTAAATACCGATATGTCCGAAGTATTGGTGCGGGGTGTTGTCGCGGTTGTATGGGATTTTGCTTCTTGAAAAATATATCGCATCGCCGTTTTTATCGAGTATTACTTTTACAAGATTAGGGTCTTCGGCTTGAATTTCACTTATATCTTTATAACAGCTTACCATTACGAAATCTCTTTTTTTTATTTCTAAAAGTTTATTTTTTACTTCGTTTAATATTTCAGGCTCCAAAAACGGCTCGTCGCCTTGCATATTTATTACCAAATCATCATCTTTTAATCCCAAAATATCGGCTGCTTCTTTTATTCTGTCGCTACCGCTTTTGTGTTTGTCGCTTGTCATTACGGCGTTAAATCCGTATTTTTTCGCTACTTCTATGACTTCTTGGCTGTCTGTTGCTATACATACGTCGTCTACTTGGCTTGCAACTTGAGCACACCAAATTATCATAGGTTTGTTTTCTATTTCGGCTAAAACTTTATTAGGAAGTCTGCTTGAGCTTAATCTTGCGGGAATAATAATCATTTATACGCCTTTTTTTGATTTTTGTCATTTTTTATTCATTGCCATTATGATAAAATTTTATCAAAAAAGGAAATCTTTGAACCTCTATCAACCTAAAAACGGATATTGTTATAACTCCGATACGATGTTTTTGTACGATTTTATAACGAAATTCAATATTAAAGGCGAGGTTTTAGAAGTCGGAGGAGGTTGTGGGGTTTTGGGTCTTTTGATAAAAAGAGATTTTCCTAAAATCAGTCTAACCATTATCGAAAAGCAAAAAATAATGACCGAATTTATAGAAAAAAACCTAAAAGAAAACTCGCTAAAAGCCGAAGTGATTAACGATGATTTTTTGGATTATGAGTTTGATAAAAGGTTTGATTTTATTATCTCTAATCCCCCTTTTTATCAAGGAACTCTAAAAAGCGAAAACGAAATAAAAAAAATCGCAAGATACGAAGAGTTTTTGCCAATGGATAAATTTTTTGAAAAAGTGAATAGAGTTTTGAGCGAAAGAGGGGAGTTTGTTTTTTGTTATGATGCAAAAAGAGTTGATGAAATAATAAAAAAGTTGCCTAAACCTCTAAAAATTACCGATATGAGATTTATGCACCCGAAAATTGATAAAAAAGCCACGCTTGTTATGATAAGAGCAAAAAGACACGCAAAATCTATGGTGGTTATTCATCCGCCTTTAATAGGTTTTGAGGGGGAAGAATATTCGAAAGAAGCGGCAGAAATTTATAAAAAAGCTGCGACAAATAGTATAAAAGTGTAGGTGAGAGATGAAAAATTTAATCGAAAAAGAGGGATTTCCGTATAAATTCGACCCGAGTGCTTGCGAGAGTTGCGAAGGGAATTGTTGTATCGGTGAAAGCGGGTATATTTGGGTCTCTCCAAAAGAGATAGAGGATATCGCAAATTTTTTAAAAATTGACAAATCGTTATTTATTAATCGCTTTTTAATTAAAGTGGGGTATAAATATTCTATAAAAGAAAGACCTTACAAAAACGGATTTGCTTGTATTTTTTTCGAAAACGGATGTAAAATATATCCGGTTAGACCGAGACAATGTAGGACGTTTCCGTTTTGGGATTATTTCAAAGACAAAATCGACGAATTAAAAAAAGAGTGCCCGGGTATCGTGGAGAATGGAGAAGAGATTGAGAAGAAAAATTAGCCTTTTAATCGCGGGTATTTTTATTATTACGGGTTGTGCGACAAAACAAACGCCTCCGCCTATCGGAAAAAAAGTAATTCCCAATGAAGACGAGTATATTATAAAAGCTCTTTTGGCTGAAGATAGCGGCGAGTTTAACAAATCGATAGCTATTTATAAATATTTGTATCAAAAAACGAAAAAGCCCGTTTATTATGAAAAGATAGTCGAAGATTTGTTTAGGGAAAGAAAATTTGACGAAGTTATAAAAAAAGCCGAAGAATTTAACAAAGAACACTTCGATAAAAAAATATTCGAATATGAAATATTCGCTTTACTTGAAAAAAAAGAGTATGAAAAAGCGAAAAATCTGCTAAAAGAGAAATTTAACAAAAAAGACGAGTTTTATTATATGATGATGTCTTATATTTTAATCAAACAAAATAAACTCGATGAAGCCGTATATTATTTGAAGTCATTGTATGCACTTAACCACTCTAAAAACGTTCTTTTAGAACTTAGCGACGTCCTTATCAGACTAAAAAAATACAACGAAGCGCTTGCGTATTTGAGAACTCATCTCGATTTATACGGCTGTGATTTTGATGTATGTAAAAGGCTTGCCGTTATTTATAAACAAACGTATGATTACGACAATCTCGCCAATATATACGAAAAACTCGGTATTTACGATGAAAAATATTTAGTTTATGCAATCAACATCTATATGGAAAACGGCGAATACAAAAAAGCGATAAATTTAATTAAAAAATACGGCTTAAATAAAGAATATTTAATGATGGTTTATGTACAAGAAAAAAAATTCAGAAAAGCTTCGGCCGTTGCGTACGAGCTTTATGAAAAAACATCGAATCCGAAATATTTATTAAAATATTGTGAATATCTCTATTACGACCACCCAACAAAAGAGGAGATAAAAGATATCGCTAAAAAACTCGAATATTTAATAGCTTTTTATCCGAATGCATATTTGTATAATTTTTTGGGATATGTATTGATTGATAACGACATAAATGTAAAAAAAGGTCTTTATTTCGTACAAAAAGCGGTGGAATTGCAACCTGAAAATATCGAATATATCGACTCTCTTGCTTGGGGGTATTATAAGCTTGGAAAATGCAAGGAAGCTTGGGATATAATAAGATACATTCAAACAAAAGACAAAGAGATTTTAAAACATAAACGTATGATTGAGAAGTGTGTGAGGAGAGGGAAAAAAGAAGCAGAAATGGTGAAATAGTGAATTAGTGAGATTGTGGTTGTGAAGTTGTATAATATAATCGAAAGAAAGGGGATATATGATTTTAGAAAAGATAATAACGCAAACGAAAAAAGATTTGCAAAAAAGAAAAAACGAAGAGGATTTTAAGAAATTTTTGAATGTTAAGAGGGATTTTAGAGATGTAAAAAAAGCTCTCAAATCCACTCCGCAAAATCCTTATAGAATAATTGCGGAAGTAAAAAAAGCGAGTCCCTCAAAGGGAATTATAAGAGAAGATTTTAATCCTTTGGAAATTGCTAAAATTTATAACGAAACTGCCGATGCTATGAGTATATTAACCGAGCCTCATTTTTTTCAGGGTAGTTTGGAATATTTGAAAAAAATTAACGAATTTAGTAATATTCCGCTCCTTAGAAAAGATTTTATCGTAGATGAGTTTCAAATCGCCGAAGCATATGCAGCAGGAGCTGATTTTGTGCTTTTGATTGCAAAAGCGCTTGAAGTTGATGAGCTTAAAAAATTATACGACTTTGCAAAAAATATCGGTCTTGAAGTGTTATTTGAGATTCACGATAAAGAAGATTTGCAAAAAGCATTGGAAGTGGGAGCTGAGATTATCGGATTTAACCACAGAGATTTGAAAACTTTCAAAATGGATATGGATTTGAGCAAAAAACTTATTCCGTTTTTGCCAAAAAATTGTATAATAGTAGCAGAAAGCGGTATTAATGATTTCGATACCGTAAAAAGGCTTCATCAAAACGGAGTTGACGCCTTTTTGGTCGGGGAGCATTTTATGAGACAAACCGATATTAAAAAAGCTGTTTTAAAATTAAAAGGAGAATAGAAATTGTTAAACGGGGTTTTTTTAAAAAACGCGATTAAAGATTTACTGATTTCGATAGTATCGAGTACGGTGTTTTATTTTCTACTCAGATATCTAAACGCCGATAAGAAAATAATACCTTATGCAGTTAGTTTTATGTTTATTTTTGTCTTTGCCGTATCGATAACGGCATCATTTGTTATGTTTAAACTCAAACTAAAAATAAACGACCTAAACGAAAAACTCTCTAAACTTGCAAAATTTGACGAAACTACTGATGTTTATAAGAGAATTTACTTTTTTGAGATGGCCTATAAATATTTTGATATTTCAAAAAGAAAAAAATTGCCTCTTAGCGTTATGATTATCGATATTGACGATTTTTCGTTTTTTAATAACAAATACGGGCTTGAATTCAGCGACAAAATCCTACATACAATCGGTTCGAAACTGAAAACGTCTCTTAGGGGTATGGATATTATCGGTAGGTACGGCGGTGATAGTTTTATAATTATGAGTTTTTCAAATAAAGAAGAATTGATTAATTTAGCCAACAGAATAAGAAATATGCTAAAAATTATCGAAGTGGAAGGAAAACCTATCGCACTTTCTCTAAGTATTGGTATTACAGAAAAAAAAGACCAAGACACTTTAAATAACTTAATAAAAAGAGCTGATGAAGCCGTAATCTTAGCAAAAGAAAAAGGCGGTAACAGGGTAGACTTTTTGGAACAGTTTTTGCTTTTTGAGTAAAAAAAGGATTCAAATTGAAAACCTTAACCGCCGTAGCAATTGCGGGTGGGATGTTATTTATTGGTTGTGCGTCTCACCCGATGGACCCTACTATTTCTATGACTCCTCCGAAATACGTTCAGGAAATGCCGAGTAAAGATACGGACAACGTATCAAACAATCCGGGCTCTTTATTTTCAAACGGAACCAATCTTTTTTCCGATACCAAAGCCAAAAGAGTAAATGACGTCGTAACGGTTGTAATTACCGAACAAATCACTCAATCCTCACAAGCCAGCAAAAAACTAAACGAATCCAATACTGATGCCGGAGGGCTTTTTGACGCCACGATTTCGGGCGGTGCGTATGTGGGAGGAAAAGAGTATAAACTCTCAAAAACCGGTATCGGTATTAATTTTCCGAGTATGAATTCAAGTAGAACTTTTCAAGGTAGCGGCACTCAACAAAGAAATGAAAAATTTCAAACGACAATTACGGCAAGAATAGTAAAAGTACTCGCAAACGGAAACTACTACATTTACGGCACTCGTGAGCTGTATGTGGACGGACAAAAACAGATTATTCAAATAAGCGGTGTAGTTAGACCCGAAGATATCAGCCCCGATAATACGATAGACAGCAAATATATCGCCGATGCGAAAATTGCATATAAAACCCAAGGAGATATCAAAAGATATACCGAACAAAATTGGTTTGCTAAATTGTGGAGTGCGATTGTGCCGTGGTAAGAAGTGGGGTAGTGAAATGGTGAGTTTGTGAAATAGTGATATAGTGATATAGTGAAATTGTGGGTATTGTACGAAAAAGTCAGTCTAAAATATAAGCGCTAAGAGCGTCTGCAAGCAAGAAGTCGTAAGCGTGGATTTTATTTTGTTTTTTGAATAATTTTTTTTCTTCTATCAAAATTTCGACTCTTTTTTTCTCTTCTTCGTTTAAAATATTCTCTTCAAACCCTAAAATAGAGCGAAGCCCTAAAAATACTTTTTCTTTTTTTATATCTTCAAGGCTTAAATATTCGTAATTGTATTTAGTAGGGTTTTTTAGGTATTCGTAAACGTCGTTTTGGGTGTAGTATCTAAATATTTTTCTTTTTTCATTCTTCATATCCCATTGTCCATTGTCCATTGTCGATTTTTCATTCTCCATTGTACATTCTCCATTCTCCATTTCACATTGCATATTCCCCATTTTCAATTTCCCATTCTCCATTCTCCATTTCCTAAACCCTACCGCCCCGGCACCGATACCTATATATTCGTCTCCTCTCCAATATCCCAAATTATGCTCGCAAGGTTTTCCGAAATTCGATATTTCGTATTGAGGGAATTTTTCTTTAATCTTTTCAATAAACCAAATTTCAAGTTCTTCGTCATATTTTCTTTTTGAAAAATCACCTTCCCATTTCGTATTTTCTTCTATTGTCAAAGAATAGGCGCTGATGTGTGTGATCGGAAGAGAAAAAGCGATTTTCAAATCTTGCGATAAAAGCTCTTTCGTATCAAGTGCGGTAGAGTAGATGAGGTCTAAATTTATGTTTTCAAAGCCGGCTTTTTTTGCGTTTTGGATTGCGTTTATCGCTTGGGACGGGGAGTGGTTTCTATTTAGGAATTTTAGTTTTTCATCGTTAAAACTCTGAACGCCGAAGCTTATCCTATTGACTCCCAAGTTTTTTATCTCTCTAAGCCATTCGTAAGAGGTGTTCGGGTTGCATTCTATCGTAATTTCATGGCAGTTTTTTATATGAGGTGCTAAAAGCCCAAAAAGTTTTTCGTAAAACTCCACACTCATAGTCGACGGTGTACCGCCTCCTATAAAGACGGTTTTGAAATTTTCTTTTTTTACGTCGTTTAAAAACTGCTTTTTTATCGCTTCGAAGTACTCTTTTTTTAAGTGGTTTATATTTGTATAGGAATTAAAAGCGCAGTAGTTGCATTTGCTATCGCAAAACGGAATATGAATATAAAGAAGCGGAAAATCGTCGTTTGAGGTTGTAAAATTGTATTTTTTTCTTTTATTATCTGTCATTTAACGTTTTCCATTTCACAATTTTAGCTATAATTTTATCTAAAAAAGGTGAAGTTTTGAAAAAATATAGACCAAATGTTGCGGCTATAGTACTTTCACCTAAATATCCTGAAAAGGTTGAGGTTTTAATTGCTAAAAGAACGGATGTGGATGCATGGCAATTTCCTCAGGGAGGGATTGATAAAGGGGAGAGTGCGAGAGAAGCGCTTTTAAGAGAACTAAAAGAAGAAATAGGTACTGACGAAGTGGAAATTATCGCAGAGATGCCTGAGTGGCTGAGTTATGATTTTCCACCGAGGATTGCAAAAAAAATGTATCCTTTTGACGGGCAGACGCAAAAATATTTTTTGGTGAGATTGAAACCCGGAGCAAAAATAAACCTTAACACCGAAATACCGGAATTCAGAGATTATAAATTCGTAAGTCTTGATAAAGTTTTCGAATACGTCAAGTCGTTTAAAAGACCGGTTTATAAAAAAGTGATAGATTATTTTAAAAAAGAAGGCTATTTATAAAAGCGATTAAAGGAGATTAATGTTAGTAGTTCAAAAATTCGGAGGCACAAGCGTTGGAGATTTGGATAGAATCCAAAACGTAGCGAATATCGTAAAAAGTTATAAAGAAAAAGGCGATGACGTTGTGGTTGTCGTATCCGCGATGGCTGGTGAGACGAACAAACTTCTCGATTTCGCTCATCATTTCTCAAAAACACCACCTCAAAGAGAAGTGGATTTGTTGGTTAGTAGCGGAGAGAGAGTAACGAGTGCGCTTTTGAGTATCGCTCTTCAAGCTATGGGAATCCCGGCTATTGCGCTTACCGGAAGACAAGCGGGAATAAAAACTACAAGCGACCACACAAAAGCCAGAATTATGGATATCGACCCTGAAAAAATGAAAAAACACCTAAAAGAAGGCAAAGTCGTAATCGTAGCCGGATTTCAGGGAATCAACGAAAACGGAGACGTAACGACTCTTGGTAGAGGCGGAAGCGATTTGACAGCCGTGGCTATTGCGGGAGCCGTTAATGCGGATAAATGCGAAATTTATACGGACGTAGACGGAATCTACACTACAGACCCGAGAATTGAGCCGAAAGCTAAAAAAATAGACGTAATAAGCTATGACGAAATGCTCGAACTTGCGAGTCTCGGGGCGAAAGTAATGCAAAGCCGCTCTGTTGAGCTTGCTAAAAAACTCGGAGTTGATATCGAAGTAAAATCAAGCTTCAAACCGGAAATCAAAGGAACACTAATCACAAAGGAGACACCAGATATGGAAAAAGTACTTGTAAGCGGAATAGCACTTGATAAAAACCAAGCGAGAGTTAGTATTTTCGGTGTTGAGGACAGACCGGGAATCAGTGCAGAAATTTTCGGAAAACTTGCCGATAAAAACATAAATGTAGATATGATAGTGCAAAACGTAGGAAAAGACAATAAAGCGAATCTGACATTTACAGTGCCTCAAACTGAACTTGAGCTTACAAAAGAAGTATTAAAAGAGTACGAAAGCAAATCAGAAGCAATCGAATATGACGATTCTATAGCAAAAGTGAGCGTTGTGGGTGTCGGGATGAAATCTCACAGCGGAGTTGCCGCTACAGCTTTTAAAACATTGGCTGATGAAAATATCAATATCTTAATGATTTCTACAAGCGAAATTAAAATTTCAATGGTAATTGATGAAAAATACGGAGAACTTGCCGTTAGGGCATTACATAAAGCTTACGAATTGGATAAATAATGGATTTAAACCGCTTCGTTATCGATTATATTCGTAAAAAAAACATAAAATGGCTTGAAGAGAGGAGGCTTGATTTGGTGCCTCTTCTTTCGGACTTTTTATCGCAGGTGATAGAAGGTAAAAGCGTACTTATCATCACCGACACTCCAAGAGAGTGGTATGCGGATTATATGATAAATAAAATCAATAACTTTAACGAATTCAAACCTTCATTTTTACCTTTTTTTAATCTATCCAAAATAGTACCTCAAATCCATACGGCAAAACATCCCGAACAATACGATATGATAGAGGATATGCTGAATATTTCGTTTAACGATTTTATTTTTTGGTATATAGGTGTCGAGACGCCTCTTTTGAAATTCGCAAGAAGAAAACCTGAGTCGTTTTTTTGGATTATGGATGTCGATTTGTCTAAAAACTTCTATTTAAAATCTATCGACGAAAAACTCGATATGAAACTTTTAAATCTCGCCGATTTGATAAACGAATCGATAAAAGCCGCGATTTTCGGAGAAGTAGAGATTTGAACAAGCTCATAATAACAAACGATTTTCAAAAAGCTATCGAGGAGATACCTCACAACGAGCTTTTTTTAAGAGACGAGCTCAAAATGGAAGATGTCCAAGATATAAAAAGAACGGCTTACATAGCCGAAAAAAACAAAAAAATAATCCTCATAGCCGCAAAAAAATATAATATATACGCCCAAAACGCACTTTTGAAAATACTTGAAGAATCTCCTAAAAATATCGAATTTATAGTACTTGCGAGCTCAAAACATCTTCTTTTGGATACTATTCTTTCTCGTCTCGCTTTAGAAAAAAGAACATACGAATCTCAAAAAGCCGATATAAAAATAGACAATATTACAAATGAAAAAATATTGGAACTATTGCAAAAAGATTTGGAAAAAGAGGAGATTTTGGCTATTTTAAAAGAACTATTAAAAAAAGACCTAAACGAAGAGCAACTCAAAATATTAAACGACGCGGTTATGATGATAGAGCTCAATATCGACCCAAAAGCCGTACTTTCTTTAATAATGCTAAGCCTAAAGGTGAAACAATGAAACTTTATAAAATGAGCTGTGATATAGACCTTGCGAAATTAATGCAAAAATTGGGGGTGGATAAGCCCGGTATCGAGATTATGAAAAAAAAGAAATGCGAATATGTTTTTTATATAAAAGATATCTCTTGCGGAGCGGCTAATATCTTAAAACAAGACGCTTTGAGTATAGGCGCCGAACTTGCCGTGCCTATGGGTGTGCCTAATTGTCAAAACAAAATTTTCGACGCATTGCTTTTATGTAACAAAAAGCAACTTGAAATTTTAAGCAAAAAAGAACTCGCCCAGCCTTTTAAACTAAAAGAACTCGCAAAACAGCTCAAAGAATTTACAAAATTACCTAAGTTTCCTTTGAAAATTATGGGAGTTATTAACGCAAACGACGATAGCTTTTTTGAAGGAAGCAGATTTCAAGGAAAAGAAGCGCTAAGCGCTATCGAAAAAATGATTAACGACGGTGCGAAAATAATAGATATCGGAGGCGTCTCAAGTCGCCCGGGAAGCGAATATCCGGGAGTTGATGAGGAACTCAGACGTGTTAAGCCTATTATTGATGAAATATACGATTCAAGACTTTATGAAAAAGCACTTTTTAGTATCGATACTTTCGTACCCGAAGTTCTTGAATACGCACTTGATAGAGGATTTAAAATAGCAAACGACATTACAGGTCTTGAAAATGACGAATATGCCAAGATAGCAGCAAAATACAACGCAAGCGTCGTAATTATGCACAAAAAAGGCAATCCGAAAAATATGCAAAAAAATCCTTTTTACGAAAACGTGATTTTGGAAGTTGACGAGTTTTTTAAAGAACGAATCGAAAAAGCCAAAAGTTTCGGTGTGAAAGATATTATTTTGGATGTCGGAATAGGGTTTGGTAAAAGGCTTGAGGATAATTTGGCTTTGATAAAACATATGGAGCATTTTTTGCATTTCGGATATGAGCTGTTAATCGGCGCGAGTAGAAAGAGTATGATCGATATGATAATGAAAAAAGAAGGATTATCAACCACTCCGCAAGAGAGACTGCCCGGTACGTTAATACTACACGCCCAAGCTGTTGGAAACGGAGCGAGTATAGTAAGATGTCACGACGTAAAAGAGCATTTTCAAGCGTTAAAGGTATTTGAAGAATTAAGAGAGTTTGATATATAACTATTATTTTTTAAAGAAATTTAATATTCTTCGTAACCAACTTCTGTTTTTTTCACTTTCTTCTAAAACTTTTGCCAAATTTTCATTTTTTGTAACTTTTTCTACAAGTTTGCTATCTATTTCTATTGCGAGCTCTTTCATGTATTCTTCATCAAGGTTGCTAAATTTATCGATATCAATCGTTAATTCGTTTAATGTTTTTCGTAATATTTCGTCTAAAGATTTGAGTTTTTTGGGGTTTTTGGATTCCGAGAGTTTTTTGTAGAGTGTTTCTTTTATAAATTTTTCGGTAACTTATGTTTTTTCTTCCATTTTATCTCTTTTGATTTTTGAAACTTAATATTTGATTATCAATTATATCCAATTATTATGGTTTTACAATAAAAATTTTGGCGTATATCGGTACGAATTAACCTGGAAATGATATAATTTTTCAAAAATCAAGGAAAAATTATGCATTTTTACGAGCTAAAAATAAAAACAAATCTAAAAGCTCCTATTCACTTTAGAAAATCTCCTGAAGCCCTCTCGAAGCTGATAGC